>SDBV01005754.1_pt1 | contig 17407 bp, 10 predicted proteins | sample 2277081 | NCBI WGS metagenome assembly SDBV01 (sample SAMN10402039, study PRJNA504765) | marine sediment metagenome | isolation source: marine sediment core GS10_PC15, 223 cmbsf | place: Arctic Ocean: Southern Knipovich Ridge | collected 2010 | reverse complement strand
GCTCCCTTCGACTTCGCTCAGGGCAGGCAGGGTAAACTCACCGCTGGAATGTTTTTGATTTTAAGGTTGATAACTGCTGGCATAGTATATAAGTATATGCGTATATACTTATGTAATACACTAACGTCATGAATTTTTAAGTCAGTGGTTTTAATATCATGTTTGACTATTGTGTTGAGTCGGCACGAAGACAGTTGACAGTTGACAGTAGACAGTAGACAGTTGACAGTAGACAGATTACAGAAGACGGAGCGGAAGGAAGTCAATTTACTATTTTTTTTCTTCCGCAAAGGCGCCCTTCGGCAAGCTCCCTTCGACTTCGCTCAGGGCAGGCAGGGTAAACTCACCGCTGGAATGTTTTTGATTTTAAGGTTGACAACTGCTGGCATAGCATATAAGTATATGCATATATACTTATGTAATACACTAACGTCATGAATCTTTAAGTTAGTGGTTTAAGATCGTGGTTGACTATTGTGCTGAGTTGATACGAAGAAAGTAGACCGTCGTCCTCGGGACTCCGCCGTTAGGCGTCCCATAGGGAGAGTTGCGGAGTCCGCCGTTGGCGGATAGCTGATTTTTTGGCCACCCTTCGGCAAGCTCCCTTCGACTTCGCTCAGGACAGACAGGGCAGGCAGGGTAAACTCACCGCTGGAATGCTTTTGATTTTAAGGTTGACAGCTGCTGCCATAGTATATAAGTATATGCGTATATACTTATATACTACACTAACGTCATGAATTTTTAAGTTAGTGGTTTAAGATCATGGTTGACTATTGTGTTGAGTCGACACGAAGACAGTTGACAGTAGACAGATTACAGAAGACGGAGCGGAAGGAAGTCAATTTACTATTTTTTTCTTCCGCGAAGGCGCCCTTCGGCAAGCTCCCTTCGACTTCGCTCCCTTCGACTTTGCTCAGGACAGACAGGGCAGGCAGGACAGTCTGGTTGGTGGTGGTTTTTTTGCAGTTCGGTTTTTACTCTCTGCAGTTGGGTCATAATGCTGTCAACGGCCTGGGGCGTGCAGTTTTTGCCTTCGTAGGATAGGCTTTTGTATAAGCCGCCGGTCAGCCACTTGTTGCCGAAGTAGAGCATGTCGTTGATTTTTAATTTTTCAATTTCAGGATTATTTATTGCCCCGGATGCGCCGTGTTCGTGAACGCCTTTGGCAGCGGCGATTCGCCATACCTGCCAGCCTTTTGCCCTTGCGGTAAAAGAGTAATCGCTGTCACTGCCGATGAAGATGAGGTTTTCGTCCAGCAGGCCGATTTCCTGAATCATTTGTTTTCTGAACATCATGCAGGCGCCGTTGCCCCAGGGGATTTGACAGTTTTCGGTGAATTGCGATATCGGGCCGTACTCGTGCTTGCCGAAAGGAAAGGCCTGGAAGGAGCCGCCGCAAATTACATGGTTGGGATTGCCGCTTTGCAGTTGCAATGGCGTGCCGATGCCGCACCTGGGGCAGGAGTCGGCGAATTTTGTCATCTGCTCGACGGCATCGGGTTCAAGGTACATATCCTGATTCAATATGAGCAGGTATTCGAAGTCTTTGTGCAGGTAGTTCTTAATTCCTTCGTTTACCGCGGCGGTGAAATGTATATTGTCATCGGTGTTGTCCCTGACGAAGATCTCAACTTCGACGGTTTGATTTTTCAGATGCGCAATACATTTTTCGAGCTGCTGTTTTTTTCCGTAAGCTGGAATTATAACTGGAATCATTTTCAATATACCTTGTTATTGTTGGGACATTCGGGTTAAGGCCATTTGTTTGCCGGCTATTTTTTGCAGTTCTTCTGTCACCCGGCCAAATACTTCATCCCAGTTGCCGTGGGAGTTTTGTCTGAAGAGTTTCATCGTCGGATACCATGGGCTGTCGCGGCGGCTCAGCATCCATCGCCAATCCGGCACAAAGGGCAAGAGCACCCAGACGGGTTTGCCCATCGCACCTGCCAGATGCGCGACCGAAGTATCGACCGAGATAACCAGGTCAAGGTTTTCAATGGCCGCTGCGGTATCGCTAAAGTCAGCGAAACTTTGTCCGAGATTTATTAGTGACATATCTGCTGCGAGGTCAGAAATTTGTTCCGCCGGCCGGCCTTTCTGTAATGAATATAGCTGGGCGCCGTCGATTTTGGCCAACGAGGCGAAGTGGTCCAGCCTGCAGGAACGATCCTGGTTCATACCGTGACGTGGGCTGCCGGCCCATACGATACCGGCCTTGAACCGGCCTTGTGAAATTTTACTGCGCCAGTACTCGGTCTTTTGGGGAGCGGCAAACAGATATGGTACGTTATTGGGGATTGTCTCGCCGGTTGTTTCGAATATTTCCGGCAGGTCCAGCAGGGATATGTGGAAATCAAATTCAACATCGGGGCCTTTGTCGGGAAGGGCCTGGACCAATTCATCAATTCCATCAAAGGCCTGTAAAAGCCCAAGCAGTGGCGCCGGTGTCTCAAAAATTACGGCCCCGCCCCTGGCCTTGACCATCGGAAGGTAACGAGCAAACTGCAAGTTGTCACCCAGGCCCTGTTCGTAGTGGACCAGAAGTCTTTTGCCCTCGAAAGGCGAGCCGTCCCAGCGGGGCTGGGGGTAACTGTGTGAATAGGCACAGCCGCGCATACCGCCGCGATGTCGCCATTGAAATTCCTTCCAGCCCTCGGCAAACCTTCCTTGCAGCAAAAGCAGAAGCGCGAGGTTGTAGTGGGCTTGGGCGTTGTCGGGTTGCAGTTCGATAGCGCGAGTGTAATTTTGCATTGCCTGCTGGAATCTTCCCTGCCAATGGAGCGCGCCGCCCAGATTGTTACAGGCATCAAAGTAATCGGGCTTAAGCCCGATTGCGTGGGTGTAGTTTTCAATTGCCTCAGTAAACAGGCCTTGCGACCGTTGGATATTTGCGAGAAAATAGTATGCCTGGGCGAAGTCCGGCTTTAGCCGAATCGCGTGTTTGTAATTTGGGATGGCTGAAGTGTTGTTTCCTATCGACAGTTGGGCGTTGGCCAGATTATAGTACGCCTCGGGAAAATCGGGTTTAAGCCGAATTGCCTGCCTGTAATTTTCTATTGCCTGGGGGATTTTACCCTGCGATTTAAGGGTAGTTGCCAGATTGTTGTAAACTTCAGGAATATCGGCCTTGGTTTGCAGGACCTGTCTGTAGAGGTCTTCTGCCTGCTGCAAACAGCCAGTGCGCTGATATTGCATGGCCCGTTCTATGGTTTCTGCTATTTTCACCTTTGTTCGCCTGTCAGTTTTCGCAGTTCCCCTGCCATACGCTCGAATACTTCGTTCCAGTCGCCCCGGATTTTTTGCCTGAAAAGCCTCATAGTCGGATACCAGGGGCTGTCCTGGCGTTTCTGCATCCATCGCCATTCGGCGGCAAAGGGCAGAATCGCCCAAACCGGTTTGCCCATTGCGCCAGCCAGGTGCAGCACTGAGGTATCGACGGAAATAACCAGGTCCATATTCTCGACCGCTCCTGCTGTATCGGAAAAGTCTAAAAACTCCTGGCCCAGGTTCTCAATCGGCATTTTTTCAGCCATTTCTTCTACCTGGCCGGCTGCGGGGCCTTTCTGCAGGCCGTACAGGCAGATGCCCTCAATCTGGGCCAGCGGAGCGAAATGCTCCAGTCTGCACGAGCGGTTATGGTCGTTTCTGTGCTTGACTGACCCTGCCCAGACGATACCGACCTTGAAACGGCCCTGTGAGAGCTTTTGCTGCCAGTATTTGGTTCTATCGCTTTCGGCCCAGAGATACGGTACTTCGGCAGGGACGGTCTCGATGGTCGTTCCGAAAATGCTTGGCATATCCAGCAGAGACGCGTAGAAGTCGAATTCGGCGTCGGGCGGCGAACCATCGGGCGAGGACTCTATCAGCTCATCGATATAGTCAAAACCGCGTAAAAGGCAGTGAAGCTGGGCTAATGTCTCAAAAATGACGGTTCCGCCCCGTTCCTTGACCATAGGAAGGTATCGCAAGAACTGCATATTATCGCCCAGTCCCTGCTCATAGTGGACAAAAAGCCTCTTGCCGGGGAAGGATTCGCCGTCCCAGCGAGGTTTTTTGAAACGGTGGAGGTATAGAATGCTCTCTAAGTTGGCGTTTCGTCGCCATTTGTATTTCTTCCAGCCTTCTTCAAATTCTCCGTTTGCCAGAAGAGTGAGGGCCAGGTTCCAGTGCGCGCTGGCATAATCTGGCTTGAGGTCAACGGCCCGCCTGAAATTTTCGATTGCCTCGGTGCAATTGCCTTCTTCCTGCAGTGCATTGGCTAAATTGTAGTAGGCTTCGTGGAATTGGGGGTCAAGTTCGATTGCCCTACTATAATTTTCTAAGGCCTCATCGAAACGGTCCTGGCTTTTCAGAGCGATGCCGAGATTGCTGTAAAACTCGGCGGAATCGGGCTTTAGCTGTATTGCGTGCCTGTGATTCTCGATGGCTTGGTCGCTATTGCCCTGCTCGTTTAGAACGATACCTAATTGGTTGTAAGCTTCGGCGTAATCGGGGTTTAGGTGAATCGCCCGGCGGCAGTTGTCTATTGCCTGCTCGTATTGGCCTTTTTCTTTCAGTACGTTAGCCAGGTTGTAGTAAGCTTCCGGGAAGTCCGGCTCAAGGGCGATCGCCTGCTGGTAATTTTCTACAGCCTGGTCGAGTTTTCCATTGGCCCTTAGCGCGATTCCCAGATTGTTATAAACTTCGGCGTAGTTGGGGTCAATCCCCATGGCCTGTTTGTAGTTTTCAATGGCCTGGTCGTATTTTTCCTGCTCGCTTAGAACGACTCCGAGATGGTTGTAAGCCTCGACGAAATCGGGCTTTAGCTGAATTGCTTTTGTGTAGCTTTTGGCGGCTTCGTCGAATTTGGCCTGGGATTGCAGGGCGTAGCCCATCGTGTTATATGCCTGGGCGTAATCCGGGGCCAGCGATATCGCTTTTTCGCACTTCTGGACGGCTTCGTCGAATTTGGCCTGTGATTGGAGCACAATCGCCATATTGTTGTAAGGCTCGGCGAAATCAGGCTTTAGCAACACGGCGTGACGGTAGGCATCTATCGCTTCATCGCCTTTGCCGAGAGCTTCATAGACAACGCCCAGTGTATTATGGAATTGTGGTATTCGAGGGTTATTTTCGATTGCTTTGCCGATAAGCTCGGCGGCTGTGTCAGATTTACCCCTCTGATGAGCTATAACACCGAGCCAATGCAGTGCGAGGGGGTGGTTGGGTTGGTTTTGCAGTACCTGTGTGTAGGCCTGCTCGGCCTGGGCAAGTTGGCCAGTTCTGTGGTAACCTGCCGCGGTTTCCATATTTTCTGCTACGCTTGCCATTTGGCAGTTATTTCCCTGCTTTGAAGACTTAACAATAATTAGTTCGATTGCAGGCACCAGTGTCTGTGAACCGAGCGATAGCAGCTGAAGCTGCCGCTGGTCGGTCTGGCACCGGAATTTGCAACCTTATTAAATTAAATCGGTTAATTAAGTAAAATTTTATGATTTTTTTTCGGGTCTTTCGCAATTTAACACACATATCAGTATCACCGTTGCCCATATTACAGGTCTAATAATTTCGCTGTTTTTTGCGGCAAGAAAGTCCTAAAGTCCCGTCCAGCTTAGACGATAATGGCAATTGAAGACGTATTTTAGATAACGTGCTTGTTGCACGCATGGCTTGACAGGGCCAAGAAAAATGATTTACTTTTGTAAGGAGTCAAGAAGATGTTAGCGATTAAAAACAACATTATGGCAGCGAACGCCGCGCGGCACTTAGGCAAGGCTTATAACAGCCTGGCCAAGTCCGTGGAAAGGCTGTCATCCGGCCTGCGCATAAACAGCGCGAAGGATGATGCAGCGGGCCTGGCTGTGCGTGAATTAATACGTGCAGACATCGCCGTGCTGCAGCAGGGCTCACGTAATGCCCAAGACGGCATTAGTCTGATCCAGACGATGGAAGGTGCTATGGCAGTGATCGATGAGAACCTTATCCGTATGGAGGAACTGGCAGAGCAGGCAGCAACAGGCTCTTATTCTTCGGCCCAGCGTACTATTATGAATGCTGAGTTCGCAGAGATGGCCTCCGAAATCGATCGTATCGCCAACAACACCAAGTTTAACAACATAACGATGCTGAACGAAACGGCTTTGACCAACGGTTCCAACGACGTCAAGATTCACGTAGGTAGTACTGCAACGATTGACGTTGAAAAGAGCGATATGACCAAGTCCGGCCTGAATATCGAGACCGGTGACGGCGGCTGGGAAGTTGCCTTCGATACAGGCAGCACCGCAGGCGTCTCTGCTGCCAGTGACACCTGGATAACATTGACAGAATCTAATGTTACTGACGGCGGCAGTGCCAACGACTCTAAGGTAACGCTTACAATCCAGTTTGTAACTGCCGACACCGGAGTGGCCGATGAAAGTGCCATAGATGTGGTAATGGATGCGACAAGCACCGGCAGCACAACCGTTTCATTAGCCTCGCTTGTATCGCAGATTAACAACGCCTCTCAGAACCTTGGCTGGGATAGCAGTGGTAACGACCTGCGTTACGATGCTGCCGAAGCGTATTATAACTCAGCACAAAGCGAATATGTACTGAAGATATCGTCCAGAGATTCTCTCGCAGACGAATATTCAATGGATTTTGCCGGCATTAACACGGAAGCTGGTACTACCGGTGTCACCGGCAAGCTTACCATTTTGGACGATGTAGCCTCTGGTACGGTGTCTGATGATATGGGTGCCGGAACAACGGCGGCTGGTGTTAACATCCTGACCGTTGACGCCGCCACAAGCGCGTTGCTCTCGGTTGTAAGCGCTATCAGCGATAAGGACACCGCACGTGCGGCATTCGGTTATAAGATGAACCGTCTGGAAAGCACGATTGCGATTCTGGACATTCAGTCAGAGAACCTGATGGCTGCGGAATCCCGAATTTCAGATGTTGACGTTGCCACCGAAATGGCGACATTGACAAGGACCCAGGTGCTTTCACAGGCAGGTATCGCCATGTTGGCCCAGGCCAATTCGATGCCGCAGATGGCCCTGACCCTACTTAGTAGATAAACACCAGCGATATAGCAATGACATTCAGGGGAGATGGCTAAAAATCAGCCATCTCCCCATAAGTTAAAACATCGAAGCAGTAAACCACCACGATTCAGCATACAGACGGTTAAAAAGTCACAATCAAGGCCCAGAGCCTGAGAAAGATATAACGGAGTGACGAAATGAACGGATTCGAGGCATATCAGGAAACATCAGTAACCACGCAAAGCAAAGGCCGACTCGTTGTTATGCTCTATGAGGGCGCAATCAAATTCATGAAGCTGGCAATCAAGGAGATTGAGGCGGAAAATCATGAAGCCAAAGGCCGGTACATACAAAAGGCCCGCGATATAATCAACGAACTCAATACCGTCCTGGATATGGAAACCGGCGGCGAGGTTGCCGAAAACCTTCGCAAGCTTTATCTTTTTATGGACAAGAACTTAAGCGAAGGCAACACAAAAATGGACACTGCCAAGATTCAGGAAGTAATCGCCCTGGCCGAAGAGTTGAATCAAGGCTGGAAAGCTATCGTTGATTAAACGTTGCGGTCTACCTGATAAGGTGTAGCGGGTTTTGCAGGCATTTTTGTGGTCAATCTGTAATGTGAAATGTGAAATGTGAAATTTTCCCCACCCCGAACCACGCCCCGAGCAACATCGAGGGAACCCACGAATTGAAACCGCCGAATTGACACTGGATACGTTAATATTTTTCGCTTTTTCCAGATGGGGCGAACTGGTATAATCATCCACTCGTACCTTAAACGTTAATCAACTCAAATTTCAGATTGGTTGATTGGCTTGGCAGCCGGTGGATTGTTGTTTTTAGGGTGATGATAATTTGGTTTCGCAGGCAAAGACTATACGAAAAATATTAAAAAAAGCGGTTTCTGCCAGCGGCAGACGGCATTTTAAGGGGGCGGCGCTGGGCAGATTGGGGTTCTGTACGTCCTGGGCGGTTGATATTCACAGCAAAAACAGGGAATGGATTGAGGTTGTGGAAATGAAACTGCGTTTGAGAAATGCCGGCAGCGTTTTTTACGGCAGGCGGATAGTACACGTCAGCGACCTTCACTGCAGCAGGACCGTTAGCAGCAAATACCTGAAGCACTGTATCGATAGGATTAATCAATTAGACGCAGATATAGTGATGTTGACCGGCGATTACATCACACACGATATTAATGGCCGGTTCAGAGACAAGGTTATAAAATTGCTTGGCGGGATCCGGAGTCGATACGGCGTCTACGCGTGTCTGGGCAATCACGACTATGGGATTGACAACGCGTTTGGGTCGTTTTGCCAGGATAGGCTTAGTCAGATGATAGACGGCATAGGCAGCGTTGGGGTCAATGTTCTGCGCAACGATTCGGCGGTGCTCGAGATTGAAGGCTCTCCTTTGTGGGTTGTTGGTCTTGGTGATATTTGGGCTGATGACTTTGAGCCGTCAAAGGCGTTTGCCGGCGTTGGCGGCGAAGGTGCGGTCATTGCATTGACGCACAATCCTGCCAGCGTTAAACATCTGGAAGAATTTAGTTTTGACGCGGCGATGTGCGGCCACACCCATGGTTTGAAGTTACAGTTCGCCGCCTCGCAAGGCAGGTGTTTTTTGAATCGTCATGATTACCACGCAGGCATGTACAAAATCGGAGGCAAAAAACTTTACGTTAATCGAGGCCTTGGCAGATTAGGCAAGATTCTTTTCAATACCAGGCCGGAAATTACAGTGTTCGATTTGTGTTGAACAAACAAGACATGCGGTAATGGGGGCTAAAAGCGGGAACGGCGGTATGATTGAAATCAAAGCCGGGATTGTTATTGATGCCGATGACCTGGTTTCCAGGTTCTCTCGAAGCAGCGGGCCCGGCGGTCAGAATGTCAACAAGGTCAATACCCGTGTTACGGTTTTTTTCGACGTCGCAAATTGTCGGAATCTGTCCGATTATCAAAAAAAACGAATACTCACCCGTCTTGCGACCAGGGCTGATAAAAATGGTGTGCTGCGAGTTGTCAGTCAAAAGCACAGAACGCAAAAGGCCAATCGCATAGAAGCCGTGCAGCGTCTGGTCGAGCTTTTGAGAATGGCACTGGAAAAAAGAGCTGTACGAAAAAAGACCGAAGTACCTTATGCAGCAAAGATGAAACGGCTGGAAGAAAAGAAACGACGAAGCGCTTTGAAGCAACAGAGAGCCCAAAAACATCTGGACCAGGATTAGTTAAAAAGCCTGTTAAGCCATTTTGTTTCTATGGCTTTTGGCGCACGCGCATGGCGGTCGGGACCTTCGGCCGGTGAAAAAGAAAGCGGCTGCTATCTTTTACGCGACACAGTGTTTCTCGCGGTTTTTGTCAAGAGTATGTTTTATAATGTCTCTTCTGCTGATAATTCCCACCAGCTTCCCCTCTGAGACGACCGGAACCCTTCTGAAATAATTGTTTAGCAAATAGTCGCAAACATTTATCAGGTTCTCGTTCGCATCAAAGAAGACGGCGTGTGGTGTCATAAAGTCCCGGACAGTAAGGTTTTGGTCCCCTTCATTATCATAGAAAAGACTCAGAACGTCTTTTTCCGTAAGGATGCCAATCAAAATCCTGTCCTTAGTGATTACGGGGATGCCACTGATATTGTTTTCTACCAGGATTTCTACGGCCTGGTATATCGGCGTATCCTCTGTGACACTAATTACATTTTTAGTCATAATGTCTTTTGCTTCGAGCATGCCGGTCTCCTTTTTGGACATTAAAGTATATTACATTTTCGGCTAATATTGGTTTTGTTTCTTCTTGTCAATTTCGTTGTGCTGATTCTTTTCCTGTGTATTTTTTTGGACTTCTTCGATACCAAGGGCTTTTTCGATTCTTGCCATTCTTTGTGAAAGCTCTGCCAATTGCATGTTGACAGAGGCTAAGTTTCCGGAGATGCCTTTGATATTGAAATTTATTTCAGCCAGATTCTTTTCAGCCATGACGATATAATATTCCATCAGACGTTCATAGGCATCGAAGGCGCGATCGCTGTCCGCCCCGTAGGCAGGGAAAGCGACCAGTGGCTGGATTTCGTACTTTTTCTTTCCACCCTGAATCGACGGTGAAAAGCAGGCCAAAACTACACAGCAAAACACCGCTGCTGTAACCGCAAATAAATTCTTTTTCGTTTTCATCAAACAAACCTCATTTTCAGTACCGCCAGGCACTGGGAACACACTTATATTTATCGGCAGAAAAATGGGGGACAAATATCAAAGATTTGAAAAAATGTGGCATTTGTGTTAAAAACATTGCGGTTTAATTAGTTTTTTCCGGGTGTTTCCAATGGCTGTAGGGTTTATTTTTGGCAGAAGTGGTACTGGCAAGACCAGCTATTGTATAAAAGCGGTCGCCGAAGCCCTGCGGGATACGTCCGATAGTAGTCCCTTAATCCTGCTGGTTCCTGAGCAGGCTACTTACCAGGCTGAACGCGCGATTCTCGGTGATAAGAAAGTGGCCGGCTACAGCCGATTGAAGGTACTTTCTTTCGACCGGCTGCAATATCTGCTTTCAGGCCCGAAATCGGCGAAGCCAGTGCTTTCGCCCATCGGCCGGCAAATGATAATCCACAGGATTCTGCGGGAAAACCGCAGCAGGTTGAAAGTCCTTGATTTGTCAGCGGACAGGCCGGGATTAGCTGCGCAAATGGCGCAGGCGGTGGTTGAACTGCACCGCTGTGATAACCGGCCGGACGACATCGAACAATTAGTGGCCCAATTACAAAAAGAGCAGAAGAATAATTTAGCCGCATTGAAGTTTGCCGACATCGGTCTGGTCTTCGAACAATATTTGAAGTTTGTCGAAGGCAGGTTTTTTGACCCTGATATGCAGCTGGCCGCGGTCCGCTGCCGGGCAGGTAACGCCGATTTTGTTAAAGGGGCAAAGTTATGGGTTGACGGCTTTGCAGGCTTTACCGTCAGTGAGCTGGCAATATTAGCCCAGCTGCTAAAGGCAGCTAAAGAATCCAAAATCGCGTTTTGTCTTGATGCGTCGAAGATAGATTTGAAAAATCCGGACACCGCAAAGCTGGACCCGACCAGCTTGTTCGCTCCTGTCGAGCAGACTTATGTCGATATTGCAGAGATAGTCAAAAAGTGCAAACTCGAATTGGCCGAAGCGATAATTCTCGATCAAGCGGTCAGGTTTTCATCGTGCCCTCAACTTGCCCATATAGAGCGCAGCTTATTTGACGCCAAACCTGTTAAGGTCCCTGCGGCAGAAAATATCAGGATTGTATCGTCGCCAAACGCCCGGGCTGAGGTCAGGTTCGTTGCGAAACAGATACTTCGGCTGGTCAAGGACAAAAATTACCGATATCGTGACATCGCGGTCATCGCCTCGGACATCGATGGTTATCAGCACTACATAAAGGCATGCTTCGATGATTACAGGATACCGTTTTTTCTCGACAGGAAAAAGTCACTCTTTCAACATCCGGTTATCGGCCTTATTTGCCTGGCATTACAGACGGTTGGTAACAGCTTTAGTCATTGCGATGTTTTTGCGTACTTGAAAACAGGCCTTGTACCGATTGACACCGGTGACATCGATGAGTTGGAAAATTACTGCCTGGCATTTGGCCTGCGCAGCAATGACTGGCAAAGCGATAAAGACTGGTGCTTCGAAGACGAGGAAAATCCACAGTTTGACCAGGAGCGGATAAATCGAATTCGTCTTAGCATCGCAAGGCCGTTACTTAAACTTCGTGACGAGCTTGGCTTTGGGGACGATTCGTCAAAAAATATTAGTGCCGAAAAGTTCACGCGGGTTATTTTTGATTTTTTAGATAGTCTGAAAGTTCGTCAAACGCTCGAAGAATGGATTAGCGAAGCCCGCGAAAAAAACGATGCGGCCGGTGTTGACGAGCATCAGCAGCTTTATGAAAGACTGGTGGACATATTCGATGAACTGGTCGAGGTTTTTGCCGGCCAGGAACTCGGTGCAGACAATTTTATTGCGATAGTGAATTCAGCCTTTTCGCAGACCGAGCTCGCGTTTATCCCGCCGACGCTGGACCAGGTACTTGTCGGCTCAATCGAGCGCAGCCGTCACCCGAATCTGCAGGCGGTTTTTCTGATAGGAACGACGCAAAAGCAGTTTCCGGCACCGGTAAGTTACAGCAGCATATTGACCAATGCTGACCGCATTGTTGCCGAAGCGGCGGATTTTCAATTAGGGGCAGCATCAGCGCAGAAACTGGCAGAACGTCAGTATCTGGCTTACATCGCCTTTACCCGGCCCAGCCGATTTTTGTGCGTGACATATCCTTTGACCGATACCAGAGGAAGCGTTGTAGTACGGTCACAATTTGTCACTGACGCCGAGCTGCTGTTTGATGACCTCGGTGAAGAATCAACGGCCGGACAATGCACCGAGGTTGAAAATATCGACAGCAATGGTGAATTAGCTGACCTGCTTTGCGGTCGATGTGGTAAAGCCGCTGACGTGCGGCAGGTAAACGATGACTCGGGGCTGGAAGGGCTGTTGGGCCAGGTCTGCGATGATGAAGAATTTAGCGAAACAGGTTCGCTGGTGACATCGGCGATAAATTATAATAACTGTGCCCAGCTTGACGGGCAAATTGTCAAAGACCTTTTCGACCGAGAGGTAAATGCCTCTGCCACAAGACTGGGTACTTTTGCCGCATGTCCGTATCAATACTTTGCCCGATATTCATTAGGACTTCAGGAGCGCAAAGAGTCAAAGCTTAAACCGTTGGACATTGGCAACTTTTATCATCGCCTGCTCGATGCGGTACTCAAGCGGCTTAATAAGACAGGAAAAGACTTTGCGACAATTGATGATGATAAACTGCGGGAGCTTGTCAGAAAAGAAATATCGCAACTTTATAGAGAAAACAGCATTATATCGAATTTTATCCGCCATAGTTTCCACAACGCATATATTGTGCGTTACGGCGGCGAGGTACTTGAAAATTGTGCCGTTGCGATTGGGCGAATGGTACGGGCAGGAGTCTTTCGCCCGACGCTCTCGGAAGCCTGGTTTGGTCAGGCAGGTCAAGGTATCGGCGAATACAAACTTAAGCTCCCGGATGGCCGACAGGTGTTAGTCAGGGGAATAGTTGACCGAATTGATATTGCCAATATTGACAGCCGAAAGGTCGCGATGGTCTTTGACTATAAGCGCAGCAGCAAATCCTTTAGCTGGTCCAGATTCTATAACGGCCTGGATATGCAGCTTCCGATTTATATGTTGGCGGTTAAGAACACTTCTCAATTAGAAATTGATAACGTTGCAGGTGCGTTTTTTATGCCGGTCGAGATTGGCACCAAGCTGGCTGATATAAATCGGCTTAAAACCATAGATGACAAATTCCTCCACAAAGCAAAAGGTATATTCAACGGCGAATTTGGTGTGCAGCTGGACAGGCAGGTAAATTCCGGACGAAGTGACTTTTATAATTTTGGTATTAGCAAAAAAGATGCGGAATACGGCTGGTATAGTAGCAGTGATGCCCTGCGGCCGGACGATTTTGAAAAGGTCCTGGAATTTACAGAGCAAAAAATAATTCAGATGGTCGAAGAAATTATCTCAGGCAAAATTGAGGTTCACCCTTACAAACTCGGCACTGAAACTCCGTGCGGCAATTGTGTTTATAAACCGGTTTGCCGGTTCGATTGGCAGATAAACGACTATAATTTTTTGGAATCACCCGGGAAGATCGAAGTTCTTGAAATGATAGGACAGACGGATGGCTGAAAAAAAGATTAAATGGACGCCCCGGCAGCTGCAGGCAATTACCGAACGTGGTGGTGACATTCTTGTGACCGCCTCGGCCGGCACCGGCAAGACCGCAGTTCTGTCCGGCAGATGCGTCAATATAGTGTCGGACAAGTCCTTATGCCCCGATGTCCTGAGCATGCTCGTATTGACTTTTACAGATGCCGCCGCCGAGCAGATGCGGTCGCGAATAGCCGGGCAGTTACGCGATGCTTTACTGGAAAATCAAAACGCGCATCTTCGCAGCCAGCTCATACTGCTGGCAGGTGCCGATATCGGGACAATACATTCATTTTGCAAACGGCTCATCACCGAACACTTTTACAAACTTGCTCTTGACCCGACTTTCAGGATAATCGACGGTGACGAACAAGAGCTGCTCAAAGCGGACGTCCTGGAAAAGACAATCGAATGGGCCTGGGGACAGAGTCACCTTCAACAAGGTCTTGAACAACTTCTGTGGGGGCGGGGCGTTGCGGTCAATGACGGATTTCTTTCGAGTATTATAGAAGCGAGTAATTTTTTAGATACCGTTGTCTTCCGGCAGGAGTGGTACAGGCGGGCGACGATGTTTGCCGAAGCCGCCAATCCCTTTACGACCGAACTCGGTGAGCAACAGAAACAGATTGTAGCTGACAAACTGGCGCAGGTGCTGGGCCGGTTGCAACACGCCTGGAAGCTCTATGAAAATGAAATTTCAGGCGGTGACTGGCTGACAAGGTATCAGCACGATTTTATAAAACCAATTGCCGAATGTGCCGAGGCATTGGGAGCAGACGACTGGGACCGATGCGCCCGGAAAATAACAAACTACGTAAGGCCGAGAATGACCGAGATCAAGGATGTGTCGCAACCTATTGCAGAACTTATAAAGAAATTAACGAAACAAGCCATTGATGACTTTCGCCGACTTCGCGAGCTGGCGGTTCTAAATCCCGACTATCTCGACAAGCTAAGCGGTGCGGTGAGTCTGCAAACAAAAATACTTATTAAACTCGTCGACAAATTCGAGCAATTGTACCGTCAGGCGAAGCAGAATATCAACAGTCTTGACTTTGCCGACCTCGAACATTATGCGCTGAAGCTTTTAATCGATGATGGTTCTCAGCAGGAGGAACTAATACCGTCCGAGACGGCTTTGATGCTTCGCAAAAAGTACAAATACATTTTCGTTGATGAGTATCAGGACATTAACCCCGTTCAGCAGGCCTTGCTGGATATGCTCAGCGGTGGCGGCAATATCTTTGTGGTTGGCGATGTTAAACAAAGTATTTATTCTTTTCGTGGTACCGACCCGACGATTTTCGTAAAGCATCTGGCGAAAAGTTCATCGACCTTAAAAAAGTCTTCCGATAGTTTACGCATCGATCTTAACGTTAATTTTCGCTCGAACAAAGGCGTCCTTGATTTCGTCAACAAGGTGTTTGGCCGAATAATGACAGCTGATTTCGCCAATATCGATTATGACGATTCGGCTGCTCTAAGACCAGCAGAGAAAGATAAACCCGCAGACAAAAAAAGCCCTGTCGTTGAACTTCATATAGTTGATGAGGAGATTGACAGCGAAAAATCGAAGAAGCTTTATAGCAAACGCCGGCGCCAGGTGGCGATGATTGCCAGGCGTATCAGGCAAATGGTCGGGGCCGATACGTCGGCAGGTGAGTTTAAGATATTCGATAAACAGATAGAGACCGAGAGGCCGGTCGAGTATCGTGACATTGTGATACTGATGCGATCGCCCTATAAAAGGGCCAATGACTATGCCGAAGTGCTTCGGCTGGCAGGGGTGCCGGTTAGTTGTCAGGCCTCGGGCGGCTATTTCGAGGCGACCGAAATCAGCGATATGGTGTGCCTGTTGAAAATTCTGGACAACCCACAGCGTGACATCGAGTTGGCTGCAGTATTTAGAAGCCCCTTATTCGGTTTTACCGATACTGAGCTTGCGAAAATAAAACTCTATAGCCAAACAGACCAGCGAGCGAAAAATTTCTACCGGTGCGTCGCCGAATATAGCGCTGACGGCTCGGATGTTGAGCTTGCTGCAAAGCTGACAAAAACGCTTGATCAGGTCGAAGAGTGGCGAACACTTGGGCGGCGAGGGAGTTTAGCTGATTTGATTTGGCATATATATCGCAAAACGGGTTTTTTGTCATTTGTATCAGCTTTGCCCAACGGCCGGGGACGCAGGGCAAATCTTCTTAAACTGCACGACAGGGCAATCCAGTTCGCAGGTTTTGCCGGCAGTGGTGGCGCAGCGTCACTGACACGGTTTATTCAGTTTATTGAAAAGCTGCAGGAAACGGGTCAGGACTGGTCGGTCGCTGAGCCGGAAGCGACAGCGGAAAACGCCATCCGTATTATGAGCATTCATAAAAGTAAAGGCCTTGAATTTCCGGTGGTGTTTTTAGCTGAACTGGACAGTCCCTTTAATAAAACAGACGCCCAGGGCCACTGTCTGTTCGATGCAGAAAGTGCCTTAGGTTTGCAAATTGTCGACCGAGAATCCAATGCCAGGTTAAACTCGCTTGGCCATCAGGTTATCGCGGAGAAAAAACTTGCAACAACGCTGGCAGAAGAAATGCGAATCCTGTACGTGGCGATGACGCGGGCCAGAGACAGACTTGTCCTGACGGCGTGTCAAAAAAGAAAAGACTGCCGTGAAATTATTGTTGAGGGTCTTTTCTTTGGCGCCGCCCCTGTTGCCGACTGGCGACTGCGAAGCTGCCGACGGCCAATAGAATGGGTGCTTTATGCACTTAGTGACCAGCAAAGTCTGCATCGAGCTTTCGAAACCGGACTCGCAGCCGAGAACGTGAAGGATGAGTTGTTTAGCTTGAATTTTTACGGCCCATCTGAACTCGAACAGCTTTGCGAATATGTTGAAAGGTTGAGAAAAAACAAAGGCGATGCTGCTAAAGCAAGCAGGCGGCTAATTAAGAAAACAGGATTGCTCGAAAAGGTCAGGAAATCGCTGAACTGGCGATATGGGTTTGAGCAGGCGACGACTATGCGTGCCAAAGACAGCGTGACACAATTGACACATCCCGGCGATGAGTTTGCAAAGGTTGATTACTCGGCTGTGCTGCAGCGGACACCGAAAGCGCTATTGTCGGCAGAGTCGGGCGATGAGCCGGAGCCTCGACTGGTTGGTGCGGCGACACATCTTGTAATCAGCGCGCTTGATTTGACAAAGCCGGTTACTAAAAAAGCGATTGAGGAAACAAAGGAAAAGCTTTTGGCTGACGGGGCGATAGCTGAGGTTGTCGCTGGGCAGGTGGATACGGATTCGATAGCGGGCTTCTTTGAATCTGAGTTGGGAAATATCGCTCTTGATGGCGACAGCAGGGTTTTTCAGGAATGGCCTTTCTCTTTTGCGGCCCCGGCAGGCCGGTTGAAAGATGAAACTGTTATTGTTCAGGGCGTGATTGATATGCTGGTGGACAGGCCGGGGGGGCTTTTGGTGATAGATTTTAAGACTGATAGCGTAAGCGGCGCAGAGGTTACCGAGCGTGCTGAGCGGTATCGGGGCCAGGTTGAACTTTATGCAACAGCGGCTGGTGCGATTACCAAAGCAAAGACAGTTAGCAAATGGCTGTATTTCCTTGCGCC
>SDBV01005753.1_pt1 | contig 17407 bp, 49 predicted proteins | sample 2277081 | NCBI WGS metagenome assembly SDBV01 (sample SAMN10402039, study PRJNA504765) | marine sediment metagenome | isolation source: marine sediment core GS10_PC15, 223 cmbsf | place: Arctic Ocean: Southern Knipovich Ridge | collected 2010 | reverse complement strand
GTAATGAGGGTAGGCCCTCTGGTGCGGGTCCTCCCTCACCTGGAGAAGCAACCGGTGCATCGGAGAACGCTTCTCGTCAAAACTCAGGATCGTTGGGCGGTGAAGCCCCTTCCGGCGGCTAACCATCGTCGTGTCCTCCTGCGAGCTTACTTCCTGACTTTGAGGGTAGCCCACACAACGTACCCGTCTTTTGGCTCCGTGTATGTTCCAACCTGGCGGCTGTTTGACACAGGGGTCACACGGGCCAGACGGTTATGTTCTTTTCGTAGCTTGGCGGCGTGTCGCCCGGCTTCACTCTTACTTCGGGTGAATGTCTGCACTCCAAACACTTTACCGTTGAACTTGCGCCGGCTCCTCCACCCTACAGTGCTCACCACCTTCTTCTTTGCCATCGTCTTTGTCCTCCCTGTCTTCTGGGGGGCTCTAGTCGTTGGGGCGGTCGTCGCCAAGGCTGAACCAGAGAAGGTGCGTGAACTCCACGTCATGCGCCGGGCGTCCCCAACGCCCTCTAAACGCCTCGTTGACTTCATGCCGCAGTACCGAGAAATCACTGCGCTTCCGCAGCTTGGCGATGAAGGCTCTCTTCTGAGCCTTGGGCTTTGGCCCCACCAGTTTTTCAAGCCGCCTCTTCGTCCCCGGCGTTCGCTTCAGCAGGTACGCATCCACGATGTCCTGAGGGATATCACCCCAGTACCGATTCTTCATGCCTTTGATCTTCATCCATCCCATTGCTCTCTCTTCTCCTTGTCGATCTGAGGGGCCTACCGAGGGTGCCGAATGTGAACGGCGAACAGCCCCCGGTCACGTCCGCTCTTGATCCGGTAGGTCGCCCCAATTCGGTCCTGCCGTTTCTGTATTCGCTCAAGGCTGGCGCTCACAAACCAGTCCTCTCTCCTCCGGTTCACCGTCTCAGGTCTGACCAGCCTGATCGCCATTATTGCTCTCTCCTTCTCCTGGTTGACTAGATGACCTTCTCACGGTCTGTCACGGTGTAAAGGGTGACAGTCGCCGTGGTTGTACGCGCCATAGACTTTGCGTGTCCCCTTGCCACCGCCTTCACGGAGTAGAGCCCCTTCACCGTGATGAAGTCACCCCTCTTCCCAACCACAAGGTACTTCGCTGCTGCCATCGTCTTGTCCTCCTGGGACTACCGTCCCTTGAATCGCCCCTGGCCGACCGAGTAACTGCCGTCCTTCTCTTTGTGGACGACGTAGAAGTGCTCCGTGCCCTTATCTCGCACCCGCCGGATTGTCTGCTCTGCGTCAGCCGCTGTGCGGGTCAGCCCTGTCTCAACCCTCTTGACACGACGGCCATGCCAGTTGAACGACACTCTCAGTTTCATTTGCTTGCCGACCTTCTGGGGCTATGCGTGAGCAACCACTGTAGCACGTCCGTGTTCTGTAGCCGTTGGGCGAGAGCGGTGGCAAGCACCTTCGTCTTGTGGTGCGATACCAGTGCCTTAGTCCGCTCGACGTTGGCCCAGACGCTGTAGTTGGTCGCCCAACTCCGGGGGTTCTTGGCGACGTAGATGATTTGACCGTGGGTGTTCCGCAGCACTGGCTTCAAGACAAGGGTGGCACCATCCCTTCTGACACTGACCTCTTTCAATGCTGCTGCCATCGTCTTTGTCCTCCTCGTGGCTACCGGATCACCACCGCCGTAAAGCTGGACATGGGGGCCATCCCCTTCTTCCAGATTCTGCGGGCATACATCTCCGATTTCGGGATGCTGGTGACCTTGGAGACCTTTGCCTTGGCGTCAGCCCCATTCTCGGCCACTATGTTGACGCCGGTGGTTCCGTGTCGCGGGGTCACCCACTCCACCTTGTAGACATCGACGGTGCTGCGAGCGGCGCTGCTAATCCTCCGCGTCTTCAGCTTGGCAATGGCCCGCTTGGCAAACAGATCGCGGGCAAAGGGCAGCATCTCCCGTGGGGAAAGTCTGCCCCAGACATTCGCCACGTGGCGAAAGTTATCACGGCCCATCCGCATCTTGATGGAGTCCATACCCGGCGTGGTCTTGATGGCCGACACTCGGTAATCGACTCTCTTACCGTTGACCTTGAGACTTCCTGTCTCGTCTGCGAACATCGTCTTAGTCCTCCTCGATTCTCTGGGGCTAGCGGCTGGCGGGCCGCGTCCAGACGCCCCACTTCCCCTCGAATGGCGCTACGCGAGCGTTCATGGGGTTCCGGTTCCCGTGCTTCGGCAGGCGGGAGTCGCGGCGAATGAACTGTGCATGATTCAAGGCCGACCGGTGGCTCATAGGTCCTGACTCCAGCCGGAATACTCGTTTGTCGAACTCTCTCGTGGGAAGTGCCATCGTCTTTGTCCTCCTGGAGACTACTTGGTCTGAGGGCTCTGGGCTATATGGCCGGGACCCCTTCCCTCGTGAGCGACTTCTTGGTTCGGCCATAGCCGTACAGACGGCGCTCATTCCTTCCGCCTAAGTGTTGGTGCCGACGGCCTCCGCCTTCGTGTCCATGCTCGATAGACGCAAGGTAAGGGAAACCTCGCGTCAAGTGTCGATGTGACGGCCCAGCCGACCGAGCCCCTGCCTTCTTTGCCATCGTCTTTGTCCTCCCGTGGGCTAGCGGCGGACCCGCACCCTGTCACGCCGCAGTTTCGCAGCGACCTGGGGCAATTCCCCTAGCCATTTCGCACTGATAGGCAAGCCCTTCTCCATAGCCGTCACGACCAAGTGAAGGTTGTTGTGCTGCCTCAAGGTCTTCTCCGGCACCTTCCGGCCAGCCGCCACTGCCCTGTCAAGCAGGGCCAGGCGACGCTTCCTTTCCTTGTTGTACAGTTCGCCGTAGAGCACCAGTTTGTGGAGGGGCATCGTGGCGAGGTTACTCTTGATAAACTTCAGCTTGGGATACTGTCTCAGCACCTTCGAGGGTATCGGCTTCCCCATCGCCATCGCCGTTGCGACGATCTGCTCATGCAACTCGGGGCTCCGCTTCCGGTACCACGCCGGCGTCTGTGGCATCTGACTCCAGTCAACACCGCGAACACGCCACTCGTGGTATTCCTGCTGAGTCATCTCGTGAAGAGGCTTGTCCTTCGCCATTGCTCTCTCCTCTACGGGCGAAAGCGGCTGTCAACGCGCCGCCTCACAACATTCCACCTGCCGTCCGCCTGCGGCTTTGGCAGGTACAAGAACTTCCTCGCACGCCGATCCTTCTCCGCAGCGAATGACAGCGCCCTCGCCTTGGCGGTCTTCCCCCTGAACGTCTTGACGACTTCGTCCGCTGCCATTGCTCTCTCCTGTCCTGGTTGGTCTGAGGGGCTCTGGGTGGGGCTACTTCCGCGACTATCGACTCATAGCCGCTGCTTTCCTGACATTGTCATCGTACTTCTTGCGAACCACCTTCATGGAGCCTTGGCTGCTGCCGACCACAATCTTGGAGGCAACGTCCACTGCAAGGAAGCGTCCACCGACACGAGCCCTCCACAACTCGAACCTGACACCGTCGATGGTTCTTGAAGCAACCCGCCTGCCTCTTGCCGACGCTCGACGGGCCATATCGATTCTCAGGCCAGGACCGGTGACACTGTCACGAATGCCCGTGATCTTCACCACCTTCGCCTTGAAATGCTCGGCTAGATTTCGGCGTGTCCTCGGATCACCTCCGGTCCGCTCGACGAACTCGCCGTCGAGGTAGTAATAAGACTCACCAGCTTGCTGCGCTAGGGTGATCTTCACCATCGTCTCTGTCTCCTCGCGGGCTAGAGGCCCCGCTTGATGTTGGCCCACACGATGTACCCGTCCTGGGGGTGGAGGTAGGTCCCAACTATGCGGCTCTTCCGTACCGGGGTTACACGAACCAGATGTTTGCCCTTCCGTAGGCCGTCGGCCATTTTCTTGGCCGCTGCTTTGGTCCGAACGAACCCCTGGATACCAAACGCCTTCCCAGCAAACCTGCGCCGGGACTTCCAGCCGACCTTGCTAACGAAATCCCTCATTGCACTTGCCATCGTCTTTGTCCTCCTTGGTCTAGCGTTTGGGGAAGCGGGTCTGCATCCCCCGCTCGTAGAGAGACGCTCCTGGGAATCCTGGGAAGGACATCACTCGTACCCGAAACCCCAGCTTCCTGCGCTCCTTAGCGGAACGCTGGGCCTCCCGCTTGGTCATGTAACCGATGGAGAACACGTATCTCCGGTGATTGAACAGCAGCGACTTTGGAACCTGTTCCCTGCTCTTTCTTGCCATCGTCTCTCTCCTCTCCTGGTTGACCTGAGGGGCCGCCTACGAGAATATGGCGACGGTGCCCATCACCTTGGCCTGCTTCTTGGCGAACACCTTGGCAGCGCCCCACAGCCGGAACCGACGCGTGCCACGCTTGACCGTGTTCTTCTTGCCCCGCACAAAGGCACGGGCGGCTGCATTGAGGTCGCCGTTCTTGGCCCAAGACACCTCATGGTACCGCCCGTCGCTCGTCTCACTCTTGTGGACTGCAAATACTGTAGGATCATCCTTCCTCTTCGCCATCGTCTTTGTCCTCCTGGGGCTACTTCCACTTGGGGGTCTTACGCGCCCATATCTCCAGGCCAACTACCCTTGCGAGGCCTCCGTTGTCTCGAACCGCTTTTCCGACTGCCCTGGCGGTGCTCTTCGTATCACCCCTGCCATAGAGGAAGTAGGTCCTGCCCCCAAACTTCCGCGTCCGCCTCTGGGTCAGCCGCCTCTCGTAGCCTCCCTTGGTCATCCACTTGGGGATTGCTCATCCTTGGTCTCCTCGCCTACCTACCCTTTACCGACCAGTCTAGACCTCGTGAGCGTGGTTGTCAAGACCCCAGGCGTGCTGAAGCCCTCAAGATGACGTTCGGCGACTTCCTGAGGGCTTCTCGTGACAGGGACCACTGGTAGCAAGAGCAAGTGACAGGCGACTGTCCGTTTCAGCTACTGCCGGAGATCAACCCGGTTTCCCGTCGTTGCTGCTCGAATGCTCTACCATTACCCCCTACTGTAGTCGTCGGGTGATGATATGTCAAGTGGTCTTCTTAAAGACACCTGGGGATATCTCCACCATGCTATCATCAAGCCTCAGAGCCTGAGAGATCACTACACCAACGGCTGCCTCGATCAGGTGGTCTGCCATGAACGGGACACCAGCCTTGTCACCAAGGAGCGCCAGGACGGTCACCTTTGGATCGCGGTCGAGGTAGTCCACCAGGACCGCCGTTGCCCGGTCGCAGAGTTCCTTGGCCGTCAGCGTGTAGCCGTTGTGCTTATCGGAGGAGGCTATGCCCTTGAGAGCCCTGGTGACGCTGTGGCCCCGGTCATCGTGCTGCTTCTTTCTCAAGATCGCGGCGGCCTCTTTGTTGACGCCGGCTGCCTCGTGGATGATTCCCTTCACTGTGTTTGGGGCAAGACCCACTTTGGTAGCCACCTTCCTGATCCCCAGTCCTGAGTTGTAGAGCGAGATGACCTCATCTATCTTGGCGGCAGTCTTCAGATAGTGTCTAAGACGGTGGGCACGCCGGTATGGAGTGCCGGCCTTTCTTCCCCCCGTAGCCCCATTTGCTCGGCACGCGCAGGACTTCCCACAGAACCGCTGTCTAGCATTTCGAGGCTGGAAACTGCTGCCACAGCCCTCGCAGACCTTTGGCTGAAGAATACCTCTCTTCACAGCGAGAGCACGTGCTCCGAGGACACCCCTGCAAGACATCGAACAGCTACGGCCATGACCGGCAGCTACCTGGGACCTCTGTATCACGGACTCGGTACCACAAACCTCGCAGGTAACTGCGACCGACTTCTCTGCCTTCTGCTTCGCCCCATTAGCTTTTGCCCCACACTGCTGTTTACAGAACCGTTGGGCACTCAGCTTGGGTTGGAACTCTTTCCCGCACCACTCGCACTCCTTGGCTTGGAGCCTTTGCCCTGGCCGAGGACCACGCCCTGTCCCCTGCACGACTCGAAGACGATCCGCACAGCCACGCGAGCAGCAAACGACCTTCGCTTTCTGGGATAGTTTCGGGGCGAACCATTCCTGACAAACAGGACACTGCCGCGTCCGACTTGGGGCTTTCCAACCGCACTGTGGGCACTCCCTCTCAGACTCCGACTCTCCCACGACCAAACGCGCATCGCAGAGTGAACAGTAGACTGCTTCCTTCAGTGGACGCTTCCGGCCTGGGTATTTCCGAAGGCGCTTCACACCAAGCTGCGAGGCGAACTTCTGGATCGAATGCCAGGAGTACGGGATAGCCGCTAGGATATCCTCTTTCGAGCGTTGAGGGTACATTCGGTGCAGGGTCTCTTCATGCTTGAGCAGCCCCTCACTCGGCTGCCTCCCCCTCCGCTTCGACCCGACTACCTGCACCGAGTATTGGCTGAGAGGCCCATGCGACCTGGCCACCTCCGACAGCGGCGGGCGATACCAGCACTGGGAACACATGAGTTCCCCGTTGATCTCCACGAAAGTGCCCTCGCCACAGTTCCCGCACTCCCGAACAGGCTTCTTCTCAACCTCTACCGGGAGCACGGCATCTGAAGGCTCAGGGCTCTCCGGTACCTCGCCTTCACCGTCCGTTTCCACCGTATTTACTGTAGGAACCACCACGGGCTGCTTGGGTACCACCGGTTGCGCCGGCACGCTCGCGGTCTTTCTCGCCGCCGCCAGCGCCTCCAACTCCCCCCGGTCCGCCATCGATGAATATCCGCAGTCACAGGCCCACGAATATATCCCCTCTGCCTCGTGGAGGTCGCCGCTGCACTTGGGACACGCTCCGGTGAGGATCACCCTTCTGCTCCCTGGTCGGCCAGTGCATTCTTCTCAGCTATCGCCGCCAAGCATCGTTTGCACGTCACAGCCTCAGGCCGGAGCGTCCACGACTCTTTCCTGAGGTCAATCTTCCGGGGTGTCTTCGCACAAAGAGGAGAGACATCTCCTTTCGTTGACCACAGCTTGGCAAGGTGGTACTTCTTGTTGTCATGGTAGGGGTCGTAGTCGCTCCGGCGTTTCTCTGGTGGCGTCACGCTGCCACTTTCTCCCGGTTCGCCCTGCCCCACTCTTTGACGAGATTGGCCATGAACGCCACACCTTCGTCGATGATCTGTTTCTCCAGAGTCTCCTCAGCCCTATTAGCTATACAGCCCGTACAGTGGTCGTCTTCTTCGGACTCGGCGCAAACCCCGCAGGATCGGTAGACTTCAGCAGCCAGGATGTCGGCAAGCTCCTCATGGGCGAACCAGAGAAGTTTGCCGTTGATGTACCCGTAATGCTCGCTGTTCCTGTAGCTCATCTGATAGCCTCCCTCGTCTCAACCCGGTCGATGGCGTCTTGAATTGCGTTCGGCCTGATCCTCCTGGCAATGATCGTGCGGGCCATCGCTATGATCTCATCGTAGACCGCTCCGTTCTTTATGGCATTCGCCGCCGCAATCAAGGCTAGCACCCTAGCACGGATAACCTCTGGCGGTACGCCATCCTCCTCCATCCGGTCTAACCACCACTTTATCCGGCCCGCAAACACCAAGCCAGCCATCAAGTGGCCGAGTTTCCCAGGAGTCCCCCACGGGACCTTCTTGCCGTTGATGCCTCTAGCCATCGGCTATTCTGGTGCCGCGACGGTATCTCCTGTGGCGAACATCTCCATCATCATCTCTGTAAACTCTGCCCGCATCCGCTCGCCGTTCTTGTCGTCAGGGAAACCGTCAGGAACGATGTACTTGATGGTGGTATCCTCCACCTGGGTTCCTCCATCCTCTTCCTTCTTCCGCGTCGTCTCCGTGTGAATCTCGATCCTCAGTTCCATGTCTATCTCTCCTTCACCTTACTTGGCCTTCTCGGCTCTCGCCGCCGGCCAGTTCCTTCAGTTCCTTCAGTTCCTTCGCGCTGGCCTTCCCCGTACCGGTGACTAGGCTGGTAATGAATTGATCGACTATGATATAGGCGATCCCCCCTCCCCATACAGCGAAACTCTTACGGGGATGTCCAGTGATGATCCATACCACCGCCATCACCACAGCATAGGCCATTGTCAACGGCAACGACTCCACTATCAAGTCAAGCCACGGGTACTCAGGTTGCGCCAGCCGAACCCGCAGCCAGTTGGTCTCCAGCAGCAGCCAGAGGAATGCCCCTGAAAGGGCAAAACTTCCCAGGATCGCTTCCATCATCCCCCCTCACTTTCTCTGTGTAGCCCCAGATGTGGCGTCATTGTTCTGACCAATCCTCTCCGTCCCAGACCTGGCCATGCTTCTCTTTCTTCACGAATGATAGCCAGATTTGTTCCAGCGTGGTTCTCTCTGCCATTGGCAGATTCGCTTCTTCGGCATAATCGTACGGGCTGCAATCTAGGGGCTCGTACTGGCTGAACGATGTCACTAAATCCCAGAATGTGGCATAGCAATCACCGCCCACCATCTCCTGCAACTGGTCTTGACGGTAGAGGGGTATCAGTCGTGAAAGAATCGTCTGTGGCTCCCTCAGGGTCAGGCCATCTTCCTCGTCAAGCGTGTGCCAGTAGAGATGCTCTATTCCTTGGTCCCGGTTCATCGACACAAGGCCAACCCGGTTGCTCGTCTCGATGTAGCGGATTGCGTAGTCCCCGACCTGTGGCACGTAGGACTCATCATCGCCCCATGCCTCTCGGCTCATCTTTGCGTATGTCTCTGAAGTGTCCATCCTACTCCCCCTCACTTTCTCTGTGTAGCCGAGGATGGGGTGTCGTCGGCCCGTCATAGCCTTCCGGTATTTCGTACCCGCAGGCAATACACGTCGGTCCCCACTTGTCGCCGGCGTTGGGGAAACGAAACCTCTCATGTGTGCAATCCCCCTCGCTCTCCTCTTCGACAATGCAAGACCCGCCAGTACCTGTCCCTGTCCCAGCAAGTTCCCCGTTCTCGTCGAACTGAAAGTCCCTGTTGCCAAAAGGCAGACTTTCGCCGCTGAGGTGCAGCCGTGCTTCGCCGCTGGGCGTCACCCGGAATATCAGTGTCAATCCGGTGACAGGGTCATTGATCAGTTGCTCCTTGATCTTGAGGGTCTTCCCATCACGTTTCAGCATCATTCCTCCCTCGATAATGGTGCGTAGACACCCCACAAGTCACCGTTGACTCTGACGAATCCCCAGAGGCAGCTAGGAGCGTACTTGATGCTGAGTGAGTAGCTATCGGCTCCCGCGTATGCACCAAACACCTCGGCCTCGGCCTGCGTCAACGACGGCGATGGAGGCACTGGACGGCTACCAATCCGCCGCCACGGGGTCATCCTGAAATCACAGTCGGCCATACCATGAACCTCCTCAGCAAGCCAGCATACACCTCGTAGAACTCTTGCCCATGCCCGTCTGTAGAGATGTGAGTGACCTCATGCAGAACATACTCCTTTGCCTCCCAAGGGTATTTCCCGATCATGCGCTCCGGGATGTATATCACCTTGGTCTTCTCTATGCAAATCCCCCCACTGCACTCCGTCCATTCCATCACCCACACGGGGGCCATCTCTTTGAGTACGTGGGCGGCGAATGCCTCAACCTCTTCTCTGGTGACGGCTCCCATGTTGGTCCCTCTAGTGGTCATCTCTAATCCTCTATTAGGCGCTCGATCTCTTCCAGTGATCGCTCCATCTCCTGTTCCATCACCGGGATGGCAGCCTCGCACCACCGCAAAATCAGCTTTCTCTGCGCCTCACAGATTTCAGGGTGAGCGGAGACCATATGTTTCATCAACTGGTTATGAGCAAGCCACCCCTCTAAGACAGCATCGCAGTGGGGACACTCCTGGCGAGCATCCACATTGTAATTCCGCTCCATCTCCTTGCCGATGAAGTCGAGAGTGCTCATTATCTCGTCATAGGACGTGCCGTAGGACGTGAACCGGACATCCCCCTCATTGTTGCACCAGTCTTTGACATACCGAGTGACTCGCTCAAGATTGTAAAGCACAAGGTTCTTTGGTCGGTCTACCGCATTCCTCTTCCTGAATGGTATCCTCATTCCTCAGCCTCCAGTTCCCGGAGCGGATGGTGCCACCTTGGCGACAAGGGGAACGTAGGGCTCGGGGCCAGCCGGATTCATCAGCACAGCGCCCCTGTCGGCGAGGAAGGCGAGGATGATTGCTTTGTCATCAGGGCCTAACCGCTTATGCTGTTGGGTCTTCCCGTCGCATGAATGCAGACTGAGCTTGAGTTCACCAAGCCCGTTCAAGATGGCCTGTTGCTGTTCTTGGGTGGTCATGGTGTCACCGGCTGTCTCTCAGTGAGACTCAATACATACACCTTGTCATGTTCAGGCTCTATGCCCATCTTCCGTAGCATGACTGACGGTATGTAGGTGCTCCAGTAGCTTTCGCCAGGGTATGAATCATCAGGTAGCCTCTCCGTTGATTGAAAGTGGTCATGCCCGACGTATATCAGTTCCATCTCACTCCCCTCTGTGTCTTTGGTGTTAGTCAGGCGGCAGAAGTTTAGCTAATGCTCGCTTTATCACCTGCTGGTGTTTCTGTATCTCGGCCTGTAGTTCACGAATGAGCCGTCGCCGACGCCATTCATAGAAGCTACTCACGACCAAGACTGTTATCACAATGATGAGTATGTCCATCATCCCTCCTGAATGGTGTCGTCTGGTGGGCAAGGCAGCGCCTCATCAATGACCTTGTTGAGCAGGTCGCTCCTGTCTTGGGGGGTGAATACCTTGCCGCAGCCGTTACACTGAGTCCGCTGTTTCGACGTAGTGAACGACGAGTCGTGCTGGCATTCGGCCTCGGATTCAGGGAAGCGCCTCATTATCCCTTCACCTTGACTCGCCTGAAGCCAGCCGCCCGAAGTATCCTGTCTCGCTCTAACACAATGCCAGCGCAATGCTCGGGAATCTTGGGCCATGACTGGTCATCATCCAACTCCACCAGCTTCCCACTCTCAGCCTTCTCCGCCAGTTCTCCCAGTGTGATGCCGTTTACCTCAAAGGACAGGGCAAAAGCAGCACCCTCCTTCCAGCCATCGGCTCTTATTCTAAGTTCACGCCACGGTTGCTGACCTACTGCATTCGGAGGTATCGCCTTCGTGTGTGGGTTCCCATCGACTATCTTCTGTCTAACATCCATCAGTCTGACCCCCCTAGCCGGTCGTTCGGGTTCTCTGGGTAGACTTCAGTGAGATTACGGTGTCTCCTGAGTAGTTCCAGGCCTTCCTTGATTTCGGGGTCGGCCAAGATGAGGTCGGCTCTTTGGCGATGTTCCTCGCGCTGAAACTCGGATATATTTGCCCAGACGAAGTTCCTCAGGAATACTTCGCCACCACGCATCATGTTCCGATTTTCATAAATGGACCGGCCCACCTTCTCTCTCATGGCCTTGTCTGTCATTAGTGCCTCGGCCATGAACTCGCCTCCATTAAGTACTACCATCATCCTCCCGTTGGTTCCTGGAGTACCTACGGTTCGAGGAATGATCCGGGCTCGATGTCCTTGGTGTATGGGCTATATGGTGGTGTCCAGCCCGGCGGCGCTTTTGCCAGCAGTGCCTTCATGCGCCGGCTAAACTTGTTGGACCCATCACCATGAACCCGAGTCATTCCTCTTCTACGCTGTTCCCTCGGTTTTGCCATCACTGCTCCTGTTCCCTATTAGCCCTTGCTCCCCTTCATCTGAAATCCCTTTGCCGGATCACCGCGAGGCTTCACCCGCCAGTGGCCGATGGCTTTGAGTTCATCACGGAGAACACTGTAGAGCGGGGAACGGCGGTCGAGTTCGCGAATCTCAACAGCCAGTTGGTCAAGGTCTAGTTTGGTCTTCACCTACACATTGTGCATTAGGCGCGGGTTGTTGTCAAGCCACATAGGGTGATAATCTCCTGCGGATATCGCCGTCTTGGCCGTACCGTACATCGCCTAACAGCCTCGACGATCTGGCTACGCTATTTTCTCGACGCAATGGAGCCCCCGCCGTGAGGCGGGGGCTCCAAGGTGATCTGGGGGGCTCTGAGGGGACTATTTGACGGTGTCGATGACGACTTCCCGATACTTCTTCTGCCGCTTGTCCCAGACAACGGCCAGGGGCATCTCAACCTTCTGGAAGCGTTTGCTCCGGCGCAGCCTGGTCGCTTCCTTGCGGAGAGCCTTGATGCCACCGAGTGCCTTCACCTTTGCCGGGGTGAAGCTATAGAACGAGTCGTCGCCCCCGCCTTTCGGATGTACCCAGACGCGATACTGGCGAACCGCCGCGATACCGCCGTAGTTCGACAGTTTACCGCCTGATAGTGTCATTACTGGGATCGTCATTGCCTTTGTCCTCCTACCTGACCCAGATATGATAGCCAGTTCCAGCCGGGATTACACGAACACGCTTCCCCTTGGCCCGGAGTTCCTTGGCTTCCTTCTTGGCCTCTCTCTTGTTGAAGGTAAAGTCAAAGAGGCTGTATACATTGCCGTCAAATCGTCTTGTCCTCTTTGCCATCGTCTTGGGCCTCCTGATACTACCGGCGATACACGTGGAAGGTACCGCCGGCTCTCACGACACGGACGCCCTTCGGGGGCACACGGCCTTCCCGCAACCGTCTGGCGACCTCTTGCGCCATTGGTTTGTAGAGATACGAACCCCAGAGAGTGAATCGCTTCCCATCAATCCTGACCGTCGTGGCCGGCGGCTTGGGGGCAGCCTGCTTCATGACGGCCCACTTTTCCTTCGGATCGGTGAACCCCGTGTTCTTCACCCTCGTGTTCCACCGGCGGGTCTTCCCCAGCTTCCTTGCGGCCTTCTCCGCATCACGTTTGTTGGAGTGGAAGCTGTGCCATTCGTATCCGTGTCCGAATCCCATTGTCTTTGTCCCTCCTGGGGCTACCGGCGCTTCCGCTTCCGGCCTTCGTACACATCGAAGAACATATGCCACCCGAGCCGTCTGGCTTACCTGCGGAACAAGGGCGCACTGAAGGCGGCTTTGACGGTGGTGGAGAACCGCCCCTCTTCCCCAATGGAGCGCAGGCGCCCTAGTTTGTCTTTCGCCATTTCCTGCATTACGGCGATCTTGCCACCCAGCGTCCGCACTATCCGGTGTGGTCGATTGCGTGGGCCGAACTTGACTATGTCACCAACCCTTGCCATCGTCTCTGGCCTCCTCGATGCTACCTGCGGGAACGGATTATCATTTCACGTGCCAGGCGATCCGTAAACGGATATCCAATGACAGCCACTGGAGTAAGCCGGGGGTTGAGAAACTGCGCCGCCTTCTTTGCCTTGGTCCCGAGATCACGGAGTTTCACCGTGATGCTGTCTCGATCCCGTCCGTATCCCCGGAGCCGGGGGTGATCATGCCGCTTTGCGCCGCCGGGGTGGCTGTGCTTGATGGCCTTAACATTGCCTTTCTGAACGTGCCAGTGCTCCATCGTCTTTGCCCCCCTACCGGCGCTTTCTCCATGTCAGCGGGGCCACCCCGTGACGCCGCTTGATTTCGGCCACAATGGAATCGTACGTGCGCCCTGTGCCCCGGACTGGAATGTACATCTCCCATCCCGTCAGTTTATAGAAGGCCGAGCCAGGGAAAGACTGTTTGGTGATGGTGAGAGTCAGGTACATGACGTTCCACCTGCCTCTTCCTGCTTCCTTTCCAGCGATGTCCTTGCCAGCCTGTTTGGCCTCAGCGAGTGTATCTGTCTTGGCAAACCGTGAGCCGACAGAACTGACAGTATATTTCTTGTGGACATCCCGCCTGGTTGAGATCGCCATCGTCTCTAGCCTCCTATCGCCGGGTCAACTCGTCAACTCGCTTGTACGCTCTGACCTCAGGGATGTCGGGGTGCTTCCGTGCGAAGGTCTTGGCGGCCCAGACGAGGCGGTCGTATCTTGATGGAACTGTCTTCTGCGCCGCCAGGGCCGTCCTCGCCAGATGGAAGTAGCCGATCAGTTCGGCGTTATCCTGCTGGTTCAGTGTCCGTGACATCGCGTTCGATCCTCTCGGGCTACCGGCGTTTGAGATAGTAGAAGAAGTACCGTGCCTCAGACCCTGCCCGCTGCTGCGGTGCTCTGTACCCGTGAAGCCGTCGGATCGCCAGCAGGTCAACGATACGGCTGTTCGACAACTCATCGAACTGCCTGGAGAAGTCAATCCCCATCTTCTGTGCCATCCGCTTGGCCTGGCTGGTGCTTACCCTTACCATCGTCTTGGGCCTCCTCGTGGGCTACCGGCCTATTCTGCTTGATGGGGTGTAGCCCCAGACTTCCCAGGCGAACTGCGAATGGACCACCCGTGCCTTGTTACCTTTCCTGATGGCCTTGACCTGATCCCGTACTCTCTGCGCCTCTCTCTTCGAGGAGAAGTGGTCAATCAACTTGAACTTCTTGCCCCCAAAGGTGAGCCTGGTGCTGTACCTCGATATCGGATATCCTCTTGCCATCGTCTCTGGCCTCCTCGTGGGCTAATCCCGTACCCAGATGCTGTAACGGTTCCGGCCCCGCCGGAACTTTCGGATATCCGTGCCCTTAGAAATACGATAGAGGACCTTCCGTCCTCTACGTTTCTGCTTCGCCTTGTAATTCTCAGCCGCGTCCTGGGCCTCGACCTTCGTGTTCTTGTACGTGAGGAACTCGAAGACTTTGCCAGCGAACGTCCGTTTCCCCGTCCTCATCACCATCTCCTCTGGTCCGGCGGGCTACCGGTCACCTTGCCTTCGACTGCTGGTATCTGCCGCGTATCGCGTCTGGCCACTTCCCTCACAAACCCGTAACCGAATAGCCATCCGACTGCGGCGACCGCCACAGTCCACGATGCCCGCTCCGCCACCTTATACCAGAACGCAGTCTCCGCGACTACCCCCGTCTCCGCAAGAATCGTGACGCATAGCCCTACGGCTATCGCCAAAGCCGCTATGGTCACAACCAGCCTCCAGCCCTTTTGTAATGCCTTTTCCATCGTCTTTTCCCTCCTGGGAATGGTCGGTGTAGCTGGCCTCGAACCAGCGACCTCACGACCCCAAACCGTGCGCTCTTCCTTCTGAGCTACACACCGAAGAAGACCTACCTACCCATTACCGAACAGTTTAGACCCCGTAGGCTCACTTGTCAAGCCACAGGTGTGCAAGAAACCCCCAAGATAACGCCAAAGCGCCTTCTTGAGACTGCTAGGGCCACATGGCTGCCGGAGGAGGACTCGAACCCCTCATTACCTGGGCCAAAGCCAGGCGTCCTACCATTAGACGATCCGGCATCACAAGGCATTCCCTTGAGCTACGATGTTCACCACGGCCCAAAGATCAACGTTGCGCCCGACCAACTCGCCAGCGTGGTCGAGAATGAATTGCCTTAGGTGCATCTCCTGGATACGCCACCGCCAGGGGCCAGCACGATGCGTCACTACCCCCTGCTCTTCAGCAATCAACGTCCCCTCTGCAATCCTTCGATGTACCCACTCGATGAAGACGCCCAGTATCTGCGCCACCTCGCCAGCGGTGTACCAACCATCACGGAACCCCCACCTGAGTCCGAAGCGGCCTACCGCACCACGAACAGCGTAGAGAGATCGGCCCATGGTCTCCGCGACTGTCTGGGGTGGGTACTGGCCGACAAGTTCAGTGAGCCTTTCCCTGTCCTCCACTGACCAAGGTTGCCAGCGCCCTTTGTTCTTCAAGCCCATGCGGGAGAGTCGAGTGTCTACTGCATAGAAGCCCACTCCCAGGAAAGCAGCGAGCTTACTGATGGAGGCGTGACTACCGTCGAAGTTCACCCGGAGATAGCTGTCATCCTCTGGAGTCCACTTGTGCTTGGTGCGTTTTTTGAGCAGGCCAACGAGGTTCTGCCGCTTAACCGCCACTTCATAGCACCCTCCTCATAGCCTCTACCCACTTACGGCTGGGGAGTAACCCACCGGCCCTATAACCGGGGGAGATAGTTCTTCTTCACCCACTCGATTGCCTGTGCCCTCGTCAAACGACCTGCCCGTCGTTGATAGGCTACCATGTACTCAGGGGGGAGGTTCCAATCCCGTGGAGGTGCTGGCTTACGGTGGTAAGGAAGTTCCGCATACTCCTGAGGAGACATCTTGAGCACTTCGTGGATGTACACCCGGCGGCGAAGTCCCGCCCAACCAGCGAAAGGCCTCATCTCCATCATGAACCGATAGGCTGGCAACAGCTTCTTCGTGTTGAGGCGCTTTGCCATTGCTTCTGCTCCTCCTACAGTCCCTTTGGTCTTGGCTTCCCTGACGACTTGCGCCAGAGAGGTCTGCCATTCCAGGCAAAGATATCCACTACCACGGGCGCATACACCTTGCTGTGCCAGCCGTATCCCATCAGCCGTCTGTGAATCTTCTTCCACGCCTCGGCTTCGGACATACCCTTAGCATCATCCGAGTCACGCCGCCCAATTACGGCAGACCGGTAGTCCGTCTTCGGCGAATCGACCTTGAACTCGAAGTGGTAGCTCCGAGGTCGCGTCAGCGGATCAATCGGGGCACGCTTTGGCTTGCGAGGAGGGCGCTTCACGTCGGGGGTCAGCTTCTTGTACTGCGCCTCGCTGACGAACTTCCCGTTGACGTATATCCTGGACGGGAACTGGTGGAACGGGGTACCAAGTGGCGACACGTTCATGATGCGCTGCTGCTCGATACGCACTTTATCGCCCTTGTGCGTACCGATGATGGTCACATCGCCGCCGCCTCTCAAGTCTACCTTCACATCGGTCAAGGCCCCCAGCTTCCGCTGCATCTTGTGGTACCACTCAAGGGCCACCGCCGCACCATACTTCTTGGCTTCCTGGTTGAGCCGGGCAGTGTTCAGCACAGCGCGTGCTTTGTCGTATTCCGAGGGAGTGAAGGAGAACTTCCCACGTGGGAGAGGCTTATCGATCAGCCGGCTGATCCCGCTGAAGGTCCCGGCCCATCTGCTACTACGCCGAACCCCTGTCAAGCCCGGCCCCAGGTCCTTCTTCATCCCCTTGAAGACTCGCTTTACGAAGTCCTTGTAGTCCTTCGTAAGCTGAGGGGCATACCTGAGCATTGCCCTTTTTAATGGGTCTGTTGCCATGATCCCCTACCGACTACCGGCGACGCTTCACTTCGCGTTCGACGCGACACAAGGGGCAGCGCCGACGTGAGTGGGCTAGGCCATGAAAGTGGTCGAACGCCAACCGAGCATCCTCCGCTGTCGGAACAGTCGTCGGCTTACCATCACCTGTGGAAATCTTGAACTTCCGTCCAACCCGAGTTACCTTGAACATCCTCTCTCTCCTCTACCGGCGAGCCAGAAAGCTCACCCGCCTGGGTTTCGGTCTCGACCCTGCTCGCGCTGGCGGAGCCTTTTCCTGGATCATGAAACTGACCCGGCGAGGCTTGTGTTGCCGTTCTTTGCTCCGGTAAACACCGTAAGTTCCGTTCGCCCGCCGAACAACCCTGGCACGATAACCGTTCGCCCGCCAACCGCTCGCCAAACCGCTGGCCCGCCTCGGCGACAAACGGTCCGCCACAAACAGGAACGC
>SDBV01005752.1_pt1 | contig 17407 bp, 16 predicted proteins | sample 2277081 | NCBI WGS metagenome assembly SDBV01 (sample SAMN10402039, study PRJNA504765) | marine sediment metagenome | isolation source: marine sediment core GS10_PC15, 223 cmbsf | place: Arctic Ocean: Southern Knipovich Ridge | collected 2010 | reverse complement strand
AAAGAAGTATAAGTTAAAGACTTATGCTAAGTCCTATGGCTGGTTGAAACGTATCATACGGTGGTACCCGAACACTTTCGTTCATTGGAGATATGGATTTACTGGGTAAGTTTGTCTGGAAGAGCCGTATGACGGGAGACTGTCACGTACGGTTCTGTGAGAGGCTTGGGGTGAAATTCCCCTTGCCTACTCGACAAAGCATCTGCCGACAGGCTCATGCTAAATGGTGATAAGTTGGGAATCTGGAAATCAGTATTACGTGCAAGACAGGATGCTGTTGCTGCATATTGCGAAGTTGAAGGATTATTACCTTACCTATCCCGGACTTACTATTCCCAATTTTAAGTTATAACTTTGTTTAACATCGCATTGACTGTAATAATAAGCATGAAATGGAAAAAATGGTGTATAAAGAAATTCAAAGATCCAGACAGAAATGGATTTGGTTTCTTTTAATAGGGATACTAGGATTATTCTTTTGGGGTATAATTCAGCAATTAATATTAGGAAAACCATGGGGTAATAATCCCGCACCTGATGTAGTTCTAATCCTGGCATCTATAATTCCAACAGGACTTTTTCTACTATTTTTTTACTCAAAACTTGAAATAACTTTTACTGAAAAGGGGATTGTATATCGATTTACACCGTTTCATTTGAAAAAGCACATTATAGATTGGAATAGGATTGAATTTGCTGAAGTGAAAAAATATGATCCAATTAGAGAATACGGTGGTTTGGGGATTAAATTTGGAAAAAGAGGCAAAGCATATAATGTCTCTGGCAATATTGGACTTGAATAAAATTAAAAAACAGAAAAAAACTATTTTATTTGGAACACAAAATCCCAAAGAGCTTCAAAGGGTGATTGATCAATTTAATAATTCGAAGCTATTATCAAACCCTCAAAAACTTGTATAATCCAGCTGTGTTCCCTCCGACATATTTTGTGATAGGAGGATTTAATTCTGGAGGCACATCATGGAACAGATAGTAAAGAACAAACAATATTTCAAATTTTGCATTTACGGGTTCCTTAAAAATTTTCGTTTTTTTGATGCTTTCTTTATCCTGTTCCTGGTTGAAAAAGGATTGCCATTTACACAAATAGGAATCCTGTATGCAATTCGGGAAATAGTGATCAATGTTTTTGAAATCCCGTCAGGTATTCTTGCTGATACTTTCGGAAGGAAAAGTGCATTGATCGGTTCATTTATTGTATACATCATTTCATTTTCTGTCTTCTACTTTTCCAGTGATTTCTGGTTGTTTCTGATTGCATTTGTTTTATATGGCATTGGCGAAGCCTTTCGGTCCGGAACACATAAGGGCATGATTATGGATTACCTGACATTGAATCATTGGGAGGGGCAAAAAATCAATTATTACGGACATACCCGTTCCTGGTCTCAAAAGGGTTCCGCCATATCTGCGCTCATTGCAGGTCTGATCGTTTTTTACAGCGGTTCGTATCAGAATATCTTTCTCTATTCCATCATTCCTTATCTGTTTAATCTTCTTTTGATATTATCATATCCAAAGGAGCTTAATCGTTATTCTGAACCGGTAAATCCAAAAAGCAGATCCGGAATGGGGTTAACGGTCAGATCCTTTATTACAATCATTAAACAGCCGAAAGTCCTGAAAATTATCAGCACCTCTGCCATGCACACAGCTTACCTGCGGGCTGTTAAAGATTATATCCAGCTTCTGATGGTCAACATTGCACTCATCATCCCCATCATGTTAAATGTTGAAGCAGAAAAGAAGAACGGATTGGTCATTGGTGTGATTTACTTTTTCATTTTCCTTGCAACATCACGTGCATCGAAGCTATCATCAAAAGTTGCGGACAGTAGCAAATGGAATATTTCATATACCACCCTGCTTTTCGGGTTTCTATTTGGACTCATCTGCGGTGTTTCCTATTTCTATGGTTTATGGATCATTGCCATCGTTGCATTTGTTGGAATATACATTGTTGAAAATATCAGAAAACCGATTTTAACTGGATTTATTGCAGACAATGTGCCGGCCGGAATTTTAACATCAGTTATTTCGGCGCAATCGCTGTTGAGGACTATTTTAACAGCAATACTTGCCTTGGTTTTCGGCCTGCTTGCTGACAATTTTGGAATCGGAGTATCTTTTATGGCAGTCTCTCTGTTCCTAATACTTTCTGCAATTTTGATCAGGACCGGCACAGACTTTAATGCTTCAGAATAATTAAGCTATTTTCAATGCAAAATATAAGAAGAGTCAATATGAAACTGAAGTATGTTTTCTCAGGAATACTATGTCTAACCATCCATACTTATTCGAATTGTCAGACAGATTCCTCTATGGAGGACAAGCCTATTATGCAGCACGTATCAAGCACTCAGATTCCAGCTACAGGAGCACATCAGGAAGGCGGGTGAAATTCCTTGGCAGAAAAAAGAATAGCTGCCTCTGTTAAATATTTTGAATTTCAAGATTACTAAAACAAGTTATTATGAATCTGGAGAGACTTTTTAAAAATAATGAAGAGTGGATCGGCAAAAAACTGGATGCAGAACCCGGCTATTTTGAAAAACTTTCCAAACCTCAACATCCTGATTTATTGTATATCGGATGTTCCGACAGCCGAATACCAGCTGAAGAATTTTTAGGGTTGAAACCCGGAGAGGCTCTGGTTCACCGCAACATTGCCAACATGGTCATAAGCATTGACCTCAACGCGATGTCAGTGGTGAATTTTGCCATAAATCATTTGGGAGTAAAACATGTTGTGGTTTGTGGACATTATGGATGTGGTGGAGTGAAAGCAGCCATGGAAGCAACTGATTTGGGAATTTTAAATCCGTGGTTGCGAAACATTAGAGATATATACAGGTTACACAGTGAAGAATTGAATTCCATTGCAGATGAGGAAGAAAAATACAATAAACTGGTCGAGCTTAATGTGGAGGAGCAATGTATTAATTTGATAAAAACTGCTGCGGTACAACAGGCATATCATGATAGGGATTTAGAGGTGCATGGATGGGTGTTTGATATTCATTCAGGAAAACTGATTGATTTAGAAATCAATTTTGAGGGAAAACTCAAGAATATTATGGAGATTTACACCTTAAAATGACTTTTATATTTTAATAGGATTGGCTCTCATCCTAAAACTACAGGCATGAAAACTATTTTAATGAGAGATCGGAAATGCGATAAAAGGGCTGCTTTTTGCCTTTTGCATTACTGACTCCATATCCATCGTACTTATCACCTGCCAGAGGATCATTAAGTGCTTTTGTAAAAGCCACACTATGTCCGGTATCCAGGCCGATCATACCTATCCTCTTTCCTTTTTCCATATACCTGTTTTCTTAATAAAACTTCTGCGATCAGAATTTTTCATAGTTGAAATCGATTTATTCCTTAGCTTCAAATAAATATTCAACTGAATTCTTTCCTGCCTACAAATATTCAGATGGAAATTTCCAGGGCGCGCGGTATTCCGGTACAGCCAGTTTTGTTGCCTCTTTATCTCCGACAATTTTCTCTTTGTCCGGATCAAATTTTATGGATCTTCCAAGTTTCATTGACAATACACTTAATTGTATGGGGGCATCAACTTTGACATGATATCCCGGATTGCATGATGGTTGTTTGCGTGACTTAATACACTCCACCCATTCAATTTCATGCCCGGGAGAGGGTGCAATGGTTTCAGGAGGAGTTTCCATATCCTTCATTCTGTCACCTTCAGGCAATATCTGGTGAGTGGAATAATCCGTTAGTAAAGTTCCGTTGACACCATGAAAGTAGATCCCCAGCCTGCGCCTGCTCTCCTGGCCACGCTGAAAGTCGAAGCCATAACTATTAGTTAATGAGCTCATCCATGTCATTGTCAGGTTTGGATAACGCCATATAACCTCATGATTGTCATAGGCATCTCCATCATCCTTAATGATGTATCTTCCACCCATTGCACTAATCTCAGTTGGATAATCCAACTCCATTGCCCAGATAGGCAGATCTGTAATGTGTGGTGCCATGCCCGGTGTCCAGCCACCACTGAAATCCATCCAGGAACCATGGTAGAATGCATCTATTACCAGATTTGGATTGAAGGGTTGCATCCGTGCAGGACCCACCCACATATCCCAATCCATTCCCTCAGGTATTTTCGTTGTATTGTAACCAAGGCCCACACCATTTGGAGCTTCATTCATAACGTTAAATGTCCGTACGGTGCCAATATCACCCAGATTTCCTGAGCGAATCAGTTCGACCATACGGCGATAGTGTTCACCAGCATGAATTTGTGTTCCTATCTGACACATCACATGATGCTTTTTAACTGCGTTTCGGACTGCCAGACTTTCACCCAGATGCATTGTCATAGGCTTTTGCAGATAGATGTCCAATCCAGCTTCAGCTGCCTCGATTGCCTGAATCGCATGCCAGTGCGCAGGAGTGGCTACAATAACAGCATCGAGCCCTTTGTGTTGAAGCAATTCCCTGTAATCCGTATAGCCAGTACATGTATTTCCGTATTTTTCCAATACAGGATCTAATCTTTCCTTCCATACATCACATGCTGCTGTCACTACAATATCAGGATGGCCGGCACATGCATTAAGATTAACTTTTCCTAAACCACCACATCCAATGATACCAAGATTGATCTTATCACTTGGAGCGGAAATATTTTTTCCTTTGATAAGTGAAGATTTCATCAATAGTGGTGCCGCAAATGCGGCGACAGCGGTTGTTTTTACAAATTGCCGACGGTTGAATGTTGAATGATTCTTATTATTTCTCATGATTCAATAAGTTGATTTGATTCATTTTACAGTTGTTTTAAAAGTAAAAAGTGGTGTTTCAGTTTCATGAAATGCATCCCACCTCTTCTCAGAAATATTTTGTTCAGGCTTTCCTCCGGTGTGAACTATTAGCCTGTAACGCAATATTAAAGATTTTTCTGTACTCAGGGGATACCTGGTCCCTGATCCCGGAAATGTAGGTTGTACCCATGCCAGATCCGGATACTCGACCCAGTCACCAGGGTAGTCAGGATTGTCCTGATGTTGCAATACCATCAGGCCTGAGGTTGTTTGAGTTCCTTCAAAGATTCCGTTAAAATCGGACCATGCCCGCAATGGTTCTGAGTCATCAGCATCAGTGAAATATGAGATATCCTGTGATTCAGGAGTCATCATCCGCAAATTCAAGCCTCCATAACTATCGGTACCCCGGGTTGCAATGGAGATGCTGTCCTTTAAAGCATCAAGTTTAATGGTCAGATCAATAATTCTGGATGTTGATGTTGCACGATATACCCTTATGACGGCTTGCTCACGAACAATGGGTTCAGTATCTTCCCACATCCACAGGTTTTCAGCTTCGATCTGGGCGAATACGGGACCATTTATATATTCTATATTGCCTGTTGGCCTGGCGAAAACTCTCTGCAGCGCATAGATATCACCACGTTCAGCTCCATATTCTACCTCGGGCCAGGCCCAGAAAATAGCGCGATGATGAGGATGTCCACCCTCAGGCCAATCTCTGGTAAGCATTTCACCTTCCAGGCTATATAATGGATGAATGTAATCGCTGCGCGGCACCGCATATATACTGGTTGTCACAAAAGTATCTCTCTCTGTTCTCGTGTGGTTTTCCAACTTCTCATCGACCAGACGAACAACATCCTTTTCATAAATGGTCTGATAATTATATTGTAATACCTGTTCGCCCTTTTCTGTAATAATTATCTGCCCACTATTCGGATCAGGGGTTGCTTTCATTGAAGCATTAAAGGGAGACACATTTTCAATCAGTTTAAACTTGCGAATACCAGGCTCTCCAGCTGGTATAAGCATGACAACATGTGAGTTTTCCTCTCCGGAACTTTCCAACTGGGCAGGGATCAAGCTCTCAATTTCATTACCGGCCGCGGGATCGAGAAGACCCAAACGCCCCTGTTCTGCAGCTATTAACTGATTTTTGTCCAGTTCTATTTCAACTGAAACTGGTGCCCTGGTTGCTCCCAGAACCCCATGTACATCATCAATAATTAGCACATTTGGATTTGGAGAACATGCGGACACACCCAGCATTAAGATGCAAATCAGGCTTTTTGACAACATGGGTATAACTTATAATATTTATTGATACCCCTAAGATAAAAATTCCAATTTCATCAATGAGTTTTTTGAGTTTGGTTTTTTTCATATCCTTTGTTGGGGGAGTCCATAATGATGGCAAATGATGAATTGAAATCGTGGATAAACAGGTAGTATTCCATTCTATCATGGAAATGCTGCCAGGATCACAATTTTGGAATGAGCCCCAATGCCATCCTAAAAGGCGGCCATTGGTGCCTGGAGTGTATCTCTCCACCCTGGAATTATGAGGAGATTGCAACAAAGAACAGGTTTGCTGGTCAGCTTAATCCTCACCGATCTTCACTGTAACCGGCCAACCGGTGTACTGCTTTGCATCTTTGTCCATTACATCTACATCCCTGGGCCAGCATTCGAAGGTGACCTCCCCGGCGGGTTTGTTAAACCTGATCAATCCGAATCCGGCACCATCCAGGGAGCCTTCGGGATTGGCATAAGCCACCATGGTGATCCTGTTGTTAAAACCATCAAAATAATCACCTGTCCAGGGCAATGGATTCTCCGGATCATGGTTCATACCCGGCATCTCATCCCCGGGCCACCACCATCTTTTATAGTAGTTCACAATGGACGGAACCAGGAATGTCCAGGGTCCGTCCCTGAATTCGTCAATGCCATGCTGAACCAGGGTTGTCAGATGCTGATCTCCTCCGATGTGAACAGCGTTGGCTTTTTTTATGGCCCTGAGTGCTTTATTTCGTCCGGTCTGAGGCCATCCGTTTGAATCCAGATCAGCATGCAGGCGGTTCTCTTTGCTTCCGTGCAAATGTGCAGTTCCACCAAAACCTGTTTGTGACAACACAACCTTCATCTCAATACCTTCATCCTGTCCTGCCCACTGATCCAGGAATTTCAGCTGGCGGTCACCCAGCAGTACCAGACCTTCCAGGTCCAGGGATGCCGGGTCGTAATCCGGATCGGTGATATGATCGGGCCGCGGACCCTGTTCCGGGATCTTGCCCATGGGCCCTGACTTGAACTTGCGGTCTTCTATAATCGCAAAATCGATACCTCCAACAACCAGGTTTGTATAATAGACACCAATCCCCTGTCCGATGGGTGTGGGATCATACGGATCGGGCAGATGACTGGTCTGGCATCTTTCCACCATTTTTACATATTCGTGGTGATAGGTATATCCACCGTCACTGGAACCGCTTGCATAAGAGATTTTTCCACTCTCCCCCCACAGATTGCCCTGTCCTACGTCATGGTCATCGGGAATGGTGATGCAGGGCCTTGTGCGGAAGATTTCTCTGAACTGCATGCCAAATAGCAGCCATGCTGCGGTATGTTCCTTGTGGTCATAGGATTGGTCTCCCGAGAAAAACAGGATATACGGATCCAGGTTATTGATGTTTTGAATATAATCTTCTCTTCCGCCGCGGTCCTGATTGCTGTTACCCGTAAATGCCGCCATTACGATCTCATCCTTCTCCAACGGATCTTTCCTGATCAATCCTTCAAAGAATGCCTTTTTACCGTGCCGGATCCGGTAGGGAATATCCCTGGAGGTATCCCAGTTTTCTACCCGGAAAAGTGCAGACCAGCCGATATCATTCATCTGCTGTTTCTGAATCTCCTTCCAGGTATCATCCTTCTTAATCTCCAGCCGTACTTCCCGTGTTTCGTCCGGGTAGAGTGGGAACAACTGAGCGCTCATTTTCAGGGTATTGTTTGAAACCGTATAGATCCCAAAGGCGACCACATCTTCCCGCTCCACCTTCACATCAAGGATCTTGTTGGGTGCCCGGTTCCACCAGTCGTTGGTGCAGATGGTATCCAGATTTTCAAAAGGAGCCAGAACCGGTGGTTCCATCACACTGTTGCATCCAAGGGCGAGAATGGTGAGGATGATCAGGATAGAGTTGGTGAGAAAGGAGAGGAGTTTCTTCATAATAAGAGTTTTGTTGGTCGAGTAATTCCTAAAATTAACTGATCAGATTGAAAGATTGGCGTAAAGCAACGATAATCTCAAGTTCAAAACATTAATAGAGTATAAAAGAAGGTGATGAATCCTGATAAAAGTTTCAATCAAAGGATTTGACTTGTTCAAATGTTGTTACTAAATTTGCACAAATAAATGTACATAAAAAGGGCTAAGTTCTAATTACAACAGCTATTTAAACAAGTCAACAAACAATGCAACTGTTTATACATTTGTTAATCAAGCGAATAACAACATTTGCGATTGTCGTGCAAACAACAAACCTTGATCATGTTCTTGTTTTGCAAGCCATATCAACAATTTTAGCTAATAATGCAAATGCTGTATATTTTAGAACTTAGCCATAAAAAGTAACATGTTAAGCACCACAATGTCAGATTTCCGGAAGGAAATGAAAAAATACCTGGACATGGTAACCGAGGATTATGAAACCTTGATTATCAACCGGGGAAAGGATTGCGGAGTGGTCATCATATCCATTGATGAGTATAATTCCCTGCAGGCCACATTGCATGAGATGTCCTCAAAGGCAAATATGAAGAAGTTGGATGAATCTATCTCAAAATTTGAGAGGGGGGAGTATTTTGAAAAGGACCTCATTGATCCATGAGATAATTATTCCATTGCCTTCTTCATTCCTTCGGTGGTGGTGTAATATTTCACGATCATGTTGGGGATCTCCCATTGGGGTAGTTCACCGGATCTGAGGTATCCGAGGAATTTTTCGGTTACCTGTCCGAAGTGTGCCTCATGTCCCACTTTGTAACTGTCGGGGATCTCCAGCAGCCATCGACGCTCCTCCAGTTTCTTCAGTTGAATGCCCGGAAAGTTCACTGCCAGGTTTTGATCGATGGCCTTGTTCAGGTTGGATTCAAAAGGTGCAGGATCCCCTGAGCCGGTATGTTCGATATAGAGCATGGGTTTGTAACCTTCCTCTTCACCCTGTTTGATTTCCAATTTACACAGGGTTCCGCGCATGACAGAGTAGTGGGTGTCACCGGTCCCTTCCGGTGCCTGGTAGTTCCAGATCACTGAGACTTTTGCATGGATCCCTTTCAATGTATAATTGATCTCGCCGTTGCTGTAAACCTTCAGGAGATCTCCATCGGTGTCTTTGGCCAGGTATTCGGGATAGGAGTCCAGTCCGGTAACCCTTTTGAACATCTCCGGAGTCAGGTCAGTGGTCCAGCGCCTGCCCGAAATGATCTTCACATCCTTTTTGTTCAGCACCACCCCGGGAAAAGCTTCCCACTGGATCAGGTCCACCAGGTGGGTGGTCACATCCACGATCCCTTCCCCCTGCTGTTCCACATCGAAAAACCAGGGGGGACGAACCAGCGGTTTTCCCGAAACGTACTTAAAGAAATGATGTATGCTCTCTTTAGTAATGGCAGGGTCGTCTGGTGAGCCGGTTTGAAGTTTTCCGAAAACTTCAGGTATCAGCGAAAGCTCTTTCTGAAGCATGGTGGTGATCTCGTGCCGCTCAGTCATGATGTCATACAGCAGCACACCATTCTTCCTGGCCTCCTCAAATGCATTTTCGAGCATGGGGAATGCTGATGGTGAAATGACCATGGGTTTGTCGGCCAGCACATGGATCCCTGCCTGGACCGTTGTCAGGATGTACTCGGTTTTCTTGGCATTGTTACCTGACACCACCATCACATTTCCGGGTTTCTCTTCCAACATTTTCTCCAGGAAATCCGCACCCGTATAAACTTGTTCTTTCCATGAAGTAGGATCTTCTGACCTGGAATTGTAGTCATTGATCCGGTTCAGGTAACTCTGCACTTCCGGTCCTTCAGGAGCATAAACATACACCAACGGATCAACTCCGTCATACATCTTTTTCTGGACCAGGGAAGCATGAAAATGACCCGGATCCAGGTTCATGATCTTAACTTCATCTTTAATGGCAGTAAACATTTTCTGAGCGTTTTGAATACTGGTTGCTTCGGTTGTTTTTTTGCTCTCGGGTCCGCAGGCGGCAATGAGCAGCAGCGGCAATAATAGGGTGGGGTTTTTTATCCAATTCATAGTTAATTATTTATATATCAAATACTTGACCGATAAGTCATGCTTAAATAATTTTTCTTTTCACAGGATCCCATTCCATACGTCGGTTTTCAAGATATGACCTGTGGGCCATCAGACAGGTGATACCTTCCTCGTATGCCCGTTCAATATTTGCAGTGGTAGTTTCTCCGCTGCGGATGCAATCGAGCCACTCTTTAATGTGCAGGTGAGTGACATCAACCACCCTGCCATTGATATTTGTGGTTGTCAGGCCTCTTGAAGCATAGTATTGTTCTGTAGCTGATGTAACTGCATCTATCATTCCCGAATTTGGATTCATGGTGATCATCGGTTCTGAGGTGCTGATAATACCCTCTTCAATCTGTTTTTTGAACCGGGTTGAATTGCGATCAGCAGTGATACTAATGGAGTTACCCAGTTCCATTGAGGCATCATGACCCATAAAAACCCGGCCTCTGCTGCGGCTGGAAGCCAGACTTGCGCTATATAGCAGTGTTAAATCATGGTTTGGGTACTCAAAGACACAATGAAGTGAATCGGGCATGTCCCGGTTGTCTTTCCAAAAATATATCCCCCCCGATGCGACTGTGGTTTTAGGTATGCCTATTCTGAGAAGCTGGTTCACTGCATCATATTCGTGTGTAAACAGTTGTCCGATCATCCCCATGTCATAATCAAACCACTTTGTCCAGTTATAATAACGATCCACTGAAAAAGGAACTTTTGGTCTTGAACCGAGCCACTGATCCCAGTCAATGGAGCTTTCATCGCCCGGTTTTGGATTGCCGTTGTCATCCAGATGCCTGATCCATGCTCCGCTGGATGTATTGCGGTTGGTGGTTGTTTCAACAAGGGTTATTTTCCCGAGGATATCCCTTTTAATAATCTCTTTGGCCTGCTGGAAAATGGCATTCTGTGGAATCTGATGTCCCAGTTGATAAGTTACATTGCTACTTTTAACAGCCCGATACATCTCGTTTAATTCCTCTTCAGTCTGGGCCGGACTCTTTTCACAGTAGACATGTTTCCCGGCTTTTGCAGCAGCAGTTGCCATGGGTGCATGGTGATGATCGGGAGTGGAAATTATTACGGCATCAATATCTTTATCATCAAGCATCTCCTGGTAATGACGGTAACGTTTGACAGGGAGTACAGCTTTTGAATCACCCCCGGGGCGTTCCTCATTCCGGGCCGTTGCCATTCCGTTTTCAGCATGAAGATCAAAAACATCACAGATACCGACCAATGCAACATTCAGGTATTCCTGTTGAAGCCAGCCGTCCAGCTTCTCTTCCTCTCTTCTGCTTTCAACATCCTCCGGATGCATAAAACCCATTGCATTTGACAATTGCCGGGCCCTGGAACCAAAACCGATGATCCCGACGCGGATCAAATCTTTCTTATCTTTTGATGAACTTTTTATTACAGCGGGAGCCTGAAAATTATCCAATCCTATTTCCCTGATCAACCTGGTTTTTTTATGTTCATCAAAGGCTTTTTTCTTAAATACACCAAAGCCGAGCAGTCCCAGAAAAGGTAAGCCGGCAAAAGCCTTTAACAATGTCCTGCGATCAAACGACAGTTTCTTTTCCCTGTCAATCTTTTCCTGCTTGTCCTGATGTTGTTCTTCACCTTTACCCATGATAATTTGATTAAACATTGTTTAGTAAGCTGCTAAATTAATTATAATACTCTGATCGTCCCTACTGCAAGGACGGAATCTCAATAAGCATTTTTCAGCAGATTCTAATTGCGAAGTTTTACTTTTGGGTTTGTTCCATATTCAATTGAAACCCAATCCCCGTCATTTAGAATTGAAAGGCGGGCAGCCTCCACCAGCAGTTCGTTCGAGAAGCTGTTGGCCGGAGTCGCGATTATCCCCTTTTCATCCACCTGTTTGATAAGCATTCTTCTATGAATTAAAGATTCTGTGGTGGACATATCTTTCACTTCATTTTCAATGGTATGAGCCATCTTTATGGTGGCTTCAACAGAGTCATAGCCATAACCAACGGGTTTATACCCTTCACCTTCCCATGGGATAAGCCTGTAAAAATCAGGACTTACATAATTAAACTGTGAACCGGCACATCCGATCCCTTCCAGGTAAGCATGTTCAACACCTCTGTTCTGATCGTTATGTTTGATCATTCCGGTTTTACCATCTCCTTCAAAATACATCTCCAGGTTTTGCTCATTACTTCCTGCGGCCTGGTCGGGGTATCCAAGGCCATCGGTCACAGACAGGATCGCATTATTTTCGAATCGCACCCTGCCATTGGCCCACATGTAACCTTCATTGCCATTGGGAAATTTCCCCTTGATGCCTGATACTGAAACTTCTACAGGCTTCAAACCGGTTATAAAACAGACCAGGTCCACATAATGGCATCCCACATATACAAATGGGTCGGTTTGGTCACAGGTAAACCAGTTCTGGAAATTGGATGAGCGGTAGAAATAGGGCTCAATCATTTTTGCCTCACCCATCACAAACTCTCCGAAATGGTTCTTCTCATAGCTGCTCCTGGCCATAAGCGCTCTCCGGTCAAAGCGTTTGTGGTATTCAACCCCCACAAAAAGCCCTTTCTCAAGTGCGGTTTTTTCTATTTCAACGGTCTGTTCATATTTGAGTACCAGGGGTTTGACGCATAAGATATGTTGATGATGCTTCAGTGCCTCCATAATGACCGGGTAATGCAATTGGTCGGGCATGGCCACAACCACAATTTGTCCTGGCTTCATGGACGAAAGGACCTCTTTATAAAGGTCCGGAAACTTTTTATCTTCCGGTTCTGAAAGTGAGGGATGGGCATTAAAATTCTGTCCGGGGAAACCCTCCAGAATCTCAGCACTCTCTTTAAGAAGTTTCAAGGGGCCTGAATCGAGTGAACAGACATGAATGGCATTCACAATACCCGTTCGTTGCAAATGGTATACCGAGGGCAGGATCAGATCATGGGTGATCATCCCGCCTCCAACTATGGTTACATCCAATGACATTGGCTTCAATTTCTTATCTATTTGTTTCCTAATACTTCATCACAAGCTTCTTCAAGTACAAGAATGCCCTCCTCTAAGGCCTCCTTTGTAATCACAAGCGGAGGTGCTATTTTGATACATTCTCCGGCAATACCAACCGGTGCAAACATTAAAAGTCCCTTTTGAAAACACTTCTCATTAATTTTTTGAGCAGTTTCGGGATCCGGTTCCTTTGTCCCCTTTTTGACTACCTGTATTCCTGCCACCAATCCTCTTCCCTGAACGCAACCCAATACATCCGGGTATTTATCTTTGATTTTGTCCAATCCGGGCTTTAATATTTCACCCAGCTTCCTGGAATTCTCCACCAGCTTCTCATCATGGATAATCTTCAGGTTTTCAATGGCAGCCACCACCGACAGGGGGCTGGCAGAATGGGTGGAAGTCATTGATCCGGGACCATATAAGCTCATAATGTCTTTTCTGCCGATGACAGCCGAGAGAGGCAATGAGGATGAAATACCCTTCCCGCAGGCAACCAGGTCCGGTTTTATCCCATAGTGCTCATATGCGAACATCTTACCAGAGCGTCCAAAGCCTGACTGAACCTCATCATAAATTGTTACAATATCGTTTTCATGACAAAATGCCTGCAGTTTATGTACATATTCAAGCGGGAAAAAATCAGGACCCACCCCCTGAAATGTTTCGGTAATGACTCCGGCAATTTCATCCGGTAGAATTCCCTGTTCTTTCAGACTTCTGAGAAAAAGATCAAAAGAGGTGTCTTCAGTTTTATATCCGTCAGGAAACGGCACCTGGATAAAGGTGCTTCCTTCATCAACTATCCATGATTTCAATTTGGAGTTTCCACCGGCCAGCTGTGCACCAAAGGTCCGGCCATGAAAAGCATTGGTGAATGAAACCATGTACTTTCTTTTCGGACCATATTTCTCTATGGCATATGTTTTTGCCAGTTTAATGCAATTCTCAGTGGCTTCACTCCCCGTACTAAGCAGGAATACCTGATAAGCGGACGGGTCCGGGGATAAATCCTGCAGCATTTTTGTCAATACCGCACGTTTTTCATGAACAAAAACATAGGTTGCCAATAACTTCTGGTCAATGATCTCCTTCAGCTTTTCTGAAATTTCTTTCCGGCCGTGCCCGGCATTTGTAATCAAAACGCCGGAGGACCAGTCGAGCCATTTATTCCCCCATTTGTCATAGATTTGAAAACCTTCCGCTTTGTCCCAGATAATGGGGGGCTGTCCCATCATGGAAACCGGTTCTGTTTCTGATAGAGATTTAAAAATTTCCAATGATTCAGGCACGGGTAATTGGGTTACAATTTCTCTGTATTCTGTTGAAACCTTTGGTACTTCTAGGGGGGTTAGGTTGTATTTCGCCATCGATAAAAGGTTATATTAGAAAAAATCAGCTACAGCAAAATAGCTTGTTAATAAACTGTATAATATGACCGCTATTAAACCAATATTCATCATTTTGCCTGCAACATACTCCTTCATGAGCGACTTTCGGTTGATCAGGATTAATATTGGAATGGCCACAGCAGGCAGGATCAGCGCCTGAAACGCCTGTGAAAACACCATCAGCAATGGAGGAGTGGTATTGATGAATTGCATCCCGAAACCAAACAGGACTCCGATAAGTCCGAGTATGCGGTACATGGGTGAACGGATATTTCTTGGTTTTCCTGTATAATCGGAAATAAGCCATGGGGCTATCAAAATGATTGGGAAAATGGAAGAGATTCCGGCTCCGACAATTCCCAGGATAAGAATAAATGCAGCAATCTTTCCACCCAGGGGTTCAAAAAGACTGATCATCTCGACGGTATTGTTCAGTTTCATCCCCATCACGTGCAATGTACCTGCTGAAACGGCCATGATCACCAGGCTCAGAAAAAGCATCATGGATGCAGAAACCGCAGAGTCTCTCTTTTCCAATTTTAAATTCTTAATGGTCCAGCCTTTTTCTGCCACTACGGTGCTTCTCATTATAAATACAGCAGCAGAACAGGTTGTTCCGGTGATGGCTGCAATTAATCTGAGTGTCCCGTCAGTTTTAGGTATGCTCGGTACAAGTCCGCCGGCAATGGAAGAGAAGCTTGGTTTTACCATAACAAATACAATTATGAAAGAGAGACCCATCAGGATCACAAGGATGATGAGGAATTTTTCAAAAACCTGGTATTTCCCGATCCATAACAATGCGTAGAGAGACACTACCAACACAGCAGTGATTGTTAGTGTATTGAATCCTGAACCACCGAAGAGAAGTCTTGAAGCTTCGCGAATCAAATCGGTGACAATTCCGAAAATACCCATCAGGGCTAGTATTTCACCGACTACCAAAGCAACCAGTATATAGATCGCCAATACCTCTCCGTATTTTATGTTGGTTTTAATGGTGAAAAGAGCTGTCTTACCCGACACGAGGGTTGTCTTGCCATAAGCAACCATTAAGATATAGGTAAAGATGCAGGACAGAACCAGTACCCAGGTCAGTGTCATCCCATGTTCGGCACCTACCTTTGCCATGGTGGTGATGCTCCCGGTACCAATGTTATATCCGATCAAAAACAGTCCCGGTCCAATGGCGGTCAGCCCGATAAGAATTCTTTTATGAAGCTTCTTTTTTCCCATGTTACTCCACTGGTTTTTTAAAATGCATTCTACTCTTTTGAGTAAACTACTTCGCCAGCTACCATTGTTTTCTGAATGACCATGTTACCATTCTCAATGGTAAACAGGATCAGATCGGCCCGTTTTCCCTTACTTATCTCACCAAGGTCATCAAGTCCCATCAAACGGGCCGGATTTGTACTGGCCATTTGAATAACATCCTTAAGATCGCATTGTGTGAATCTCATCATATTTCCCACACAGACACTTATTGGAGATACAGCTCCGGCCAGCACATTTTCGGCCGGAAATTTTACAACATCTTTGGTTAATAACAGGGTCTTTCCGTCATCTACATATTCTCCCGGAGGAAGACCTGCCAGATACAACGCGTCAGAAACAAGGATTGTCTGGTTAACGCCCTTTACTTTATAAAAAGTTCTGACTTCATCCTTTGTAAGATGAAATCCATCAGAAATGATACTAATAGAAAGACCGTCATTTGCGAGTTGTGGCCATAGTGGATTGTGATGACGGTTAATCATATTGGCACAACCGTTTCCCAGGTGGGTGGATAAAGAAGCACCTGCATCAACGGCCTGCTCAATAATTTCAGGTGTCCCGTTATGATGGCCCAGTGAAACAACCAACCCTGTTTCATTACATTTTTCAATAAACGAAATGGCTCCTTCCATTTCAGGTGCAACAGTGATGAGTTTGATTCCGTTCTGAGCTGCTTTCTGCAGTTCTGAAAACTCATTCCAGTCAGGCAACCTGATATATTTTTCAGGATGTGCACCACGATAACCCTTAACGGGTGAGATATATGGCCCTTCTAAATGAAATCCCGGAATTGACATCCCTGTCACCTCGTCATCAAGAGCTACCGTCAAAAGTGAAAAGCTTCTTTCCAGCCGGATATGATCACTGGTTGTTAATGTGGGCAGATAGGTGGTCACTCCCTCTTTCCACAAAGCCCTGGTTGCCTCCCGTATTCCCTCAATGGTTAAGCTCTGATCCGAAAAATCAATTCCCATATACCCATTGATTTGAATATCTATCAATCCCGGAGCAACATAGACCTCAGAAAGACCGGATTTTGAAGAGAGATGTTTGATCTTTGCAATTTTCCCATCTGAAATTTCAATGCTTACCGGTTCTCCGTCCAGGTAAAGAAGGCCCTCAACAGTATTGGTATCCACAGACTCTGTATTCTTAGAATCAGTATCCTTTTTTTCTGTGCAGGCGTACAATGAAAACAGAATGATCAGGATGGGCAAAAAGGCTATGGTTTTCATATTCTAGTAGTGTTTCAGATTATAATAAGTCTCACTCTCATTTGATCTGCTCATTTGAGGTCCCAGGTACCCTTATGCTGAATCTCTTTTACAATTAGTTTTTTCATGATCTTTTGGATTGTGGAAGTTTTCCCATTGCACCCTTTTGTGATTAAACCCGGAAAGAACCCTGCAAATGACAGCGAAATTCCGCCTGCCAATGTGTTTTTAGGCGTAATAGACAAAATAGTTGGTAAAAAGCTCTACATCCTTTGTAATTATTAGCTTTGGAGCAAATCAAAGCTTATGAATAAAAAAAGTGTGTTTACTGTAATAGCTCAATAACAAGAA
>SDBV01005751.1_pt1 | contig 17408 bp, 16 predicted proteins | sample 2277081 | NCBI WGS metagenome assembly SDBV01 (sample SAMN10402039, study PRJNA504765) | marine sediment metagenome | isolation source: marine sediment core GS10_PC15, 223 cmbsf | place: Arctic Ocean: Southern Knipovich Ridge | collected 2010 | reverse complement strand
CCAGTCCCAGTTACCGGCTCCCGCTTGCCACCATTTAACGGGTGCTGCAAAGGTGCCATTGGACTGACCTTTAAATACATATATGAGAACATCTCTCTCAGTCTTGTATCCATAGACTACGGCGATATCATCTCTTCCGTCACCGTCGAAGTCTCCTTTTGCCGATTTAGACGCATCGAAGTTCCAGTTATTTGGACCTGAGTCCCAGGAGTTTAAGACCTCTAGTTTATTGTCATAGACATTTGTATTAACCGGACCAAATACATTGTTGTCCTCATTGGATTCGACTATATCGTTTGCAGTATCTACGATCGCATATAGATCCTTCTTGCCAATAGTCGGCCAGATGACGTTAGAGAAGGTAAGGGTTTGGCTAGCCCCGGCCGCAAGACCACTTGATCCTTTAATAATATCCGGTGGGAAAGACCCCGGATCACCGGTTAGAGGTATAGATAAGGGATTGTTGAATAGGATAACGTCATAGACATCGGCATCGGCCGTTCCCTGGTTCTTTATTACTACATCTACGCTTACTACTTCACCGGTAGTTGGATTTTGTTTAGAAGGGGCGATGCTCGTAATGACAAGATCGGGCTTGCCTATCCAAAACGGACCAAGGTGGACGGTCGATGTCCAGTTATCGGCGTTATCTCTAGTTCTTAGATTAAAGTACCAGACACCGTCGTCTAGAGCGCCACTCGTAGTTGATGTTGCGTCTTCTTGAAGATCGATAGATGTATTTGGAGTCTCTGTCCCGTTCTCACTCCACGATACTGAGTAGCCGTTGATACCGCTTACGGTATCTGTTGCATCCGAGAATTCTATACTGACATCATTATTTGTAGACCACTGACTGGTGTTATGTGACGGGCTGGTAACGCTAGTCGGATCTGATGGGCCAGTCGTATCTACTTTGAATAGTTGGCTTTTAATAGTTTCCGTATTATTTGCGCTATCTATTGAATAGTAATAAAGAGTATGAATCCCTTCAGATGGATAGCTGAGCGGTACCGTGTAGGTAGTGGCAGAAGTTGTGCTATCCCAAGAATAGAACGTAGTCGCGGTTTCATCGGGCGAAAGAGAGATCGTTGTCGGCGTCGTCTTGAACCAGCCGTTATCACCGTCAGGTGAAGACGGATTAAGGTCCAATGTGGTAACTGGTGGCTTAGCGTCAGCAAAGGAGTAGCTAAAGATGCCGCCGCGCTCTGTTCCGATAAAAATAGTCTCATCAATAGAATAGTTGGGGGAGATGGCAAGTGACAAAATTTCAGCATTTGTTAATTCCATGTTTACCGGGTTCCAGTTTGCACCGCCGTCGTTTGACTTAAAGACACCGCCATAGCTTTCTCTGAAGAATCCGCCAGTTGTTCCGACAAAGATAGTCTGATCATTTGAAAAGTTAGGGGAGATGACAAGCGACGTAATGTGGTCATTGGTAGATCCCGTACTTACCTTATTCCAGTTAGCTCCGCCGTCAGTTGATTTGTAGACGCCATAGTTAAATCCGCCGGCAAAAATAGTCTGATCATTTGAATAGTTAGGCGAGATTGCAAATTCTTCAATAGTAGCAGATGCTAATCCTGCATTTATTGGACTCCAGCTAACTCCATCGTCACTGGATTTAAATACGCCACCAATTAATGTTCCGGCAAAAATAGTCTGATCATTTGAATAGTTAGGCGAGATTGCAAGCGCCACAACATCGCTATTTGTCAGCCCCGTATTTACCGCACTCCAGTTGGCGCCGCCGTCGATGGATTTAAATATTCCATTGTTCCATGTTCCGGCAAAGATCGTCCCGTCATTTGAATAATCGGGGGAGACGGCAAGTGCGATATTATTCTCAATCGTCGATACCTGGCTCCAATTTCCCCCCCCGTCGGTGGATTTGAATACATCGCCACCCGTTATGGCAAAGATAGTCTGATCATTTAAATAGTTAGGGGAGATGATAAGTTCCTTAATATCAGAATCTGTTATTCCAGTATTCACCGGGCTCCAGCTAACACCATCGTCACTGGATTTAAATACGCCACCAATTAATGTTCCGGCAAAAATAACCTGATCAGTAACGTAGTTTGGAGAGATAGCAAGTGCTTTAATCGAAATAGCTGTTATTCCCGTATTCACCGGGCTCCAGTTGGCTCCGCCATCGCTGGATTTGAATACACCGCCACCACCTGCTGCGGCAAAGATAGTCTGATCATTAGCAAAATCGGGGGCGATGGCGAGTGAATTGATACTAGTACTCTTTAACGCTGTATTTACCTGACTCCAGCTGGTTCCGTTGTCGCTGAATTTGAATACGCCGTCGCCGGGTGGAAAGACACCGCCACCACTGGTTCCGGCAAAGATAATCTGATCATTAGAATAATTGGGGGAGATAATTAGAGCCCGAACATTTGGAGACAAACCCGTATTTATTTGGATCCAGTTGGTGCCGCCTTCGGTTGATTTGTAGACGCCGCCATTTATACTGGCAAAGATAGTCTGATCATTTGAATAGTCCGAGGAGATTGTCAGAGTCCAAATATCAGTGTTTGGTAATCCCGCATTTACCGAACCCCAGTTATCACCGCCATTGTTGGACTTGAAAACGCCACCACCCGTTCTGGCAAAGATAGTCTTATCGTTTGAATAGTCAGGGGAGATATAAAGACCCTCAATGCCAAGATCTGTTAAGCCCGTATTTACCGGGCTCCAGCTGGCTCCACCGTCATTGGATTTGGATACGCCGCCGTCATTCCATGCTCCAATAAATATAGTCTGATCATTTGAATAATTGGGAGAGATAGCAAGCGCAACAATCCAAGTATTTGTTAATCCTGTATTTATCTCATTCCAATTAGCTCCACCGTCTGTAGACTTAAATACTCCACCGTTAAATGTTCCGGCTAGTATTGTCTGATCAATGGCATAGTTTGGTGAGATGGCTATTTCTTGAACCCAAAGATTTGTTAGTCCCGTATTTACCGGGCTCCAGTTAGCGCCGCCGTCACTGGATTTGAAGACTCCGCCACCATCTGATCTGGCAAAGATAGTCTGATCAACGGAATAATTAGGCGAGATGGCGAGAGTGCCGACATATCCACCCTCCGGCCCATTTACCGTCCACTCATTGATACCTGCGCTAACTTTTGTTGGCGTTAGAAATGAGATAGGAGAAATAATCAAAAAACATATAAGCAGTGTAGATACGGTCTTTACAAATAAACTTCTCACGAGAAGTCCCCTTTTTTTTGTTTCTCCACCAGTCCCGTACAATATTTTTTTAAGATTACCGTCAATCGAGAATTAATAAGAACCATTTAGTAGCTCGAAAAAACCAACCAACCAATATAAGTTCATATATATTAGCGCATGCTTGAATAAAAAGAACCCCCCGTTAGGGGGATTATTAAACAATAAAGATAAAAAAATAAAGCGAGGATCAGACTATTACCTTGCTATGATTTTATGCTTCGTTGCTGCAACAAAAGCATTTGAGGACGTATGTAACTTTCTTTACTTGTTTGATGCGTTAGGGGACGTATGTAACTTTCTTTACTTGTTTGATTAATTTCGCTTTTAATCAACCATGCGAAGAACATCTAACTTCGGCTACGGAAACTCGCTCGGGGTACCCCACTAAAGCATCGTGACCGGCTAGGAGATTGGTTGAACGATTTTCTGGTCAAGTACTGAAGTCAGAACATATAAGACTGATTTAAAAAGCATCCTTAACTTAAGTATAAAATTATCGACGAAATAAAAACCCTGACTAAATCAATGACGCTCCGGCGATCATTACGACGGCAAAAAGCAAAACCGTATTTACAATAATAAACATGCCGAACGTCAAGATAATACTAGCTACTACCTGGCCGTTACTTGCCAAGCCGGAAGTCATTTTAATATTTTTGTACCAGAGATAAAAGGAGAATATTATAGCGACGATCTTCGTGAGGTTGTCAAAAGGAATGAAGGAGTTAACTCCGCCGAGAGTTACGATTATTAAGGGTATGATTCCGAGTAGCCACGGATATAAAGAATTGCTTAAAACTATGAAATTATTGGCAAATGATATTTTAGAACCTAGCAATTTAAGTGAAGCAAATGAAAGAACCAAAAAAATTGTAAATGTAGAAAACACTGCTAACGAGCTCACTAGCGAAACCTGTAAAATCGATATCTGCGGAACTGCATAAAATAATGACAGTACGGTAACGGCTGGTTTTAGCCTGTAATAAAAAAGGGCGCCTTGGTCAAAGCCTACATAAAATAATAATAAAATACCGATCAAAACAGCTTTGCGAGTATAGAGCATGCTATTATCATTCCTTACTTCACTTGTCTCTTGTTTCATAACTCAAAATCCTCAGGTAGTATTTTTTGTTCATACTTGTCATCGATTAAAGAGCCTTGTGAAAAAAAATCATGGGCATTATTCATAAAGCCATAAAATCCGGAATTCAGCGTGCTTCCTGAAACGTCTCCAATACTTGAGAGTACCGGTTTAACTTGAAGAAGATTTGGTCTGTCTATCCTAAGTGAGCTAACAACACTATAGATAAAATTCCCGACTACCCCAAACCTATCAAAGCTTGAGTCGATCTTTGGCGATATTATATTAATTGCTTCATTGGTAAAAATTTGTCCATCTCCAGCGCCACCGTCACTTACAAGACTATAGCTGGCATCTTTGAATGGTAAGTTTTCACTGTCATCAATAACTCTTGAAGCTGCCATCGCTATGTTGTTACCTGTTTCGATTCCGCCGAATGTCGACGTGAAAGGAACCTCGGTGCTGCTATGAAAAAGGATCGCAACAAGGCCATTTTCTCCTACATTTAAATATTTACCTCTCTCCTCTTCTAAAACATCAAGCTGCTTTGTCCATCTGTTTCTCCAACTAGTCAGTCCCCCTACTCGACCACTTTTTTTCTCGGCTATTTGTCGTAATTTAATAATTCTAATGTCTGACTTATTTTCCAGTTCCGCTCTCAATTCATAATAATCGACCCAGGCATCAGCCATCTCTTGCCGCGCCGATTTTAAGTCAACTCTTTTGATTTCTATTTTATTATATAATTCTTGTTCCTTTTCAGTTGGCTGAAGTAAATCAAAATCACTTTTAAATGGAATCGAGAATCCATAATATTCGTTTGTATCGTTTAATCTAATACTGGAGATACTGGCGCTCATCGCGTAAATAGGGGCTATCTCCTTTATTTTTTCCTTTGATCGCTCCAATCGGTCGATCGCTGATTGCGTTGTCATCTCGTATTTTTGAGGGATGGCGAAAAGTTCTCTTGCCTCTCCACCAGTCCGTATTGTGGCTGTAGTTGCCGCTAGATACAATATCTCCTGACTCATGTTGCGAAGCCAAGTTACGTAATCAATGATCTTGATATGCTGCGTAGCTCTTGCTAAAACGTTGGCTCCGGCAAGCGACGAAATATCGGCTACAGCTTGCTGATCCGTTCTTTCTTCAGAAATCGAACTCATCGATAATGACATTAACGTAATCAGAACTACTAACAGGATTATGCCAGCAATAAACGGAAGTGTGCTCGCTTGCTGATTAGAGGTAACGCGTTCAATCAAAGGCTTATCCATCTATCTTTTTTCATCTTGAATCAATAAATTTATAATAGTGCTATTACCGTTTTCGGAAGTTCGGAACATCAGTTGAGCGATTGGAAGTCCACTTGCTGTTTCTTTTCGAACAAATATCATTGTAAGTAAAAGATCCTCTTTAACTTCTAATAGCCAACCATTCTTTTCCATCTCGTTCTCATAAAATGAAGAGACTTCTTTTAAGCTTCCCTGCGCCTCGTATGCTGTTCCGTAAAGAATTTTCTTTTTAGCTTCGCTTTTTTTATAGGCAATTCTAAGGCTGCCTGGATAGCGAGGAATGGTCTTAAAATCTTTCCCAGGTACATCTTCAGCGGGATTATTTACGAGTGCTGAAAGATTTTCAAGATACTCGTTATCATCAATAACTTTACTCTCGCTCGACATGCAACTGCTTAAAATCAATGTTAGCGACAATAATAAGAAAAATAAATATTTTTTTTTAGAGAACATCGAAGAAGACCGCGTTATCCCATTTTTCATATATGTAAGATTTTTCAAGCCTGATCGTTGGCGCCAACCCTAAAAATCCAGAGAATATAGGATGATCATAAGTAACGATAACTTTTTGAGGAATAATAATAGATTTTAAAATCGGGATTTCATCAAATTCGTTTTCGATTTTGACATCAATTTTCGTTACGTCGATTGATGGGTCGGCTGTCTTCATGATGTGCTTAACATAGCTTCTGACTTCATCTATATCTTTTACAACTGACATACGAGCGCCTTGCATTGCCGCTCTTGCGACAAGCGCTTTTTTTTGTCCCGCTTCAGCAAGGCCAAAGGCGGCAAAGGTTACGGCGATTAGCAAAGGGGCAACAATTGCTAGCTCAACGGCAGAGGTGCCTTTCTCTGACAAGAGTTTATGACGTATTCTTAATTTTTTGCTTTTTTTAAGTCGATTAATCAATTTAATCAAGCAAGCCCTCCGGAACAAAGTCTAAGCCGAGTTTTCCTTCTAAGTTATTTATTTTTTCATAAATGTTTTTTATTTTATCTATATAACTCTGAAGCTTGGCAAGCTCTTTTTGCGTCGCATCACGAGATGTTATAAGTACAGGTCTTTCTTCGATAATATTTGGTGGCTCTATACCAAAAAGCTTTAGCCCCTTCGCCAGATATATGCCAATTTTGCCCCAAGCTCCTGCCTTCAGATCACTTATTGCTCCATAAAACATGTTAACGCCATCCAGAAAAAACGTACTTCCTTTAGCACCCGCAGGAAATATTTTTCCAACTAATTTTTGAATTCCTTCGGCAGCAACTGCGTGATCTGTATCGCCCGTCTCTGACTTAGCGGCGGCGATTGCCACATTTACACCGCTACGTTGGCCCCCAAAAAAAGAGCTAAACTTAGCTTCGTTATCCATATGTAAAACGATCGCCACCATACCGTCTTGTCCGCCGTTAGTATTTATGCCGTCAGTAAACTCTTTCTCTAAAGACTCTTTAGAGCTTGCGCCTTCCTCTTTAGCAAGCGCCTCTTGTTCCTCCTGCTTTTTTTCATAGTCATTTTTTAAATCATTATATTTGTCATCGTCTTCAAAATGTATTTTTTCATCATGGGGCTTCTCTTCGTTTTCAACCGCAATTTCTTCCATCCTTTTTGCCATTCGATCTAACAACTCATCCATTTCTTTACCTAACACGTCTTTTTTTGAAGTGTTACCGCTTGTCGAATCATCCGATGAATCTGAAAATCCATCAATTGGTAATGGAAACGGAATGGCTGCACCATAATAAGTGTCTTCTGGGTCATTTTTATCGTTAGCCCAGACGTAGGCGACGCTATTTATCAAAGCTAAAAAGGGTGCGGTTTTTTTTATGCCGTCTATAGTTGTTTCTAACGTTTTAATACCATCATCGGTCTTTGTTTTAAAATTTAAAGTTAGCTTCGTAGAGGCAGTGCAAGCAGTAGCAGCAGGAACAGCAAGCGGCGTGGGAAGCACTGCAGCTAGACATGAAATGCCGCTAATTATATAAAGTACGTTTAAAGCCATATTTCTCGTCCAAATTATTAGCTTAATAAGTTTAACCGTCTGATTAGCTTTCGACATCGTATTCGCCCCAGCAAGCGCAGCGGCATCAGCAATCGCTTGCTGATCAGTGCGCTCTTCCGATATGGAGCTTACGACTAGCGAGGTCATCAAAATCACAACAACCAAAAATATTACCCCTGCCACAAAGGGAATGGTCGACGCTTCCTGATGTTCTGCAATTTTAATAATCATCTTTTAGAGACCTAAAATTCCTCGATTACTTGTCCATTTTCCGGGTCTATTTTAAATCCTGATAGTGATCCGATTTTTGCAGGCTTGAAATAATAATTAACACCCCATATAAGTTCTGAACCACCTGTTAAGGTGATACCTAATTCATCTGGATTTTCTCTTAAGCGAAAATTTCTTCCGCCTGCTTCTTCAGCGCTTTCAATAACTTCATTATTATCAATATTCCATCTTGTTAGGTCTAATGGATCTAGAAAACCAATTACAATAATATTCTCATCAAAGGCATTTAAGAGTTCTCCGCCCTCAGTGAAAACAACCAGCCCCCCCTCCTTCACTTGAGGCGAACCAAAGCTATAAGTTAAAACGGTCGGCTTTAAGAATTGCTCTCCTTTTTGAAATGCATAAAAGACACTCATGCTATATACTTCCGCATCTCCTTGCCACTCTCTTGCTATTTCAAGTGCTTCCTCAAATCGTTTCTTGGCACTAAAGTCATCAAAGTTAACTTCTTCCACTTCTTTCTGTTTACTCGACGTTTTCTTGCCTGACGTCTCTTCTTTTGTTCCTGTCTTCCCTCCGCAACCAATAAAGTTGATAGCGATAAATATAGATACGATAATAATTGCAAATTTTTTCATTTTTCCTCTCCCTTTGTTATCTACTGACCAAAATAAGGCTCTTTTTTTGACACAGCAGTAGCTAGTAGCTCAAAATCTCCCGATCCCCCACCGACCATAACCGCCTGTTTAAAAAAAGGAAGAAGAGATAACTTTGCTTTGATCTCTACGCTCATTTCGCTCCCTCCCGCTGCGCTTTCAAGTAACTTCACATTAATTTCCGGCTTCCCTGAGACCTTCCCAAGCCCTTTCATTAAAACTTCAGTTTGATTTTCAGCGATTTTCTTCGCCTTTACTGGCTCATCAGAATAGACGACCGCCGACCTAACAGCATCAAAAGCGGCTTGTTGTAGAATCGTCTTAGCGTTAACAATAAATAGTAATTGGACTATACCAAACATTATTAGAAGAATTACCGGTATGACCATGGCGAACTCTGTTATTACCGCGCCTTTTTCGTCAATAAGCATATCTTTTTTCTTAATATCTATCATAAAGATTAAAAAAGATGTCCTTCACATCATCAAAGCTGCCAAAACCCTCCAGGAAAGCTTTAGAAACAAGCTCTAGGTATTTAGAAAAAATATTAACATCAGTGGCTTTTATGACAGTCGCAAAAAGGCTTACTGTAACCAAAGTCGTCAACAAGGCATACTCAACTAGCACCGCGCCGAACTCATTTTTTATTAACTTGATCATGGTATCGTTACCTTTACTATCGAGACTTCTGTTGGATTTTCTGGACTTCCGGGCGGTAACCCGATAAATCTAGGCGTTGAAAATATTGCTAAAATCTCATCTGTTTCTTTGTCTTTATACATACCAACCCAGCCATCTCCGTCTCTAGTTAATAGCTGATCGCGTTCTATGTAATATTTATCTAACAGTCTGCTTGTATAGTATTGCCGAAGCCGTTTCGGCGAACTTTTACTAACATATTTTATGGTTTTGGTATTAAGTCCAGCAATTTCTCCGCTATTTTTCCAGATGATCTTTGAGTCAGGCGGCCTATCGATATCTTTAAAATCAAACGCTCCCGGTATATCGCGAGTCGGAAATTTCACCTCGCCACTCTCAGCTGCTACTTTCTCGGTAGCGAGTGGCGTTAACACATTTTCCTCTGCATTCCGGCTTTGCAAAAAAACTAGGCTAAATGAGACGGCAATAAAGACAATAATTATTGTCATCCATACTTGTTCGTTTCTGTACCATTTATCATCGTTCATCTTTAAAACCCTACGAACATGGCAATAATCGCTCCCAGGCTTATCGCTACACCGTATGGTATAGATGCTTTAATTTTTCCATCTGGTAAATTTATGGAAGTACCTGGATGGTAAAATAAGATTGCAATCGATGATCCAAAGCCCTTCATTTCTCTTATAGATTCAGCCACTTGTCTCTCCCACAGCAAACTAAAAAAAGCGAATATTCCGCCAATAAATGCCATATATACAACCGACCAGATAATAAATGGATAACCTCCAAGTGCACCAAACGCCGCCAGCAGCTTGACATCGCCGCCGCCCATGCCGCCAAGCATAAATAGAGGCATTAAAATCAATAGACCAACCAAAAAACCGACGAGACTTGAAAATATCACGCTGCTTTCTCCACTCCAAACAGCTAACATGAAGCCAATAATTATCGACGGCATTGTAAGATAATTAAAAATTTTGCGGTATATTATGTCTGTATAGATTGCAATAAACGCAATCAGGCCGATAGCGACTATTGAAAGCATTTTAACTAGTCCCTTTTATTGCATCGATTATGCCCTGGATCTGATCTACTAATGCCTCTTGAAAGAAGCCAAGGATTCCTATCAAGCCAATGGCAATAATTACTACCAAAATCCCATATTCAGTTAATATAGAACCATTTTCATCAAATAATAATCTTTTCAATTTTACCCCCCCTTCTGTCTAGTTATTAACAATAATTTACTCATCGTCATTAGCCACCGCTTACCATTTTGATATATATAGGACCAAGCAAAACGGCAAAGAGCGCTGGTAAAATCAATCCCGCTAACGGGAAAATTATTTTAATTGGTGCTTTTGCAGTCATCTCCTGAATCCATTGTCTTCGAAGCGTTCTCGCCGCTTCAGATTGAGATGCTAGTATCTCAGTTAATGGGGTGCCAAGCTTTTCGGCTTGAAGTATTGCTGCGACAAAACCATTTATGTCTTCAATTTGATTTCGTGCAGCGAGCTCTTTTAGTGCTTGCCGCCTTGTTTGTCCGACGTCGATGGAAGAAAGCATCTTGTTGAATTCTTCGCTTAAAGGTCCCTTAAATCTTTCACAATACATGCGTAGCGCCCTGTCAAAGCCTAGGCCTGCTTCCATGCCGACAACAAGAAGATCGATAGCATCCGAAAATTGTCTTCGAATCGCGGTTTGCCTCTCGTCAACCATCCCTGACAAAAATGAATTAGGGATTATGTAGCCGGCAAACGCTGAGCCTGCAAGCAGAAAAACCGTCATCATCCCATTGCCTAAAAATAATGTTAATAGACCTACTGGCAACAGCGTGGCCATAAAAATCTTTATGCCAAAAAAGTCTTCTAAAGAAATTTGCTCGTCTAAGCTAGATGATTTTAATTGTTCACTAAATTTTGAACTCTTTTTTGAATTTAATAATTTAGAATGCACGATTTTAAATGGCCATTGATTAGAAAGCATTCTTGCCGGACCAACTAACTGAGTTAACGTGGTGCTTTTAGCATTACTTTTCAATGAGAGTTTCAAAGATCCAGAATATGCATCAAGACGCTGAACAGTTAACTTGTCTCCTGCTGGCATTGGAAGTGCAAACAGTAATCGAACGACAACTCCCACTAATATCGATATTATTATAGCTAGAACAATGCTCGACAAATGATTCTCCTAAAACTCGATATCTAAAATGCGCCTTATTAAAAGAAAACCCGCTATTTCGGCAATTGCAGCAAAGCCCAGGAGAGCAAGCCCTGTTGGGTGAGTGAACAAGGGGGTAATAAAAGATCTATCAATCAACATCAAAAAACCAATTACGATTATCGGCATTAGACCTATTACTTTTCCCGACATCCTAGCCTGAGCAGTCTCTACCATTAGCTCACCTTTTAAAGTTATTTTTTCTTTAAGGATTTCACTCGTTCTAGCCAGCAATTTTGCCAGATTTCCTCCAACCCTACGTTGGATCATGATTGCTGATATCGCTATCTCTAATTCGGTAACAGGCATTTGCTTATGGAGCTCTTCCAGCGCTTGATCAAGATTCATCCCGACACCAAGGTTTTCGATAACTCTAAGCAGTTCATTTTTTATTGGAGGATCGCTCTCTCTCACAACATGCTCTATCGCCTGCACCAAAGATGCACTGGAACTTAGTGCGTTAGCCATAAGACTAAGTGCCTGTGGTAATTGCTCAACAAACCGTTGCTCATATTTAATTTTTTTTTGTCGTAACCATACGGTAACGATAAAATAAATACCGACCGATAGAATAATTGCGGGCAATATAGACCCCAAAAAGAAAATACCGAAAAGAAAAGCAGCAGCCATAACTAAAAATAAATTACTTGCGACTGCCAGCGGGCTTGAGTTAAGCCTTGCAAGAGATATAGTGTTACTAAATTTTTGACCTGATTTTTTACTTTTTAGCCAATTATTTATCGGTATTTGCCAATTATTTACTTTTTCAACTTCGGCCGCTGCATCAAGTTGTCGGCTATAATTGCGAAGCCTGTCAACTACAAGCTGTTTGCTTATGTATTCAAAATAGATATTCCAGCCAGCGATAAAGGCTAGATAAGTCGCAAAACCTACAGCCAACGCTATCAATACTAAGTACGTGCTTTCCATTTACAATTTCTTTCTCTTGCCTGACAGTAAAAATTCCGGTAACGGAAGTCCTTGGGCTTTAATCGTTTCCGCAAAGGTCGGTTTGTAGCCGGTAAAGTAAAAGTCACCGACAGCGACTCCGTCGTCGTCAATTCCGGACTGTTTAAATTCGACTATATCTTCTAATTCCACCTTACCGTTTTTGACTCCTAAGACTTCCGTCACTTGAGTGATCTTTCTAGGCCCACCCTGCATCCTGCTCTGGTGAACGATTATATTTATGGCACCAGCAACCTGTTCACGTATTGCCTCTACAGGAAGATCCATCCCGGCCATCATCACCATCGTCTCAAGTCTAGAGATCGCTTCCTTGGGAGAATTAGCATGAGCCGTCGTGAGCGAGCCATCGTGACCGGTATTCATCGCTTGAAGCATGTCTAGCGCTTCTCCGCCCCTTACTTCGCCGACAACTAGACGGTCAGGCCTCATCCTAAGCGCATTGATAACAAGATCTCTTATCGCGACTTGGCCTTTGCCTTCAAGGTTTGGCGGTCGGCTCTCAAGAGAGACAACGTGGGGCTGGTTGAATCTTAGCTCCGCCGAATCTTCAATTGTAACTATGCGCTCATTTACCGGAATCAAAGATGAAAGAGCGTTTAGAAAGGTGGTTTTCCCTGAACCGGTGCCGCCAGTGACGATAATATTTAATCTCGCGCGAACAGTGCTATTAAAAAATTCGATTAATTGGGTTGGAATTGATCCAAAGCCTGCCAGCTCTTCCAAAGAAAAAACCTGTTGTCGAAACTTCCTGATCGTAATTGTTGGCCCGCCTAGCGCAAGGGGTGGAACCACAATATTGACCCGAGAACCATCCGGTAATCTTGCGTCGACTGTCGGACTACTCTCGTCAACCCTTCGTCCGATCGGTGCTACGATTTTATCGATCAAATTCATCACATGGTCAGCGTCCTCAAAAGTTACGGTTGTTTCCTCGATCTTGCCGTTCCTTTCGATGTAAACAAGATAGGGGCCGTTGACCATGACCTCGCTTATGGATGGATCGCTTAATAGCGGCTCAATTGGACCATAGCCGAGAATATCGTTAAGTATGTATGTGATGAGCTCTTCTCTATCGGCTTGGGCAAGAACGATGTTTTCAGTATCTATTATCTCTAATATTCTAGCTTTTAATTCTTTACGTACTTGAGCGGGATTAATCTCCAGTGATTTTAATATTTCAGCAGGACTTATTGACATGTACAGTCTTGAACGAATAAGTCGATGAATCTCGATCGATTTTACGCCAAGACCTTTTTTTGACTTTTCAACTCTCTCTAAAAGCGACATTTATCCCCTGTTCAACCAATACCGCTAGGCTGGTGCCGGTGTCTTTAGATTCACTTTTTCGTTAAGCTTTTTCATTAGTTCATTAAATGACGACTTAAGTATAGGAGACCCGTCTGTTTGTACGAGCTTACCCTCGTTGAGAAGCTCAGCGACCTCACCGGGGAGAAACGGTATTGAACCGATGACTTCAGTGTGCAATGTTTCGGCGACCCGCTGAGAAGTAAGGACAGTTGACTTATTTTCCTTATTTAAGATGCAGCCTATCTGATTTTTCGCATATCCTAATTTATCGTAAAGTGACTTGATCTGTGAGCACGCTTTTACTGATAAGACCTCAGGATTTACTACCAGGGCGAAATAGTCAGATTTTTCCATGAGATCGATACTTATCTCCGTCATTAAAGCACCTGTATTAATGATCGTAAGATCATAATTGTCTCGAAATGAATCTAAAAACCGTGTGGCGTGATTAGACGTGATCAACTCACTTCTCTCTAGCTGTGGAGGGCTTGCGTATAGCTCAAGATTATCGCTTATTTTAGTCGCGACCGATTTCATAGTCACTAAAGAGAGCTCGTCTACAACAGGGACGAGGTCTACAATGCTTTTATTTGCCGGAGTGCTAAATATGGCGCTGATATCTCCAAATTGAAGATCAAAATCGGCGATAGCTATTTCCATATCAGAATTATTATTCGCAAACATGCTGGCCAAATTAGCTGAGATGAAAGATCTCCCCGTACCGCCTTTTCCACCGGACATAACAATGATCTTTCCATTTTTATTTCTGACCTGACCGGTCAAGGTCATTTTTTCTCGCTTGCCAGAGGATCTGTGCTTTCTTTGCCTTTCAGCTTCGATCTCATAAACACGGCGTATCGAAAAGGCGAATTCATCCCCCGGTATCGGAGTTATTAAAAACTCTCTTGCCCCAGCTAGCATCGCGCTTCTATAAAATCCCAGGTTACTTTGATCGGCTAAAATAACAGTCGATATTCCGGGTTTTTCCAGGCTTAAATATTCTGCGACCTTAACGCCCGATATTTTAGAAAGAGCTAGCTCTACCACAACAACATCAATATCTTTCCCATCAATTTGCTGAAGACATTCTTCACCATCCAGAGCAGTGGCTACTACATCAAGGTCCTGATGATCACTTATTAAATGAAGAATATTATTTAATGACGACATATTTGTTGCGGCAACCAGAATTTTTATTTTTCTCTCTACATCTTTTGACTGCGTTTTTTTGTTGTGATCGACCACTTATTCTCCTTTAGCCGGTAGCAAGGCGAGCCTGATGCTGCCTCTTTCTGAAGCAAAAGTTAAAATCGGAGCTTGGTCCTCCGTCATTTCCATAACTACTGTTGTCGGTTGAGCGTTGCTTGACTTAGCTTCGCTGGAACCAAATCCGGAACCGGAAGACTTGGTTGTTGAAGGCGGCGATCCTCCGTAAGGATAAGATCCGCCAACTCCCCTTACTAGCACCCCTTGAAAAAGTAGATCAGTTTGCTGGCTCTCTTCGTAGGTAACGTAAACGTTAACTCGATCGCCTGGCCTTATTCCCCCGCTAACACCCGAGATTTCATCGACACCAATAGCCAATGCGATCCTATCTTTTGCAATAGTCCTCGATGCCATTTGAACATTTTCCAAAGACCCAAAACGTCCCTCAGCTATTTGTTCTCCTTCGTAAATATCTACTAGTGCCGTCTGACCAACGACATCACTTGCCTCCAATACGGCTTGAGGAACAATATAGGCGCCAAGCATATTAACTATGTCAATGTCGTCCTCGCTAACTACCACTCCCGCTGATATATTTTTTTTAGCGACAACTACTTCTGCTTCGTTCTCGTATGTTTTTAGTACTTCGCTAACCTTTCTCACTTCGGTAGCTCTTAATGAATTCAAATACACGAAGGTCAAAATGGCCGCTAAAACAGCTAAAGAGGTAGCGTAAAGAATATAACGAGAGTTTTTGTTAGCCAATGATTTTCCCCTAGTAAATAGATAATAAAATAAGCAACTATACAGCGATGTTTGTTACTAAGCTAACATAGTATTTTTTGGGTGTCAAGTTAGCGGTTAACTGCCTATTCAACATGGGATTCTAAGTATAATATAAGTAATTTTTTTAACTAGATAGCGACGTTTACTTATATCAACCTAGCGTATCTTTTTATCATATTCCGCGTTAAATTTTTTGATAACAAAAAAGCATTTTATAGAAATATTAATTAGCGAGTGATTGCATGCTGTGTTATGGATTGGTTGGTTAGAAGGTAGGGGTTGCTTTCTCCGTATCTGCTAACTTCGCGTTGTACCGAAAAAAGTTTCCCGTAATAATAATGCTGGAAGAATAGGCTCGCGCTTTCCGAAGAAGAATGCGACCAGTAAAGCTACCCGTCATACCTTCTTATTTCTTACTGCTTACGTCTTACGCTTGACCCCGCACACCTCTCTGCTATCGGCTCTCTGCTTTCTGATTTCTGCTCTTACCTATATCCCTCTTGGTAATCGCTCTCTTAAAAAAGACGGAAGACCTACACCGCGCATTGATTCCTGAGTCTTATCTATTTGATAAGCAACTCGCTTAAACTCAATGCTCATATTCTCCGAATCAAATATCAAGTAGCTTGAGTCCGGATTGCCGTCTCTTGGCTGACCGACGCTTCCCGGATTGACCATCCACCTAAGACCTTTCTCGCCAACCAATATCTTCTCGCCTTCTTTTACCTCTACCTTCTCACATCCTTCGTTAAAAATGTGCCGGTAGACAGTGGGCAGATGCGTATGGCCGTTGAAGCATATTTTCTCATTAAACGAGGAAAAGTTCTCATCAGCTATCCAGGAGGCGATGACATACTCTGAAACCGGGTGCCTTGGACTGCCGTGGACCATAAGAACATCCTCCATCGGATTTTCCGTTTTGGGAAGACTTTTAAGAAATGAAAAGTTCTCAGGCGACACTTTGAGCCTCTGCCAGACAATCGCGACCTTTCCCTCTTCATTGAAATTGTCTATATTGATCTCACTTAAAGCTCCAAGGTCATGATTGCCGGCTATCATCACGGCATCCATTCTTCTAACCACGTCAATACACTCATTGGGCAGAGGACCATAGCCTAAAATATCGCCCAGTATCCAGATGCCCCCGATATTTAAATGCTTAAAATCATCCAACACAGCGTTCAGGGCTTCAAGGTTCGCGTGTATATCGCTAAGTACTGCTACTCTCATCAGTTACGTGACTCTCTTTATCCAAAGCGACGGTTCTTCTATCTCTTTTAAACTTGGAAGTGTTTCCGGACCCGTCCAGACCAGATTTAACATATCCATCCCGCCCCGCTGAGCGACTGTGGACGCGAACGACTCTCCGATCTCGTATTGCTTTAATTTAATATCCAGTCCGATATACTTCTCAAGAAGTCGCTGTGCCCACGACTCCGACCGGCGCCTCTTCTCGAACAACTCGTTTATCAGTTTGTTATTCTTAATAAGGCGCTTGCTTAGTCTCTTCATGACGTAATCGCTATAGCCTTCGATCAAGGCCATAAACGCCTGGATCTCCCCAAGCTTTTCGTTATTTTTGACATTGACTATATCCTTGAAGGAGCCTCTCATAAAAAAGCTGCTGAGGTTTATCCGGCCATCAACACTTCCCTTTGCGTCTTTGATCGTCATCTCAATAAAGTCGGTATGTTGATCTATTAGATTTCTTAAGTGCTTTTGTAACCACCGGTTACTCTCGAATTCAAAACTA
>SDBV01005750.1_pt1 | contig 17408 bp, 20 predicted proteins | sample 2277081 | NCBI WGS metagenome assembly SDBV01 (sample SAMN10402039, study PRJNA504765) | marine sediment metagenome | isolation source: marine sediment core GS10_PC15, 223 cmbsf | place: Arctic Ocean: Southern Knipovich Ridge | collected 2010 | reverse complement strand
TTATTGCTGAAAATCTGATCCCACTCTTGGAATGGTTGATTGCAGGTTATCAAAAGCGACCTCCTCTCATATCTTTCGCAGATCAATTCGAAAAGAAGATCTCCTTCTGTTTCATCTTTTTTGGTATAGCCAAAGTCATCCAAAATTAAACAGTCATAATTGTCTAATTTAGAGAGCATTGTGGGTAAGATCGCATCTCTCTTCGCTCGTTCAAGCTTTTGCAATAATTCCGTTGTACACCCCTATAATTTTGGATTTTTAACGCTTACAAGCGATTATGTGGAAAGGGAGCTAGAAAAAGGTCTCGTAGATAATTTAGAGAAGTTGATTTTAGAGCTTGGTCGTGGATTTGCATATATAGGCAGGCAGTATCCCATTGAAATTGCTGGTGATGACTACTATTTGGACATGCTCTTTTACCATATTAAGCTACGTTGCTTTTGTGTTATAGAGCTAAAAACCACTGAATTTAAGCCCGAACATGCCGGCAAACTAAATTTCTATCTAGCAGCAGTCGATAGGCAGCTTAGGCACCCATCAGATAATCCCTCGATTGGGATGATCATTTGCCGCACAAAAAAAGTAGCGTTTATGCTACAATCCAGGAAAACAATGAGGACGAAATGTTAACCGATATCGAAAAGGCTTTAGTTGAAGAGCTGATCAATGAAGGGATGCAGCTGAAAAGTTTGCTAAGCAAACTTGAACCAAAAGATCTGCTGAAGTTTATGCGGATCCGTTTCAAGATGACCCAGAAAGAGTTAGCGGAGCTTGCTGGAGTACCAAGATCTACTGTTGTGCGCATCGAAAAGGGAGACATGGCTCCCACCTTTGCGATGATGAAAAAGCTATTTGCTGCTATGGAGTGTGATCTTCTCCTCATTCCTCTCCCCCATCTCCACCCCGATCTCATTCTCCAGAGGCAAGCCAAAAAAGTTGCTGAAAAAAGGGTCCGATACCTCAAGGGAACTATGGCTTTAGAAGCACAAAAGCCGAGTAAAAAGTGGGAAAAAAAGCTCTTAGAGCAAGAGATCTCCCACGTATTGGAAAAAGGATCAGGCTTGTGGGATGAAAACAGCAACACATAAGGAAGGAGCTACACCTCTTAGCGACTACTCGGGTCTGAAGAGTAGTTGGGTAGAAACACAAGAAGAGTTGAATGCTGTTGAAGCTGCCAATATCCAAAAAGCGATCCGCAAGTACCTAGGAACTCGGAAAAGAAACCTTCTCACGTGGTTTTCCGTCAAAAACATCAATCAATTGCATAAGGAAATGTTCGGCGAAGTTTGGACATGGGCAGGAAAATACCGGACAACGCAAAAAAGTGTCCACCTCACCCCTTTTCTCATTCCTGTCGAGATGTATAAACTCTCTCAAGATCTCGAATTCTGGTGTGCAAACCAATGGAAACCAGTTGAAGTTGCAGCTCGTCTTCATCATCGGCTTGTTTGGATTCATCCTTACGAAAATGGGAATGGACGTCACGCCAGGCTAATGGGAGATATCGTATTATACACCAATGGTCACCCTATCCCCCTTTGGCCGGACAAGTTTCATCAAACTGGCGCCAACCATGAAAGACGAGAATATATCGCAGCCCTGCAAGAGGCCGATCGAGGAAACTACATACCATTAACTGCTCTCTACGGGAAATACTGAAGAAGCCCCAGTTGCTCTCTTGAATTGAGCTGAAAAAGAAGCGTATACGCGTCTTTTTATAGACGAAAAGTTGCGTATATGCGTCTTTTTTAAGGAAAAATCGGGCATGCACACGGGCAGGGGCATGATTGGGGAGGATGCGGGTACGATGTCTACGAGAAAAATAGGTGGGTTTTTTGAAAGAGGTGGCCTATCATAGCTCTTTATGGAACAAATATTTGGGTTTGTTGAGCGGATCACCTACCAGAGTGAGGAGAATGGGTTCACGGTTGCTCGATTGAAGCAGCCGAGAAAGCATGACCTGACGACAGCTGTGGGAAATATGCCGGGTCTCCAGGCGGGAGAAAGTCTCCGTTTGCTTGGAGAGTGGAAGCTGAACCCGACCCACGGGACCCAGTTTGTCGTAAAAGAGTGTCACATCGAACGCCCCTCAGATGTTGTGGGGATCCAGAAGTATCTTGCTTCGGGGATGGTCCGAGGGATCGGCCCCACCTATGCCAAGCGGATTGTCGAAATGTTCCAAGAGAAGACCCTTGAGATCATCGACGAGGAGCCACATCGGCTGCTTGAGGTCGAGGGGATTGGAGAGAAGCGGGTTGAGACAATCGAGCGGTGTTGGGGGGAGCAGAAGACGATCCGCGAAGTGATGGTCTTCTTGCAAAAGTATGGAGTGAGCCCTGCCTTTGCCCAAAAGCTCTTCAAGATCTATGGAACCGATACGATCGAAAGGCTCCAGGAGAACCCCTACACACTCGCAAGAGAGATCCGAGGGGTCGGCTTTAAGTCTGCCGATAAAATCGCCACCAGCCTCGGCTTTCCCAAAGAGGCGAATCAACGGATCGATGCCGGGATTGAACACGTCCTCCTCGAGCTCGCTGACGACGGGCACACCTGCTACCCAATCGAGGGGTTTTGTGAAAAGGCCCAAGAGATCTTGGAAGTGCCTGTCCGTGGACGGTTCGAGGTGCTCGAGCAAGAAGAGCGGATCATCCTTGAAGGAGAGAAAATCTGGCTCAAAGGGCTTTGGCTTGCAGAAAAGGGGATCGTACGAGAGATCAAGCGGATCAAAGAGGGACTTTCCCCGCTGAGGCGAGTCGACCGGGAAAAAGCCCCTGCCTGGGCAGAGCAGCAGCTTAAGATCTCCCTCGCCCCCAATCAAAAAGAGGCCGTCGCCGCCTCCTTAGAAGAAAAACTCCACATCATCACCGGGGGGCCAGGAACGGGAAAAAGTACGATCACAAAAGCGATCTTACGGATCACCGAGAAACTCACCCGCCGCATCGTCCTAGCTGCCCCGACAGGACGGGCCGCCAAGAGAATGAGCGAGATCACAAGGCACGAGGCCAAGACGATCCACAGCCTTCTCCAATATGATTTTGCCGCTAGGGGATTCAAGCGGAACCGGGAAAATCCAATCCCTTGCGATCTGATCATCGTCGATGAGGCGAGCATGATCGACACAAGTCTCCTCTACCACCTCCTTAAGGCCATTCCGACCCATGCCCGTGTTTTACTCATCGGAGATGTCTACCAGCTCCCAAGCGTAGGCCCTGGAAATGTCCTTAAAGACCTCATCGAGAGCGGCATAGCTGCAGTCACTAAGCTAACCGAGATCTTCAGGCAAGCAGCCGGCTCAAAGATCATCACAAATGCCCACAAAATCAACGAAGGGGTCTTCCCAGATCTTCAGGCAACTCCCAACAGCGACTTTTTCTTCCTCAAAGCAGAAGAGCCCGAAGAGGCCCTTGAGACGATCCTCTCCCTTCTCAAAACCCGCCTCCCCAGACGGTACCGACTCGATCCGATCCAAGAGATCCAGGTCCTTGCCCCCATGAAACGAGGTGTGATCGGGACAGAGAACCTCAACCGAGCCCTCCAAGAGACCCTCAACCCCCAAGAGGACGTCATCCTCCACCGAGGAACTCGCTTCGGCCTGGGCGATAAGGTGATGCAGATCAAAAACAACTACGACAAGGAGGTGTACAATGGCGATATCGGCAGGATCTCATCTATCGACCGCGAACACCAGGAGCTCACCGTCCTATACGAAGGAAAGCCCGTTGTCTACTCCCTCCTCGACCTTGAGGAGCTCGTCCTTGCCTACGCCACCTCAGTCCACAAATACCAGGGGAGCGAGTCCCCTTGCGTCGTGATCCCCGTCCACACGACCCACTACATCATGCTCCACAGAAACCTCCTCTACACCGCCGTCACTCGAGGCAAACGACTCGTCGTCCTAGTCGGGACTGGCAAAGCAATCGCCATCGCCGTCTCCCAAAATGACGTCCTCAAGCGCCACACTGGCCTCCTCAACCTCCTCTCCCCCCAAACAATAGTTAGCTAAAATTTTTATTCCTGCTACACTTAAAAGAAAAACAGGGGTGAAAAAATGGGCGACTCTAGCCTTGGCGTTGGTAAAACAGACTCTAGCCTTCACGCTCCTCTAACTCGTATGGAACGCCTGCAAGTTAAGGTGGAAAAAATGCCCAAGTGGGCAACGGTTGGCCTTCTTGTAGGAGGAGTTGCTCTCGCTACTCTTGCCATCTTAGGCAGCACCGGTACCCTCCGTCTCCCCTTCATGCAACACATGGGAAACTCAGCAAAGACCCTCCAAGATGGAACCATCATCGCCGGGGGAGCCATAGCTCTCACAGGAGCCGGCCTCACCATCGAAAAAATCATCCTCTGGGTATCCGATAGAGAGAAAATGCGTGAGGCCGGAATAGACCCCAATGAAAAATTTGAATCTATCCAAATAAACGAACAAGATGGCAAACTCTATCTTGAAAACGAAGAAGTCACAATTCAACTCGAACAAGAAGACGCTCAGAAATTTACCGAAATCAAGAATTTATTGATAAGCCAAGAATGGAATGGAGCGCTTGCGCTGATGGAGCAATACCCTGAAATCAAAAGCATCCAAATCGGTAAAACCAAATTCTCTCGTTGGGAACAAACAATCAAAGGTATAGCAGGTGAAACTGTAAGAAAAGTTATCACCTTCGAACGACTCAAAAAAACAGAATAGAGGCCTTGCCCAGGTAGACTTTTTCTCATCCTTCTTATCCTGTTTGATGTCTCGTACATAGATCTCACCCAGATCAAGTTTGTGTAAATAATAAAAACAGGATTGGCAGGATGGGAAAAGGCTTTGTGTATAATTATTTTTAATTTGTTTATACTAAAGGGATGTTGGGAGAGAGCAAAAAAACACTTATGAGAGAATACCCGGAAATCAAAAGCATCCAAATTGGCGAGATGAAATGGTCTCGAACTGTGATGGGACGGATTGTCAGAACAAAGCTTGAGAAAAAGAAGGAGGAATAGATGCCGATTACACCACCAAGCTCAGATTTTAGAGCGGAAGTGCTTCTAGCAATGAAGGAAGCTGCTCCCACTCTTGTAGTCATGATAACAGGGGTCGCATTAGGAGTATTGGGCATCATGGGTTATGCAGGACACCTCCCTCTCCTACAACATATGGGGACTACAGGTCTCCACGTGAGTGAGGGACTAATGCTCTTTGGAGGATCCTTGTTTTTAGGGAGCATCCTATTCAGAAAACCCTCTTCATCAACTACATCTGAAAACATTAAAGGAACTTAGAACTATCGCTCAAAACATCCTCATCGAGTACCTTCGCGGTTAGGAATCCCGCAAAGGCTCTTGCCCTTCGTGGTTCCCCTCTCCTAAGAGATCTCGGCCCCTGCAGGCAAATCATCTAAAGTGACAAGCTCAAGAGAGTGATCGAGCGAGCCGGCTAAAACCATCCCCTGGCTTTCGATTCCCATGATCTTGGAAGGTTTTAGGTTAGCCACGACGATCACCTTCTTCCCCACAAGCTCCTCTGGGGTGTAGTGTTGGCTGATTCCCGAAAGGAGGGTCCGCTTCTCTAGCCCGATGTCGACCTCGAGTTGTAAAAGCTTTTTGCTCTTTGGGACTTTCTCGGCTTTTTCGATCCTGCCCACTCGGAAGTCGAGTTTGCAAAAATCGTCGAATTCGATCGGCTTTTTTAGGGGGGCGTAGGGGGGCTCTTTTCTTTCCATCGCTTTTTCGTGCATCTTTTGGAGTTTTTGGATCTCCTCTTCGATCAGTTCATCTTCGATCTTTTGGAAAAGGAGATAGGGTTTTGGTAGCAATTTGCCAGCCTCAAGAGGGAGAGAGAGAATCTCCTTCCACGTATAATCAGCAAGAGAATCGGAAAATCCGAGTAAGTGCCAAAGCTTCTCCGCAGCATCGGGTATGAGAGGGTAGCTTACACAAGCAAGACTTTTAAGTCCTTCAAGACAAAGGGCCATCGTCGTCTCAAGGACGGGCCGTCCCCCCTCTCGTTTTGCCTCTTTCCAAGGGGTCTTCTTGTCAAAATAGGCATTTCCACAAGAGGCGAGCTCCATGATGAGCTGAGTTGCCTGCCGGAGGCGATAGGAGGCAAAGGACTCTTCAATCTCTTGAGTGAGGCGGGAGATCTCGTTTAAGAAACGGTGGTCCTCCTCTTCTAGTTCATGCGCTTGCGGGATTTTCCCGTCCACGTGATTTTGGATGAAGACAAGAACCCGGTTGATCAGGTTCCCGAATTTCCCTACTAACTCTCCATTGCAGCGAGATTGGAAGTCTTTCCAACTAAACTCAGAATCGGCCGTTTCAGGGGCATTGGCTGCGATCGTGTAGCGGATCTGGTCGGCATGGAACCTCTTGAAAAAGTCGTCGAGATCCAAAAGCCACCCTTCAGATTTGCTGAACTGCTTTCCTTCTAGAAGGTAGAATTCATTGGCAACAAGCTCGTCAACGAGTTTGTAGGGGGTATTTTGCCCCATGATCATGGCAGGAAAGAAGACGGCATGAAACGGGATGTTGTCCTTCCCGATAAACTGGACATATTTTGTTTGGGCCCCAAGCCAATACTCTTTCCATTTCTCAGGCTCTCCGATTTGCTTGGCCCACTCGATCGTCGCGCTGATGTACCCGATCGGAGCATCAAACCAGACATAAAAGACTTTCCCTTCCGCCTCCTTGAGAGGGACAGGAACTCCCCATTCGAGATCACGGGTGATCGACCGGGGGCGGACCTCATCAACGTAGGAGCGGGCAAAGGCCAACACATTCGACTTCCAAGGACGAGACTCGAGAAAAGGAATGAGTTTCTCCTTAAAAAGGTCAAACCGGAGAAACCAGTGGACCGTTTTCCTGGTGGTTAATGAGGCTCCGGTCAACTTTGAGCGGGGATTTCCAAGGTCTGTTGCCTCAAAACTCGCGCCACACTTGGGACACTCATCCCCTCTCGCCTCTTCGTAATCACACTTTGGACAGATCCCCACTACATACCGGTCGGCTAAAAACCTCTTATCTGCCTCAGAGTATAACTGATTCGTCTCATGCGACTCGATAAATCCATTGTCGTAGAGATCTTGGAAAAACTGTTGGACGATCGGAGGGTGCTCAGGAGAGGTTGTCCTAGAAAAATGGGAGAATTCGATCCCCAGCTTTTTGAAAAGCTCACGGTTGATCTGATGAAAACCTTCACTGTGCTCTTGCGGTGTTTTCCCGGCTTGCTCAGCGCTCAACGTAATCGCAACCCCATACTCATCTGATCCACAGATATAGAGAACCTCTTTACCCCTTAACCGTTCAAAACGGGCGTAGCAATCAGCAGGCAAATAGGCCCCTGCAATATGACCGAAGTGGAGAGGTCCATTGGAGTAGGGAAGAGCAGATGTGATGAGGATCTTCTTTTTCATGAAGCAGGCTCGGCCTCCTCTTCTTGTTCATCATTGTCCTCCTCTATCAGTAAATCTTCTCCCGAAGCGATGATCTCCAGCACATCGATAACCGGATTGGTCTCACTCCCCGGGTCCCTCCGGAGCCTCTCTTTGGTGAGCGAAATGGCATAATTGACAAGAGTAAACGGATTGTCAAACCGGTCATTGAGTTTTTCACTCGTGTAGCTTTTTCTTCCTGACATATTTAAGATTCTCCTTTTGAACGAAAAGTTGGGTTGTGGTGCTCCTCTGCGATAAAAATACTCTTAAGCACCTGGTGGGTAATTGTAAGATCGTCATTGACGATCTGGTAGTCGTAGCGAGAGGCAAAAGCAAGCTCTTGCTTGGCAACTAAAAGGCGCTCCTGAATCTTCTCCTCATCCTCCGTTTTCCGTTTGAAGAGACGACGACGAAGCTCGTCCATGGAGGGAGGAAAAACAAAGATGAAGAGTGCTGGGACTTGTCCCATGATCTGCATGGCTCCTTGGGTGTCGATCACTAAAACGACATGCTTGCCTTGCCTTTGGAGCCGCTCGACTTCTTCTTTTCGGGTCCCGTAGTAGTTCCCAAAAACTTTCGCGTATTCAATAAACTCTTTATTGGCTATTTTCTCTTCAAATGCCTCGATCGTGATGAACTCGTAGTGCTTTTTGGCGATTTCTCCGGGTCTTGGCTGGCGGGTCGTACACGAGCAACTCTCTGCCACCTCATCGGGGAACTCTTCGAGAATCATCTCCATCAAAGTCGATTTCCCAGTCCCTGCAGGGGCACTGATCACAAACAGAAGACCCCGACCGGTGTTACCTAAGACTTTTTTACTCAATTTTCCTACTCGATGTTCTGTACTTGTTCCCGGATCTTCTCAAGCTCCCCTTTTAGGGAGATCACCTCTTGGCTGATGGCGAGATCTCCCGCTTTAGCGCCAATTGTGTTTGCCTCTCGCCCAAGTTCTTGCAAAAGGAAATCTAACAGTTTCCCCTTTGTGTCACAAGGAGAGGTTAGAGGTTTTTTCAGCTGCTCTGCAAACTGGGCACAATGGCTCCGAAACCGGACGATCTCTTCCGTAATATCGGCCTTTTCTGCATAGAGAGCCACCTCCCTAAGAAGACGCTCCTCTTGCTCAAGACCCCCAGAAAATAGTTCCTCTACCCTCTTTGAGAGCTTTATGCGCATCCCCTCGATCGCGACGGGAGCTTGCTTCTCAATGTTCCCAATCCCTTTCTGCAGATTGTTAACTCGCTCTTCCAAATCAGCTAGGAGCCTACCCCCCTCATCTTCCTGGATCCTACGATACGCAGAAAGAGCTTTTTCCAAGCAACTACGGATCGCCTCTAAAAAAACTTCTTCCTCCCCCACATCCTCCTCAAAAGAGAGGAGATCTTGCGAAGAAGAGGCCAAAAGAGAGAGGTCAATCCTCTTTTCGATCCCAAGGGTTTCAGCAATCTCTTCCCACCCGCGATAGAGCCCTTTTGCCATGGCAAGATTAGGACTTGCCGTAAGAGGCTTGTCCGCATCAGGTTTCCAGTTTAAGACAACCTGAACCCGGCCTCTCCCGACATTAGAGTCAACCACTTTCCGGACGGCCACCTCAAAGCGGCTCAAGAGACGGGGAAGACGGACATCGATTTCAAGATAGCGACGGTTGACCCCCTGCACCTCAGCGGTAAACCGCCCATAGGCAAAGACTACTTCCCCCCTCCCATATGCGGTCATACTTCTAAGCTGCGCCATAAAACCCTAAGAAACTACCACAACACCTCCGAAATGTCAATTTGGAAATTTGGAAATGGCAGCCAGAACAAACTACAAGAGCATAGGAGATTCTGTCGAAAACCCTTTGATTTTACGGGATTTCGCCTATATTTGCCGATTTAATGTCTAAATCTGCATTTTTTTTGTAGATTTAGACGAAATATCTTGTTTTTTCGTCGCAATCTTGACAAAACATGGGATAAGGAGAAACAAAATGGCCGAGATTATAGGAAGAGAAGAAGAGATCGAGATACTAGAAAAGCTCTACTCTTCCGACGAATCAGAATTCCTAGCTGTTTCCTCGAAAGATCTGGATGTACCTTTAGATGAACACGCCTTGGCTCCTGGTAACTCTATGTTTCCTATTTTTTCCTCCAATTCCTCCGACCAAGGCAGAAGGAGTAGTACTCCACCAGACCCAACAAGAACCGGTATAATCATCAAACGAAACAGTACATGAGGCTTGCTAATTGCATTTACTCCATGAGGCAGGACTTGGAATGCAGCTAATGCTAGGAACATGGCACTGACCAAAAGGATTGCCCCGATTGCAACTGATATCGTATAACCAGTCTTCCATTCTTTTCCTGCGCATCCCTTACATCCTGCATCTTCTGCGGCAGGGGAAGGGCTTATATTATTTGATTTTACATACATATCCTATTCCTCATAAACAACTTACATAAATATTGTATCACAAGTATTACTACTATGCCACTAAAAACATTTATATTATAGAAGGCCCCATTGCATTTCTTCCCGTCATTTCGCACTCCTCAAGGTGTGGCTATCTAAAATTCATAGGAGAAGGACTTCCGATGCAAAGGAGAGGGGCCATATTTAGCAAGAGCCTCTCTGTGCCTCCTCGTCCCGTACCCCTTGTGGGAAGCAAACCCATACTCGGGATACTCCTGATCCCACTCAAGCATCATCTTGTCTCGAGTGACTTTTGCGAGGATCGAGGCGGCTGCGATCGACTGGGAAAGAGAGTCACCCTTCACAACCTTTCTGGAAGGGAAATCGGGGAAAGGGAGATGGGTCCCATCGACGAGGAGAAAATCGGGAGGCACTGAGAGGGCCAAAACGGCCTCTCGCATCGCTTGGAGGGTCGCTTGGAGAATATTGATCTGATCGATCACCGCAGCTGAGACGATCCCAACCCCAAAGGCAACCTCTTTGTGCCCCGTAATCTCAGAAAAAAGGGCCTCTCTTGTCTGAGAAGAGAGGGTTTTAGAGTCGTCTATCCCAGGAAAGGCGACACCTTCCCCTAAAACGCAGGCGGCAGCAACAACAGGCCCTGCCAATGGTCCCCGCCCAGCTTCATCGACACCGGCAATACGGGTAAATCCAACAGAGCGGGCCTCACTTTCCAAGACCATCAGAGCCTTTAGACGTGATAACTCACTCTTCGGAAGGAGCGGCTTCTGTGACTGGGGCTGTCTTTTCGATTGGGGTTTGTACTTCGGTGGCACTAGCAGTTACATCAGTTGCAGTTTCAGTTTGAATTGGTTCGATCACAGGAGTCTCGGTAGGCTCTTTTGGAGTCTTTTTCTTCTTGACGCCGATTTTTTCTTTTACTTTCGCAGCCTTCCCTCTCTTACCACGGAGGTAGTAGAGCTTCGCTTGTCGGACATCTCCTTTCTTGATCACTTCGATCCCAACAATTCTCGGGCTATGAAGATAAAAAACCCTCTCCATCCCCTCTCCATAAGAGATACGGTGGATAGAAAACGTCTCAGAAAGTCCACTCCCCTTCCGAGCAATCACCGTCCCTTGCAAGACTTGTATCCGTTCTTTTTCTCCCTCGACAATTTTTGTCGATACCCGAATCGTATCGCCTACGGCAAACTCAGGAATTTCCATCTTGAGTTGCTCACTATCGTATTTTTCAATTACAGCGTCCATTTTTGTTATCCTTCAATTTTGGGGGAAACCTGCCACCTGTGTCCTGCCGGATCGCAGAAAGTGAGATAGGTGTCGCTTCCCTCAGATGTTACATAATAGTCTATCTGGGCTCTTCTCAATCGTCGAACCCACGTTGCAAATATCTCTTTTTCTACCTCCACTACCAAAAAGGTTGGTGAAGTATTTTCCCCTTCGATGAGCACCAAACTCGTTCCGATAAAAGGGGCGTGGAGTCTCTCCTCTCTCTCTTCAAACCCAAGAATCTTCCTATAGAAGGCCCGGACAGACGAGTCGTTGCCACAAGAAAGAGCTATCTCTTTCAAGGAGCCCGAGAGAAATTTTCTCGTCTCTTCCCCTTTTTCTGCCAAGTAGCGCAAATAGAGATCAGGGCGAACTCTTTTCGTCTTTTCCACTGCTTTTGCCTTTCGCCAAGCAGCAACTTTGGCGTGGTTTCCTTCTCGCAACACCTCAGGCACACCTCTCTGCCCAAACCTTTCGGGCCTGGTATAGTGGGGGCAATCGAGAAGCCCCTCCTGGAACGAGTCTTGCAAAGCCGCCTCCTCATGTCCTAAGACCCCCGGAATAAACCGAGCGACCGAATCGATGAGAACAAGAGCTGCAAGCCCACCATTCGTGAGGACATAATCTCCAATAGAGATCTCCTCGTCGACCTCTTCCTCCAAAACCCGCTCATCTACCCCCTCGTAATGACCACAAAGGAGGATTAGATGGCTCTTCTGTGCGAGCTCCTGACACTTGCCAGCGGTAAGGACCCTCCCTTGAGGGGAGAGGTAGACCACATGAGAGTCACTTCTTCGCACACTACCAATTGCCCTTGCGACGGGCTCAGGTTTGAGAACCATTCCAGGTCCACCCCCATAGGGTCGATCGTCAACCCGCTTTGCTCGATCAAAAGCAAAATTGCGTAAGTTAACATGACGGAAAGAGAGGAGTTGCTTCTCTTGAGCTCGCTTGAGAATGCTCTCTTCAAATGGCCCTTTGAAATAGTCGGGAAATAAAGAGAGGATCTCAATATCCATCAAATGACTACTAGGCTGCCGAAACAGCCCCTTGCTTCTTCCGTTTTTGTCTCTTTGCTCGTGCCTTTGCCTCAGCCGCTTGTCTAGCTTGCCGGTAGGAAGCGTAGACATCAGGAGCTCCGCGAGAGACGAGTTTTTCAGCTTTCTCAGTCAATTCTGCTCCATTCCCTAACCAGTAGGCAATCCGATCTCCATGGACTTGCAATGTCTTTTCACTTTCCTCCTCATGTGGATTGTACCAGCCGAGGTTCTCGATGTACTTCCCATCACGCGGTGAGCGAGAATCGGTCAAAACGAGTCTGTATACTAAATTGTTTTTTCTTCCCTGTTGGCGAAGACGAATTTTCAATGCCATCGGTTTACATTCCTCCCATAAACTTTTCCAACTGTTTCTTGTTGGGCATATTTTTAAAGAACTTTTTAGAGTTTTTGAAGCTTTTCTTCAATTTGTTGATATCATGTAGCTGCGTTCCGCTCCCTCGGGCAATCCGCTTCATCCGGGGCATCGAGAGCTCGGCTTTCTCTTGCCGCTCAGCTGCAGTCATCGATTGGATGATCGCCTCGATCTTGTAAAATTCCTTTTCCGATTCGTCGAAATTGGGAAGTTTAGAGGCACCAGGAAGCATCTTCATGAGCCCCTTCAAAGAGCCCATCTTACGGACAGCTTGCATCTGCTTGAGGTAGTCTTCGTAGGTAAACGAAGCCTTGCGCATCTTCTCTTCGAGCTTTTCAGCCTCTTCTTCGCTGATGTGCTCTTGCGCTTTTTTAACGAGGTTGATCGTATCCCCCATCCCGAGGATCCGATCGGCCATGGATTGGGGGTTAAAGAGTTGTAGATCGTCGAGTTGCTCTCCTATCCCTTCAAACTTGAGCGGCTTGCCAGTCACTTCGTGAATCGAGATCGCCGCCCCTCCACGAGAGTCCCCATCTAGCATCGTGAGGATAGTTCCAGTAACAGAGAGCCGCTCGTTAAATTGAGCAGCAGCGGTCACGGCATCTTGACCAGTTGCCCCATTGGCCACAAAGAGGATCTCGTGTGGGGATACAGCTTCCTGTATCTGAGAAAGCTCCTTCATCAGAGCCTCGTCGATGTGGAGACGACCAGCTGTGTCTAGGATCAAGACGTCAAAATTTTTCTCCTTCGCCTCTTTTAAAGCAGCTTTTGCCACCTTGACTGGGTTCTTCTCCCCTTCAATCGAAAAAACTGGGGTATCAACTTGACTTCCAAGAGTTTTGAGCTGCAAGATTGCGGCAGGCCGCTGCAAATCACACGCTGCGAGGAGGACTCGTTTCTTATACTCTTTTTTTGTGAGAAATTTGGCTAATTTCGCCACATGAGTTGTCTTCCCGGCTCCTTGCAAACCACAGAGCATCACAACAGCCGGCTTTTCCGAGAGGTTAAGAATCGCCTCAGCTCCTCCCATCAGGGCAGTAAGTTCCTCATGGATCACTTTGACAAATTGTTGGCCGGGAGCAACCGATTTCATCACCGACTCCCCTAAAGCCTTCTCTTTCACCTTTTTAATGAATTTTTTTGCCACACCATAATTGACGTCGGCATCGAGAAGAGCAAGACGAACTTCACGCACTGCTTGCGAGATATTGTCTTCGGTAAGGTGCTTTTTTCCACGTAAGGAAGCAAAAACACCCGATAGTTTATCGGTTAAGGAGCCAAACATAACAGGTTATCTTACAGGAACTCCTACCGATTTTTCAAGGAAAAAGAATCGGTCGTGCCCCGCATAATCAGAGGCGACCGATCCAAAAAGGTCATAAGAGCTAAAAATTTTTACAATTTCATCCCCTTGCCCCGTTCCCATTTCGAGCCACCCTCTCCCTCCTTCTGCTAAGTAGTGAGGCAGTCCGGAAGCGATCTTCTCATACATTTCATATCCACTCACCCCACTCACAAGCGCCATTTTCGGCTCCTGCTCACGTACTTCGGGGGCAAGCGATCTGTACTCTTCCTCAGTAATATAGGGGGGATTGGAGACGAAATAGTCGCACTTCATCCCAGAGAAAGGAGCAAAGAGGTCCCCCTCCAGGAAGGTGACCGAAGAGAGAAGACCTAAAGAACCGGCATTTCGTTTCGCCACTTCTAGGGCGGCTGGTGAAAGGTCTGATAAAACTACAGTAAGAGCTGGGAATCTATGTTTGAGGCAAAGGCCTAAGCAGCCCGAGCCAGCGCACACATCCCACAACACTTTCCCCTCCACATCTTCCTTGCTAAGGGTTTCCGAAATGGTTGCGAGCAAAATCTCTGTCTCAGGTCGAGGGATCAAAACAGAAGGATTTACCTCAAAGGTGAGCCCCCCAAACGTGACCCTCCCATGGATATAAGCGAGTGGTTCTCGATTGGCACGCCTTTGGAGCCGCTCTCTCACGGAAGCAAGTTCTTGCTCGATAAGAGGCCTATCAAATTGGAGGTAGAGATCGAGCCGTTTGAGCAGAAGAGCATCGGCAATCACCTCTTCAGCCTCAAAACGAGCCCTCTCGATCCCCTTTTTTTCCAAAAAAGAGGCTGAGAGCTGGATAATCTCTAAAAGCCTTTTCATATTTTTCTTTCTTCTCTTTTCTCTGCGTCTTTGCGTTGATTTTTTTACGCAACGCTCAAAACCACAACAGCGAGGAACCCATACCCTCCCTCCCCTTATGAAGAGAGTTTTTGCTCATGGAAGTGTTTGACAAGAGCAACAGAGATTGGCTCTAACTCTCCTTGCATGATCCGGTCGAGATGGTAGAGAGTGAGATTGATTCTGTGGTCAGTTACTCGGTTCTGAGGGAAGTTGTAGGTCCGGATCCTCCCAGAGCGATCGCCTGTACCGACTTGCTGTGCCCGAAGAGATGCCTCTTCTTGTTCCCGCTTAATACGCTCTTGCTCGGCAATCTTCGCCGTCAGTAGACGCATTGCCTTACCTTTGTTTTTGTGCTGACTCCTCTCATCCTGACAGTACGCGACAGCCCCAGTTGGGATGTGGGTAATCCGAACGGCAGAATCGGTTGTATTGATATGCTGCCCTCCAGCTCCTGATGCTCGATAGGTATCTATTCTGAGATCTTTTTCATCGATTTGAACCTCTTCATCCTCACTAGGTTCAAGCATGATAGCGACTGTGATTGCGGAGGTATGGACACGCCCCTGGGTCTCGGTTTCAGGGACACGTTGCACTCTGTGAGTCCCTCCCTCATACTGGAGAAAGCGACGGACCTTCTCTCCCGAGATGACCATAATGTACTCTTTAAAGCCCCCCACATCTGAAGGACTGGAGGCGAGAGCCTCTACTTTCCACCCCTTTAATCCAGCATAGAGCTGGTACATCCTGACACAATCACCCACAAAAAGGGCTGCTTCATCCCCTCCTATTCCGGCACGGAGCTCCATAATCACATTCCGGTCGTCATCGGGATCGGGAGGGACGAGGAGGGTTTCCAAAGCGTTTTCTAGATTGGGAATCTCTTTTTCTAGAGTCTCGATCTCCTCTTTTAAAAGAGAGACCATCTCCTCCTCTTCCTCTCCCTTTAGAAGTTCTTGGTTCTCCGATAAGCTCTTTTTTGCAGATTGCATTGTTTCCCAAACCTCTTTTAAATCAGTGAGGTAAGAGTGTTCTTTTGAAAGCTTTCGGTACTCTTCTGGCTTCTCAAAAATGTCAGGCTGAGCCAAAGCCTCCTCAACTACAGAGAGCCGCTTCAGGAGGTCTGTGATTTTCTGTTCCAAAGAGAATTACTTTTTCCTAGAGGCTTTTTTGGGCTTTTTAGGCTCTTCTTTTTTGGGCCGCTCTTGATTCTGCTTGTGCTGCTCACTTTTGCGCGCATAGCGCTTCATGAACTTATCCACACGCCCTTCAGAGTCGACAAACTGCTTGCTCCCGGTGAAAAAGGGATGTGAAGCCGAAGAGACAGTCACGTGGTAGACAGGGTACTCTTTTCCCTCAAATTCCTCAGTTGCCTCAAGTTGTAGAGGAGAGCCAATCACAAATTTATGTCCCGTGGAAGTATCCACATAAAGAACGTCTTGATAGGGGGGATGGGTATCTTTTTTCACACGAAACTCCTTAAAAACTTGTTGACCTACCAATTTACTCTCCTTAAAGGAAAAAGACAAGCGAAAATTCTGGTCGATCCGTATAGTGAGGACTATGAAAAAATGGCTCCTCTTTTTCCTCATTTTTGCAACCAGCTTATACGGAGAAGAACTCCGTTTAAAAGATCTCTTACGTTCCGCTGAACCGGGAAGCTATTTCGTTACCGAACACTCTCAACTCTACACCTTTTTTTATATCCAAGACAGACAGGATGAGACCCTCTTTTTAGAAGAGGTGTGTATACCCGCTAAGCGGTTCGTCAAGGCGAAGATGGACTGGGGGAAGTGGTTTTGCGAGGGAGCCAAAGGGAATACCGGGTGGCTAGTCTCCCAAGTCGATTTAGGGACAGGCGAATTTCTCGACACCTTCTCTTACGCCCACCAAGGGTGGGTCGATACCTCCGATTTTCGCCATTTTCTCTCAACACTCTTAAATCTCCCGTTCTACCCCGTTCCGGAAAACAAGCGGCAGAAGATCGGCTCCCCTCCCCCTGCCAACAGAGCCGATACCCGTCGAAATTGGAACCCCCGCTTCACCTACCAAGGAGAGACGATAAAAAATGTCCCCTTCTCGGCTTGGGTCTCCCACTGGCCCCGCGACAAGAGCGAGCTTTCTGGTAAATACCTCGAGATCTACCTCCCCGAACATGCAGAAGGAGATGGCCTTCCCAACTACCCCACCTACTTCCCCCATTGGATCGAGATCGAAGGAGCTGTTGGGACTGCCAAGCTCCGCGTCGTCGACTCTGGATATACCTCCTGCTCTCCCCAACCCCCCATGCTAGTAAGTTGACATCTCAAGTTGAGGTAGACTTTTGGCTGCTTTTGCTCCCATATGAACGATCGCTCGCTCCCTGTATGAATCTATACTATGATCGCTCGCGATCGTCCAACTGGAAGCAAAATCCCCAAAAGCTCTCAGAAAGACATTTCAGTCACACAGAGATGAACCTTTCTAACCTGAATTCCCAAAAAATGGAATTATGCCGGTAATTCGATGTCAAACTATCTATGGTCTAACTCATTTGCATAAATTTCACACACACCTTGAACTTTTCCTAAAATTTCCTCGAGAAAAAATTTCTCTTTTCTTAAGATTACTGCCTGTCGAGGAGGTTTCTGATGGCTATTTCCCCTATCTCATATGTGAAGACGTTTCTAGAAAAAGAAGAATATCTCGAAGCATTCGACCTACTAGAGGGGGTTGTGATTCGG
>SDBV01005749.1_pt1 | contig 17409 bp, 24 predicted proteins | sample 2277081 | NCBI WGS metagenome assembly SDBV01 (sample SAMN10402039, study PRJNA504765) | marine sediment metagenome | isolation source: marine sediment core GS10_PC15, 223 cmbsf | place: Arctic Ocean: Southern Knipovich Ridge | collected 2010 | reverse complement strand
TCGAGTTGCTCTGCAGGAAGGGTTGATGGATCAGGAGCTGCTGTGTCTGGCTCGGGATCGCCTGCGAGAGCGGCACCCCGACCAGCCTCGAGACCTCGCGGTCGACCGAGCTCGTGGCGTCCTCGTCGACCTCGCGACCGATGAACTCCAGGCCGTCGGCATAGTCGTCAGCCTGGTCCGAGAAGATGTTCCTGAGCCGCCGGATGAGGTCGAGGATCAGGAACCCGGCGGCGACATCCACCCGGGTTCGGCCATCAGCCCGGATATCAAGGTCCTCCTGGAGCTCGGCGACCAGTGCCCGCGTCGCGTCAGTAAACAGACGCTGTATCATCTTGCTTCGATCGTGAAGCATACGTTCATGGAGGCGGGTCAGGCCGTCTCGGATCCGGGGGGCTCGCCGGGCCCTGGCGTCGATGCGTTCGCCGTACCGGATGATGTCCTGTTTGAACCGGCGGGCAGCGATGGCCCGACCCTGTTTGGCGGCCAGCTCCATCGCCTGCTCACGCGTGCGGCCGGTACCGGACCCGAAGAAGTAGATGGTGCCGGTCCTACCCCAGCGGAAGCCCCGGCGACCTTGGCGCTCGACGGAACGGACGGGCATCAGATGTGCTTCACAAAGCCAACGCCGTAGCCGAGCACGGTCGGCGGCTGGTCGTCATTGCTCGCCGCCGTCCGCGTATAGACGACCAACTTGTGCGGCCCCGGCTGGAAGGTACGCAGGAGCATGTTGATGCGGCGTTTCCATCGCGGCCGATGCATCCAGCCGTTCGGCCCTTTGACCCAGTCGAGGAGGTGAGCCATGGCCTACCTGTAGCAGAAGACGCTGGGGAGCACCACGGCCTGGCCACCGGTGGAGACCACGACATCGACGCATCCGGTCTCGACAGCCGCGGGCGCGGTCACCGTCACAGAGCTGGGGTTCGAGTGGAGGACCGTCGCCTCGGTCTGGTAGAACCAGACACCGACTTCGGGCGCGAGTGGTTCGAGGTCGATGGTGACGAGGTCGCCACCCTCCATGAGTCCCTCGGTCGGCTCGATGCCGCGGAAGGTCAGCTCCACGGGTAGACCCGGAGCACCGGTGTCGAGGACCTCGTCGATCTCGGCGTCGGTGAGGCAGCTCGAGAGCAGCCCGCCCAGGAGCAGGGCGCCGAACCAACTCACCACGATCAGGCCGGGGTAGGCGGCGGGATCTAGCTTGCGGCTACTTGGCTGCGGCGTGCTCATGCTCATCGAACTTACCCGACATCGGGAAGGTCGCCAAGAGTTCGACGCCGCGACGGACCTCCAGGCGAGCACCAATCCACTCGAGACCCTCGACCTCCATCTCCAGGACATCGGCCATCTGCTCGGCGCCGAACGGCTGGACCGCGTACCCGATTGTGACGTGCGGCCGGAACTGTTCGAACTGGCGGGCGCTGACAAGGTGGGCGAGCTGCCTCAGCAGCTGGTTGTGCAGCATCGTGAGCGGGAACCCGAAGAGGTTCAGCACCGCCGCGGTCGCGAACACCGACATCGTGCCCGACATGATCTGGGCCGGCTCGGCCTGACTCGCGAGCTCGGCGACGGCCGTGAGGACCTCGGCTGTATCTGCGGGGTCGACCTCGCCCAGGAACAGCACCGTCACGTGGGGGAAGTCGTCGGCTTCGAGCGGACCGACGATTGCCGACAGCCGTACCCGGAGCGCCTCCCACTCGGCGCGCTTGTCTTCGGGCAGCGGCATCCCGATCCAGAGGTTGCCTTCGAGTTCGAGCCGATCAGACCGAGTGAGCGCCGAGGCGTCGCCGATGAGAGGGACGGCAGCCTCGAGCGTGGAGACGTCGGCCATGATCGCCTTCGCCTGCTGCTCGCTCATGTTGAAGAACTGCTGGAGCATGGCCTGGGCCATCGCCTCGGTGAGAAGCCCGGCCGGTACCGCCTGCACAATCTGGAGGGCCGCCTGAACCTGCGCCCCGTTCAGCGCCGTCTCTTGCGCGGGTACGTCTCCGCCACCCGTCGCGGCCGCGACCAACTGGCGGGTCTCCTCTTCCACACCCGCCGGCGCGAGATCGGGCTCTTCACGCTTGGTTAGCGGCTGGAGTTCGCTTTGGAAGCCGCCCGCAGCGGTATACCGACCGCGAGCCTCGTCCGCCGTGATGACGTTGTCGACGATGGCCAGGCTATCCGCGCGGGTGTGGATCTCCCGGATCTCGGCCATCTCTTTGTCGGAGATCGTCCCAAGGGGGTTGAACTGGAGGCTCCACTCGTCGGGGATCGCCCCCTGCTCGGACCAGTACAGGATCTCGACGACCTTCTCGAGCGGTGGCCGATATCGCTCCTCCTGCCGGGCGTTGATGACCGAGTGCCACATCGCCTGCCAGCTCTCACCGTCCGTCGATAGGCCGGCGGGCGCCTCGCCGTAGAGCAGCGTCAGCGGGATCTCGGAGATAAGCGCGAGCTCCCTCTGGGCGTGCTCGGACAGGTCGGCGAAGCCCGCCATGTTGGCGTTGACGCGCTCGTAGCTCTCGTCGGGCTGAAGCCAGAGTGCGTTCGAGATCGACTTCATCATGTTCATGGCCATGATCTTGTCGAGGAAGCTGTCGCGCTGGTCGCCGGTCGACTGGGCCGGTCCGTTCTTCAGCTTGAAGACCGCGACGGAGAGCTCCTGGGCGAGGCGGGCGCCACCTGCTCCCGTCATCGACAGGTTGCGGATCCCGTCCCAGAGCGTCTGCCCGACGGCATCGGCCCCCCAACCATGAAGGCTCGAGGCGTTGTAGCCGAGCTCGCTCGGTGGAAGTTCGTCGCCGTAGAACCGGAGGAGGCGGGACGCATGTACGGCCCCGGCCAACGAGTTCACGCCCGGTCGGCGGGGGTGGATGTTGTAGGTCTCGGGTGCGCCCAGGACCCCGGCCTCGATGTCGCTGTTGTAGCTGGCGACGCTGAACTCCTGCCGATCGAGGACCTCGAGGCGGTGTAGCTTTGCGACCTTGGTGGGGTCCAGCGGCTCGGACAACTCAGCGGGGTCGTCAGTGACGAGGAGGACCCGCGACTCTCCCAGCTGTCGGCCCCAGGTATCGGCCCGGCGGAAGACCTCGCGAACACCGAGCCGGCGCATGTCAGCTGCCAGCGGGCGCTCATCGTCGCTGTCGTCCGTCAGCTGCCAGCCCTTCTGGGTAGCCCAGCGTGGGGGGAGCTCGACGATCCGTCGGTAGACCGTGCTCCTGGCGAGGGCGATGAGCTCCGCCTGGCTGAGGAACCGGCGGATGACATTGGGCCGCCCAGCCTGCCCCGAGTCCCGGGCGCTGCCGACGTTCGACATCGTGTTGATGATGCCGGCCGAGGACAGGCTCGACTCGGTCGTGTCGACGCGAACCTCGAGCTGTGGCACGTCGGGTATGGCGTCGCCGCGAGTGATGAAGCCCCAGGCGCGTTCGATGAGCGTCGGCATCGCGGACACTTTAGCGGCGTAGCGACGATCCGTCACGCCGTCGTCTCGTCCCCTCTCGCAGTGCAGCCACGCCGAGGAACACAGCGAAGAGCACTACGGCCAACATCGGAGGCAGGCCCAGTCCGTCACCCAAATAGTTCAGTAGGCTCATCAGCGTCATGTGTCGTCCAGCTCGACGTCCCAATAGTTGCGCCAGCTCTGGGGCACGTGCTCCTCCCACTCATCGGGGATGTCGTATCGGAACAGCGACATCGTCGCGATCCGGACCGTGCTCGGCGCGGCTGGGGTCTTCCGCATCCTCATCTTGGCCTGGTGGGGTGTCCGCGCTGCCTTCAGCGAGTTGCAGGCCTCGCAGGCTGTGAGCACGTTCTCCCACGAGCTCACGCGCACACGCTTGCCCTTGGCCCACGGCAGGTGGACCCAGCCCCCGTGCGCTCGTGCCTGTGCTCGAGGCACTACGTGATCGATGGTCAGGGCCTCGAGCTTCGGCGAACCGTTGGACCGACGAGGCCTGGTCCCGCAGTACTGGCAGGTGTAGAAGTCACGCGCGAGGATATTGCGGCGGCTGAACCGTACCCGCCTCTGGGGCTTGATGTACCGAGTCCTGGCCACCACCGCAGGGAAGGGCAGCGCAGTCAGTTCCGACCGGACGAGACGGTCAGCGTAGGCCGTGACGATCCGGACCTTGTCGCGCACGAGCATCGACACAGCTCGTTGCCAGGAGACGACCTCGAGCAGGCTGTAATCGGCGTTGAGTACGAGAACGACGTCCATGGCCTTTCCTAGCACATCGCGAAGTGAATGGTGAAGTGGTACTCCCCCTCGGATTCGAACCGAGAACCACCGGATTAGGAATCCGGCGCTCGTCCAGTTGAGCTTCGGGAGCATGGAACGCCTGGGGGGACTCGAACCCACCACCCAGCGGCTTAGAAGGCCACCTCCATCCAGTTGGCAGGCGCATGACTGGTACTGCGGACGGGACTCGAACCCGCTAATAACCGGCTTGAAAGACCGGCCTCTCGTCCACTTCGAGCTCCGCAGCGCAGTGGTAGCCCGGGCGGGATTCAAACCCGCAACGACTGGTATGTGACACCAGCCTCCCTCTCAGGGGAGCCCCTGGCTGAAAATGGTGGAGCGACTGGGAGTTGAACCCAGCATGCCGACCGTGCAAAGGTCAGCTGTACCCCGGTACCCGTCCCAAGTGGTGGAACCTGCCGGACTCGAACCGGCCGCCTTCGGAATGCCATCCCGACGCTCTCCCTGATGAGCTAAGGCCCCGCGAATTGGAGCGCGTTGCGAGAATCGAACTCGCCCATCCCGGGTTGGAAGCCCGGGCTCTCGCCATTGAGATCTCACGCGCATGGAGCTCCGTCCCACATTGAAGCGGGCACGCCGGGATACAACGCCGGACCAGGTGCCTACACGGAGCGAAGTGGAGCTGCGCGCCGGACTCGAACCGGCCATCTCCTGCTTACCAAGCAGGTGCCTCGCCGCCTAGACCTGCGCAGCATGGAGCCCTCGACACGACTTGAACGTGCCTCTCCTGGGTACGAACCAGGCGCGTCGCCGTCTACGCTTCAAGGGCATTGTCGACTCTGCCCTGGCTGCTCCGTCCAGGCCCAGCCAGGACTGGCAATGGAGCGGAGCAGCTTCCGGGCACTCCTCTGGTCCCACCGAGTCTTGTGGGGGGAAGTGGAGCAGGTGACGGGAGTTGAACCCGCCAGGTCCGCGATGGCAACGCGGTGCCTCACCCCGAGGCGACACCTGCTGAAATGGTCGCGAGGGCCGGATTTGAACCGGCGACTCTCCGGATATGAGCCGGGAACTCTGGCCAACTGAGCTACCTCGCGATGGTGGGGGTGCTCGGACTCGAACCGAGGACATCCGGCTTCAAAGGCCAGCGTTCTGCCACTGAACTACACCCCTCGAGATGGTCGGGGTAGCAGGATTCGAACCTGCGACCTGATGCTTCCGAAGCACCCGCGCTGACCAGGCTGCGCCATACCCCGTGGAGACGATGCCCGGAGTCGAACCGAGGCCGAGCGGGTTGCAACCGCGAGTGTCGCCTTGACTCATCGTCGAAGTGGCTGAGGCACCAGGGGTCGAACCTGGGTCTTCTGGTTCAGAGCCAGACATCCATACCAACTGGACCATGCCTCAAAAGTGGTAGACGCCCTGGGTGTTGATCCCAGCCCACCGGGCATATCAGGCCCAGCCGAGCACCGGCTACGTGACGTCCAAAGGGTGGCGGGGAAACAGGGAATCGAACCCATGATCGACCGGTTAACAGCCGGCTGCTCTGCCATTGAGCTACCTCCCCGAGGTGGTACTCCCGACGGGACTCGAACCCGCGTTTCCGGCTTGAGAGGCCGACGACCTGGCCGCTAGTCGACGGGAGCACAGATGGTAGCGGGGGCCAGAGTTGAACTGGCAGAGCCTGGGTTATGAGCCCTGGTTGAGACCGCCTCTCCCCGCATCAAAATGGTCGAACGCCGGGGGGTCGAACCCCGCATGTCCTGGTCCCAAACCAGGTGTCGCACCCCGCGACTCGCGCTCGATGGTGCCCCGCACAAGAGTCGAACTCGTACCTCATGGCTTAAAAGGCCAGCGCTCACCACCGAGCCAGCAGGGCAACTGCCGGGATGAACTTCGGTTTCCGACGGGTCATGATGACCTCCAGTGGTGGGGCGACCGGGCCACGATCCCGGAACCTCTCGGGTAAGAACCGAGTGCTCTGCCCACTTGAGCTACCGCCCCATAAATGGCGAGGGCAACGGGATTCGAACCCGTAAATGTCCGACGTGACAGGCCGGTGAGCTATTGCCTCTGCTCCATGCCCCCGTGTGGGGTGAACGACGGGACTCGAACCCGCTTACTCCAGGGTCACAACCTGGTGCCTCGACCGCTTCGGCATCGCCCACAGCGTGTCGGTGGTCTGGCCGCGAGCTCGGCGTGGAGCTCGAGCGGCCTACTCACCTGAAATGGAGTGCTCGACGGGACTCGAACCCGCACCTACCAGCTTCGGAGGCTGGCGCTCGTCCATTGAGCTTCGAGCACATGTGCCTCCCCTTGGGAGAGGAGGACTTTCACCATTCGTATTCGCGATGTCAGAGATCAGGGGAGTGGAAGGGGCGACAGGATTCGAACCTGCAGGGACTGGCTTCGTAGGCCAGCGCTCGTCCAACCGAGCAACGCCCCCAGAAACGACAAAACCCCGGGGCCCTTTCGGGTGCCGAGGTTCCTGTAGGCGGTTGGGGTGGGGCCTACATGGAACCTCCGGCGTCCGTACCGTTGTGCTTCATCCCCGTGACGCACGCCGGCCGAATCGCTTCGGGTCGCGGCTGGGTCTCGATGGTAATGGCACGCCTGATGGACACGCGGTGGCTCCTATGACGTCCAGACCGTAAGAGGGTCTGGCGCGAGATGTCAAGCAGATTGTCGAGATGGCGGATCGCCGAGGGTTCGAACCCCAACGCGCTAACGTCTCCCGGTATTCGACACCGAGTGACCCCCACTGGGTCTGACGATCCGTAGATGGCGAGGACCCCGAGTGTCGAACTCGGCGGATCTGGATTTGGAATCCTGACTGCGTCCCAACGCGCGGTCCCCTCAAATGGTACGGACGGAGAGATTCGAACTCTCACGGCCTTTCGGCCACCGGGGTTTGAGCCCGGCGCGGCTTCCGTTTCGCCACGTCCGCAAAGTGGTACCCAGAGCGAGATTCGAACTCGCACATCCCGAAGGAAACTCGGTTCTGAGCCGAGCGCGTCAACCGTTGCGCCACCTGGGCATAGATGGTGTCCAGAGGGGGACTCGAACCCCCAAGGCCTTGCGGCCACCCGGCTCTCAACCGAGCGCGTATACCAGTTCCGCCACCTGGACCAGATGGTGCCCGCGGGTGGAGTCGATCCACCGTCTCTGGCGTTTCAGACCAGCGCTAAACCCCTCAGCTACACGGACATGGAGGAAGGCGGGAGAGTCGAACTCCAAGGCCGTCGAGACCTCGAGCCGGTTAGCAACCGGGCGCAGCTCCGCAGCTGCATCACCTTCCGTGGTGGGTAGCGGTGGAATCGAACCACACGCTCGAGAGCAACGGGTTTACAGCCCGCCGGGCACCTCCATGGGCCCTGGTCGCTACCCAGACAACCTGCGATGTCAGAGATCGAACCCCACAACGACGAAACCCCCTCCGGCTCTGGGCTGGAGAGGGTCGCTCGCTGTCGGGGTCGTCAGACCTAGGCGTGCATCTCTCCGGGCCCAAAGCTCGAAAGCCATAGGGACGGGTATGAGGTGCTGAGCAAGTGCTGACGCATGGCCGAAGCCTAGTCCGGTGCCGCCGGGTCGTCAACCAGCGGTCGCGCCTCGGCGTGTTGGCTGGCTGCGTCGTGCAGCGGGCATCCGGGTGTGTTCAGGTCGGTCGAGAAGTCGGGGCAGCTGCACGTTCCACACAGCGGACACCAGCGCGCCGTGATGCCGGTACACAGCAGCTCGGGGTGCCCAACCCCATCCTCTTCGAACTCCACTCGGCCGCCACGCTTCTCGGCCTCGCGCTGCAGGGTGTCGCGGAATGTCTGCCGAGCATGCTCTGGCACGTCAGCGCCAAAGGTCACGGCCACACCGATCGCGGCGCCACCGTCGTCCAAAGGCGCAGTCGGAGGCGATCGGTCGCACTCGAGGCACCGATAGTGGGGCTTCACCGCCGGATGATGGTAGCGGAATGACACGCTATGTCCGCACTTCATCCGCTCTCCGCCCCCGTCCGCCTCCAGGGCCTCGCGCTGCATCGCGCCTTTCCACATCTCGCCCTCCAGCCGCGCAACCTCCCCAAGAGCCAGCCGAAGCTGCTCCCGCGTCTCCGTCTCGTCGTAGGCGCCTTCCATGGAGGCGTACTCCTCGGCGATCGCCTTGTTCCATTCGCTCATGGCGCTTCCGGGCACTTGGGTGAACCATGTCCATTGACTTCGAACTCGCGCCCGGTCCTCCCGCAGCATGCCGTGCGGTAGACGCCGTCGACCATGTCCCAACTCGCGGGGGCGAGGATGCTGACCATGGCGTTGGAGCGCCGGACGCACGACGCGCAGACGTCGCAGGGCTTCCCGTCCACTGGCTCGTAGCAGGACCAGAGGTCGTCGAAGTCGACACCGCTCTCGGCGAGCCGGCTGGCGATCTCGTGGCCCTCCATCCACTGCAACGGCGCCCGGACGATGACCCGGGGGTGTAGGTCCATGGGGTTGGACCAGCCAGGCGCGGTGGGCAGCGCGAAGAGGGCGTCGTTCACGCCCTGGACGAAGGACGGGCGGCAGTCCGGGTAGTCGGCCCAGTCGTCCTTGTTGGCGCCGTACCAGACCTCGTGCAGTCCCCGGGCCTCGGCGATGTTGAGAGCGGTCGCGACCATGAGGAGGTTGCGCCCGGGCACGACTCGCGGGCCCCCGCTGAGGGGCTCGTTCATCGGCCCGAGCCCCTCGAACTCGAGGTCGCGGATCACGAGCTCGACGCCGAAGTGCTTCGCCCACCCGATGGCGGACGCGCGCTCGAAGGCGGCGGCCGGCTGGTCGTAATCGAAGAACACCGCCAGGCTGAGGCGGTGGGCCGCCATGGTGCAGAGGAGGACGGAATCGAGACCGCCGGAGAGGAGAACGAGAACGTCAGACATCGAGGCCTCCAAATAGGTGTTGCTGTTTGAGAGGCGCGTCGAGACGGGCGAGCATGTGCTCCCAGACCGAGGGTCCGGAGCCGTCGAAGCTGTCGGCGCCGGCGTCCCTGACACAGCCGGATCTTGCGGACAGAGTTGATCCGGCCCACGTGCAGGTAGCAGCCCGCCTCCCGCGCCAATGTGCCCCAGCTGCGCAGCGTCGGCTCCTTGAACGCGTCCGATCCGCCTACGAAGATCCCGACGTCAGAGCCGAGGATGGACCGAACATCGTCGGGCGTCATGCCGTCCTGTACGGCGACAAGCGTTCGCGCGGCGATGCCCTGGAGGCGCGGAAGCCACGACTCGGACAGGCGGAGGGACTCGAGGCCTCCCGCAACGACGTCGGGCGCCACGATGAACTGCGCGCCGCGGCCCACACGGTCGACAGCGAGTTCGAAGCGGTCGAAGTCGAAGGGGATGCCTGCGCGATGGTAGCCCCAGGCACCTGAGTCGAGCGCCCAGATCGGAGCTCCCTCGGTACGTAGTACGTCCTTCGCCGAGACGAGGATGCCCCAGCCGGCCGCGATGATCTTCGCCGCCCTGGTCTTGCCCGTGCGCGAGGCGTAGCCCATCACACTGCCCCCAGGTCGCACAGGTCGTAGAAGAGGGAACCAATTCGAAGCATGGTGACGTCATACCGCGTACCCGTATCTCACGCAAGCCTTGCGTGGTCGTTGCGGACATCGTATGTATACGGAACACCCGGAGACCCCATGGCCAACATCACCCTCAGCATCTCAACCTCAACGCGACGCCAACTTGAGCGCGTCAAGGCCATGGCCGAGTTGCGATCGCTCTCTGAGGTCTTTCGCCGGGCCCTTGCGACCTACGACGTCTTGGTCGAGGCCGAGTCCAAGGGCCAGAAGGTCATGCTCCAAGACGAGGACGGCACGCTTCACCGCCTCGTCGGGCTGGTGTAGCGGTGGAGACCCGCCCGCTCACCATCGTCCACAGCGACCTTGGCCTGCTCGAAGGCCGCCCCATCAAACCGCTCGCCCTGGCAATGTCGGAGTGGGATGCGGTGTTCAGCGTGGCTGAATGCCCTGACGCCGTGGTGGCCGGCGGCTCGGTCGCTCGTGCTCTCCTCGGCCTCTCCGGAAGGGGGGCCGATACCGACCTGTTCGTCCCCGCCGATCAGTTCGAGGCCGTCTGCGCCAGGTTCCGGAAAGTCGGCGTGGACATGGGCATGGTGGGCTCTCGGCAAGTCGAGGGCGAGGGCGCAGGCAATGCCCGCCGCTTCATCACCTCCGGGCGCATGGCCACCCGGCGATTCCACCAAGACGTGGACGTCATCTCGTGCGAGTCGCCATTCGACGCTCTCGCCCGCTTCGATATCCGGGCAGCCTGCGTAGCCACCGATGGCCGGTCGCTCTGGTTCGTCGAGGGGGCGATGTTCGACCTCCAACACCGGCGGCTGGTCCCGCTGCGTGAGACCTCGGCGCGACGCCTCCGGAAGTACCACGGGATGGGCCTCGACCTCTGGGGCTGCCCGGACGTCGACAACGCGCTGGCGAACAACGCGATCGACGTCCCCGGCTGGAAGACGACCCGCGAGATGACCCGCGAGGAACGGCTGGGTGATGACCTGGAGATCGAGTGGAGGTTGGCCGGATGATCATCAAGGTCCGAGCCACCCAAGCGGGGGTCCACGTCGCGCTGACCTTCTTCATCGCGCCTGGGCCCGACCGGACGTTCGCCAATGTCGGCGCCCTCACGTGCACCGACGCGGACGCGGATGCGATCCTGGCCGTACTGCTGGCCTATGACGAGCTCGACGGCACCGCACACACGCTGATCGTCGATCGGTGGAGCCCATGAGCCGGCCAGCAGTCACCCCCGCCAATGTTCGGGTAGCCTTCCCCGACGCGCTGTTGCTGGCGTGGGTGGAGGACGTCCCTCGGTCCTTCGATCCTGATCGACCCAATCCCGCGGACTTCGCGATCTGCCTCTTCGGGGACGTCCCCATCGCCTTTGCCGTAGGCTGGGCGGACGGCCGGTTTCGGGGGTCGCTCCAATCCCTTGTGGATAGGGCACAGGCGCGGGGGATGGGGGTTCTCCTCCACCGCAACAACGGCCACACGGCGCAGCGTCTCCAACTGTGGCAGGCGCTCGCCGACGAGCCCGAGGCCGTCACGATCCTGACTCGCCTGGGGCTGTGGAATCCGCCGGCGGGGGTAACGCTGTGACCTGGAGAGCGACCACCCCCTGGCAGCTCGTCTGGCACGACGCCAAGGCGCATCCCGTCCCGGAGCCGGTGGAGGGGTCGGAGATCGTCGCGTGGTGGCCCCAGGGTAGCTCGCCCGGGCCCGATCACTTCCGGGCCGATACTGCATGCGTCTACTGGGTCGGGATCGGGGGCGACGCGACGATCATGCCCCGGTCCCCGATGGTGGCCTGGGCCTGGATCGCCCACCCCGACCCCCAGGGTCCACCCGCTCCCGACGAGCACGCGCTCGCCGACTTGGCCGTCCACCTGGCAGCGCATCAGATCACGCGGGTCGAGCTCCCCGCGGTTGCCGCGCAGACCATCGCCGGGGTCGAGTTCGTCGACTTCGGAGCCAGGGTGGTCGGGTTTCTTCACGCGCTCCGGGACTACTACTCGTCGGACGACGCCGGGGCCATACTCAACTATGCGGCCACCGTCATCCGCAACAACCGGATCGCGGAGTGGATGGCGATCTCGCGGCTACCACCCCCCGACGTCCGCGACGAGTGCCGACGCACCCATGCCCAGCCCTGCTTCGACTGTTGCCTGGAGTGCGGTTGGCCGGCGGGGGCCAACAACCTCTGCGGCCCGTGCGGGGCGTTCCTGCAGGACGGTGTGGTGGAGGGCGGATGAGCTACGAATGCCCAGGCCCCCGCGGACTCGTCTGGCAGGAAGGGCCGCTGCCGGCTCCCCTGGTTGGGACGAGGATCGTGACCTGGGCAGACGAGTCCAGAGCCATGTCCGAACTGACTTGCTGGACCGCGGTCGGGACGATTGACGCGTCAGGACCGACGGAGCGCCCGGCCATCTGGGCGTTCCGTGGTTCAAATGGCTGGCTGCGGGGCCAGCCCTCACCCGCACCGTGGGCGTGGCTCGACCATCCGGATGACTGCCCGCCCGGCCACGAGCACCTGCGCGAGCCCGACCAGGTCGCCGACACGTTCGTGGTTCTCCACCACCTGGGGGTGACCGGCATCGTGGTCCCCGCCGACTGGGAGGCGCCCGAGGACCTGCGACTGCGGCAGGGCATCGAGGTCATCCGGACGGGGCAGGTGGCGGAGCTGAAGGGCCTGAACGGCGCCCAGGTCCGTGCGGTGCTGCAGATCGCCCAATCGGCCGCGGACGGGGGGATCACCGAGGCGATGGCGCGCCAGATGCTGATGGAGTTCTTCCACCTCAGCGATGCGCAGGCGAGGGCGTTGCTGTCCGAAGTCGCGAGAGCGGACTCCCTCCCCGAGGGCGCCAACGCCTGCGACGTCTGCGGCGAGTGGGACCTGGTCGGTAGCGGCCACGAGGAGGGGCAGCCGTGCCCGAACAACTTCGAAGACACCCTCGACAGCCCAGAGGCCCCCCGATGCGATGAGCTCCAGCTATCGTTCGCCACCGGGCGCGGGAGCGACCGCGGGCTCAGGTGCGTGCTCCCCGCGGGGCACTCCGAGATGCTCTGCGAGACCAGAGGCGGGCCCATCTACCCCCGATGCGCAGCGACCGGCGAGCTGACGGCCCTCGACCGACTCCGAAGGTGTGGCTTGCGAGCAGGCCATGTCGGCGAGCATACATGTGGGTGAGCCGATGACCGGCACCGAGACCCTCGTTGCCACGTACAAGGCCAAGGCGCCCGTATGCCTATGCCAGCCCAATGCGGGATGCCGTAGCAGCCGCGCTGTAGACTTCTGCGGTCCGCAGCGCACAGCCCATCGCGTTCGATGTCTGCTGCTCGCCCGCGGCGTCGGACTCCCGATCGGCATCGATGCGGCGATTTCGCATGCCCTGACCGGAGAGGGGCGGGGCGAATTCGACGCGCTGGTGGAAGGGTGGCACGGCCGATGACCCAACTGAACACCGAGATCGAGAAGACCGCCGACCCCCGCAAGTACGACGTGGCCACGATCCTGACCTTCAGGTCCTACGACCAGGATGAGGTCGCGACCCTCGGCGATGATCACCAGTACACGTTCCGCCGTGGCGACCGCCTCGTCGTCCTCCCCAAGAACGGATGCGGGATGGGCATCGACGTCCGCCGGATCAGCGATGGCGTCACCGACATGGTCTGGCCGAACGAGGTCACGGTCTCGAGGGAGCAGGCCTGATGGCCGAGAGTCGCTGCCACTGGGTCGATGACGCAGACGGCGACGGCCGCTACCTGATCCCCGGGTGCTATGGCGGCCTGAGCGGGGACTGCACCTGCGAGAACGGCTACCTCCACCAGCGCGAGCAGCTGGACGAGACCATCCGGAACCTCAGACGCGAGATCGCCCGGCTCCACCGTCGCGTCGCCGAACTCGAGGCGAGGTAGATCATGGCCTACGTCTGCGCCGGCCCCGAGGGTCTGATCTGGCAGCGTACGCCCGTGCCTGAGCCGGTCAAGAGTGCCGAGATCCAGGTCTGGGAGTTCGGTGGTGCGAGCGCATTCACTCCCGACATCGGTGGTGATTGGTGCCTTGCGTACCATGATGACGTTGTTTTGAGTGCCGGCGAGAACCTCCCCTGGGCCTGGCTGGCCCACCCGGACGACGAGCCTCCGGGCCACAAGGCGCACCGAGACACCGGCGGCGACCGGAAGGCCGACACCTTCGTCGCTCTCGCCCATCTCGGCGTCGAGGCCGTCACAGTCCCCGTAGGCTGGGAGCCCCCGGCGAACCCCTGTGGGGTGGTCGTGCTCGCCAAGAACGCCGACGCCGCCCGAATCGTCCGCTGCGCGGGGGCACGGGCCGCGTTCTGGGAGACCCTGCAGCGGAACCTCGGCGACGACGAGCCGGGTCGACGCACACGCCTGGAAGGGATGTGCGGAGGCGCACGGTACACGGTCGCGGACGCGCGGCGGGGCACTACCGAGGGTCAGCTCCACCGGACCCATATCGACCGCCTCACAGAGCTCTTCGGACCTTCGGTCCGGATCGAGTACGCCGAGCGGGCCGCCGAGTACGGGGCGCCCGTGGCCTTCGTCATGAGGGCCGGCGAGTGACCTATCGCTCACTCCCCCGTTGCCGCCGACGCCACGGCCGCCGCAAGCTCCGACGACCCGTCAAGCGCCTTCGAGAAGCAGGCGACCATGTCCTCGAGCGTGATCTCGCCGGCGGCGACCGCGGCCTCGATGTCGCCCACGGGCAGCGACTCGTCGTCCTTCCGGTCGTAGTAGAGCAAGTCGGTCACGCAGTCGTCGATGGTGTCGAGGATGACGTCGCGTCTCGTCATGACTTGCCACCGTACTTCCCGCGGTTCGGGAAGCCCTCAAGGCCTGGCGGCGGCTTTGGCAGCACGGGCTGATCGGGACCTGCGCCCGCCGAGATCTCGTTAAGACGGCCGAACTTCCAGGCCCGAGTCTGCCCTGGGGCACGTCCGCCGAAGCACGCGACCCAGACCATGCCGCGCGGGCTCGCGTAGCCCAAGTCGTCGGCTACCACGACATCCATCCGGCGCTCGAACCAGCCCCACCGAGGCCAGACGCCGACCCGCAGGCAGAGCGCCCGCGCCTCGGCCAGCATCATCTCCCGGGCCTCGAGCGCCTCCGGCTTCGTGAACCCGCCGATGAGCAGGAGGTCCTCGAGCATGGTGGCGCCGATGTGCTCACCCAAGGGCGAGTCCAGGAACTCGGCGACCTCCTCGGCGGGTCGCATCGGTCCGTGGGACTTGGCTGCCCAGTGCTTGCGCTTGATCCGGTCGGGAGCTCCGTCCTGGAACCCCTGGCCCTCAAGGGGCTCGACATAGACCCAGGCGCGGGTGAGCTCGGAGACCCTGGCAGGTCCCCAGGGAAGCGAGAGCAGGTACTCTTCGCCGATCTTCAGCGACATAGTCGCCTCCTGGTACGAGGTTGGTCCAGGCACCATAGCCCATCGCCGCGGACTACCCTGTCGGCGCGGCCACTTCCAGCAGCAGGCTGGGGGGCTCCCAGGGGCCTGAAGCCTCCGGATCCCGGTAGACGAAGCGGCCATCCTCGAGAAGCCACAGCTGCGCCCACCCGGTCGATGGCCCCCAGACCTCCCAGAACGTGGTCGCGGAGATGCCGTTCCACATCAGCCTGGACTCCCGAGGAGCCCAGGCTTCGAACGTGTCGACGCTAGCCACGCTCGCCCTCGCACGCCACCGACTCCACCGACTCCACCGCGAGGATCTCCGACTCTACCGGCCGCCCCTCGACGGGCGTTCCACACCCCGGGCACCTGGGCCCCTCGGGAGTCCACGACTCGTCGGCCATCCCCGCCCAAGAGCAGCTAGAGCACGTGACGTCTTCTAGTGGTCGGAGGCCCTCCGTGGGCACCCGCTTCAGCCCCGCCTCCACCAGCCGGTCCACCCACAAGCTCCGAGACACCCCCTCCGCCTCCGCGGCTGCCTCCGCGGCTGCCCAGCGCTCGGGCGTGGTGCTGAAGCCTACGCGCTCGGTGCGGCCTGCACTCTTGCTTCCTCGTGAGGTCATGGCAGATCCTCCACGGGCCACGCCAGCCATGCTGCGTCCGCCGCCGCCTTGGCCTCTTCGAGGTCGTCGATGTAGCCAAGGTGTGACGAGCGATTGTCTGGCGGGTACAGGTGGATGCACCAGCGGAGTCGCCCGTGCCCGTCGCCCTTATGACTCAGGGCGAGTGCGATGGATTCCGGATCGTTGCCGGGTTCGCGGATCCAGTACCGGTCATACTCGCCCCACAGCTTCCACGGGCCAAGCGCGGGCTTGTCGTATGGCATCACGGTGCGACCGTGACACGTGGTGCAGGCGCCTTCGCCGCAGCGGTCGCACTTGCCAGTCCCGGAGCACCCTGGGCACTCGAGTAGCACCGTTTCACTCGCCATCGTCCCTCCGTAGTGACGCCACTATACCACAGTGGCGCCACTACCGACAACGCCCCGCCAGCTCGGAAGCCGACGGGGCGCGAATCAGCCCTAGCGGTTTGCTCGTCTCCCGCAGTCCCCCACCGCTCGGGGTTTGGGCGAAGAGACAAGCGCTACGGTACTGGCGGTGCTCCCCTCAGGCATATTGGGGGGCCAGTGCGGCATGGGTAACGCCGACGCCCCGCCAAGGCAACGAGGCGTACCGGTGGCGCCCATGAGCTGGGCTCATAAGGTGGGGGTCCAGCCGGCGTCAAGTCTTCGCTGCCGCTAACTTTAGCTAAACCCCCGGCCTCCGGCCATGCCCGAGAACATCGAGAAGTAGCTCTCGCCGCCCGCCTCCTGGAGCGTCCACCGCATGTGGAGCTGGCTCGCAGCGTCCATGTCGTCGTCGTGCTTGCCGTGCGGGAAGGCCACCCACCAGGCGATCACGTCCTCGATCCAGGGCCCGACCGAGGCGTCCGGGAGCTCGATGGCACCGGACTCGGCCGCCCGTTCGAAATAGGTGGCCCGAGCGCCCTTGCTCTTGTCCTTGCCAGGGGTGTCACCCTGCGGGCTGAAGGCGATGAGGGCGCAGCCCCAGAAGGATGGCCCCCGGATCTGCATGTAGGTCGTGCCGTTCGCCGTGTCCTCGATGAGCACGCCGCCCTTCGTCGAGACCCAGGCCTTCCAGCGCATGATCACGTTGTCCATCGCCTTCTCGTAGGCCGGATACCCCATCTTGTCGGCGACCCGGTCGAGGAGGATCCGCCGGCTACCGATCCTGGCCCAGACGTGGATGGAGTGGAAGTCGCTGGAGGCCTTGCCTTTCTTGGCGGCGTCAGAGCTGATCCAGACCTCGTCGGCCTGTTGCGCCCAGTCCTCGGGCTTGCAGCTGTACCGCTTCTCGAACCACTCGCGCTTGAAGACGTTGCCGCCTCGAGGGACCGGATGCTGCTGGTACAGTGCCTCCCAGTCGCGCTCCTGGATGGCGCCCTGCTTCGCCAACAACCGAGCAAGCGGCCACTGGGTCGGCCAGAGCGCCTCACCCTCAGCCCGATGCTCCTCGTCCTCCTCAGCGATGGCCTGGTAGGACAGGACGCGGAACTCATCACCCTTGCCCGCCGCCTGCGCAGCCAAGAGCCGACCGATGAGGTCGTCCTCGTGCCAGCGGGTGGCCATGACGATGATGCCGCCGCCCGGGGATAGCCGCGTATGTGCCGTCGACGTGTACCAGTTCCAAGCCCGGTTGCGGGCCGTAGGGCTCTCGGCCTCGGAGCGGTCCTTCAC
>SDBV01005748.1_pt1 | contig 17414 bp, 13 predicted proteins | sample 2277081 | NCBI WGS metagenome assembly SDBV01 (sample SAMN10402039, study PRJNA504765) | marine sediment metagenome | isolation source: marine sediment core GS10_PC15, 223 cmbsf | place: Arctic Ocean: Southern Knipovich Ridge | collected 2010 | reverse complement strand
GTAGGACTTTTGCAGGCCGTGAAAATCGCGCAGTGCGGCGAAAGGCCGAAGGATAAATTCAAACGGCCTTTCGACGTTCCTGAAGTCATACTGCACAAAGACGGTGTCGTCATTTCTTGCAAGGTAGACTGATTTTGTCAGTTTTATGCCGGGCAGTTCATAGTCGAAATGCGCTCCGAGGTCTCGTCTGAATTGCTTAATATTACCGAAACCGGCAGGGCTGAATTTTTCGTTGTCCTGGGGACTCCCTGCGGAGAACTCGAATGTCGCCAGATGATTCAACTGGCCGTCTATGATAACTGTCTCAAGCAAATTAGACAGGCCGAGAATTCTGTTAGCTGGGGGATTGAGGGCGCCGATAAGAAGACCGTGATACCTTCGGGTGTTGCAGCCTATAATCGTGCCCGCGGAGTAGCCCCCTCGCGTATTTGTGAGCAGATATTCACAGCTAAGCAAGTCGTCAAGCGTCCTGTCATTGGTGCTGACCGAGACGATTTTGCTGATGTTTGCCTGCTTTTTTGTTAGCAAGGTTGCAATTGCCTTGTACAAGTGTCATTCCTGCTGTTTGTCAGGCGGCCGGACGAGTTTTTAAGTGACCGCGGTTATTGACGACGAATCCACTTTTTGTGTTTTGCCGCCGCCCTCGGAGACAGTGAGTTGCTTGCAGCGGTTGTTAAGATGGTCCAGAACGTTCATGAAGTTGATATAGGAATCATACGGTGAATCGTATGGATTAAAATACTTATGCACGTCGCCGTCGGCGAAGTACTTGGTGCACATGTAATAAAAATGGTCGGAGGTCTGAAGTTTTCTCCAATCGGCCATAAGTTTTTGGTCGCCGAGACCTCTGATAGATTTTTCGAGCCGATAAAGCTCGTGAATCGCATTGGACTGCATCGGGTTGCCAAGCCACGCCGAAAGGTCCCGCTCGGTGTCGGCCCAGCTCATAAGATGCGGCACATCGATTTCATCCACGGCGTCGTAGGCCTGGGCGGCTTCGCTGGGTGTTTTGAAATCATTGTCCGGATGACGGAGTATCTGTTCCGGCAGGTACTTCATAAAATCAAATATGCCGGTATCTTCCCACTGGTGCTCTCCCAGTGTTTCATAGTCCATGAAAAGATTGACAACATAGCCGTTTCCGTTAACAGCATTTATCCACTGGCTGAATTTTTCTGTGGTCAGCGGCCACTCGTTCCAGTGACGATTCGAGAACCTGAACGCGATGTCATCGCTTAGTGCGTAATTTTTCATCAGGAGTTTCAGCTTCTGACAGTTTTTAGGTCTGTAAACATAATTTGGACTCTTGAAGCCGAGTATATGGTCGGCGCCTTCACATAGAATAGCATCGAAATTGCCGGTCGATTCGATGAGCGAGGCAAGGTCATTATTATATATGAGTTCGGTGTTGCGGAAGACGCGAGGCCTTTGGCCGAAGAGTTTTTCCATCGCCTCGCAATGCCTGTTTACCTGCTCGAGGAATTCGTCACGCGAGTAAATGAAACTTAGGCTGTGGTAGTAGGTTTCCGCGAGGAACTCCACACAACCGGTCTGAGCGAGGGCGTGAAACGTACTGATAACCTCCGGGCTGTAGCTTTCAAGCTGTTCGAGCAGCGTGCCGGTAACACTATAGGCGACCCTGAATCGGCCTTCGTATTTTCGTATCAAATCGAGAATGAGCCGATTAGCCGGCAGGTAGCATTTGTTGGTTACCTTGCGGCAGATGGAGGCGTTCTTGTGTTCGTCGAAATAGTGGCCGCTCTTATCAAAGACGGTATAGTGTCTCAGCCGCAGTGGTTGATGTACCTGAAAGTAAAATACTACTGATGCCATGAGCTCCTTCTCTTTTTCGTTTCCTTAATTGTGGCACGGGCTTGGTGCCCGTGATAAACACGTCCAGGATGGCTGTGCCACTTCCTGATAAATCTTCGCACACTTCGCTGCCGAATCGCACCAGCGTAGTTTACGCACCTCGTAATTGCCGTAATCCCGTAGCGTTGAACTAAGCGGCGCGTACTTGAGAACGGCGATAATTTTGTTGGCCATTTCATCTATGTCCCAGAAGTCTACTTTCAACGCGTGAGTCAGGACTTCAGAGACACCGCTTTGTTTGCTGATGATAACGGGCACGGCATGATTAAGTGCTTCGAGAGGTGCGATGCCGAACGGCTCGCTGACCGATGGCATCACGTAAAGGTCTGCCATTTTGTAAATCTTCTGGACCTGCTCGCCTCGCAGGAATCCTGTAAACAGGACCTTACGACCTATTCCGAGTTGAGCTGCCAGTTCTATTGACTGGTGCATCAGGTCGCCCGAGCCTGCCATGACGAATTTAACGTTATCCATCAGTTCAAGTACTCGTTTGGCGGCCTGGAGAAAGTATTCCGGCCCTTTCTGCATGGTGATTCTGCCGAGGAACAGCACGATTTTCTCATCGCTTTCAATGCCGGCTTCGGTGAGGCTGGCGCCGTTGCCGTTGGTTCTCTCGACGCCATTGTGAACGACTTCGACCTTATCGCCGCCGACGCCGTATCGGCTGATGATGATATTCCTGGTGAAGTGACTCACTGCGATAATTTTATCGGCCGCATGAAAGCCCTGCCGTTCGATGTCGTAAATCATCTGGTTTACATGCTCACCGCTGCGGTCGAACTCGGTGGAATGCACATGTACGATTAATGGTCTGCCTTTTAACGCAGCAACCGCTATCCCGGCCGGATATGTCATCCAGTCGTGGGCATGAATCACATCGAAATCATCATCCAGAGCCAGTTCAGCGGCTATTGCAGCATATCGATGGACCTCGCCGTACATATTGCCGGCGTACTGGCTGGCGCTGGAAATGGGGGCAAACGGGCTCTTGGCCAGAGATATCTGTTTCTGCTTCAGGGCCGCCTCAATTCGCTGCCCGTAGAGGTCTGCCTTGCCATAGGGGGAAAGTGCTGCATCCACAGCACAAAATTTGACATTTGCCAGGTAATCGTAGGTGAAACTCGTGGATTTTCTCTGGTGTTCCGGGCTGAGTAGCCTGACGTGAGTATTCTGGAGACTATCGACCATGTGGGGCAGAACAAAGGTGACATTTATTCCGAGTTGGTCCAGCGCCTTGGTTAGGCCGTAGCAGGCCGTACCAAGACCTCCGCTAATAAACGGAGGAAACTCCCAACCCAGCATGAATACTTTCATAGTCACCACATCCAGGTAAAGCGATATAATCGCATGTTATAAAAAGACTTAGCCAAAGCCAACCAGAAAGAGCCGTCTGTGCAGTCTACGCGGCCGGAGCCTTTGCCGTGAACCGTAGTTCACGGCTACTGGGTGGCTTATCGGCAGAAATTTTTCGCTTCTTAATACCAAACCACTGTAAAATCTGCGTTTTTTATCGTATCTGTATTCTAAATCGGGTTTCTAAGGCCCTGCTGATGAGAAATTTTAGGCAAAATAGCTGATTTTGATACTGTCAGGAATGATTTTACCGGCCGGAGCCGCAAACTTTCAGAATTTTTTTGCCCGAACATAGCCAAAACGCCGCATGCCAGGACATAGTTCCACAATGTCGGCCCTTTTGCACTTGGACACAGTTGAGCGACAGACTATCAAAGTGGCGCGAATTGTGAAACGGGCCACCTCATCGGTAGCGATATGGCGGCCCGATTCCTGATAAACGACTTTCAAACTGCTCTAAAAGGATGTTTTTTATTAGCGCAGGCTTAAAGATCCTGTGCTTTGACCGTGCTGCGACGGTTGGCCTTGGTGCGGTCCATCGCATCATCAAGCAGGCCATGAATCTTGTCATTGAGGGTCGCCAGTGAATCAGATGAGGTCATCATCTTCTTGCTTCTGATATAGCCCCTGACCTTACTTGCCACAACCAACATCTCTTTTGTTTTCTTAGCCATTGAAAATCCTCCATGCAAAAAATAAAACCATTAATATTCCTTATTCAGAGCGTTTATTAACGCAAGCGATTTGGCATTGCAACAAAAAAATTGCCGGAAACTGCAAATTTTTGCATTTTCAGGCCATTTAGCTAAAAATTGATTTTGTCTTAAACCAGAAGGCTTCAAATCCGGGTGAACTTTTAGTTGATTCGTTTTGCGGCGATGGTGTGAACTTTGCGTTTTTCTTTGATGTATTTTCGTTCGTAGTTAGTGCCGACTATCTCTTCTTCCTGCGCGCCGGCAGTTACAGCAAATTCGATTTTTTCGAGCGCATCCTTTCTCTCAGCAAGGACTTGTATTATCTGCTCGAAGTAGCCTTCGTGGTCGGTTGCGATTTGGATGACACCGCCGGGTGCCAGCGTTCGTATCATGTGTTCGATGGTTTCGGAGCAGATAAAGCGGCGTTTATTGTGACGTTTCTTCGGCCAGGGGTCGGGATAATATATATGATAGCAGGCCACGCTGGAATCGGGGACGAACCTTATTAGAAAGTCTGCGGCGTCGGTCCGAATGAGTTTTACATTTTTCAGGCCCCAGCGGCCTATACGGTCAACTGCGTGGCGATAATATTTCCGGGCCCATTCAATGCCGAGGAAGTTGACGTCCGGCTGGGCTTTTGCCTGACTCACAAGGAATGCCCCTTTGCCCGAGCCTATCTCAATATGGACGGCCCCCGAACGTCCGAAAACATCCGGAAAACTAACCGGCTCGGCCAAATTCTCAGAGTCGAGAGTAACCTCGGGATAATCTTTCAGACGTCCGGCCATGCATTGAAAACCTTAAAAGCAAGCTTAAATCGTTCATGGTTACGTTGCAGATTAAAAGAATAAGGGATTGTGTTTCTGTTAGCAACCGCAGAGAACTTTTGAGCTGCTAAAGGGGCATTGTTTCCTCGTCGATAAAAAATCCTGAACTACACCGCAGGAAGTACGTAACGTTTATAGGGTGTATTGGTTGTTCAGTTTGCAGCCAATTGCAAAGTTGGACCCTTGCCGGGCAATATGTACCTGCGGCAATTTAAGGAAGGACACTGCCCATGATCCGGCAACTTGTCAGATCACGTCGCAAAAGGGTGTTGATAGACATCAGCACTCAACAAGACCTCTTTCTCGGTGCAGGCAAAGCATGCATTAGAAATCATCGCAGGGTTTTGATGAACCTTCGAAGGATGATAGCCTGGGCCAGGCACGGCAATATCCCTGTCATATCGACCTGCCAGGTTTACCCCAATAACAACGGCGCCAGCGCAATGGACTATTGTCTTGACGGCACTGACGGCCAGCGGAAAATTAACTATACTTTGCTTGAACGTCGGATAATCTTTCCCGCGGACGGTCGCACCGACCTGCCGCATAATGTCCTGAAGGATTACGACCAGATTATTCTTCATAAGCGATGTACGGACCCGTTTGATGAGCCGCGGATAGAAAGGTTGCTGACTGAGATTCGGGCGGGGGAATTTGTCCTGGTCGGGGCAAATGCTGAAGATGCTGTTCTTGCTACGGCTTTGGGTTTGCTTCAGCGAGGCAGGAAAGTCACCGTTGTAATGGATGCGGTAGGTTCTCGTGACAGTAAAGCCGGTGCACTTGCCATCCGCAAGATGCAGGCCAAGGGCGCGCATCTTGTCGAAGCCAAAAGAATTGCCGGCCAGACACACCTTCGCAAGGTTGGTATCTGTCATTGCGACCTGTGCAGCAGCTTCGCTCGACGATCGCTGGCCGGCGTGAGCGGACCGGAGTTTTGCGAACACTCTCCAGAAGCCAACATCAGCCACAATTAATCTTTCTTTTTCGCCCGTTTACAATGCCTCAATATAAACTCACAACGCCACAAGGTAAAGCCGCAATTCGACGATGTAAACTTACAGTCAGGTAAATTTTTACGAGTTTTTCAAACTAATGCTCTTTTTTCGTGCCGCCATGCTCCATAAAGGTAGCGAGTTTTTCTAAATTTACTCCCAGCCAATAGTGTGAACCTTTTGACTTCCATAATATACCACTTGGCTTTATGCGAATCTTTCCAATAACGCCACTTTCTTTGTTTATTATTTCGAAATCATGAAATTTTTCTGGTCTAAAGCTATTCTTTGCCATTCTTATTCCTTTCATATCTCAATCTTTTATTCATACTCGCCCTTGGCTATCATCAAGTGTTTAACTTGCATATAGAGTGCCCCACCTAATGCCCCAACAATTAATCCAACTAAGGGAATTACAAGCAAATACATACTTAAAGAAAGTAAGATTCGTCTGAGAAATAAATCTAATAGCCCTTCACTTGTGAAAATCCAAATTCCCTCATAAAAACGTTTTACTGGAATATGGACGATTTGAACTCCCCAGTACAAAGACCAAATCAAATATCCACCAGCCATACAGACCAGATATGTTGTGAGATTCGACAAATTGGCTGTATCTATACGAGATAGATCAAGGGTGCCCCCATTTGCAAACATATTTCTATCAAGTAAGCCTACGTATATACCCAATACTAAACCAACGAAGCCAAAAAAATATCCAACGCCGATTTTTCCTTTACCATAAGAACTAATAGCTTGTTTCTGCTCTTGTTCTTCAGCGATAGCTGCGGCTTCTTCAGCGGCTACAACCTCTTCGTCTGGTATATCACTACCGCAAAATCTACATTTTATCGCTTCATCTTTTATCTCTTCTGCACAAAACGGACATTTTTTCATAATCTGGCACTCCTATATTTTCACTCGTCTTTTTTTATAACACCATTGATACTGTATTGGATGGCGAACCTTCGCCAGCCTTATTTGCAGCGATAACGCGATATTCGAGTTCTGTTGCTTACCTGCTAAGAATTCCTGATAAATACCGACATTTGCTATCATAAACTAAACCGCCCCAGCGGCGAAGTCAACAAAAAAGCCCCATCCTAAATAAGACGTGGTTGCGTCAAAGCTGTAATCCGTGTAAATCCGCGGTTAAAAAAATCTATGTGCCTATGTGTCTTTGTTCCGTTGCTCTTTAATGACAAATCCGCGTCTGAAATGAATTAGTGTTTATTCGTGTTCATTCGTGGTTTATTTTGCTGTGAAATCTGTGGCTAAACAAAACTTTCGATTTTCGCTGCACAAATCTTTTTTGTCAGGTGCCCAGTATTTCTTTTATTTCACTGACTAAAATCGGCAGGTGGTTTATAACAGCTTGCCAGACAATCGCCTCATCAACAGTATCATAGCCGTGAATTAAGATGTTTCTGAAACCTATGATGCGGTGATGCTCGGAAATCTTTTCCAATAATTCGCTGTCTGTGTATTTAATCCTGTTAAGAGCTTCTCCAATGATTTCAAAGTCTCTTTCGACAGCTCTTTGGGTAACGGTGTTATTTTGATATGCCTTGAAGTCCATTCCGCAAACGAAATTCTGTACTTCCTCGGCTGCCTGAAGGACATCAATAAGGTTTTTTCTTGTTTCATCGTTCATAAATGACAACCCTTGTCCTGTCAATAGATTCTCTTAAGACAGGGTTTTTGAATTTTCTATCAACAACCAGGTCAACTTCTCGTTTGAATATTTCTTCCAGTTGCTCTTTTAATTCAAAATACTTGTCGAAAAGGTCGATGTTTTCGCCCGAATCAAAAATCACCAAAACATCGACGTCGCTGCTTTGAGAAAAATTTTGGCTCAAAGCAGAACCAAACAGGCCTAATCGTTTGACCGGCAAACGTTGACATACCCGTTCAATCTCTGGTTTGATTTTTTCTACATCAATCATAGCAATATATTGCTTTGCACTTATTGGCGTTGCTTACTGGTTAAATTGGAAACCAAACCCGACCTTTCTTGTCATAAAGTAAATGGACTCAGCGGCAAAGTCAACGATAAAACCTCGTCCGAAGACAGGACCCACCGGGCACCCCATCCCAGGCCTGTTCGTGTTTTTGTTTGACATGATTGATTGGGCTGGCTATATTACGCGTCTTTGTTTTCCCTGACCCGCCGCCCCGACTCGTGTCGGGAGACGCGGGGGCGTGTGTTTTGTGGTTAGTGTACAATTGCAGAATATGATGGGGGGTACCTAAGAGTGAACGACACGGCTAAAGGAGAATCCTGAGATGGCGCAGAAGTATGTGTATTTCTTCGGCAGCGGCAAGGCCGAAGGTAACGCGAAGATGAAAGAGACACTTGGCGGCAAGGGAGCGAATCTGGCTGAGATGACGAATCTGAAGATTCCGGTTCCAGCAGGCTTTACTATCGCCACCAAGGTCTGTGATGACTATTACAAGAAGGGCGGCAAATGGCCTGTTGGATTGGCCAAGGAAATTGATAATAACATCGTCAAGCTCGAAAAGGTAATGAACGCCAAATTCGACGACCCCAAAAGACCGTTGCTGGTTAGTGTCCGAAGCGGCGCGGCTATTTCGATGCCGGGTATGATGAACACGGTGTTGAATCTCGGCCTGAACGACGCGGTTATCGAAGGCATTATCAAAAGGACCGGCAATCCGAGATTCGCTTATGACATTTATCGCCGCTTTATTGATATGTTCGGCGACGTAGTAATGGGCTGCCACCACGAGAACTTCGAGCATGAGATTGATAAGGCCAAGAAAAAAGCGAAGGTTCAAGTGGATAACGAACTTTCGGCAGACCAGCTTAAAGACGTTGTAGAAAAATATAAAGCTGTTTACAAGAAGCACGTCGGCAGGCTTTTCCCACAGACCGGAAAAGAGCAGCTCAGGCTTTCAATCAATGCAGTGATTCAATCGTGGATGGCGGCGCGTGCTATTAAGTATCGCCAGCTTAACAACATCACCGGCCTGCTGGGCACGGCCGTCAATGTTCAGGCGATGGTATTCGGCAACATGGGCGATGACTGCGGCACAGGCGTCTGCTTTACGCGTAATCCGAGCACAGGCGAGAAGGAATTCTACGGCGAGTTCCTGATGAATGCCCAGGGCGAAGACGTCGTGGCCGGCATCCGCACACCTATAGAATTGAAGAAACTCAACAATGTAATGCCAAAGGCTTACAAAGAGCTGACCGGCCTGATGACCCGGCTGGAGAAGCATTACAAAGACATGCAGGACATGGAGTTCACCATCCAGGAACGAAAACTCTACATCCTGCAAACCAGAACCGGCAAGCGAACCGCCGAAGCTGCGATCAAGATAGCCGTCGATATGGTCAAGGAAAAACTCATCAACAAAAGACAGGCCGTGATGCGGGTCGAACCGGAGCAGCTCGACAGACTCCTGCATCCGCACTTCGACCCCAAGGCCAAGCGCGATGTATTTGCCAAGGGTTTGCCTGCTTCGCCTGGCGCCGGTGTTGGACAGGTCGTCTTCGACGCCGATACCGCCGAGGCATGGAAGGCCAAAGGAAAGACCGTCATTCTGACAAGAATCGAAACCAGCCCGGAAGATATCGGCGGTATGGACGCGGCGGTCGGTATCCTGACAGCCCGCGGCGGTATGACTTCTCACGCGGCAGTCGTAGCCCGCGGTATGGGTAAGTGCTGTGTCGCCGGCGTAGGCAAGTTGAATATCAACTACAAAGCGAAGAAAATGACCATAGGCAAGCTGAAAATCAAGGAAGGCGACTGGATTAGTATCGACGGTTCGAGCGGCGAAGTGATGAAGGGGCAACTGGCTACAGTAGAGCCGACGCTCAGCGGTGCGTTTGGTGAATTTATGAAAATTTGTGACGGTATCCGCAAGCTTGGTGTTCGTACGAATGCGGATACACCCGGTGACTCGAAGCGGGCAAGAGACTTCGGCGCCGAGGGTATAGGTCTTTGCAGAACAGAGCACATGTTCTTTGAAGGTGACAGAATCTGGCCTGTGCGCCAGATGATTCTGGCGGCGGACGATTACGCAAATATGCTCGAAGCTCTCGATGCTGCACAGACATCTAAAGAGAAAAAGCAAATTGAGAAAGAATATGCATTGGCGAAGAAGCAGTTTGAGGGCGCATTGAAGAAACTGTTGCCTTATCAGCGAAAGGACTTCGAGGGCATTTTCAAGGCGATGGCCGGACTTCCCGTTACTATCAGGCTGCTTGACCCGCCCCTGCACGAGTTCCTGCCACAGGATGAGTCTAATCAGAAAGAGATGGCGAAGCGCTTAGGTATCACGCCGGCAATGGTAAAACAAATGGTCGAGCAGTTGCACGAGTTCAACCCGATGCTTGGTCATCGAGGCTGTCGGCTGGCGGTGACTTACCCTGCGATTTATCGTATGCAGGCAAGAGCGATTATCGAAGCGGCACTGAATGTTCGCAAGAACGGCAAAAAGGTTCTTCCAGAGATTATGATTCCGCTTGTTGGTTCTATCGATGAACTCAAGTTCGTAAAGAAGGATGTAGTCGATGAAATCGATAGGGTCTTCAAGCAGCGAAAGAGCAAGATTAAGTATATGCTCGGTACTATGATTGAGGTTCCAAGGGCTGCTCTGACGGCCGATGAAGTAGCGACCGAAGCGGAGTTCTTCAGCTTCGGCACCAACGACCTGACGCAGATGACGATGGGATTTTCTCGTGACGACGCCGGTAAGTTCCTCGGCGAATATGTCGCCAAGGGTATATACGAGGCAGACCCGTTCCAGAAGCTTGACCAGACCGGCGTCGGCAAGCTGGTTGAGATGGGGACACGCCTCGGTCGCAAGACCAGAAGCAACCTCAAGGTCGGCATCTGCGGCGAGCACGGCGGCGAGCCCAGCAGTATCGATTTCTGTCACCGAACCGGCCTGGACTATGTATCGTGTTCACCGTTCAGAGTTCCGATTGCCAGATTAGCTGCAGCACAGGCTGTTATTGTAAACGACTAAGAGCGGAACCTGTGATAAATTCAAAAGGTGCGATTGGCTATTGAGCCGGTCGCATCTTTTTTTGTTGCCTGTTGTTAAGGGTGTTTATGCGCTTGTCAAATCAAACGGTGAAACATATTCGCCGTGTTTATCCTTCACGGTTTCGAGTCGTTTGCGGGCCTCGGCGAATGTATCGAACACTACCCTTGACGTATCCGGTACCTTGTCTCGATAGATTGTTTCGACGCGGTCGATCTTGGCGAGGTTTTCCGGTATGCGGATAGTAAACTGTTTGACGTAATCGGCCTGGCTGTACTCGGCGCCGAGCTTGTCTTTGAACAATTTTGCGAGGTCTTCATATTTCGGAATGACACCGGTCGGCGTCTCGATACCCTCGATGTCGCCGTTGACTCGCATCTCGGCCCAGAGCATCCAAACGAGCTTGTCGCCCATGCCGTTGAGGTATTTGCCATCTTCGTCTCTGAGGAAGTAGTTGACCGAGAAGATAAGCGGCGGCTTTTTCACGCCGTCTGCAAAATTGAGGTTGTTTTGTATATACCTGCCCAGCGGCAGTGACACGAACGAAAGATTACTCATCAAATCGAACTTTCTAACACCTTGGGCGCCCAGCGCCGCCGCGGTAGTTTCTGATTCGATTGAAGCGCCTTTAATAATGATACCCTCGGTCCAGTTGTAAGCCTCTTCTACCGGCACCCAGGTATCGCTGTCTCTTCCACCGTAAAGTATTCCGCCTACGGGCACGCCGGTGGGGTCGTCCATCAGCGGGTCCTTGTTTTCCAAATCACCGATGCGGACTGTGTATCGAGCGTTCTTGTGTGAAGGCGACACTTCTTTGCCGTCTGGCCCGGTCATACCTTCTGTGTATTTGCCCGCGTAGTTGGTTCCTTTTTTCGGCAGTTCGCAGCCCATACCCAGCCAGTGCGGTTTACCATCGTCGGTAATCAGTACGTTGCCGAATACTACTTCGCCAGGCGTGGTGATAGCTTTGTAAATGACAGGGTCGTCGTCAGAATTAACGTCGCGAATGATGCCGAATATCCCCTGCTCGACATTTACGGTGCGAATCTCGCCGTCTTTTTTGCGGAAGTATGCAATGTCGTCACCGACAATAGTTTGTCCAGGCAGCATCGACGTTGAAGTCTTGCCGCAGGCGCTCGGAAATGCTCCGGTAAAGTATGTCACCCTGCCGCCGGGGCCGTGTACACCCATGACGAACATGTGCTCGGCGAGCCAGCCTTCGGCGTCAGCCTTCTTTATAGCTAATCGCAGGGCGAGTTTTTTCAGGCCGATAGTGTTGCCGCCGTACTGTGTATTGGTGCTGTAAACGATGTTCTCGTCGAGGTCCATATAGATGCGGCGATTATCGACGTTCTTGCTGACGAAATTTTCCAGTTCACCTTCGGTATGCAGGAACCGGAAGAAGTCTTCCGAGTCGCCGATACTTTTGAACTGCTCGTAGCCTTTCCTGTAGAGGATTGACTCGCTGTGCGCGACGTAAGGCGAGTCGGTTATCTGCACACATGGGATGCTGAATTCCGAGCCGGTCGGGCCAAGACACCAGAAGCAGACTAACATTTCTCTGCCGGCCATCGAGCCTTTGAAAAATCCTTTCACCTCAGCCAGGCCGGTTTCCTTGTCAATCGAACTGATTCTTTCACCCAAATCAACGCCGGGCCGAAGAAGGTACTTGGTGTTGGCGGGGTCACGGGCCTGGTCGTAATAACCGTCGAAATGAAAGGTGTGCCCTTCGGTTGCAAGCGGCTTTTCTTCGCCAAGTTCGATAGCCTGCTTACGAATATATGCGGCGTCATCCGCCGAATCGCTTATTACAAATACCTTATCAGGCTCACAAAGCTCAATGGCTTCTGCCACGAAATTGTGCAGCTTCGGGTTCGCAAGAGCGGTTAATTTCTCTAAATTAGCACCTGTTACCTTGTTTTTCAGGACTTCCTGCATAACATCTACCCCTTCATTTTCTTTCATTTGCCGATTCGGCCTCGGTATACACAATTTTCACTGTCCGCGCAGCCGCAACATTCTACAGAAATGCTCCGCCAAGTCAAGATTGGGATTTGGGGAGATTTTACGAATTCCTTTGCGACGTTCGGGATAAATTCATAGCAGCCGGGGTCTGGGTTGTCGTCTCTTCTGAGACGGCCGTAATGGTGGGCAACAGCCTTAAATCAGACATCGCCCGTGACCGGCTGATAATATCTGGCTTGATGCAAAAATAAGGCATATCAAATTGTGAACCTTACTGTGTAATTCCAGTTTGGGGCATCTAAATTAAGTGCGGCCTGAATTTTGTCGAAGAGTGTCGAAGAGTTAGAAAACTATGGGGGTTATCGCCAAAGTGCAGTATGAATCGTTAAGAGTATATACCTGTACCTGCTATTGGCGGCTAACCAAAAAGCAAAGAATCGCATCAAAGTTATTGAAGACAACGACAGGATAAGGCTGAGAAATTGGTCTAATCTCATAATATGGTCAGAAGGCGAGATAAGCTTTTTTAATGGGGTGCCTGATGTGGTTTAAGAAACGTGCTATCTGCAATCATTACCATGCTTCGGCAAACAAGGCCCATCTTAGGGTGTCGCGTGACGCAATTGTTGTAATGACAACTGTGATGCTATCAGCGTTTATTGCAGAAGCAATTGTGATGCTTCTTCTCGATATAATGCCCCCCTTATCAGGATTGGCGGAAGCACTTGTCGATGCCTCTTTACTGGCTGTACTGCTTTTTCCACCGTTGTATTTGTTTCTGTTTCGCCCACTACTTACTCACATTGCCAAGCAGAAGTATTTAGAGGAGAAAACGCAGCAAAGCTCCGATATTCAGATAATTCTGAGCAGGTTACTTTCTCTTGGTTTGCAGGATATTCCGTTTGATGAAAAACTGGAAAAAGCCATAGATGAAATAATCTCTGTTGAATGGCTTGCGTTCGACAAAGGTGCGATATTTCTTGTAGAAGATGAGCCGGACGTGATCGTATTGAAAGCTCAGCGAGGATTGCGCGAGTCGCTGCAAAAGATTTGTGCTAGAGTTGATTTTGGCCGATGCATCTGCGGCAGAGCAGCCGCATCAGGAACAATGCAGTTTGTGGATCACCTCGACCAGCAACACGAAAACAGATATGACGGTATTACTCAACACGGTCATTACTGTATCCCGATTTTATCAGCGGGCAAAGTGCTTGGTGTGATTTGCCTATATGTAAAAGAGGGACACCGCGAGAGCAAAGTGGAAGGAGAGTTTCTCAACGGTGCTGCCTCTGCTATGGCGAATATAATAGAGCACTACAACATAGAAAAACAACTCCAGCAGCGTGACAGAGCCTTACTCGATATCAACAGGCAACTGGAAGCAAAGGTTAGCCAATTAAGGCGGTCGAATCAGGAGCTGCAGACTTTTGCATATGTTGCCTCGCATGACTTAAGGGAGCCGTTGAGAAAAATATCCGCATTCGGAGAGATATTGGCAGCTTCGCTTAAAAACAAGCTGAACGAAGATGAAGAAGAAAATCTAAGCTTTATGGTCGACGGCGCTAACAGGATGCAGCAGATGATTGAAGCTTTACTGACTTATTCCAGGGTCACAACAAAGAGTTTAAACGCTGAGCGGGTGGATCCGAACGCTGTAGTGGAAGAACTCAAGATGTTAGAACTCGCGTTTGGGATAGAAGAAACCGGAGCCAAGGTGTTGATACCAGAACCTTTACATCCTGTTATGGCCGACCCGGCACAACTGCGACAGTTACTGCAGAACCTGATAGCCAATGCGTTAAAGTATCAAAAAGAAGATGCCATCCCGGAAGTTATTATTAGCTCTCGAGTAGTGGATAATGCCAAAGTACGTGTTGAGGTACAGGATAATGGTATTGGCATTAAAGAAGATCATTTCGATAACATATTTACCGTGTTCAAACGGCTGCACGCAAAGAGTGAATACGAAGGTACCGGTGTTGGACTGGCCTTGTGCAAGAAAATCGTGGAACTGCACGGGGGTGAAATGGGTGTAAGCTCGACTCACGGCCAGGGCTCGACTTTCTGGTTTACCATGCCCGCATTAGAGACTCCGGCTACAGAAGCCGGTATTACTGCAAGCCTAACTGCTTAAGTAATCACATCTTACAAAAACTATTTATCAAATCAACGCAACAAAACGTTGCTAAGGTACCGGTTTTGTGCTATAAAATTGGGTTCGTCTCACGTTTTTGAAAGGTTGACTATGGAAACAACTCAGGCGGCAAACAGTAAAGTGATTAAGTTTGACCCGTCACTTAAATATAAGGTCTCGGATATGTCTCTGGCTGATTTCGGCAGAGCAGAGATGAAGCTGGCTGAGAATGAAATGCCCGGCCTGATGTCTGTACGCCAAAAGTACGGTAAGGACAAACCGCTCAAAGGCTTCAAGATTACCGGCTCATTGCATATGACAATCCAGACTGCGATGCTTATAGAAACTCTCCACGAGCTTGGTGCGGATATCCGCTGGGCGTCGTGCAATATATTTTCAACTCAGGACCACGCCGCCGCCGCTATCGCCAAAGCCGGAACCACACCGGTATTTGCATGGAAAGGTGAGACGCTCGAAGAATACTGGTGGTGTACCGAGCAGGCGCTTACCTGGCCTGACGGGTCCGGGCCGGATATGATTGTCGATGACGGCGGTGACGCAACACTGTTTGTGTTCCAGGGCATGAAAGTTGAAAAAGACCCATCTCTGCTGGAGCAGAAATCAAACAACAAGGAAATGCAAGTCATAATGAACCGGCTGGCAGCGAGCCATGCAGTAAGTCCGAAACGGTGGACGGATGTGGTTTCTAATATTCGCGGAGTTTCTGAGGAGACTACGACAGGCGTGGGGCGGTTGTATAAGATGGAGCAGGCAGGCGAGCTTCCCTTTGCCGCAATCAATGTCAACGACTCGGTTACCAAGTCAAAATTCGATAACCTATACGGCTGTCGTGAATCGTTGGCTGACGGCATCAAGCGAGCGACTGATGTTATGATCGCAGGCAAGACCGTTGTGGTTTGTGGATATGGTGATGTGGGCAAGGGTTGTGCTCAGTCGATGAGAGGACTTGGCGCACGCGTTTTAATAACGGAGATTGACCCGATATGTGCACTTCAAGCTGCGATGGAAGGTCACGAAGTGACAACACTGGAAGATGCGACTGCTGTTGCTGATATATTCATCACGGCTACGGGTTGTTTCAATGTTATACGCGGCGAGCACATGGAACAGATGAAGGACGAAGCTATCATATGTAACATCGGCCATTTCGACAGCGAAATAGAGATGAGTTATCTTGAACAATCATCCGATTGCAGTAAGGTTAATATCAAACCGCAAGTCGATAAGTGGACGCTCAAATCGGGCTCATCGATAATCGTGCTCGCCGAAGGTCGTTTGGTAAACCTCGGCTGTGCGACCGGACATCCGAGCTTTGTAATGAGCAACAGCTTTACGAATCAGTGCTTGGCCCAGATAATGCTGGCGACTGAGCAGTTGGAGCAGAAAGTATATACTCTGCCTAAAAAGCTGGACGAGGAAGTGGCCCGGCTGCACCTTGGACGCCTGGGCGCCAAGCTGACAAAGCTAAGCTCCGAACAGGCCGAGTATCTTGGTGTTCCTGTTGACGGGCCGTACAAGCCGGAACACTACCGCTATTAATTTTGTTTGAGTCGCATAAACACAGAACAGGCGGAACCGGCTTATGGAAGATAAGCAGAGCGAAAAAACGCCCATGGTGGGTCCGAAATCGTTTTTGTCGGTTGGCCCTACTCTGCATTACAGCCATAGTAACGTTCAGCGATGCTGGCTTGGTGCCTTGGCGGCATATTGCCTCTGTTGCCTTTTTTGGTCGAAAATTCTCACTGGTGCTTTCATTTCTTTCAGTTGGGAATTGCTGAGGAACTATGAACTCTGGCGCATAGGCCGGTTTGTAGTTGAGCCTGTAAGTATTTTTGAGTATCCGTGGCAGATACTCGTGCTAAGTCTTCTAATGGGTATAATTGCGGTTGCACCTGTACTGGTGGCCCAACTGATGAGCTTTCGCTACAGTCTGCTTTTTGCGGCGGCAATTTTCTTTCTGGCAGGATTGCCCATTTTTGCATTAGCCGTCATCGCAAGTTGTGTTGCGGCAGCATGTCGGCCGCTGCGTTTCCGCTCGCGATTCATAGCCATCGCACTTTGTATTGCCCCACAATTTGTCTATTGGGGAGTATTGGGCTCAGTCAGAGGGATCGAGCCAATCAAATGGGGCTTTTCGTTTGCCCCGTGGATAGGTGCTTGGCTGGTTAGCCTGTTCATCGCCGGCTCTGTTCTGGGCGTCGGACACTTTACGCGCTACAGACCGGGATTGGTATTGAGTTTTACATCTGCAATTCTTGTGATTACGGTATTGGTATTCGGTTTTACAGTGGGATTTGATGAGCTGGACTATCAACTTTGGGTGGCTGGAAACAACCCGAAGGAGGTAATAGAGTTCCACGACCACAGCGTAAAAGAAGCGCTGGACCAGACAATAATGAATGAACAGGTGCGCACCTACCTGGCGGGATTCTTTTATCCGACCGAAGACCGGATAGCCCTGCGAATAAAGCTCAAAGAGAAAATTCAGTCACAGTTGCGCCTGGACCGCTGGCCGGACTGGCTGATGCGGCCGCCTGAG
>SDBV01005747.1_pt1 | contig 17417 bp, 36 predicted proteins | sample 2277081 | NCBI WGS metagenome assembly SDBV01 (sample SAMN10402039, study PRJNA504765) | marine sediment metagenome | isolation source: marine sediment core GS10_PC15, 223 cmbsf | place: Arctic Ocean: Southern Knipovich Ridge | collected 2010 | reverse complement strand
TATCAGGTGGACTGCACTTCGCCAGGTGGGCTATACGGCTCAAGAAGTCACTCAGTAAGCTCAAACTGAGCTCCCATGAACACGATTAGGCTCATGGAGAAAACTAACACATGTTAGTATATGCCCATCCTATTAGATCCTAACATAAGGAAAATCTAAACGGAGGTATTAATAAAAATGGAAAATCCAGTCCGACTGATACAACCCAAGACTAAGATATATTCAATGGCAATTCACCTCAAAACTATAAAGCGAATAGCCAGCTGTGCAAAGGAGGGTCAGGTGGATTCGGAAAAAATAAATACCTTGGCCGATGTGGCTGCCGACTGCTTGCTTAATATCCTCGAGCTACTACCGGATGTGATAGATCTGAAGACTGATATCAGAGAAGAGGAAGATGTGGTGAATGTAAGTAGTATGGAAGAGCTCGAAGAAGTACGGAAAGAGCTATTAGGACAAAAGCCACCCGAAGGTACCAAAATGCATTAATCAGGAGGTCCAGTTATGACTAAACTAATGGCCATAATACTAATTGCTGGGTCAGCCCTATCCGGCACACCAGCTACCCATACAGATGCTGAGATATACACGTGGATAAAGAACAAGATGGGAATAACCGAGAACTATGAGATGCCAACTGTTAAGCACGTATCTCAATCAGTACTTGCAGTGATGATCAGAGAGAAAGCCGAGGGGCACCGTAAGGAATGGGAGGAGCAGAATACCCAAAGAGAGGTGAATGAGTATATAGACATGCTGGCTAGAGAAGTGCGCGGGCTATTCCTTGCGGCGAATATGAAAGTCCTGTACGTAACAAGCGACACCAACACGGGAATATACCGGGAGGCTATCGTAGCACATGAGCTCGCTCATTACTTACAACAAAAATCTGGTGGTGATGTATATGGGCCTGCGCGTTGGTTCCGGGAGATGCAAGCTGAGCAATACCAGGCGGAGTATATCGAAGAGTTCTGTCCCAAGTGCAATGGGATGGGAGAAATAGTCAAAGAGGAGGCGAACCAATGATCATTTACAAAGGTAAGTACACCAATGCCAAAGTAATGATAGACGAGGTAGAAGAGACCTGTGCTTCACAGATCAATAACTTCATCAATCACCCTGCTTTTACCAACCCTGTGGCAATCATGCCGGACACCCATGCCGGTAAGGGATCAGTTATAGGGTTCACCATGGAAATGGGAGATAAGATAATTCCCAATACGATCGGAGTGGATCTCGGCTGTGGACTATTGTCCGCCAACCTTGGCATGGATATACACCTCAACCTGAAGAAAGTGGATGAGCTCATAAGAGAGGCTATACCGTTTGGTTTTAAAGTCCATGACAAAAAGCCATTGATGAACATGGAAAGAGATTTTCCTTGGAAGAATCTGTCTGAATATAACAGACAGTTCTGCCTGGCATTCAACAAGAAGTTCAATAAAAGGATGATTCCCACTGAGTATAACTATGACTGGTTCTCACGTAAATGTGACACAATAGGTATGAACCTTAAGAGAGCCAACAACAGCCTCGGTACTCTTGGGGGTGGTAAATGATTGCCTCCGGCCCAAGAGTATAATCTAAATATACCGAAACCTTTTCTGATTGACTTGGAATCCCGCAGATATCGGGAGACAGGGCGCAAGGGTAATGCCAGCGTGAGAGACTAAGTGAAAGGGCTCCTTAAAATAGGAGAAGCGATAGTCCGATCTTCAGTATAAGTATCTATATATGAAACTGGAGAGGTAGACAGAAATGATCTACCCCGTTGTTTCAATAAAGTGGTATTATCTAACTTCTATATTATAGAGGCTATGCCTCAATAAAGTGGTATAGGAGAAAGGCATGTTAGATAATATTACACCAGAGGAAAAAAGCTACATAATTGGATTTCTACAAGGGGACGGTCACCACAGGAGCGAATCAAGAAATAGGGGAAACATACGAGTAGAACTCTCTTCCAGAGATAAAGATATTCTAGACAAGCTCCATGGTGTATTTGATCAGTTAGATGTATATGTGGGGCGCGGAGAAAGGGTAAGAAATACTAACTTCAAAGAGAATTATTATTCGTCCAGTCTATCTGTATATAATATGGAACTAAGGAAAGTATTGAGAGAGTATATTTCGGTCGGAAAAAAAAGTAGAGACATAAAACCACCGATAAGCATGGACGGGTTTAGTAAACGTGCTTATATAAGAGGTTTATCCGATGCCGATGGATCACTGGGTATGACTATTGATAATATACCATTCTGGTCTTTGTGCACTAGTTCTGAATATATAAAGGAGTTTATACTAGCGGACATAAAGAATACTCTCAATTTCGAAAAAAGACTTTCCAGAAATAAAAGGGATGATGTGTACAACATAGTATTATACAATGAAGACGCTGTTACATACACTCAACTGTTGTATAATAATACTTCTCTTAGGCTCGACAGAAAATATGATAAATTCTGTGAGATACAGAAGTGGGTAAGAACTACTAAAAAGAGCCCCAGCCGAAAGAAGTATTGGTTGGGGTACGAGTACAAAGTAGTGCTTAGCAATGACCTATCCCTAGAAGAAAAGTGCGCCCTATTAGATAGAACCCCGAGATCCATAAGAATGAAACTCTGGCGATTGAAACAAAAGTAACAATTTCGAATCATTTCATTGAGCTGGGCAAAGCAGAAAGCAACAATAATTTATGGCTTACAGTTCACACCGGTTCGAGACAGCTGGGTGAGAGGACGTGCCGATACTGGCAAAATGTACCAATCATGGAACAGAGAGAGGCCGCTGTGAAGGAATACAAGGTCGGGCTGAATAGGATCAAGGACACTCACCTAACCAGGGAGGATAGAAGAAAGATCCCTGTTGCTATCCAGGAGTTGAAGAAGGATCTAGGCATAGATAGGCCAATAAAGCTCAAGGTATTAGATCACCTGGAGGATGCGTACATGGAGGGGTATCTCACCGATATGATATTTGCGCAGACATATGCCGATGTGAACAGACAGCTGATAGTAAAAGAGATAGTAGAGTTGTTGGGCATCACTCCACCTTCGTTACTCATCAACACAGTCCATAACTATGTCGATTTCAACGACTTCATCATCAGAAAAGGAGCCATTTCGTCATATGAGAAGCAATTTATGGTCATCCCATTCAACATGAGGGACGGCATACTACTCTGTGAGGGTAAGAGCAACCCTGAATGGAACTATTCTGCTCCTCACGGAGCTGGTAGAGTTTTGTCAAGGTCTAGGGCCAAACAAGAGTTAGACATGGCAGAGTTCGAGTCCCAGATGGACGGCATCTACTCCACTTCCGTAGTTAAATCTACCCTCGACGAGGCTCCGAATGCCTACAAGGATCCCAAAGTCATCGAAGAGGCTATCGGGCCTACGGCCACAATCATTGACAGGATCAAGCCCATTATCAACCTTAAAAGTATGTAGGAGGCAACTATGTCAGGCAAAATGGGTATAGGCGACAGAATGAAGGTAAACTATGAGAACCGATGCCGCTTTATGCTAACACGCAGAATGCCTGTTATTATGAGGCTGGATGGAAAAGCTTTCCACACTCTTACAAGGACGTGTGACAAGCCATTTGACAATCGATTGTCCCAGACAATGATATCTACCGCGTCAGCCGTTTTGGAGGAGGTACAAGGAAGTAAGTGTGCTTATATACAGTCCGATGAAATATCAATTCTGATAACCGACTTTGATAAGTTGGCAACAGATGCTTGGTTTGACTACAATATACAAAAGATGTGTTCGGTCAGCGCTGGCATAGCTTCAGCGGTTTTCTCCAAGCGGTGGTTCTCTGATGACCGTATAGCTGTTTTTGATAGTCGAGTTTTTAATATCCCCAAAGAGGAGGTCTGCAACTACTTCATCTGGCGACAGCAGGACTGGGCAAGAAATTCGGTACACATGGTAGCGAGATCTAACTTCTCACACAAAGAAGTACATGGTAAAAATGTGCCGAGTATGCATGAGATGCTGCACGAGATAGGCATCAATTGGAATGATTTCGATGCCAAATGGAAGAACGGCGTGTTAATAGAAGGCCATTCATGCTCATCGTCTATATTCCTAAAGGACAGGGAGATAATTGAGAAACACCTTATGCAAGAATGAATGGGAGGGAGACATGCACCAGATACGGGCTATAGATACAAAGATAACTGAATGGGCAGAGAGACATCCGATAGCTAGTAGAACACTACTCTGTCTAACAACTGCAATTGTCGGTATCACTATCGGAGGCCTAGGCTTTTATTTTCTATTATCCTACATGATATAAAGGAGGCCAAAAGAAAATGTTATTCGAATGTAAAGGGTGCTATAGAGGTTTTCCACTCACGTCGCCAAAACGAAGCACCCTTGTCAGTGGGTTGAGGAACATGCCTGTGGAGCCTAAACAGGACATAGTTTGTCCTTACTGTGGGATGGTCCATAACCAGGCGACGGCTAAGTTCGCAGTACCGTTATAAGGAGGATATAATATGTTAGTATGGATAGTTGTAATTACACTCGCGGTGAACACAATCATTTGTTTCTTAGATAGAGCATACAGAAGAGACGGCACTATGATTATTCACTCCAAGAAATTGAACATATTCTGCTCCGGACAGAGATCATTGGCACAGATTGTCGCTGGAATTAGTGCTGTAGTGCTTGCATTTATGCTACTCCTAATGGTGATGGGCTACGCAGCCGATATCGATCTCATAACCGAAAGAAATGCCGTTCAGGCCACTCTCGATACATTCAGGCGTAATGCCACTATGAAAGGGCTAAAGCCAAATAACTACCTCTATCAACAGATGGGAGCCATAAATCATGTATTTGAGATCAACAAGCAGATATCTGTGAGGAAGTACTGGAACAATTCTATCTGGTTCGGTGTATTCATCTATGACGGGGTGGCAGACTTGAAATATGTAGAGTAAAGGAGGATACAATATGTTCTGCAAACACGACTTTGAGATCATTGACAAGACTGTCCTGGAGTCGGCTTTTGAGCAAGCCGATAAGTCGAATAGAGGAAATATGAGCGCCAGTAATGTAGAAACACTCTTCAGGAAGAAAGTGATCATCCTGCTAAAGTGTCCCAAATGTAAGGAACTGAAGAAGATAGTAGAGACCAACCCATAAATGAAAAGGTAAAAGGAAAATCAGAAATGAAAAATGAAAGAGGATTTACGCTAATTGAACTGGCTATAGTCATGTCTATCATCTTCATTTTGGCTGTTGTTGCTATCCCTCAGTATAGCAACTACAAAGCTAGGGCTTTAGATGCCAACGCAATATCAGTACTAAAATCTGCCGGTATAGCACAGGAGGGGTACTTCGCGGATAATCGAACCTATGTTGGGTTTACTGAAGACTTATGGAAGCTTAAACAGTATGGTTATCAATCTGATCCTAGTGTTATCTTCACCATAGTCCAGGGAGACGAGTATACGTATCTAATGGAGGCTTCGCACGACAATAGCGATAACATCTATGAGACCACAGGAGCTACGATAGTCTTGAAGCAGTAGGAGGTGTCATATGAGAGAAAAGATTAAGTTCTGGTTCTGTGTTATCTTTGGAACTGCTGGCAGTTGTCTTGTGGCATCAACCGTTGCGGCCGTTCTATTTATACTATAGGGGGAACAAGTGAAGTTATTGATGAACAAAGTGTGTAAGATGCACAGATCAAAAGTTAGAGCAAAGACGCTCGAGGACGGAAGCTGCATATTCTGGCATGACATAGCCGGTGCCGCATTACACATCTTTATTATGTTTGGATTTGTCATCATACTAACGATAGCTCTCTTCTCGTTATACACAGGAGGATTCAATGGAAAATATCGTCTCACTTATGATTTTAGACCAAAGGCAACTACAACTAGTAAGGAAGTCCCTGGAGAAAAACCACAGGATGATTGCAGGGTCGAACAGAGCCTTTGTGATGGCTCGCAACAACTATCTGAGAAAAGACGACATGGAGAACGTGAACAGGCTCGAGGCCGAAATGGCCAAACACGACGAAGAGATAGCGGTAATAGGGGGTATACTTACAAATATGTCCGCTGATTAAATCGACCGGGCGGCTCCAGACCGATTTATAGGAGGAATACAAAATGCGAAGAATAGAAATCCACTGGGTAGATCCAATGCCCGGTGCCGAAAGCATAATCGGCGAAGTTCGTGTTATCGAGGGCGACAAGGCCACAAATATGCATGTGTTCTCGTCGTTTATGATAGAAAAAACGGCGAATAGCCTGCGCAGATATCGAATAGGTAAGGATCAACATCTGGCTCGTCTACCGAAAGATCTGAACTTATTGATCGGTGCCATGTCTGACACCTATCTCAGAGGGCTACAGGCTAAAAGCGTGATCTATACGTGGGGGGAGGTGTGATGTCGTACATAGCACGCACTATATTGTACGTAGAGTACACTATAGTAGAGTACTACTGGCGCACACGCCGGATCGTCATACTATTGCTTATGTGGATGACCGGCGATACTTACTACAAATAGGAGGCCAACAATGAAAAAGCACATAGAGGAAAAAACAGAACACAAGTATGTCCCAGCTGGTACAGGCTATCAAGGTGAAAGCGTACTAACAGTAAGGAATACGGCACTGTCAATCGTCGCGTTCTGTATGTTGGTAACCATACTATTGATCCTAATGGCACCAAAACCAGTGATGGGATTCAGAGGCGAACCCAATGGGGTTTATGGTATAAAGTGGGGCACAAGGTTCAGCGACATGCCAGAAAGCTTTAAGAACGCCTTCACCATAAGGGTGGACCGGGATAAAGACGGGGTAATGATGTATGCCCTGGACCCTAAAGTTGCTAAGATTCCGGGCGGTGGCAATGAAATAGGTTTTATATTTCTCAACGACCAGTTCATATCCGTAGTAGTGGGGTTTGACAGCCAGAGGGATGCCTGGGGATTTATAATAGCCTCCGTTGAGATGTACGGTGATCCTACTGGCACAATGCCTATCACTAATGGATCAATCATATCCTGGAAAGGTAAGGTGTCGTCCATAATCGTGGCTGAATCACCTGGCCACAACTTTGTGACGATAGGGAATACTCCCAAGCTGCTGGAATACGGAGAGACTCTGAGTGGCAGACGGCGCGGGAAAGAACCCAAAGTAGAAAGAAACGAGGAGGAAAAGCTTAGTATTTAGAAACCCTCAAGCTAAATAAAACCCAAGCTTCATGAACAAAAAATAGGAGGTGAGGAATGAAAAGAACTATGTTCTTAATTCCGATGACATTCTTATTAATTGTAGGTTGTATGGCTCCAAAGATATTCGTGAACGGAGCGCCAGCCAACAGTAACCTACTGATGGCAAGAAACGAACAACTAAGTATATTTGCTCATGCACACAGGCACTACATGAAACGCGAAGGCGCTGAAACAATGATGGTGTATGAGTCGATAGTGTTTGAAGATATAGTAAAACTCCCAGCAGATACTCTTGTTGTATCCGTTGTGCTAAGAGTAGTGAACGAAAACAAAGAGCCTTATCAACTCTGGGAGACTTATGTACTGACCGACTACAACGGGGATAAAACGTATAGGATAAACAAGTTATATGGAGGTAAGTTGTCAATGAAAGAGTTCAACCTTCAAGTTCCTATACGTGGCGCAACTAAGGGTAAATATGCGCTAAAAGTCACCAACATGGATAGTAAAGTCCTGTTCGTAGTGGGTACAGTACGGTATAAGTGGAAGGGGGTGCAATTGGTTGATTAGAGAGCATAGCCAGGCTCACGTGGTAAGTACTCCTAACGAGAGTATTCAGTTAGGATAACGTTATTCGAGTTCTAATTCTAATTCTAAAAATGGAGGATTTTCAATGAAAAATATTTTCGCAGTTTTATTCGCAGTCATGCTCGTGTTTGGCGTGACAAGTATAGGTCTTGCCAATGGTGACAGCGACGATGACAGTGATGGATTCGCTGGCGGTAGTGGTACAGCCGGAGCCGGGGTTTTTGGCGCCGGTATTGATGCGGCCGGTGAAGGAATCCCCAACGGTGGGGCATTCGGTATCAGCGGAGCAATCGGTGGAGCCATGTCCGGTGTTGGTGGGTTCATTATCGACGGGTTCGTTAGTGGTGATGTCACTGTCATCGGTGGCGGTCTTACCAATACGGACGCCTATGTTTTCAATCCCGGCATCGGCGATTTTGGTATCGGTGTTGGTAGTTCAAGTTTTAGCCAGGCCGTAACGGGTGGATCAGCAAGTGTTTTTGTTGATCCCGACGATGGTTTTGGTGCGGCTGGCGGCGGTATGAAGGGTTTCGCGGCCCAAGGGACATTGAATATGTCCGGGTTAGGCGAAAGCCCGTTCTTTTTCAACAGCACCGGATCGACCGGTGGCATAGCCATGCAGGGTTCAATGGGCGGTTTCAGTGGCCATGTATTTGCAGTGTCCAGTGGTGATACAGAAGACCACTACTTCGGCAGAGGTGACGAAAGCGGAGCTGGGTGGTATGTAAAACGCCATGGTAATAACGCTGGGAGAATCAGGTATTTTGCCAATGGTCATCCTAATAATGAAAGTGAGTGGGATTTCTTAGGCAGATGGCGGGCCCCGGGGGAAAATTCCAATGCCGGTGCCAATATAGACGTCTCTATTGACATGTGGGGTGATTCTTTCTCTAATTCCTACAGATTCGTTGATATTGATGGTAATATGAGAACCGAAGGTATGGGTACCAATGTTGGCGCATTCACCGAGGTCAGAACGTCTGGGGATGCTTCCAGTTATGACAATGGAGATGCTTACGCCGGTGCCTACGTAAGGGGTGGTTGGGTCGCAGGCGGTATGGTTTCCACCACTACTACTCAAAGTGCCCCCGGTATGGGCGGAGCATTCGCTTCGGCCAGTGGAAGTTATTTTGGTGCCGGAAGTCTTGGAACCAATTATAGCGGAAGCGCAACTGGGTACAGTAGCACATCGATCACCACAGTCAATGGTATGAACGGCAGCATTAACACCGCGGCCGCAGGTATGAGTGTGACTAGTATAGTCGACTAATACCTTTTCTTTCGAACAAGGGGTGAGCGCGCCCTGCGCTCGCCCCTAGTACTAAACAAAAATAATCCAAATAAAAAAGGAGTCACAAATGAAAAAATTCTCAATTGTTACGCTGCTTGTCGCAGCAATTCTTATGGTAAGTGCACCGGCTTTTGCCGACTATCATTCTGAAAAACCAAAGGCAAAGGCAAATTCAGATGCAATCGCTGTTGCCGGTGCACTTGTTAACAACATTTCGGATGCAAAGCGAGGGTTCGCAAACCCCGCCATTATCGGTTTTCCCGGTCTTCCTGGGTATTTTGGGACCGCCACGCCTGGAAGTTCATTCCAGAGCCTGCAAACCCTTCTTACCTATAAAAACCTTTTCACAACGGATGAGTTGATGATGATGGCCAAAGGGACTTTCGGTTCCAAAGTCATCGTTACGCCCCTCGTAAAGAAAGTTGGGGACAACGACAAGGCCGAGATCATGAAGCTCTCATTGATGCGTCCCGAAGCCACCAAGACTACCCTGGTTGGTTATATTACAGTCAAGGCTACGAGTGACGGAACCGTATCGCCCGAGATTATGGCTGAGGCAATGTTGGCTGCCCGAGACTTGGGTGCCGATACAGTTCATGTCACCTCGGAAGGTGTTGAGCGAGTACTGAAAGCTTTTGGTTGGGGAATCGGATTTTCCTATACCAAGGCCACAATGAACAGTTCGGAAACGGCCGGTGGCGTCGCTGCTGGTGGTACAGGTATCTCCGGAGGTACAGCTGGTTATAAAGATCGTCCATGGTTGCAGTTGTTCGCGTTAGTTACGGACTAATTGCAGAACGTCCTCTTTTTTCTCCATAACCTCCTTAGTAAAGTCGGGTAGAGGCCTGTGATGAGCCTTTACCCGGCTTTTTTTTCACTTCAAATATAACCTATTCCATAGGAGAACAAATTATGTTGACTATTTTACAAGCTTTGAAGAAGATCAAGCATCTCGACAGGAAGATCGAGAAAACGAAGGAAAGAATACAAGAGTGGTGCTCATATATCAACCCACTGGATGGCCCGCCCCAATACGACACGAACAAACTGCTACAATCCGTCAACGATTTATTGGCGCATAAGGCCAGGCTTAGGCATGCTCTCCATATGACCAACGCTCTGCATGTTGTTGAGTACAAAGGGACAAAGGGCACAATAGATGAGCTCTTGATCTCAGTTACAGTCACCATACCGGCCATGATAGACGCCCTCAAACTACAGCGGCGTAAGGAAAAGGATCGCTACCTGCAAGATGAAAAGCACGAACAGAAAGTCGCATTGCAGTACGACCCGAGTGACAGAGACAAGGCTATAGACAAGCTCGAGAACGACTTGATGGAAATCGACACACTGTTAGACGAAGTGAATATCGTCACAGATGTGGAGCAGTACGCCAAAACCGAATAACACCTAAAACGAACTTGTATAGATAGCGATAAAGATCAGCGAAAACCTCACTAATATGTGGCTGGACAACCAGCAAGTGAAGGGCTCAGGGCTCAGGATTAGTTAGTCAGGGCAAAGGGTTTATCTCACAAATAAAAATCCTTAGAACGGAATAAGGGTTATGGGGGTCTCCTGCTGGTGCCACTAAGGCAGCTATCTGTACAAGTTTTTATATTTTATGGTGAGGAATCTATTCTTCGCCGGACTTTTTTCAAAGTAATATGGTGGCTGTAGCTCAGTTGGAAGAGCGGGCGCATCCGGAGCTGATCGCCGGAAAAGCGTCAGGCCGCGGCCCCGAAACCCGCCAGCCGCCCACCACCCCAATATCAAACCTAAAATAATAGGAGTCGACGATGAAGGTAATAGTTGCCGGTAGCCGACAAATCTTAGATTATCAGCTGGTCTCAGCTGTCATATCAAACACCCTTTCTAAATACAACATCCAAATAACAGAACTAGTATCAGGCTGTGCAGGTGGAGTAGACTCCCTTGGAGAACAGTGGGCTCTAGAAAATAGCGTTCCCGTTAATCCTTTCCCTGCTGAGTGGGACAACCTTACCGTCCCTAATGCTCTGATCCGCACTAACAAATATGAAAAAGAATATAACGCCAGAGCTGGTTTCCAAAGGAACGAAGCTATGGCTGACTATGGTGATATCCTCATTGCTATATGGGATGGGAAATCGCCTGGGACAAAATACATGATAAATACCGCTAAGAGTAAAGGTCTTACGGTATATAGATATATAACAAAGTAGGAGTATGACATCATGGGCATAAATCTAAGACAGTATATGGACTACGCCGACTCTGAGGAAGACAAGGACTTCTTTAAAATATGGGAAAACGCTCTCATATCTCTTGGTGCAAAAGACATTCTGTTTTGTACCAGTGATTATTGGGGATATGGTGGAAGCATAGATTTCGATGTACTGCTATCAAATGGCAAAGTTCTTTCGTATTCGTATGCTTTCGACTCATGCGGTGATAGGCTGGATTACTCTAGATCGCCTGGAGAGATAGAAGAAGATATCGATAAGCATGCTACCTACTTCGATAACATAACTCAGTACGGTAGCTGGGTGAACACACTTCCCCGTGATGAATACGAAGATAGTGGAAACAATTTGCGAAAGGACGCAAAGAAAGATCGCTGTTAACAAAGTAGGAGAACAACATGCTACTGGCATTATACGGAACATTACGTAAAGATGAGTATTTGCATGAATACATAGAAGCCTTTGCGAGTCTCTTCGAACATAGTATGGAGGTAGTAGAGATACATGGTGTTTCTATCTACATACTGGGCGATGTGCCTGGAGCCAAGCTGGAAGAAGGGGGCAGTTCAGTCATGGAGCTCTGGCGATTCTCTATGCCAGAAGCATATAGAGAGGAATTACTCGAGCTGCTTGACACAATAGAAGGTGTAGCTAGCGGCCTATATAAGCGAGATTCTATAGATACTCATTTGGGCAAGGCTATCATTTACACCTATGTGGATAGCACGGAGGGGTTGGTGAAGATAAAAGACTGGAAGGAATGGCAGGGGGAAAGACTAACAGAAAGGCTAAAAGCGACCAAAAGGGCTGGGAGGAATGCTATAGGTATAAGGAGTACTGAATGAAGAACAAAAAAAGAAGGCTAGCCGAAAAACTGATTGGGCTCCTAGGTAGTAGAGAAAATCGAAAGAGGCTAACGGAGGAACTGGTTAAGGCCTATAATACCCCATTGCTAAGTACGTTGGTGACGAGCGCCGTCGATGAAACCCTTGATTCACTAATGACGGCTTATGTAGATGAATACGAAAAGCGATGCAGTGAGAAATTATTGAAAGCTCTAGTTAAGTTCTATAGGTCTCCGGTCGGACAAGAATTCCTTAAGACTGGCCCAAAACTCGATCTGGAGCTGTCACACATTGGAAATGCTTGGACAGAGGCGGTGCTCCAGACAGCCGTCAATGAGTATCAAAAACTAATGTTGGAATCGAAACTAAATTCCAGTATTGCCCCGGCTGAGCTACCACCTATGGGTACAAAACTGCATTAGGAGGCTCGACATGTGTGATGAAAAGATAGACGAAAGGATAGATAAACTGGAGGAAGAACTGAAGAAGGTACGAACCTTTCTATGGGAAAGCGTCATAGAGCCCAATTGCACATACAGAACGAGATACCCAGACGGTGGATTCGGGGATTGTAGTGCTGGCTTAACCCCAAGATGTGACATGTGCTTATGTCCAAGGATGAAACCAGAACTTTGGTAGGGAGTCCCAATATGAACTACGGAGACTACAAAACAACTATAACGGTGAAAGATCATAAGACCGGCGAGAAGAAGCGTCAACTCAAAATCTGGAGCGAAGATCTCATAGTGTCTATCCTTAAAGCTGTCGGGTGCTCATTAATATCTGAAGGAAACGACGACATTTTTATAGAGATAGTTGTGAATGAGGGATCCTGAGCAATGGGAATATGTGGGCCAGTGTGTAGAATGTGGTGCTGACCTGCACGAAATGGACGGCAAGCTGAAGCCTGGTTGCCCAGTAGAGGATGGGCACTGCTGTACTTTAGGAGAGCCAGAGGAGGAACGATAATTGGAAGTGACTGAAGGATATGTGGATAGCTATGACATAGTTAGCTTATGTTTCTACCCCGCTGAGTTTCTAGGTGAAGAACATGCCTCAAAAAATCTATATGATGTCGAGCTTGTCCTATACAATAGAGATGCAGATCACGTCGTTTATGGTTATGTCACCATCGACAAACAGATGAAATACTATGCAAGAACATATACAGGTGTGCCGTCCAGCATAACAGGTTTAGCTAGAAGAAAATTTAGAAAACACATGGCATACGTCGTGGCAAGAGTGCTAAAGGAGGCGTCCTCATGTATATAGCTAGATCCCGTAGTGAGGCGTTCGATCTTTTGTTGCAGTTCTGGGGTAAGTTCGCCCAGGATAACGGGCTGAACAATGAGGAGCCAGTGATACAAGATATGCCTGTGAACTTTCCCTGCGCTGTAGATTTCTTTGTATCCACCCACTCTAGTAGGCGTAATCCATGTGTAAGTGTAAGAGCAATGGTTTGCACCAAAAACGATGCAAAAAGACTAGTATACTCCGCTACCAATAGGTCTAGAGGTAACAGGTCTTTCCTAATGTGCGATAATCACCACGAACTGTTGGCTGAGGCTAAGGTGGTTATAAACAATCACCATCTAGGCATATCAGGCCGACAAAAGAAGTACTACGATAAGCTCGTAGATATGCCCACTAGACCATCGGTGGTATACCCGGTGCTATTGTTGAGTCGCAATTATACTTTTAGAAGCGAATCAGCTGTAGCACTGTTTGTCGTTGGTACGAGCCTGGCTAGGACACTTATTTATGGTGCTAAGAAGGGCCCGCGTAGGCTGACGTACGCCTCAAGTCTGCACATAGAGGCATCGGCTGGTGGAAGGGAGGTAGTATGACTACTATCATAGTGCTTGTTGCCATCATAATCTCATTTCGGTTCGGTCGTAGAGTAAGTAAAGAAGAAATAGACATACTACACGACACAGCTATTAGACAGGCTGGCCAGATAGAACAGAGGGATTTGGAGATAACGAGACTGCTAGGGGAGGCCGGTGGAACAGATGACGGACGCAGCATTGTATCTGAAAGCTGATCGTATTCAGCAAGAGTGTATAGATGAGTATGATGAGGAGATGATTGACAACATCTACGAGAAATTGAAAAGTAGAAATGATGTCCAGCGCAGATCCATAGAAAAATAGGAGGATATTATGTCAGAAAAAGAAATGAGAAAGTTATTAAGTCTATGGAAAGCACGTGTGATAGCTTACAACAAAGAGTTCGACGAGCTAGCGTCAACATGTAAGCACAAAGATCTGGCCAACGCCAGAGTGTGTGCTCACACCTATGGTAGTGCTGATCCAAAAAAGAGATCAGTAGTGGGGCTGCTGTGTAACCTTGACAACTGTTGTCTATAGGAGAAAAGGAGAAAAAATTATGAAACTTATAGTTATGTGGTTGTGGGGAGCTGCGGTAATAGCGTCATGGTGGGTAGGTGTAACCACCGAAATAGCTCCTCTGATAATTATACCACTGGTGGGAAGTCTAATAACAGCGATAGCTTTTGGGATATACTTATACAATAACTGGAACAAAGAAGAACGAAAGGGGTTCGAATGATGAAAGTATCGACGAAAAGGGGATTATTGACAAATTGTGTGAGAGAGGTCAGGTTAGCCAACGAGAAGTTTGCTGATCTTAGAAAGAACTGCGAGCATGTTGTTGATACTCTGATCGACGGTAATGGTGACGTAATCTACGTATGCAAGAAGGCTGGTATGATATGTACTCCTGACTGCTGTGTATCAGTCAAGAAGTAAGGAGGATCAGGTGGCTAGGATATTAGAGCACATAAATGACTGCGAGGAGCTGCTAGGCAGGCCGTACAAGGAGGTGCATGAATTTCTTGATCAATACGCCGAAGTATTCTTTGTTGGTGTTTTTGATGAGTATCACCGAACTTTTTTGCACAACAGCGCTGGCTTAGCAGTAATAGAGGCCGAACGCGGTAGAGAAGCAAAGACCGCTGCCGAAATACACCTTGTTCGTGACTATATAGGTAGTCACATCTCGCAGGGCGGGCTTGAAGTAGTAAAGCAAAGAATAGGCAAAGTGCTGATGTATTTTAATAACCCTGAAAATCTCAGGCCCAATATCGATCCATCGGTTGTAATGGCTTGGGGAGGCAAAAGCCTCTGTCAAATAGCCTTTGATGATGATGGTTACGATGAACACTTCAAACACATATCGGAATATTAAGGGGGGGGGTTAGAAAATGAGCAGAAATTACTATGCATACGCTATTATAGGACTGAGAGTGCCAAAAGATAAGATCATAGGCACAGTAACAAAGCATCGAAACAGGTGTAGATGCGAACCACAAACAGATCCGATGAGCGAACAGAAATTCTGCGGTAACTGTGGTGAAATATTGGATCGCGCATACAGAGCGGACGACCTAAAATTCGGAATGGATGGGTGGGATCTGTGCAAGGAAGGGATCAGAGGTTGGCCGGTAGCGTATGACGGTGACTATGGGAGATATTTCTATATTGGTATACGTAAAGCTAGTGACGGAGATAAGAAGCCTGTAGATGTACGAGATACCAGAACGATGGACCAGCAGGAGAATAAGTTCAAATCGGATATGGTAGAACTCGGTTTGTGGGACCCAGACGAATATGGCCTGTGGGCGGTACTACAGGGTTCTTGGTAGTACACTAATTCAACAGAAAGGAGATAAACATGTTAAACTGGCTTTTAAACACTAGTACTGGCTTAGTGGGGTGGGTGGTGTTCTTAAAGGGCATTATCTACGTCATACTTTGTGTGTGGGTAGTCATAGCCGTATATGGTCTCTACGCAAGCATAAAGGAGGCTGATGGGTTGTGGAAGTCTTACACGAAATGGCTCGCGTTTAAGGTTTTCATTCTCGCGGCATTTCTATTCGCAACCCTTAGTGCTTTCGGTCCTGGTACACCGCCCCGAGAACTGCCTTCAGAAATCGGCGTAATGGAGTATGTAGACAAAGCACCGGATATGAAATCACCGGACGAGATTGCTGCGGAATCTGAAGCAAAAGTTGATCCGCTTCTGAAGAAGCAGGACGAAGGCTTCGAGGAAGAGCAAAAAGAAGCAGATGCTTATCTGGAAAACCTTAGAAAAAAGCATCAAAACCAATAACCTTTAACAGAAATAGGAGGAATTATGAATTACAAAATTACCGTGAAGAGATCGTTATCATTCATTGCAGTTTTAGCACTGTTCGCCATGTTTTCGGGATGTACCGAGCGCGTGCCGCCTGGGTATATCGGTATGGTTCAAACCCCCGATGGCCTGACCGGCGTAATACTACAGCCGGGTAACCACACGGCCTACAACAGAGACAGGATGATATTAGTCTCGATGGAAGAGGTCACAAAAACAGAAAGGATGGAAGTGCTCTGTACGGATGATCTCAACATGAAGTTTGACCTCAAGATAAGGGCTCGGCTCAAGACCCAAGAGGGTAAAAGTCTTGGCGCAGTTCTTAACCGGCAAGGTGCCAAAATCAGGTGGAGCGGCTCTTCCGGGACACTTGCTTTTGCAAATCTATACAATACATATGTCCAAGGCCCAGCCAGATCCATTGCTCGTAGTATAGTATCACAGTACGCTACTACGGACATTAGAGGTGCCAGAAAAGCCATAGAGAAAGCCATTCGGAATGACCTGTTGATTGCGATCAAAGGCACACCCGTCGAGATTACCATGGTTGTTACTTCCAATCTGGATTACCCCGACGTTATCACCAATGCCATGACTCTGAAAAAAGAGCGGGAAATTGCAATCGGCCAGGAAAAAGCCAATCAGGCCATTGAGCTGCTGAAAGTGAAAAACAGGTTGAAGATTGCTCAGCAAGAGAAGGTTACAAGGGCAGCAGAGGCAGAAGCGGAAGCCATTTACAACACCGTGATGTCCAAGTCACTGACCACACAGTATCTCCGGCTGAGAGCAATCGAAGCCAAGCTCGAGCTGTACAAAAAAATAGACGGAAACACGATCATTATCACTGACGGTGCCTCTTCGGTCGTACCACTGCTCAATATACCGGCCGGCTCCAAAAAGTAGACGGTTGTAAGTTTGCATCCATCAAATAGATGATAGGGCTGGGGGCTAATAACTCCCAGCCCCTTTTATTAGGAGGGTAAAACAGTATGAAGAATCTAATGGCGGCATCAATCACAGTAATTGTGGTGTTATTAGTTGCGGGATTTTCATTTGCAGAAATACCAGGGACTATCAACCTGAAAGATTTGGAGGGTCTGACAA
>SDBV01005746.1_pt1 | contig 17417 bp, 17 predicted proteins | sample 2277081 | NCBI WGS metagenome assembly SDBV01 (sample SAMN10402039, study PRJNA504765) | marine sediment metagenome | isolation source: marine sediment core GS10_PC15, 223 cmbsf | place: Arctic Ocean: Southern Knipovich Ridge | collected 2010 | reverse complement strand
AGACGCCCTGCCGTCTGAGTTGAGAAGCAGCAGGACAAGAGACCTGGAGCGGTTGAAAGAAATTAATAAAAAGAAGGAAACGGAAAAGGCGAAGGAAAAGATGCAGGAGTCAAAGGGTAAGGATATTGAATAGCATCCTGCGTAAAAAATTCAGCCTGACCAGATTATGCATATGAATTTGTATTATTCAGAATTCAGAACACATTTAATATGGAAACTGAAAAATATGACAATTGAAAGGAGAGGACAATGAGGCGTTTAACATCCTTATATTATATTTTTATTATTCTGCTTGTCATTAGTTGTGCCCCGGCTCCGGTAAAAAAGGGGCCGGTTGTATTCTATCCGCCGCTGCCGATGGAGCCGCGGGTTCAATTCCTTATTTCCATAAGAGGCGAAGATGATCTTGAGGTAAAGCAGGCCAGCTTTGATGCATTTCTTTTGGGGGAGGAAAAATATATAAAAAGAATCGGCAGGCCATATGACATAGGTACGTCAAAAAATAGAGTGTACGTGTCTGACAGGCTTTACCTTAAGGTGCTTTACTTTGATCTTACAGATCATACTCTGCATCAGCTGGAAACTTCCGGTGCCGGTACTTTATCTAATCCCGGGGGTCTGTGGGTAACTGATGATGATACGAAGTATATCACTGATCTGAAAAGAAAGCAGGTTTTAGTGTATGACAGCAAAAACCAGTATATAATGGCATACGGCGACTCAGATGTCCTTTCAAGACCGACTGATGTAGCAGTTTACGGAAACAATATCTACGTTTGTGATATGACCCCGAATGCGATAAAGGTATTTGATAAAAATACGGGTCAGATTACGAAGGAAATCAGAGGTCCCGCAAACAATGGGATGTACAAACCAACTCACATAACAGTTGACAGTAAGGGAAACTTATTTGTGACTGATAGTTTTAAATTCAGGGTGATGATGTTTGATCCGAACGGCGTGTTTGTAAAACAGATTGGATCGCACGGTGATTCAACGGGGACCTTTTCGAGGCCGAAGGGCATTGCTGTTTCTAAAGACGGCCACCTTTATGCTGTTGATGCGGCATTTGAAAATACCCAAATATTTGATGTAGCCACGGGCAGAATTTTACTGCCATTTGGCGGCGTCAATGGTTTACCGGGAGATATGGGTCTGCCGGCAGGTGTGCATATCGGGTACCACAATGTTGATTATTTTCAGAAGTTTGTTGATAAAGACTTTAAGCTTAAATACCTGATTTACATTGGGAACCTTGTAGGTGTCAAAAGACTGAGTGTCTATGGTTTTGGAGAGTGGATAGGCGCTCCGCTGCCCAAAATGTAATAAGAGGCAAAATGAGGGTGAAAGGGAAAAAAAAGGAAAAGCTCGGGTTTATGCTTTGCCTGGCCATAATAGGAAGTTTTGCGATATTTGCCGCGGGATGTGAAAAACATACCAGATACAAAGTATTGACATTTTTTTTTACCGGGGTGCCTCCGATTACGGGGGGACAGCATTTAGGGACTGCAGCAGGCTCTGTAAAAGAGGAAAGAACCAAACGCCGGGTGAAACAGTCTATTGTTTTCATGCATGGTCCGAAGGCTTCGAACCAATGTTATTATTGTCATAATACAGCATCATCGAAGAGCTTCAGAGCCATTGAAACTGGCAGCTCTATGCCGAGATTAGGAGAGATAAAGCCGGGAAGACTCGTTCTGCCGATTAAAGAGCTCTGCATTCAGTGTCATGTTACCAAATCGACAGATGTAGCATATGTCGGTGATTTATGGCTGCATGGTCCGCTGGCTGACGGCAATTGTGTGATCTGCCATGATTACCACGAGACAAAGTATAAATATATGCTGTATACAGAAAGAACGAATGAATTATGCGGAAGATGTCATGCAGACGGATTTTTAGGAAGCTCGGAAGAACACAAAAGAGGCAGCGAATGTACTGAATGCCATAATCCTCACTTGGGAGCAAACAGGCTTTTATTAAAAAAAGACTACAATGAAATTTTTTGAGGAAAGAGAGGCAGCTCTATTTTTCTATGAAATTTATAACTCATGGATACAGGCGGATTATAATTTTATTACTTGCTGTTTTCAGTTTATTATTAATTGAAAGTGATGCATATGCAAGGAGATATTTTGCAGTAACAAGGCCCGAGATTGGCTATAAATTTTATTTTGACTACGGCAAAGAACAAAGAACAACGCCTGATTCAGACCGGTCGACCGAGACATTTAATTATTCAGAAAGTATTAGCTTGTCGACGCGGGGATATGCTTATCACCCTGCTTTGCTTGGTTATAGGCTGAAATATTCACCTCTATGGAGACAGCATATTGATAAGTCCTTCTCCGGTTCGAAATCAAAAAGGGATTCTTTTTTTAATGCCTATTTTGTGACAGCAGAAATATTGAAGGATAAACCATATCGTCTTAATATTATAGCCTCAAGAAACACTGCAAGGAATACAAGTAATTTAGGCAGAGTAACGGAAACAGTATCTGACAGTTATTCGTCTGTTCTGTCTCTTAAGAACGAAGTACTGCCTACCCGTATTAGATATTCGCATAGTGAAAGAGAAAGAAAGGGCTTTTTTGCCTCCGAGTCTGATTATGACAACTTCGAAATCAGCATGGATTATAGAAGGCATATGGGGAAATCCAGACTTGTGGCATCGTCCAACATGTTACGCAGCAATTCTGCCAGCGTATTTTTAAAGACTGAAGAGAACAAAATGTCTTTTACAAACGCCTACGGTATTGCGAGAAATATAAACCTTAACTCTGCATGGAATTACAGGAGTTATAAAGGCGGGCTTAATCGCAGCAATAGATATAATTTCAGAGAGGCAGTTAACTGGAAACACGGGATGAATTTTAGGACAAAATACAATTTTCGATATACAGTCAATCAATTCCGGGAAGCAAAAAGTCAATCCGGGGCACTCGGATTTGCATTGACCCATAAATTGTATGAAAATCTTAGTACGAGTATCAATACGAATGCTTCAAAAACCAAGCAGGCATCTAATAATATATATCAATACGATGGCGGGCTTAACCTCAGATATAAAAGGAGAATCCCGTGGGGGTCCATAGAGGGAAGCGCCGTACATCATTACAGGTTAAGATCGAATGAGGCAGAGGACAGTGATAGGCTCGTATCAGGAGAGCCTGTTACGCTGCAGTTAGGAACTGTTACTTTTCTTAATAATAGAAATGTTGATACGGCCACTATAGAGGTATTTGATGATTCGCGTGTAACAAGATTTCAAGAGGGCCGTGATTACGAGATAACCAGTGAAGACTCTTTTGTGAGAATTACTTGCATTGCAGGCGGGTTAATAGATCAAACTCCTAATTGTACTGACGGCGTCCCTGTACTTGTAGATTACGCCTTTAGTACAAACCCGTCTTCTGATATACTTAGGCAGACCCGTAATTATAGTGTTTCTGTGGACCTTTGGGATCACCTGAAGATATCGTATAGTATTCATCTATCGAGTAGTGAAGCGCTATCCGGCGATTCAAAGGGTAGTCTCGGACGTGGAGAATCGCACTCGGTCAACGTAGGTTTACGCTGGAGATGCTGCCAATCGAATTTCGGATATAGAACAACCAAGGCAGTAAGTTCGCCGCACGAAAGCTGGTATGCAAGGCAAAGTGTTGTTATAAGGCCGCACAAACGCCTGCATTTTAAAATCAGGGGTAATTACGCCGGAACTCGATTTGCAAATAGTGAGGATGTAGTTGATGTAGTAGGCGCCGGTGCAAATATGCATATAAAGCTTTTACAATATGGCCTTTTGAGATTTAATTTATCATGGCAGGAGGTCTCTGGTTCTAAACAGAATATTGAGAGCCTCAATTTTACCTCAGGGTACGTAATATTCTTCAGAAAGCTGCGGGTGTCGATTGATGCGGGAAATAGAATTGAAAAGTCTGTTTCACCTGATCATGAAATAAAGGACTATTTTGTCGTATTAAGTGCAGGAGTGGGAATGTAGAATTTTTCCGGGGAAAGAGAGTAATTTAGGGGCTAAAGAGGTATAATATTTATGAATTTAATGGTCCCGGAACAGGATAACCTGAATTGAAATCATTGGTGACTGAAAGAAAAAACATGAAGTTTTTGTCATTGATTCTGTCTATTTTTGCAGTATGTTTTATGACGACTGGATGTTTGATGCAGGTTGAGGAAAAAAGAGAACCTTTGCCGTCAATCGTATGGCCTGATCCCCCTGAGGCGCCGAGAATACATTTTGTTAACTCAATTACAAAACCGGGGGATTTGGAAATAGCCAGTAATAGCCTGCAAAGATTAATATATTTCTGGGAGGATGACAAAGAAAAAAGCAGGATTGTCAAGCCTTACGGAATAGAGACGGACAGTGCAGGCAGATTTTATGTGGTTGATAGTTACCGGAGACTGGTTCATGTGTTTGATGCTGCGAATAATGATTACTATACATTTCCCCGCAGCGGGACGACGTTTCAGATCCCGATCGGCATAGCAATTGATGAATCAGGCACAATCCATGTTTCTGATTCAAAAGAGGGGGTCATAAAGATTTTCAAAGAAAATGGCAAAAAATATATTGGTGAGATCGGAAGAGGAGACCTTGGAAGGCCCACAGGCATAGCCATAAATTCAGTTACCGATGAGCTTCTTGTTGTCGATACATTAGATTCTTCGATAGCAAAGTTTGGCCTTAATAACCATGTATTAAAAGGACGGATAGGAAAAAACGGCTCTGAAGAGGGTATGTTTCATTATCCTACAGATATTTTTGTATCTCATGACGGACGCATTTTTGTTTCAGACTCCCTTAACTTCAGGGTCCAGATTTTTACTCCCGATGGAAAGTTTTTGAACACTTTCGGAATAGCGGGGAACGGCCCCGGCTTTTTTTCAAGGCCAAAGGGTATTGCTGTTGACAGTGAAGGAAACATATATGTAGTCGATGCATTGTTTGATAATGTCCAGATTTTTGATGACAAAGGGAGCCTGCTTATGGACTTTGGCAGCACTGGGAATGATTATGGAGAATTCTGGCTTCCATCCGGAATATTTATTGACGATAGTGACAGGATTTATGTCTCGGATACTTATAATCACAGAGTGCAGATATTTAAGTACTTGAGGAAGGATGAATTTTAAATGAAGATTTTCAGAATAATAATATGTGCCTGTCTTATCCTGGTCTTTTTTATGAAAATTGATACATCAGAGGGAGGTATTCAGGAGACAAGACACAACCTCTCCGTCACGGGGCCCGGCCCGATAAAATCTACAGTTGAAGACAGAATATGTATTTTTTGCCATTCTCCTGAAAGGGCAAGGGGAAAAAGGGCATTATGGAACCGGCGTGATTCAAAAAGGCATTATGTCACATATGAAAGTTCGACAACAAAAGCAAATATAGGGCAGCCTACCGGTGCGTCAAAATTATGCCTGAGCTGCCATGATGGAACTATTGCACTCGGTTCCCTGTACAGTGAACGCAGAGAAATTCCTTTTGAAGGAGGTATACGTTATTTGCCTGAAGGACGTACGCTGATTGGGACCGACCTGTCTGATGATCATCCTGTTTCATTTAATTATGACAAAGACCTTACTCTGAGAAATACTGAAATCGAAAATCCGGATATTTTATTGAAGGTTGTCAGGCTTGAAAAGGGGAAAGAGCTTCAGTGCACTACGTGTCATGACCCTCATAATGACATGTATGGAAAATTTCTTGTTATGCCAAACAAGTTCTCGGAGCTATGTACTGTATGCCACAGGAAAACGGAATGGAGTTCAACATCTCATGCAACTTCAGATGCTCAATGGAATTCTCTTGGTGAAGATCCATGGCCTCATTCGAGTTACGAAACTGTAGCTGAAAATGGATGTGAGAATTGCCATACATCTCATGCGGCCGGCGGTCATGAAAGGCTGATGAACTACTTTTATGAGGAAGACAACTGCCTTGTATGTCACAGTGGCAATGTAGCCGGGGCAAATATTGAAAAAGAAATTGTAAAGCCTTACCGTCATTCCGTGCAGGATTACTCAGGGGTACATGATCCTGTGGAGGATTTTCTGAGTAAAAAGATCGATAAACATGTTGAGTGTTCGGATTGTCATAATCCTCATAGTTCAAATGCTGATAAGTCAGCTGGAGCACCCATGATTTCCGGTGCAACTGCCGGAGTGAAAGGTATAGATGTGTCAGGCGTGCCGGTCTTGCCTGCTGTGAAGCAGTTTGAGATATGTTTTAAATGCCATGCTGATAATGATTTTGTTGGAGAGATATTGATTGACAGGTCGATACAGGAATATAATACGAGGCTTGAGTTTGCACCTTCAAACCCTTCGTATCACCCTGTAATAAGCCGGGGAGAGAACCTTGACGTTCCAAGTTTGTTTGAGGGATATACGGTTGAAAGCATTATATTTTGTACAGACTGCCATAACAATAATGATACCTCCGGGCCAAGAGGCCCTCACGGCTCCAGTTATAAATTTCTCCTGGCGGAAAAGTACGAAATAGAGGATTTTACAGAAGAAAACCCGGAGAATTACGCTTTGTGCTATAAATGCCATGAAAGGGAAAGTATATTAAATGATGAGAGTTTCAGGTCGCATAAAGTGCATGTTGTAGATCAGAATACGCCATGTTCTGCCTGCCATGATGCTCATGGCATAAGTTTGTCCATGGGTAACACGACAAACAACAGCAATCTTATAAACTTTGATCTAACGATTGTTGAAAGTGACAGTCAGGGAAGGCTCTTGTTTGAGGATACGGGATTGTTTAGCGGCAGATGCTTTTTGAAATGTCACGATAGCAGCCATGAGCCGAAGTCATATGAGTGAACCGTATGAATAAAATTTGGGTCTTTTAAGCCTGCTGAAGGTTAAATACAAATATTTTAGGAGATAGAAAATAATATGAAAAAAATTAAATTATCATTGCTTGTTTTTGCTTCATTTCTTTTTATGTGTCTTCATGTGTCAGCCCAGGGAAAACCTCATACCGGTGTGGTCGTGGAAACATTGGAACAGGGTAACTATACTTATTTGAAACTTGATGAAAATGGGAAGGAGGTCTGGCTGGCGGCTGAACCTCTGGAAGTATCAGTGGGTGATAAAATTCAGTACAGAGGCGGGACGCCCAGGAAGGATTTTTACAGTAAAGGGTTGGACAAAACTTTTGAATCGATTATTCTTATTACACATATCCGGAACTTAAGGACTTATCCCGAGGGATTCAAAAAACAGGAAAAGGATAAGGATTATCATGATATGCCTCCCCAGGAGAAAAAAAGTGCGGCCATTCCCCAAAAAGGTGAAATAACAAAGGCCGAAAGTGGGATGGACATTAAGGGGATTTATGTTGAGAGAGAACAGCTCAAGGATAAAGAGGTTATATTACGTGCCAGGGTAATGAAGGTCAGCAATAATATCCTGGGCAAAAACTGGATTACCCTGCGGGACGGCACCGGACTGTCTCCGGATGATAAAATTATTGCATTGACAACTGCGAATCCAAATGTCGGCGACATTGTTACAGTAAAGGGGATTTTAAAGAATGACATCGACCTGGGGCGGGGCTATCAATACAAGGTTATCATAGGAGATGCCAGTCTCGAAAAATAAAGGAGAGAACAATTGAAACTCAGTGAGGTCATACATAAGGGATACTCGAGAAATCTGCTGCTTCTAATGCTCTGCGTCTTTGTTATTTTTACAGGACTGGCCGCTTTTTACCTTTATCTTGATTTAAACAGGTCTCTCGATACGCATTACAGTGCTGTAGTATCAATTCTTGCGGATACGCACGAAACATTGCTTTTGAAATCACTCAAAATAAATGTTGTGTATATGCTGCTGGTATTTGCAGGCATATTGATAATAGGGATTTTATACACCCATAGAATAGTCGGACCTTTGCACAGGGTGAAACTCTGTGCAAAGGCTGTTGCTGAAGGCAGGATAGATACCAAAATAAACTTCAGAAAGAAAGACGCCATAAATCTCATGGGAGACAGGTTTAATGAAATGACAAAGAACTACAGCGACAGAATTGAGGAAATCAATTTGGAAACAGAGTCGTTGAGGAAATCATTGGATGATTTGAAATCATCTATTGAAAAAGGTGAAGATTCTGAAAAAAATATGGCCGGGGCCCTTGAGAAAAATAAAAGGATCAAAGAACTTATAAGTGAAATGAAAGTATGAACAAAAAGTGGATCCTGATAATCATCCTGCTTATATGCGCCGTTGTACTTGTTTACGGCTTAACGGAGAAACCTCATGAGTTTCTGCCGGGTGATTGCATTATGTGCCACATTGATGAAAAAAATGATCCAACGTACCTTAGGCCCACAATGAACAGATCATGCCCCACTTGTCACAAGAACCTTGAGGACACACAATCGCATCCGACTGATATTTACCCGTCTTTCCCGATTCCTGAAGATATGCCCTTAATTGACGGTATGTTTACATGCATTACCTGCCACTATATTCATCCAAAAGAGAAAAGGCAGTTAGTGGAAAAACATTATTTTCTAAGGAGACTTGTTAGGGGACCTCTTTTTTGCAGTATCTGTCATGATATTGATAATGAGGGGCATCTTGTTTCCGGTAAACTTCATACAGGTACATATAAAGTGACAGACTGGACAAGCAGGATAGACAGGATGTCCCTGGAGTGTATTGTGTGCCATGACAACTATATTAATGAGAAGAGTGATTTTGACGGGGTTGGCATATGGGACCACAGGGGCAGCAAGCTGAGCCATCCTATCGGTGTTTCAATTAGTGGAGTGAATATAAGAAAAATTAACCAATACAGGCCCGAAAGTATGCTGCGCGAAGAAGTCAGACTTTTTGACGGAAAGGTTGGCTGCGGCACGTGTCATAGTATTTATTCAAAGATAAAAAATATGCTTGTTATGGATAATGGAGGCAGCAAATTATGCCTGGAGTGTCATATAAAATGAAATTTCGAAGGCGCAAATTTATTATCAATGCAGGATTACAGATGAAAATTGCTCTCGTATTTGCGGCTATTGCCATCTCCGGCAGTATTGCTGCTACAACGGCTTTTAATTATTTTGCACTGAAAAAAATAGAAAAACTGATGTGGAGTACTCACATCGGTATCAAGAATACAGGAGAAATAATAAAGCAGCTTGTTTTATATGTTAATCTGGTTGACTTTCTTTTTATTGCGGTCCTCCTGATTATAGCTGTAGCCTGGATGATGAAAAAAACCAGGGGCCCTATATTCAGGTTAACTAAAGATATTGAGGGAGTATCAAATGGTGATTTAACTATAGATATAATTCTCAGAGATAAAGACGAATTCAGGGACGTGGCTCATGAGCTTAACTTAATGGTTGGGAGTATGAGAGAGAAATTTATGAAACTGATTGAGAAGCATGTGGATATTTCAGGGTCTTTAGATAAATTAAGTACTGAAATTCACGACCCGGAAAGTGCAGTCCGAAACTGTAACATTGCTTTGGAAAATATAAGGCAATTTGAAGAAGAAATAAGTAGTTCCAAAATTGAAAAATCAGAATAGAATTTTAAAGGGCAGTTCAATTAAAAGGGTATTTCTTAAATATCCCATTCTTTGAGTTTCCTGTACAAAGTCCTCAACCCGATCCCGAGTGCCTTTGCGGCCCTGGCCTTGTTGCCGCCGGCCTTATCCAGGGCATCAAGTATGGCATTTTTCTCAATCTCGTCAAGGCTCCCCCTGGAATTGCCTTCTGCCGTTTTCTCCGGGCTCATAGAAAGAAAAGAGGGCAGGTTTTCAACATCTATCCGGTCGCCTATTGTCATGACTATAGAGCTTTCAATGCAGTTCATTAATTCCCTGATATTACCCGGCCAGTGATAAGACATTATTTTTTTCATGGCACCGGAAGTAATCTCTTTTATCATTTTGTGGTGAATTTCATTGAATCTTTCAAAATGATATTTTGCAATTAAAGGGATGTCAGAGCTTCTTTCCCTTAAAGGGGGTACATCAATAGCGACCACCTTTAATCTGTAATAAAGGTCTTCTCTGAACTTCTCTTCCCTGACAAGCTGATCCAGGTCTTTATTTGTTGCAGAGATGATCCTGACATCAACTTTCATAGTCTTTGTACCGCCTACGCGTTCGAATGTTGATTCCTGCAAAAACCTCAGGAGTTTTACCTGAATGGAAGGCGGGAGGTCGCCTATTTCATCAAGAAAAAGTGTGCCCTTGTCTGCGAGCTCAAACCTGCCTTTTTTCATAAACATGGCGCCTGTAAATGAACCTTTTTCGTGGCCGAAAAGTTCACTCTCCAGTATGCCTTCAGCAAGGGCAGAGCAATTTACCTTTATGAAAGGACCATCGGCAGCTTCGCTGTTGTAATGGATTATATTGGCTACGAGTTCTTTGCCGGTCCCGCTGTCACCCTGTACCAGAACAGTGGCTTTAGTGGGGGCCACGCGCTTTACTACTTCCAGGATCTCTTTCATCTGTTCTGACTTGCCTATAAGGGTAACTGCGTCATATTTTTCCCTTATACGTTCCTTGAGTAAAATGTTCTCGGACTTTAACTTCTTGTTTTCAATCGCATTTTTTATGGTTATGTCCAGCTTGTTCAGATCAAGGGGTTTTGTCAGATAATCATATGCGCCTTTACGCATTGTCTCAACCGCTGATTCGATAGTTGAATATCCTGTCATAAAAATAGTGACTATGTCCTTCCTGCTCTGCTGGACTTTTTCAAGCAGTTCAATGCCGTCCATCTTGGGCATTTTCAGATCACTGAGGATGATTTCAATGTCACTGTTTCCATTGAGTTGTTCGACTGCCTCAAGGCCGGTGGCGGCAGTATAGGTTACATATTCATCTGACAAATATTTAGCCAGATTATCACGGACTGATTGTTCATCGTCTACGATTAATACAGATGTCTTCATTTTTGAATCTACTCTCTTTCCATGGGAAGAATTATTTCAAATGTTGTGCCGGTTTCAGGTTCACTTGAACAGCTTATGTTTCCTCCGTGGCTTTCTGTTATTCTTTGAACAATGGGCAGGCCGAGGCCAAGCCCGCCCTCTCTAGTACTGTAAAACGGCCTGAATATTTTCTCAAGGTTTTTTTCACGTATCCCTTCTCCGGTATCCGTAATGCTGATAATAATGTTCCTGTCCCGGAGCGATGACTTTATCTCCAGAGTGCCGCCTTTATCCATTGACTTAATGGCATTCTGGGAAAGATTCATAAATACCTCCTTCATTTGCCTTGCATCCACCTTTATTGAAGGGATATTTTCATCTAGTGACAGTTTGATTGCTACGTCGGATTCTTTTGCGCTTTCGGAAATCAGATCAGCTACTTCAGTGATTACCTGATTAATGTCGTTATCAAAAAACTTTGGCTCAGGGAATTTTGCAAACTTGACAAACTCTTCAAGAATATTATTTATCCTGTTAATTTCAAACTTGATATGAGATGCGGATTCGTAAGCGGAAGAATTTGCAACGGAGTCGTCCGAAAACTTCTTCATAAGCATCTGGGTATTTATAGATAATGAATTAAGGGGGTTCTTGATTTCATGTGTTACACCGGCTGCTATCTGTCCGACGGCCGCGATTTTCTCTGTTCTTATAAGCGCATCCCGGGTCTTTCTCAGCTGTTTGTTTGTCTCCTGCAGCTCGATTGTTCTTTCCATGACCTTTTCCTCAAGCTCTTCATTGAATTTCCTGAGGAATTCATCATTTTCCTGGAGTTTTTCCGCCATTTTGTTAAACGACTCGTATAACAGGCCTATTTCCGTTTTGGAATCCGTATGCACCCTTTTGTCATATGTGCCCCCGGCAAACTCTATAGTTGCATTTGACAAGTCAATCAGCGGATTGACAACGCGCTTTCTAAGAAATCTGTGTCCAAGGAATATCGCAAGTCCGCCAAGTGCAACGAAAACAAGATAAAGGACGAGAATTTCCCACATTTTATGCAGTGAATCCTCCTCCCATTCTTTTATCTTTGTAAAATGTATCCTGTTTATTATGCCGATATTATCTTCTATGGCATATCCGAATTCTTCGAGCCCCTGAAAAGCATCTCTGTCAAAGGTGCCTGTTTTTGAAAATTCGTCAAAGTATTGAAAGATTTCTTTCTGCTCCTGAATGTCAGCATATATTTTGTTTAACAGGTCTATTTCCCGGCTCTTACCTTGTTTATACACTTCCTTTACTTCATGATCTCTGTAATGGGATATTTCCTGTTCCAGCTTTTTCAGTAGCCTGACTGATTTTTCAGCGTATATCTCATCCGGATCAATAAGGAAATGATGTATGGCAAGGAGAAATTGAAAAGAATCGGCATGTATAACATCTACAGCCATAATATGCTCGCTCATCTCTTTTGATTTGTAAACATTTTGCAGAATATCTTTGGCCAGGAAAATACTCCCGCCGCCGACTATTATGACCATCAGAAATGCAATTGAATTTAGAAAGGTTATGTTTTTACCGAGTTTTCTAAGCATATGATTATTATATAACTACTGGTACCATAAAGAAAATACCGCTATAAAGCGGTAGGGAAAATATTGCAGTTGGAATATCGACCCTGCTCAGACACAAAATGGCCCTGTGCTTAACTGTTTTATTCTCGTTTACGATGCAATCCCTGTACATATTATAGTTAAGCTTTCATTTTATGCAATAGTTAAATTTTAATAAAGGAAAATCATGATCTGAAATTAATTGAAAACAGGCTGTTGAAAAAATTAATGAATAAGCTGTTATTGCTATCCCGATATTTGGGGACTAAACATCAGGCGACAGAGCAATCCCAATTGGTAGCAGTAAGATTGCCCGGGGACAGTCTTATTTGCAATAACAGTCTTGGTAGCAGGGTTGCCGTTTTTCTAATTTTTCAACAGCCTGTTATTTGGCCTATAAATGACAGAAAATATTTTTGTCAGTTTTATTATTTAAGCTGACCGCATTATCTATACTTGCTTTCAGCTGTTTTAAATCAAGAGGTTTGATCATGAAATTAACTGTTTCATCATCTACTATTAAAACCGAAGGTTTCTTCAAGGAATATCCTTTCTTTCCTTTTCTTTTCGCCAAGTCACCAAACTCGAAGATATATAATCGCAAAAGTTGTGCCAGGAAATGAAAATGTTAAAAATCAAAAGGATAGCGATAAGAACACAAACTAAAATGTCATATTGACATGCTCCTTTGCCAAATTGGCATTATCATCTGTATATATTCAAATCAATGGATTTCTCAAATTTTATGAAAATTGAATCTGTTGACCGTGAGCCGTGTTAAAGATTTGCCTTATAGAAAATACTGTATATTGGGGATATTATGTTTCAAATCAGGGAGATATAATATTAACAAGTAAATCATGCAGAAACACTGATTATGAAGAGGAATAAATGAAAAAAATAAACTGCTGGGAATTCATGAAATGCGGCAAGGGACTGTCAAGCAATGGAAAAGGTAAATGCGGCAGGTGTCCGGTTGCAGATCAAATTATGGCCGACGGTTCAAACGGCGGTAAAAACGGCGGGAGAATCTGCTGGATTATTGCTGAATCATGCGATGAGGGTGAAGTGAAGTGTTCTGATGTTTATAGGAAATCTTCCTGCTTCTCATGTGAATTCCGTTTTAAAGTTATGGTAGAGGAAGGAATGTTGAACGTTTGTAACGCGACTGGATCTTATCTGGAATTATCAAGGTTGTGACAGGATATAAATAGCTGGAGAATGTATTTTACATATCTCAAGATAAGGTCTTTTGTTACAGGTAAACATGGATCGTCCGGGTAGTATTATTGATCTGTTTCTATGATATCTTTGATCGCCGCTACCAATTGCTCATTGCGGAACGGCTTTTCGATGACAGTATGTGCTCCCAGCTGCTTTGCCTGTTCCAGCAGGTTCAATGAAACATTAAATTTTGTGCTCCCGCCTGAAATTGCAATAATCCTTGCATCCTGAAATAATTTCTTCAATTCAATAATAACCTCCAGACCGTCTTTTTCAGGCATGAAGATGTCGGTTATCACAACATCAACAGGGTTTTGCGTATAAGTGGATATTGCTTCATCACCGTTTTCTGCAACAACAACATCATAGTCAAGGTCAGTAAGGAGCCTGCGCAGGGAAGACCGGTAATTCTTGTCATCGTCTACAATAAGTATTTTCGCCATTTCCGTTTTCCTTCCTTTAACCGGTTGAGAAATTAAATTGTATATTTGTCTAATCTTGTGGTGTGTCCCTTAGCATGACACGCCAGAATACATAGATTATAAATCATAATTACCTGATAATCCAATAAAAAATCAAATTGATACAGAAGGCATTTAAAAAGACAGGATTTGGTAAAATAATACGCCGTTAAAAAGATATTGAAAGGCCGTGGTAATGTCCGAAGCTTTATCTCTTTACGAATTAAACAAGCTTATAAAATCTGTCATTGATGACAATCTGTCCGGGACTTTCCTTGTAACAGCGGAAATTGCTTCGTGCGATGTAAAGAGACATTGCTATCTGACACTTGTAGACAAGGAAGAAGACACGATCAGGGCGGAGATACGGGCCGTTGTCTGGGCCAACAAGTATAAAGTTATTGCCCCCATTTTTGAAGAATCAACCGGCACCAAACTGGCGAAGGGGATAAAGATACTTTTTCAGGCAACAGTCGATTTTCATGAAAGGTACGGGCTGAAGCTTACCATAAATAACATTGACCCTTCTTATACTGTCGGAGAGCTGGCGGTCAGGAGAAGGGAAATTCTGGAGAGGCTCAAAAAGGAAGGGTTAATAGAGAGGAACAGGGAACTGGAATTCCCCCTTGTCCCCCAGAGGATCGGGATTATTTCGTCGGCCACAGCGGCCGGTTATGAAGATCTGATGGCACACTTATTAAATAATGTTTATGGATATAAATTCACTACCGAACTTTACGAAGCAGTAATGCAGGGGGACAGGGCTGAGGACTCAATCGTTGCTGCCCTCGGGCGGTGCATGGATGATGTTTCCAGCCTGGACGTTCTTGTAATAGTAAGGGGCGGGGGAGGGCAGACTGACCTGCATTGTTTTGACAGTTATGAAATAGGCAAAGCAATTGCTTCACTGCCGATTCCGGTCATAGCCGGTATCGGCCATCAAAGAGATGTTACGGTAGTTGATGAAGTGTCGAATGCGAGGGCAAAGACCCCCACGGCAGTCGCGGACATGATTATCACGAGAGTGAAGGATTTTGAAGACAGGATCGATTCACTGGCGCACGGACTTGTTTATGGAGCACGTAAGCTGACTGCGGACATGAATGAAATATTGTCTTCTCTTTCAAAAAATCTTGAGGTCATGGTTGGAAATGAGCTGCTGGAAAATCATCACAGGCTGGATATTTTTATCAAAGGGTTGCAATATTCCCTGAAGGTCATAAAGAAGGAAAGACAGGAAATGAAGGCAAGGGAGAGCAGCATTAATCACCTTAACCCCCGGAATGTGCTTAAAAGAGGTTACAGTGTTGCCTATCATAACGGCAGCCTTGTTAAGTCAGTATCTGATGTTGAGGCAGGGGACAGTTTAAGGACTCTGCTTTATGAGGGGGAAATAATGAGCGAGATAAAAACAAAAAAGAAAGGCGGGAGGATGAAATGAGCGACACGCCGGCTTATAAAGATGCAATAGAAGAGATAGAGTCTATCGTAAATGAAATTGAAAATGAGACTGTGGACGTGGATGTACTTACGAAAAAGGTGAAGAGAGCGGCTTTTTTAATTAAATACTGTAAGGAAAAGCTGAAGAAAACGGACGATGAAGTTAAGAAGGTTTTAAAGGATTTTGATAAAGAAGAAGATTGATTTGCAGGATTTCATTTTCATTTCGTTGACATATAGACAGCGTTAACATGGATTACATGGATTTATGAAGTGTATTACACAATGCTTGGACTATTCTTTATATAACTACCCCAAAAATAGACTTTTTTCTTTTGGCATCGTATTTGCTATTTAACAATATGAAAGGTTAGAGGAAGCTATGAGAGTAGAAAAGTTAGTAATACGGTTTACGGACAGAACGTTAATGAAAGGAAGGAGCGGCGACTTTTCTCCTGATAAGAGATTCTTTCATTTAAACCTTGTAAGCGGGGGAGTGGTAAGGATTGACATTAGTACTTTGAAGGCGGCATTCTTTGTTAAGACATTTGAGGGTAATGAAAGTTATAAGTACAAGTATAAAGATTATATACCCTGGGGCGGCAAAAAGATTAAAGTGGACTTCATTGATGGAGAAGTAATGATAGGCTATGTCCCCAGTCACCTTAATGGTTGTCAAGGTTTCTTCGTAACACCCGCCGACTTAAAAGGCAACAACGAACGGGTCTTTGTTATGAGTTCAGCGACTAAAGAGGTTCATTATTATTAGCCTTGAATCAATGAAAACAAAATACGATAACCGTCCATGAACGCTACTTGACTATCTCTGTCCCGATACCTTCTTCCGTAAATATCTCCAGAAGCAGTGCATGGGGGATTCGCCCGTCAATTATATGTGTTTTATTAACTTTTCCTTCAAGGGCACTCTGGCATGCATGGACTTTCGGGAGCATGCCGCCTGTGATCGTTTTGTTTGTGATCAGGGTCTTGGTCTTTTTCAGATTCAGTGTTGATATCAGTTTGTCTTTCTTGTCTTTAATTCCCTCTACATCCGTGAGCAGTATCAGTTTTTCCGCTTTCAGGGCTGACGCAATGGCCCCGGCAACGTAGTCAGCGTTTATGTTAAGTGTCTTGCTTTTTGTACCGGAACTGATAGGTGCTATCACCGGAATAAAACCGCTCTCATCAATTGATGTCAGGATTTTGGGATTTATCTTCACGACTTCACCGACAAGTCCGAGGTCGATTATTTCGGGCACTCCGGTTTCAGGTGATATCTTCTTTATCGTCTTTCTTTTGGCCTTGATCAGATTTCCGTCTTTGCCGCTCAGGCCGACCCCGAACCCTCCGTGCTTATTAATAAGATTGACGATCTCTTTATTTATGAGCCCTCCAAGGACCATCTCGACAATGTCGATTGTCTCTTCATCCGTGACCCTATGTCCATGAACAAATAGCGGCTCTTTCCCCATTTTTTTCATTATCCTGTCTATCTTCGGGCCGCCGCCGTGTACTACTATGGGTCTAATGCCGATAAAATTCAGGAGCACAATGTCCTGGGCAAAGGCATCCTTGAGTTTTTCATCTACCATTGCAGCGCCGCCGTACTTTATGACAAACGTCTTTTTGGAAAACTTCCTTATGTAAGGTAAGGATTCAATGAGTACGTTGGCTTTTTCAATAGACCGTTTCATAGTGCTACTCAATTATACTTTATCAGCCGTCCTTTTTCGAATCCCCTGTC
>SDBV01005745.1_pt1 | contig 17423 bp, 15 predicted proteins | sample 2277081 | NCBI WGS metagenome assembly SDBV01 (sample SAMN10402039, study PRJNA504765) | marine sediment metagenome | isolation source: marine sediment core GS10_PC15, 223 cmbsf | place: Arctic Ocean: Southern Knipovich Ridge | collected 2010 | reverse complement strand
GGTCGATCCACACGAGCGGTTGCCGATGTGTTTTTTGTATCCATGAAGACGTTTTAGCGCCATCGCCAAAAATGCACAACCCCGCTCAATAAATTCACAGGCTAGGAGCGAGACGGCTACTATGAGCCTCGCCTCACGCTAGCCCCTAACTCGCGAAGAGGTTCGCACGTCTACTGGGTGGGATAATGCAACCCGCCTTCACATCGGCAATCGGCGCATATTCCGCGCGCCAAACCGCTCTTCCAGCCATTTCGGCAAGAATTTTTAGAATCGCGGCGCAGGTTCCTGCCGGACTTGGGGTATCGATGGTTGGCGAGGGTACTCGCCAGCCGACCTGCGGGCCGGCATAACCGCCATCCTCCTGGGGAGCTTTGTCATGGAAATCGCCATTATGTTCGCCGGAATCCTGGTTGCTGTGGCCTTGGGGAAAGGGAGCCTGTTCGCGTTCCTCTTCACTTTTGCCACGCTTCAACTCGTCGGGGCGTTGGTCTGGATGCGGCTGACTACCATACGGGGGCGCCGCCGCCAATTCCAGATGCAGCAACCGGCAAGTTACGGACTCTCCACGGGGATCACGGCCACGGAGTCGATGCTAGGAGCTTAGTAAGACGGCAAAACACAATCCGGCCACCGTCGGCACGGCCAAGACCACCGTCAGCAACGGGGCGATTCAGACGGTGCAAGAACCGGTCGGCGGCAACTCGGGCGCCGCGGCCGGCGGCCGGGCCGATGGTGGCCAGCCGGTGAAGGCCTTTTGTACGGCTACACGCAGCACCGCCACGAGCAGATTGGCCGGTGTGAAAAAGGGGACGGGGCGCTTTTTCGCGTGAACCGTGTTCTTGCTTCCAGCGGCAATGTGCGAAAAAGCCCCCCCGGTCCCCTTTTTTAGCCCTATTTCCTGTCCGGGCCGGCCTGGCGGAGGTAGTCCAGCGCCCTGAGGCAGTGGGCGCGGACTCCCAGCGGCAAGGCGGCTTCGTCGATCAGCAGGTGGGGCGGGCGGACGGCGTGGACCGCGCCGACCGACTCGTTGCGCACGCCGAGGAAGAAAAAGAAACCGGGCACCTTCCGGGCGTACAGAGCGAAGTCTTCGCCGCCCATCACCGGTTGCACCTCGACCACGTTGTCCTCGCCGGCCGCGCGGACCAGCGACGGGTTCATCCGTTTGCCCAACTCGAGATCGTTCCACACCACCGGCCCGTAGTCGCTGAAGTCGATCTTGGCCTTGGCTCCGTGGGCACGCGCGGTGTCATGGACCAGGCGAGCGAACTCCTGGCCCGCCTGGCGGCGGACCTCGGTATCGTGGGTGCGGATGGTGCCTTCCAGATGCACCGACTCGGGGATGATGTTCCAGGCGGTTCCCGCGCGGATGATGCCGATGGAGACCACCACCGGTTGGCGGGCGTCGATCTTTCGGCTGGCGATGGTTTGAATGGCGGTGATGACGTGGGCCGAAGCGACGATCGGATCAACGCCTTTCCAGGGCATCGCCGCGTGCGACTGCTTGCCGGAAACGGTAATCTGAAACCGGTCCACGCTGGCCATCGCGCTGCCGTAGCGATAGCCGATCTTGCCCGCCTCCAGCTCCGTCTTGATGTGCAGACCGAAGATCGCCGAAACGTCGGGGTCGGCGAGCACACCTTGGCGGATCATCAGCGAGGCGCCGCCTTCTTCGCCGGCGGGGGCGCCTTCTTCGGAAGGCTGGAAGATCAGCTTGACCGTGCCGGCCGTCGCGTCGCGCATCTGCACCAGCACCTTGGCGGCGCCGAGCAGCATGGCCGTGTGGGCGTCGTGTCCGCAGGCGTGCATCACGCCGTCGTTGGTTGAGGCGTAGGGCAATCCGGTTTGTTCGGTAATGGGCAGGGCGTCCATGTCGGCCCGAAGCGCCACGGTGGGCCCCGGCTTGCCGCCGCGGATCAGCGCCACGACGCCGTGCCCGGCCACGCCCGTTTCGACTTGGTCGACTCCGATTTCGCGCAACAACTCCGCCACCACCCGACCGGTCCGTTCTTCCCGGTTGGAGAGTTCGGGATGGGCGTGGAAGTCGCGCCGCCACTGGACTACCTTCGGCGTGACCTGCCGGGTCAGTTGGTCCACGCGGCGAACGATTTCATCGCCGCGCGACGTTGGGTGGCCGCTGGCGATGGAGATCGCAGCCGTCAGTGCCAAGACGAGGAATTTGTACATGGTCGGACTCCTGGTTGGTCTTCGTACCGCGCTTTCACGATAACGAGAGTCTTCGGGCGGTGCAAGAGGCGCAGGCGATTACGGCCAATAGGGGTGCGCCGGGCAAGAATAGTAGCCGTCTCGCTGAAGCGAGACGAAGCGGCCTCATCTCGCTTCAGCGAGATGGCTACAATCGCTACAAGCGGCGCTAGGACACGCCGATTTCTTCCGCCGGCTGCGACGGTACGTCTTCATCCGAAGTGGGCGCGATTTCGGGCGTCTCGCCCCGCGATACGATGCGATCCAGGGCGGCCAGAACGCCCGAATCGTACTTGCCGGTGTCGTCGCTGCGAAGCTGCCGGATGATCGCCGCCGGCGTCGGTTTCTGCTGGCCGGCCGCGCCGTGCGACATGAGGTGGTAGGCCCGCACCATGCGAATGATCTTGGCCCCCAGCGGGACGTCGGCGGGCGTTTCCGGCGCGTCGGCCTTCCCGGGCTCCGCCGCGCTCTCGTCCTGGTTCAACAGCAGGGGAATCGCTCCGCTGAGAACCGACCCGAGCGAGAGCATCAGGTCCATTCCTTGGAAGGTGCGAGGCTCCGATTTCGCCGGTTCGCCCTCGAAGTTGCCGACGGCACGGCGAATGACCCTGGTGGTGACCTCGATGTTTCCCATGTCGTAGAGCAGCGCGGCAACGCGGACGTCGTCGATCTGGCGGGGCGAGAGCTTCATCGCCTTGGCGATCTGCTGGCTGAGTTCGGCGACACGTATCGACCGGGCCTTCAGATGCGGATGGGCGCTCTGCAGGTACTGGGAGAGCACCTCCACCACGCCCACGTAGGCTTCGTGCAGCTCCTCGAGTTTTTTCGCGCGGTCGTCGCTCAGCGAGCCGATCAGCAGCGCGGTCAGCCCGAGCACGGCCGCCCAGACGGCCACCGCCAGGGCGATCACCAGCGGCGACGTGGAGGCCCCGAGGTCCGCCAACCGCAAGGCCGTCACCAACGACGCCGAAATCATGCAAAACACCGCTAGCACGCCGGCACGATAACGCCCTAGAAAAAACCCGCCCAGAACAACCGGCAAGAAGAACAGGTTGAGAATCACCATCTTGTATCCCTGCATGGCGTAGAGCAGGCAGGTCAGCCCGAGGCAGATGATGATCAGCATGATTTCCAATATGCGACGTTCTTTGATCTGGTTTTGATCCATGGCAGTTTCACTCCCGAATCGAGTTTGGTTGCGGCCTGGCCGCGGTTGGTAAGGTGTCTTATGCCCGGACCGGCGAACTGGCCGGTGCGGTGCGGTTCTGCTCCGGTCGATCTTCGCCCGGGGCGGGCGTTCGGGGTCGCCAATCCTCGTCGGACGTCGGCTCCAACGGCGGAAACTCCCGCGCGGTGGCCACGCCGTGGCCGTACTGGCGGGCAATCTGGAAGAACTCGGTTTCGATCTTCAGGAACGTTTCGACGATGTCGCGTTCGAACTGCTTGCCGGCTTCGCTGCGAATGATCTGTACGCACCGCTCATGCGGAAAGGCCTCCTTGTAGACGCGCGGGCTGGAAAGCGCCTCGTACACGTCGGCCACGGCGACGATCCGGGCGGCCAGGGGAATCTCTTCGCCGATCAGGCCGTCCGGATATCCCGCGCCGTCCCAACGTTCGTGATGCGATTGGGCGATTTGGCGCGCCATCTGGAGGAAATTGGAGGTCCCCAAGCGCTGCTCGATCTCTTGGAGACACTTCGCGCCGATCGCGCTGTGCTGCTGTATGCAGAGGCGTTCGGCCGCGTTCAGAGGCCCGGGCTTCAGCAACACCGAATCGGCGATGCCCACCTTGCCGATGTCGTGCAAGGCCGAGCTGACGCCGATCAACTTGACGAAGTCCGAGGTCACCACGCCGCGATACTTGGGGTGATGACCCACCGCCGCCGCCAGCCGGGAAGCGTAGGCCGAGATCCGCTCCAAGTGGTGGCCCGTGGCTTCATCCCGCGATTCGGCCAGTTGGGCCAGCCCGAAGATCACCGCGTCGCGAGTGCGCACCAGCGACTGGATACGTCGCAGCGAGGCCGTTTCGGCCTGCGCGCGTTTTCTGCCCAGTTCGTCGTAGAACCGGGTGGTGATCATGTAGACCACGGTCACCAACACGCTGCTCGTCCAAATCCAGGTGATCACACCGGCTGCCGGCAGCGATCCGAGCAGCTCGGCGGGAGCCACCTTGGCTTGTTCCAGGGGATAATGTATCACCGCGTAACCGTCGCGGTCCTTCAGCCGCCGCGCCACGGCAACGTGACGGCCGTCGGGCATCGCCAGCGAACCGGTGAGTTGCCGGGCGCCGGCGTCCTCGGGCGGGCCAAGCCAGGCCAGCGTCTTCTCGGACGAGTCGCTCTGGGCCGGTTCGCTGCCCGGCGTTTCGCCCTGCAACGTCGGATGCTGGGCGAAAACCCTCCACTGCGAATCGGTCAGGGTCCATCTTAGCCCGGGCAGCGACCGCCTTCTCTGAAATCCCTCAGCGGCGTGTGCCCACTCGGCGGATCCCGCTGCCGGGCCCGACGACTCGAGCCGGCCGACGGCGCAAAACAACTCCTCCGTGCCGGCGGCCAGCTCGGCGATGGCTTGCTTTTCGGCGGCCGTCGATATCGACAAAGCCACAAAGTGATGGTGGATATACAGTCCCACCGCCGGACAGCCGACCAGGGCGGCAACCAGCATCAACATGTGCTCCAGGCGTTGACTTCCAAATCGCATGGCACGCTATCAAGTATGGATCGGGGGCCTCGCTCCTGATGCGAGGTGCTCGGCCGGGGGTGAGAGCCGGGCCGGTCAGGGCGCGGTGACTCGCAATCCCCTATCAACGGTAGCTCGCGATTGCCGTTGCAGTCGAGAATTGATCTCCATCGACCAATTTCAGAGGCTCGACCCGTTCTCGCTGGGAGTGCCGAGCGTCGCAATGATCGGCCGCCTGAGGGGCTCCTTCCCTTCTTTTTGCGCCAACCATCATGACCCGAACCCGGCGCCCTCGGCCTGCTGCGGCGGGCCTCTTGACATATTCGGCCGGCGGTGGTAGGAATGATTCCTGGTGGTCCCGAGTCTTCCTGCAACCGCCGTTTCGGTTGAGTTCCAGATGGGGTGGTCCCATGCGGAGTCGATCCGCGTTCACTTTGGTCGAGTTGCTGGTGGTCGTGGCCATCATGGGGATCCTGATGGCCCTGTTGTTGCCGGCCGTGCAAGGGGCCCGGGAGGCGGCGCGCCGCATGACATGCGTTAGCAATCTAAAGCAACTGGGCGTGGCGGCGATTAACTATCAGTCGCAGCACAACAAGCTTCCGCCCTCGGGCATCGTGGGCGGTCCCCCTGACGAGTTCGATCCCCGCTCCGGAAACATGTTCAGTTGGGTCGTGCTGCTGCTGCCCTTCATGGAGCAGCAGCCGCTTTTCGACCGGTTCGACCGCTCGATCTCCGTGCTCGAGCAACCCGACGACCCGCAGGCCGCCCCGATTCCGATCATGCTCTGCCCGAGCGACTCGGCTGCCGGCCGATTCTTCGTCGACGAGGAGTTGACCGGCGGAAAACCGTTCGCCAAGGGAAACTATGCGGCCTTCGTGAGCCCCTTTCACATCGACCTCCAATCGCGTTTCCCGGGGGCCCTGGTGCGATTCGGCCAGAAGACGAAGGACATTGTCGACGGGACCAGCCAAACGCTGATGTTTTCGGAGGTTCGCACTCGGGCCCAACCCCGAGACCAGCGCGGGGCGTGGGCCTTGCCGTGGAACGCGGCAAGCCTGCTGGCCTTCGACGTGCACCACGACTTGGGCGACGACGGCTCTGAGACGTTCGAGGCGTACCGCGGTTTGCTCGAGTGGACCCAACGGCCCAATAACGACGGCAACAACATCGACGTGCTCTATGCGTGTCCTGACGAGGCCGACGCCCAACTGAACAGAATGCCTTGCGCCACCTGGGAAGAGGGGACCCAGACCGCTTATCTCTCCGCCGCACCGCGCAGCAATCATCCCCTGGGAGTCAACGTGATCTTCGTGGACGGCCACGGGGGGTTTCTTTCCGACGACGTGGACGAAGTCGCCATGGCCTACATGATCAGCGCCAACGACGGTCACTTCGTAGAAGTGACGAAGCACGTAGATTGAGGATCACCGGTTTCCGTCATGAAGATCATCTACCTGCCACTAACGCTGACCGTCGTCGGACTGCTGCTGATCGTGTGGTCGTTGCTCTGGCCGGGGATGGTCTCGACCGAATCGGTCTGGAGCGACCAGAGCGCCCGGGAGTATTCCCAAGCGGCGGCCGAGGTGCACCACTTGCAGTCTCAGGCAGCCCACCAGGACGATCCGGGCGGCGGCCACGGGCACTCCCATGCAACGGCCCACGGACCCGCCGGGAACCCTCCGGACGTCGACGGGACGCCCGAGGAGGTCAGACGGCGCCACGAGCGTTTGAAGGCGGAGTTGGAAGCCGCCCGGCGTTTTCGCGATCGGACCGCCAAGTGGCTGAAGTGGACGGGCATCGTCACCGCGATATTCGGCGTGGTCGGCTATGGCGTGCTGCGGGCGGGGGCCGACTCGTGAGCAAAACTAGCGGAGGTGGGCCTGGCGGATCGAGGCCAGCGTGCGCAGCGCCGGCTTGGGGTGACGCCGCAGATCGAACAGCCCGCCGTGCGGGAAATCGTGCGGCTCGCTGTCGCGGAGCTGGTTCCAGATCACCCCCTGTACGTACGGCTTCGAGAGGATCAGCGGCACGTAGCGGGCGACCCAGGCCTGCTGTGCCTTGGCCGACCAATTGCCCGGCGCGAGTTGCACGCGACGCTGGGCCAAGGGGTCCTCGTGCGCGGCGCTGGCCACGGAAATCGACACGTACAGCGGCAGCCCCAACAGACTCCAATGGTCTAACAGGCGGCTGAACTGAAGCAGCGTCCGGGGCAACGTTCCGCCCGGGTGATAGTCGAAATTGACCTCCAGCATCAACCCCGCCAGGTTCAACCCCGCCCGGACCAACGCGTCGGCGAAGTGCAACGGTGGGAAGTCTAACTCGCGCCGGCTCATGTACTCGGCCCAAGGCTGGTCGAACGAAATCACGATCGGTGTATCGGGGTCGTTGGCGTGGGTGACTTCGATGGCGCAAGCGGCCAGGCGGAGCTTCTCCTCCTCCGACAGGGAAAGGGTCTCGGCGGAGTTCAGCCGCCCGGCACACTGCCACAGATCGACCTTGCCGCGATACCGCCGGACGGCCGCCGCAAGGAACTCGGAGACGAACGAGATCAGGTTGTCGAAGTCGTTTTCCCAAAGGTAGAGCCAGTCGGGCAACCCGCGCGGGTCCAGCAGCAGCAGCGGCCCGCCGCAGACCGTCAGCCGATGGGACCGACACCAGTCGATTTGCTTGTCGCAAATCGACCAATAATGGCTGCCCTCGCTGGCCTCGACTTCCCGCCAGGAAATCGGCACCGAAGCGGCATTGAAGGCCAGCAGGAATTGTTCGGCCGTGTAATCCTCCAGCAGCGACACGCCCAGGTCGGCGCCGAGGAAGGCAGGCAGCTTCTCTCCGCTGCGGCGGCGGAACGAAATGATCTGGTCGATGTAGGCCGCCACCAGCAACTCGGCAGCGTCGAGTGCCGCGCAGATCGCCCGTTCGGCCAACTCGGCCGACGCCTGCCGATCCTCCCCGGCCACGACCCCCCGGCAAAAACACTTCATGGCCTCGGCCACGATTCGGGTGATCTTCTCCGGCGCAACCAGGCCGATCGCCTCCCACTCGGCCATTTGGTCGCGGAGCCGGCCGATGGTACCCCGGGCCAACTCGACCGAGAGGCCGTAGGGGCTCTGCCGTTGCATCAGGCTGCCGGTGGCCAGGGTCAACCGGCCATGGCGCTGCACCTGCCAGGGAATATGGAGGTTGCACGAGTCGGAAGCCGCTTGCTGAATTACCAGTTCGTCACCGTCGAGACGGGTTTGACACTGCAAGCAGACTCGGTCGAACCCCGACAAATAGGCCTGCTCTACCGCCTCCTCCGGAATGTGCTGCGACGGAGAAACGAAAAATCGCATCTGGCCCATCGAGTCCGTATCCTCAGGCAGGGGCGTGTCATCATGGGAGGAGTTCCCGGCTCCAGCGCGGGGACGTCGCGGCAGCACGATTCTGCCCCTGAAGAAGTCTACCGGACACCCGCCGGCCGTTCAACCTGTCTTCAGCCCTCCGCTGCCGGTGGTCAACCGCTCAGACCGCCGGTATACTTGATCACTTCCCCCTAGCCCGGCAGGTAGCCGCAACCAAAGGGGATTAGGGGATTAGGGATTAGGTTTGTCCTCGCAACCCTAACAGCCTAACCTCCTAACAACCTGAATCCTGAACCCTGAATCCTAAGGCCCTTGCAAGCAACAACTTAACGCCACCGCCGCTTGAATACTTTGTCAAAAACTTAACGATGTTTGAGGTTAGTAGTACAGGCCACTTCAATCAAGGAATTAGTCCATGACCATGTCCGTCGTTCGGGAAACGTCGCTGGCCGGATTGCCGGTGCGGCGAGGCAAGGTACGCGATATCTATGATTTGGGCAAACACCTCCTGTTGGTCAGCACCGATCGGATCAGCGCGTTCGATTGGGTCCTGCCGACAGCGATCCCGCAGAAGGGGTGTGTGCTAACCCAGATTGCCGCCTTTTGGTTCGATATGCTCAATGAGCCGAACCATCTGATCTCCACAGACGTCGAGCAGATGGAACTGCCCGCCGGGGTCGACCGCCGGCCGCTTGCCGGCCGTTCCACACTCTGTCGCAAGACCGAAGTCGTGCCGATCGAGTGCGTAGTACGCGGCTACCTGGCCGGATCGGGCTGGAAGGAGTACCAGCAAAGTGGTACAGTTTGCGGTCTAGAACTCCCCTCCGGGTTGACTGAAAGCGCACGGTTACCCGAGCCTATCTTCACGCCCGCCACCAAGGCCGAGACCGGCCACGACGAGAACATTTCATTCCAGCGGATGGTGGACGTCGTCGGACGGGATTTGGCCGAAGAGCTGCGACGCCGGAGCCTTGGCATTTTCGAGCGCGGCACCGAGTACGCCTCGCAGCGGGGACTGATCATCGCCGACACGAAATTCGAGTTCGGCCAGGTCGACGGCGAGTTGCTCTTGATCGACGAGGTGCTCACCCCCGACAGCTCCCGCTTCTGGCCCGCCGACCGCTACCAGCCGGGCCACAGCCAACCGTCGTTCGACAAGCAGTTCGTCCGCGACTGGCTTTCAGCGACCGACTGGGACAAGAACAGCCCGCCCCCGGCGTTGCCCGACGACGTCGTCGCCAAGACGCGAGCGAAATACGTCGATGCCTACGAGCGTCTGACGGGCAAGCAGTTCAGCGTCTGAATCGGGCCGGGTGATTCCGGGAACCCCGCCCGTTTAGCCCCGGCGGCCATGCCACATCGTTTGCGATCCCCGCTGACGGGGGGCAGATTCCGGCAGGCTGGCTGGACACGAGTGTCGAGCGACCGGTATAATAGAAGCAGTCCGGTTGTCGGTCCAGGTGACCGCGGATTTCGAAGGACTCATTGCTATGACCAAGCTTGTAGTTGATTCTACGTTTTGCGCAAGGCTCACCGACTTGCAAGAACTTGTCGAGCTTTGCGACGAGTCCGGTCGGACGCTCGGTTATTTTCATCCGGCGGTACCAGGCGGCAAAACCGAAGGCGCCAAGGTCCAGTCACCGTTCACGGAAGAGGAAATCCGGCAACGGCAACAACAGCGTACCGGCCGCCCGCTCAAAGAGATCCTGGAGGATCTCGAGCGATCATGAGATACACGGTCCTTTGGGCGCCCACCGCCGAATAAGACTTGGCGGCAATCTGGCTGGAAGCGGAGAATCGCGCCGCGGTTGCCTCGGCCGCCAACACCGTCGATGCCTTGCTCCGCGAAGATGCTGATCTACGCGGCGAGTCCCGTGCAGGCAACCTGCGAATCCTGTTTGTCCCACCGCTGGGCGTCGACATCGAGGTAAGCCCGTCCGATCGAATCGTCTATATATTGACCGTCTGGAGTATCCGATAGGCGCTACGCCAGTGGCACCCGGAGATTTCACCTTACCGTTAAACGGTGCCCCCCCGGGAATCACGCCACGTCAATTAAGTCGAACCGGAATCCTGGAAGGATGCTGCAAGTGGAAGATCGCCAATTCGATACACTTCGCGCCGACGTCAAGGCAGGCTTCGACCAGCTTGATCGAGGGGAAGGGATTGAGTTGGACGAGTCCGGTTTGAGGGAACTGTTCGACGACATCCAGGTTCGCGGACTGCAGCGCTATCAGGCTGCCAGGAAGGACGCGTGAGTCGGCGGGTGCCATGCCCACGCTTGTCGTGGGCATGTTGTCTCGGGATGAGGTCGGCGCATCACGGAAGGCGTCTGATCATCATCGAAGATCGTTGCGCGCAGCACGCTCCGTCGATCAAGTGCCAGCGAGCCGTTGTCGCCCCAAGCACTCTACGCAATCGGCATGCCCACGACAAGCGTGGGCATGCCACCCGGCTCAGGCCAGCAGCCGGCTCCATCGCAGAGTCGGTTACAGTCGCGCCCTTGGGAGCGAGAGCCTTTTGAATAAGGCTGACGAGTTCTTGAAAATGGTTGGTTCGCTTCGCCATCGGCAATGCTCGGAGTTTGTAGGGTGCGTGCTTGCACGCACGCGAATTGCCAAACCGCTTCGGCCCGGCCGTCGCGTGACACCACGCTTCGCATCCGCTGGCGGCGTGCGTGCAAGCACGCACTCTACGGGACTGGGGCCAGCGTTTTGTTTAAGTGTGAGGATTGGCCCTGAGCGAGCAAGGATGATTCGTTTTGAATGCGGGCTTGTGGACGTCATTCCTTGGTCGGATCACTCAAAGCAGCTTTGAGGCCATCCAGCTTTGTCCGTTTGCCTTTCTGTACCACCACGTTTCCTTTTGACCAGTACAGGTCGTCCGATTCATATTCCTTCTTCAGCTCGAATTTGTACTTGCCTGGTCGCAACCCCTCGAACTCAAACGGGTTGTGGGCTTCGAGGAAGATGCCGATCCCGCCATGGGGCATGTAAAACGAGCATCCTCCTATTGCGAACTGGCGAAAGCAGGGGACGACAAGAGGGTTGCGAATCTGCGGATCAACTTCGGCGAATGTAAAAGAGACCGTCCCTGATTGCTCAACCTGGATAACGTTTTGCCCAGGTTTGATGACTATCGAATCGCGCGTCGCCAACAGAAGCATGCCGACTAGCGGGACTCGCAGAACCGCGCCGGGAGAGCCGATAAGATGACTCATATTCCAGACAGTCACCACATGCCGGGGCATGAACGGCGACTCGCAGAACCAATAATAGAAAGACTCGCTGCTCACAACGCCAATTGTGAACTCGGCTGGCATAGATTCGAGTTCTATGGTTGCCTCTGCATTGAGCCTGTGACCGCGAAATAACGCCCTGTTAAACTCCCCGTTCCTTCTCTCGTAAAGGTAGAACCTGGCATTCGGAACAGGTTTGCCGTCCTCTCCGAGGAACTGAATCGTATACCGACGTTCGGTCCCTTCAGCCCCCAGAGCGAGAAGTTGGGCTGGTACCGCAGCACACACGATAAGAACGAGGCCGACAGCCAGGGTAAACATAACACCTCCGACGTTACGTAACTCATCGTCCAGTTGAGTGGCCTAACTTGTTCATAGGTGGTTTCCGCCTATCACCTGAAGACTGAACGTTTGCAGCCTAGCGCGCAGGCGGTTGATTGACGTAAGTTGAATTGTATCCGGTGGTTGTTGCGTTGCCACGCCAATTTCGGCGTGATCGGCCGTTTCTGCCTAGCGCTCATCGGGTTGGCGAGCCAGAAGGTCCGCGGGACTGCCAGCGCCTCCCGCACCAGACAACTTCTCGATTCTCGCCGAATCGGCCCCTTGGCGTCAAGGAAGTCGGGGGCCGCTTTTCGGGGTGACCCGCCGCCCGCCTCCGCGATCCGTCGAATATCGGCGGGTCTGCACACCCCTCTGCGGCGACCATTCGGTGCTTCCACGGAAACCTAACAACACCCCCGGATTGCACCTGGCCGGCCGAGTAGGCCACCGGGTGCCGCTCGCTGCTAGTGGTCTGTCCGTATCGAGTTTACTAGTTGCTGGAGGCGCCGACAGTCTATCGGGGTTGCGGTAAAGGCAGTTGAAAGTGTGAGCGGAATGGCGCTAGCCACCGGTGCCGTCGAGTGAACATTGCCCCGGCAAAACCGGCGGCTAGCGCCTTGCCGCTCTCGAATCCGGCTACTAGTAAACTCAACATGGACAGACCACTAAGTGAAAACCGCCCTGTTCTCGTCGGCGGTGTCCCGGTAGAATAGGCAATTCCGTGATGGGGGCATTGCAGGCGACTCTCTTGCCATAAGCCGAGACTACCACAGATGTTACGCTACTATACCGCCGGCGAATCGCATGGCAGGGGACTGCTGGCCCTGGTTGATGGATTCCCGGGCGGCGTGGAACTGGACACCGAGCTGATCGACGCCGAACTCCGCCGGCGGCAGGGCGGATATGGTCGTGGCGGGCGGCAGCGGCTGGAAAGCGATCACGTCGAGGTGCTCAGCGGGATCTGGCGGGGCCAGACGCTCGGCAGCCCGATTGCCCTGCTGGTGCCCAACAAGGATTACAAACTCGAACGGATGGAGGACCTCGGGCGGCCCCGGCCCGGGCATGGAGACCTCAGCGGGTCGATGAAGTATCTGGGCACGGTCCGCGCGATCCTCGAACGGGTCAGCGCCCGGGAAACGGCCGCCCGGGTCGCCGCCGGGGCCTTGGCCCAGGGACTGCTCGGCCAGTTCGGGATCACCGCCTTCGGCTACGTGGTGGAAGTGGGACCGATCAAGATCGAACCGAAGTCAGGCACGCTAGAGGAGCAAAGGGCGCTGCGCGACCGGAGTGAACTCTACACGCTCAACCCGGATCAGGACGACGAAATCAAGGCCCTGATCGACGAGATGCAGCAGACCGGCAACACCTTGGGCGGCATCGTCGAGGTGCGAGTGGAGGGCGTGCCGTTCGGGCTGGGCAGCCATACCCAGTGGGACAAGAAGCTCGACGGCCGGCTGGCCCAGGCGGTGATGTCGGTCCAGGCGATCAAGGGTGTGGAGATCGGCATGGGGTTCGAGATGGCCCGGCACCCCGGCGCCGAGGTGCACGACCCGATCCATTACGACCCCCAACTGGTCGACACGCCCACGCTCGGTTTCACGCGACCGACGAACAACGCCGGCGGGTTGGAGGCGGGCATGACCAACTCGCAGCCGATTGTGATCCGGGCGGCCAAGAAGCCGATCAGCACCTTGGCCCGACCCTTGGCCTCGGTCAACCTCAAGACCAAGCAGCCCGAATCGGCCTCGTACGAGCGGAGCGACGTCTGTGCGGTGGCCGCGGCCAGTTGCATCGTCGAGAACGTCGTGGCCTTCGAAGTCGCCCGGGCCATGGTCGACAAATTCGGCGGCGACAGTCTCAAGGAAATGAAGGCCCGGTGGAAGCTGTTTCACGAGATGGCGAGGGAGCAATGACGGCATGCACTACCGAATAGCGAAGAAAAAGGGGACGGGGCGCTTTTTCGGCCAGACCGTATTCGTGCTTCGAGCGTCTGCGATCGAAAAAGCCCCCCGTCCCCTTTTTTCAACGGGCCACTTAACGGCTTTTGGGTGAACAAGGATGTTCCGATTACACGACGTGGCCCGGCGGCGGATCTGCATCGCCGGCTTCTTTCTGTTGTGCGTGGCGCCGACGGCCGTGGTGGCGGCCTGGTGTGCATGGCGTCACCGGCCGGGATACCTGGCGGACGAATCCCGAAGGTTGGGCCGCGAACTGGGGCTGGCCGTCTCGCTCGATGCGGTCAAGTATCTGCGGCCCGGCGCCGCGCGATACGAAGGACTCGAACTGGCCGATCCGGAGACGGGCCAAACCGTGTTTCGTTGCCGGGTGCTCGAGGCCGGCTGGAAGAAAGCCGCCGATCCCCAGGGTCGGCAGCGGTCGACGTTGGTGCTGTCGGCCTCGGAGCCGGAAATCGAAACGGCCGCCGCGAGCCAACTGGGGCGATTACTCCGGCGGGTGTTGCAACGCGGCCGCGACCGGCCGGAGACCCACGTCCAGTTCAGCGCCGGCGACCTGACGCTGCGCAGCGAGCATTACGCCCAAACGCTGGTCGAGCTGCACGGCGGCATCGACGCCTTTCCGACCGGAACCGAAGCGTGGATCGGTTTCCGCCTGGCGGGCGTCGACATGCTCCAGCCGGTGCGAATCCGGGTCGGGCGCAATCGACAAACCGCACCGCCGGTGACCGGCTTCGAATTGGATACCGGCGGCAATGCGATCCCCTGCAGCGTCTTGGCCTTGGGGCTGCCTGGCTTCAACCAATTGGGCCCGCGGTCCCAGTTTCGCGGGATCATCTGGGCTAGCGAAGCGCGGCAGGGACCCGCCTGCGACGGATGCAGCGCCGATGCGACCGGCCAGTTGATCGACGTGGATCTGGGGCGCCTGGTTACGGATTGCTCGGCGCACCAACTCAGCGGCTTGGGGCTGGTGACGATCCAATCGGCCCGAATCCGCCGGGGACGCCTGCAACAGGCCACCGGCACGCTTCAGGCCGGTCCCGGTGTAATCAGCCGGTCGCTGATCACCGCGGCGGTCGAGCGATTGCACTTGATCGAAGGCGCCCAGCCCGCCACGCCGGGCGATCTCGTGCCCTACGAGCAATTGGCGCTGGCGGCAATCCTCGATGCGGACGGTCTGTCGATTCAAGGCCGTTGCCGGGCGGCCGGGCTGGGTACGGTCCTGGTCGACCGCCACAGCCGACTGCTCAGCGAGCCGGTCTTCCAGCCGCAACCGGTGGCGGCCCTGCTGCAGACGCTGGTGCCGGCCAACGAAGTCCAGGTGCCTGCCACCCGCCAGACCGACTGGCTGATGCGTCACCTTCCGCTGCCGCCGGTCGAATCGCCCAAGGGCCGGCAGAACTTTGGAGTGCGATGACTCGCCATCGCTTTCTTTCTTCCTGTTCTTCCAGCGTTCTCGCAAAAGCCGTCGTTTGGTTCTGTTTCATCTGAAAAGGGGAGCCCACGTGGGTGGCCCCGCCGATTCTGCGGAGAGCGGCTGGCCATTGGGTTGGGTCGGTTGGCAGAATCGTCGGTGTTTCGCAGCAACAGGAGGCGTCCTGCCCGCGCCGGCGGATCCTCTTGTGGCGTTGCCACCCAGACGTTTTTCCGAAAGCACCACACCAAGTGGCCGAGTCCACTGCGGAAAAACGTCTGGGCCACCCGCGTAAACGCTTGGCTCCCTTGAACATAAACAAGAGACAAATCTAAAACAGTCGAAGAAGTGAGTGGCTGTTCAACACATCGGCGTGTTTTGTATGGACGTTTGCCCCGACTGAAGTAAGAAGCGGGTACATCCACTTAGCGACGAGTGCGGGCCGTGGTCGAAGGTCGTTTCTGGGCCACGGTCGAAGGTCGTTTGCGGGCCACGGTCGAAGGTCGTTTGCGGGCCGTGGTCGAAGGTCGTTGAGCGGTGTTGGCACGATTCTTCGTGGCGCTCTTAGAATCCGCAATCTCATCAAAATCCTGCATTCCTACCAGCTTGCCTTCGGGGCCCCATTGCATCCAGGTACCGATCCGCTTCCCGCTGACGTACGTTACCTGCGACTCTCTGAGTCCGTTGGGATGCCAGGTTGTCCAGGTGTCGCTCTTCAATCCCGCTTCGTGCTCCCCTTCAGCCTGTTTCTGGCCGTTTTCGAACCACCAGGTAAACTTGCCGGCCGGCACGTCATGGTCGTATTTCCCTTCGGTCTTCTTGGTGCCATTCCGATACCAGGCAGTCCAAACTCCGTGCCTCTGGTCTTTGCCGGTCGGTGTCGCAGACTGGGAAGTTGAGGTTCCCGTCCACCAATCGTAAACTGGTTGGGGCACGGTCTGCACCCGCAAGTACGCCCCCTCGAACTGCTTCTGCCCCAACGCGAACCATTTAACGTCTTTGACCAAATGTCGGCCATCGATGTAGATAGACTGAGCGACAAGATCCCCGTTGGGAGCCCGCTCCAGCAATTCACCGTTGAGGACCCCGTTCTCGTAGGCCGCCTCCAGCCATATCTGGCCGTTGGAATGCCACCAAGTCCATTTGCCGCTGCGTTCACCGCGGGAGAAATTCCACTCGACGATGTTCTGGCCATGGCGGTCCTTGATGGTCCAGGTGCCGTGCAGCTTTCCGTCCACAAACGTCGCCTCGGAGACAAACGGGCCGGCAAACTCCTTTTGCTGCTGGCTTGCGAAAAGGTGCCCTGCGTCTTCGGCTGAATTCTGGACCCAACTGCCATGTTGCTTGCCGTTTTGGAACTCCCCCGTCTTTAGGACCTTACCATCGAGATCGTAGCTTCGGTACATTCCGTGATTAGCGTAGTTCCCGGCGTGATCCTGGACGACCTCTCGCTCGATTTTGACGTTTCCATTCGGGTAACGCTCGGTGACCGGTTCCAACAGCGGATTATCTGGAAATGTGACAAGCTCCAGGGGCTCTTGGCCTCTCGCTGTCACACCGGCCAGCACCACGACCAATCCAATTACTATACCGACGGTTGACTTCATTAGCATCATCGAAAAACCTCCTGAATAGGGACGATCAAAACCGTCAGGATCCGCACTTCACGTTCAATCTGATCGTCACTTTGTAAAACGCACCATCATGCGAACTCTTCCTGTTGCTACAAGCGTCATTTTCCGCAAAGTCTAGCCTCATGAGATGGCTGGTCGTGATTCATCCGCCCGACCAGTTGGAAAGGGCCTTGACGCTTGGAGGTGCGGCTGGAGAACGTCCCCACTTCTCGCTCCAAGGTCAAGAACCTATGCCTGGCGTGCCGGTTACGAGCCCTTGAGTCCCCAAGCGTCCAAACGCCCGTGTGAGGCGATTTCGCGGCGGAAAAGGCGTCAGGAACCGTTATTGACGAAGGGGTGGGGTTTTGATGGAAGCGCGGGCATGGGACGACCTTTGAGAACGACGGCGGGCGGGTTGGTATCCCTCTTCCGCCCCCAAGGCCGTCCACGGAAGAAACCACAGAACAACGGTTCCTGACACCTCCCCCCCTTGGTTGCGTCTACCGGCCGCGGCACGGTGGTGGAATTCAAGGGTATCGTAAGCGTCCGATCTGTCCATGGTTCCATGGTGGGGGGACGGAAGGGAGCGGCTATTTGGGGCGAGCCCGGCGATGGGCTCGGCGAGCACGGGTGCGGGTGGCTCGGGCTCGCGATTCGTCCA
>SDBV01005744.1_pt1 | contig 17425 bp, 12 predicted proteins | sample 2277081 | NCBI WGS metagenome assembly SDBV01 (sample SAMN10402039, study PRJNA504765) | marine sediment metagenome | isolation source: marine sediment core GS10_PC15, 223 cmbsf | place: Arctic Ocean: Southern Knipovich Ridge | collected 2010 | reverse complement strand
CCTGATCTCGCAGTGCCGGCAGATGCAGACGGCGGCCGCGGCGGCGACCGGCGGGATCTTCCGGACGTCGAAAGTCACCTATCAACGGCCTACGTAGGGGCAGGTGAGCGGATCGTCCACACGCGGCCGCCAGGGCGTCGATTGGGGCCGGAGGGTGTTTCGAGTCGGTTCGGGGGCGGGAGGCTCACAGACGCAAAGCAGGGGGCCTTCCTGTTGACGTCCGGCTGGGCGTTCGTCCACGCCCGGCTGCGCGAGTACGAGGAGAAGTACGACAGCGAGGCGGAGGAGCGGCAGAAGCGAAAGCCGAAATCTGTGGTGGAAAATTTACCACCACAAGACCAAGGCAAAGCCCGCGACAAGGCCGGCGAGGCGGTCAACGTCACGTCCATCGCGGCCGGCGAGTATGCGGAGAATCAAATCCGCAAGCACTTCACCACGTCCGAGCGGGTGGCGATTATGGAAACATTTGCCACGTTCACGCATGGCGGGGATCGCAAGAGCAAGCAAGAGGAAAATCTTGTCGTTGATTCTATGTCAGTGGACGAGGCAGCCAAAAAGGCCAGCTCAGCCCCAACCCCATGAAAACCAAGCACTTTACGCCCCGCCCCGGACCACAAAACGGCTGATTCGGCGTGGAAACCGGGTTCCGGGGGGCCGCGGATCCCCGCGAAATCCCCCGGTCGCGGAATCCGGGGGTTGACGGATTGTCGCCGGCGTGGTCAACTGCGGGTGATAAAACTGGAACCTAGGTTCTGGACGATGAAAATGATGATTCTCAGAAAGGCCGCAACCCTGGTCGACCGTGTCCGAGTGGCAACACCGGGCGGGTACCTTCATCGGTGCCTTATCAACGATCGGCCAGGGCTGCGGCTTTTTTGTTGCGCTGCTCTCTGCAGCGCACGGAGGAGTACTACCCCATGATCGCTCCAACTGAGTCCCATGAGTCCGCCGGCCATGAGCCGGCCGAACAACCAGCGACCCACCATATCCCGGGGTCGAACGTCGGCGCGTTGTGCGAGGAGGCCGTTTGCCTTTTCCGCAAGTTGACCGATCGGCTGAGTCAACTTACCCCACACCTACGCCGCCAACCGACCAACGACGGTGGCCACCTGGTCGAGGTTCGAGGCCCGGCGGGTTTCCGATTCGTCCAAGGCCCCATGTCGCCGATCGAGGCGGCCGACTTTTGTAGGGAGTTCGCAAGCGAGGCCAAAGGCACGAAGTACCACGCCTCGGAAGGACCACCGCACCGCATGATCGGCCGCAAGAGAAAAAAGCGGCGGTGGCCAGAACAGCGAGAACAACGGCACGGCCGCATGACGCCCGCGACCCACCCGGCTGTTGTCTGCCGGCCGCCAGCCGAGCAGCCGAAGTTGTTTCTTCGGCAGGCGTTGGACCTGTGGAGCGCCGGTCAGGAGCTGCCGGCGGTGATGGTAGCCCGCCTTGCTATCGAATCCTACTTGTACGCGCTTTGTCTCCAGCATCCCCGTATCGATGCCCGCACGATGCACCGGAGCGCGGTCACGTACCAAGTGCGGCTGATGCACGTTGGGGCGATCGACAAGAAAAACATGAAGCGAATCGACCACATGTACAACGTGGCCAGCCAGGTCGCCCACGCCCGGGCTGTTTCTTACCACCGGATGGCGTACGTGATCCATGCAACGCGGGCGATCATCGAGCTGTCGTGCTTCTCAAATGGCGAAGGGAGGGCAGCGTAACGACCCGCGTAGAACCCACCCCGCCAAGCTGCGCAGTTACGGGTGGCGGCCGCGGCGGGGGACTGTTTACACGATAACCCTAGCAGGAGGTGAGACAATGTCCATCATAGACGGCAAACGGGTAGAGCACCTTGGCGATGGTGCCTACATTTCAGAGGACGGAAACGGTGGCTACGTTCTGACGGCCAACCACCACGACCCGGACTTGGCGACTGGAGTAGTGTGCCTGGATGTTTCCGTGATGGCGAACTTGCTGCAATTCGTTCGCGCCAACAAAACACCTTGACCGCCCGACTGCTACATCGGTTGCCACGTGCGGTGACCGTGGCCGGGCGGGGCGTTTGAGAAATGAACCACAACCCGTTAGAATCAGTGAAACTAACCTTTGCCACCTGGGCGCCCGGACTGCAAGCCGGGTGCCCGGGTGGTGACTTGCAGAAAAGGATGGAATCGTGAGCAAGAAGCTAAGCCCGGCCGTGGGCTATATTCGCATGAGCAGCGGCCATCAGGAAAAGAGCCCCGCACAACAGCGGGCGGAAATCAAGAAGCTGGCCGCCAAGCACGGCTACCGAATCGTCCGGTGGTATATCGACGAAGCGATCAGCGGCGATGACACCCACAAGCGCGTCGGTTTCCAGAAGATGATCCGCGACGCTGAAGAGAAGGGCGACTTCTGCGCCATCCTCTGTTGGGATCAAGACCGGTTCGGAAGGTTCGACTCGATCGAGGCGGGCAAGTGGATCTACCCCTTGCGACAAGCCGGCGTTTGGCTGGTGACCGTCTGCCAGGGGGTCATCGACTGGAACGACTTCGCCGGCCGGATGATCTACAGCATTCAGCAAGAGGGGAAACACCAGTTTCTAATCGACCTGTCCAAGAACGTGCTGCGGGGCCGAATCGCATCGGCCAAAAAGGGAAACATGATCGTCACCCCACCGTACGGATACGATCGGGTTTTCTTCGACGCGGGCGGCAAGCTGGTCAAGCGGGTTGCCTACGGCGAGAAGTTCTCCCGCCCGAAGGATTGGGCCGTCCAGCTGGCCCCGGCGGAGAACGCCGGGGAGGTGGAGGCCGTCCGGTGGATGTTCGACACCTTCGCCCACGCGGACTGTAGCGTTCACTGGCTGGTGATGGAGTTGAACCGGCGGAAGGTACCGACTCGACGCGGGCAAGGCTGGAGCGCCGTATCGGCCCGCTACATCCTCACGCACCCCGTCTACGTCGGGACCCTTGTCTTCGGCCGGCGACAAGGCGGCAAGTACCATCAGGTTGACGACGATGGGGAGATCAGCAAGGTCAACGGCCGCGGGTCCCGGGCAGCCCCGATCGTGGTCGAGAACGCACACGAGCCCCTTATCGACGCTGCGGTTTTCGAGAAGGTCCAACGCAAGCTGAGGGAACGGAAGGGGAAGAAATCCAAGCCCCGCTACAACGGCTACATCCTGACCGGGGTGGTTCACTGCGGGCACTGCGGCCGGTCAATGTGCGGAAAGGCTTCCGGCTGCAAGACCGACCCGAACCGGCGATACTACTACTGCCCCGGCGGCCAGACCGCCCGGTGCAACACCCACTCGATCCGACAAGACGCCCTGGACGACTACACCCTCGATGTGATCCACAAGCGGCTGACCGACCCCCAGACGATCGAGGCTATCAAGAAGGCCATCCACCGGCGGTCAAAGCAGACCGAGGTGTTCAAGGGCTCTACGCGGTCCCTGAAGGCCCAGGTGGACGCCATGGACAGGAAGATCAGCAAGGGGACCGAGAACCTGCTGCTGGCCGATCCTCGCGATATGGAGGAGCTATCGAGCCTGCTGCGGGAATGGCGGACGGAGCGGTCACAACTGCAAACTGACTTGGAGGCCACGGCGGTCGACCCGGCCGGGGGGGGTGCCGATGAATTGGCGAAGCGGGCGGTCCGGGAACTGAAGCAACTTCGAAAGCACCTCGACACGGCCGACCGGATGAAGGTCCGGGCGGTGGTCAAGGCGATGGTAGAGGACATCCAACTGTACTGGCAGCCCAACGGGAAGCGATACCGGACGCTGGCCCGCGGGGTCCTCACGTTCAGGTCCGACTTAGGGGTTTTGGAAGGCAGTAACAATACTGCTTCTGCTCGTCGCCGGAGGGGAAGCGGCGGCCCTTGACGTCGACCAGCCACGTCGTTTCGCCGGGGGCCGAGACGATGAAGTCGAGGCTCTTGATCGAGGCCCCGTTGCCCAGCAGACTCCGCTTCGACTCGTCCACCGCCACGTACGGCACGCCGCGGTTGCGAAGGTACTCTTCGAAGGCCGCCTCGTAATGGTTGTCGCGGTTGGCCATGGGATCACGATAACAGGCCGCCCGTAAGTTGGCAATGTAGGTCAGGGCTTGCCCTGACGAACGGATGCAAATATGCAACAGATCTGTCAGGGCAAGCCCTGACCTACTCGCGAGTTAGCCGTCACTGCTTTGCAGCAGTTCGCGCAGTCCCTTCCGCAGACGGTCGTCGTCGGGAACGTGGCCCGATCGGTCCAGGGCCTCGTTGGCGGCGAGAAGATATCGCCGGAGATACGTCTGGACGCCCGGGTCGTTGCCTTGCATGGCGAAGTGGGCGATCTTGATCAGCTTGTGTGAAATCCGCCCAAGTTCCGTCTCGCTCAACAGACCCGACCCACAAGCCCGCTCGATGGCCACCAGCAACAGCTCCACGTTCTGCCGGGTGATCTCCTTTTCCGACTGGCCGGCGTCGCCGTATCTGCCGACCACCGCCAAGATCTGATCGACGCCCTGGCGTTGGTCGGCCGATTGCGGACTGTCCAGTTTGGCTACGGCTTCGGAAACGTCCCGGGCACAGGCGAAGTGCTCTTCCGCCTCGCCTCCGTCGAAGTCCGCTTCCCGTTTCTTCAGATCCGCCACAATCGGGCCGAGCTTCGACAACGCATCGTTTTCGACCGGTCGTTTGCCGGCAAGCGTGCGGGCCAACTCGAGCTTGTAGTACATCCGCAGAATATAAGGGGCCTTGGAGTTCCGCGTGAATCCCAAGTCGTCGGCGTGGCGGATCCCCTTGTAGAACAAGTCGACGGCCTGGTCGTAATTCACCGCCGCTCCGAAAAGATGGCACTCGGCATGCCGCTCGTACACGTTGGGGCCGCGCTGCGACTTGCGACGCTCCGCCTGGTTGGAAAAGCCCGCGAAGGCATCCGGGATCTCGTCGGATACCTCCGTATATTCCTTCGAGGCCGCGTCGTCGTCGCCCAGAAAGTGGTAGGCCATGGCGATACCCTGACGGGTCCACAGCACCAGCTTCTCGGTATCCACGCCGGGAGTTTCCCCGCACGCCTCTCTGCGCTTCAGCGCGTTTTTGAACGAACTCAGGGCCGCTGCGAACCGCCACGAATCCATCTGCACCCATCCTCGCCGCTCCATGACGTACGCCCTGAGGGGGTGATCCTCCGCAACGCCGGCCACCTGCTCGGCGCGATCGACGGCCTTGGCGGCTTCCTTGCAGTTGGATTTCTTGCGATACGCGTCGGCTTCCAGACACCGCACCACGATTTGCAGCGAAGGACAGGCCACGCTCGCCCGGGCCTTCTCCGTGTAGGCAGAACTCTCGAAAGGCTTGTCGCGATCGATCCACATCCGCGCGCAGTCGGCCGCGCACAGGGCGGACAGGACGCGAGCACCGGTATCGTCGTACCGCTTCATCGCTTGCTCGTACGATTGTTGCGCCTCTTCCCACCGCCGCAGCTTGTGTTCGATCACTGCCCGAAGGTGCAACTCCGTGGCCGACGGATCGTCGCTGAGCTGCATTTCCTCGACGATTTCGTTCAGATTGTCCAAATAGTTCTTGTCGTTCAGATGCAGCCTTGCCAGTTGCCTCAGCCGTCGCGTTTCGTCGTTCTCGGGCAGTTCGTTGTTTCTGAGATAGCTGGCGATGGTCTTCAACTCACGATAGAGCGAAGCCACGTTCGAACTGCGAACGAGTTGCGACAGGGCGCTCAGCGACACACCGTCCAGCGCGGCCTCGCCGTGATCGACGGCCTCGATCAGCGCTTGGCGCACCCGGGGGGTGAACCAGGGGACTTCCTCGAACCAGGGCTCCCCGTGCAATCCGGGCATGGCCCCCAACTCGGCACGCAAACTTTCGATGGCCGGGTCGCGACCGCCGCTCAGCAACGGAATCATCACGCCCAGCAACACGAACACCAGCGCTGCCGCGGCGGAGGCCTGAAACACTCGACGCCGATACCACCGCGGCCGCGGCGGCGACGCTGTCGACCGACGCGGGCGGGTATCGCTGAACGAAGAAGAAACGGCCGGCGCAGTGAGCTGCCCCGGTCCGCCGCCCCGCTTGGTTTCCACCTCCGGCAGCGAGCGGACCTGCTGCGGGTCGGCAAACGGTCCCACCGCACGGATCACTTCGGCGGGCGTGGCGTAGCGGTCGGCCGCGTCCTTGGCCATCATCCGCGCCAGCACGTCCTGCAACGCTTGGGGAACGTCGCTTCGTTCGTCGAGCAAGGAAGGAATGGGCGCTTCTCGGTGGGCCCGTTGCTTCTTCCATATCGAATTGATCTTCTCGCCCCCGAACGGCACTTTGCCCGTCAGCAGGTAGTACAGCGTGCAGCCGAGACTGTAGAGGTCCGCCCGAATGTCGACCTGGCGGGCGTCCTCCCACTGTTCGGGCGCCATGTAGTCCATGGTACCCATCGGCCGGGCGTCCTGCGTGATTCCCGTGGCGGTTTGCTGCTCGGCGACCAGTCGGGCCAATCCCAGGTCGAGGATCTTGATCTGGCCCGACTTGCTGAGCATCACGTTCGACGGCTTGATGTCGCGATGGACGAGGAACAGTTCGTGGGCGTGCTGCAATCCGACCGCCGTCTGTCGAACCATTTCGCAGGCGGCGCCGACCGACAGGCGGCCCTCCTGTTTGACCAACTCCTCCAGATTGCACCCGTCGACGAACTCCATCACGAGGTAGTGGATGCCTCGATCCTTGCCCGCGTCGAGTGCCTGGACGATGTTGGGATGCTCCAAACGGCCGCTGTGCTCCACCTCCAGGCGAAACCGTTCCACGGCCTCCTTATTGTCGAGGAAATGCTGCGGCAGCACTTTCAGGGCCCGGATCTTACCCAGGCCCGTGTGACGCGCTTTGTAGACCACGCCCATGCCGCCGCGGCCGATCGTCTTCAGGAGTTGATAATCGCGAACCTTCGTCAACGCGGGGGTGACGGCCTGGGGCTTATCGAAGACGGTGGCAATCAGGTCCGCGAATTCGGGAAATCGGCCAATATACCCCTGCGGGGTTACATCGGACTCCCCTGCCTGGCTGCGATAGTCCAGGTCCAGCAGCATCAGTTCCCGCAAGAAGGTCCATCGCTCGCAGTCGGCGACGCCGGCCAGATAGTCCTCGATCCGAGGCCGTTTGCCGGCGTTGAATTGGGCTTCGAACGCGTCACACGCCTGCTCGAGGCGCGTTCCGATCGATGCTTCGGGCGAGAGTTTCGTTTGCTCACGCGGTTGGTCGTCCACGGTTCATCCCCCCGCACTAATCGCCGCCAAATGAGTGTATTCACGTCGGACGGCCGGGGGAGAACCGGGGCGTTGTTCGGGATCTCCGCGGGCAGCCGTCCGAGTACCGTGCGATCTCACCGTTGGGGGCTGGATGATTGCCTCCATCAATTATACCCGGCTCGGGACGTAGTATTGCGCGGCCCCTGGGGAAAAACTTGGGGAAAACCCGCATAGACCACCAAACGGAGGATCGTCAGGCAACTAGCACCACCTGAAGTTAAGACTGGACTGCCCTGTTCAACATGCCTGAACGTCCCAACCAGCAAAAACTAGCCAGCCGTTGCAGGGTGCGTGCAAAGCTCAACTCTTCGCGGCGTAGAGTTCGGCGTATTCGAGCACCCAGAGATCGAGCATCTCCTCGAATGAGGTCAGATCGACTTCGGTGAGGCGTTGGAAGTGGGAGCGGTTGAACGGCTCCTTGTTGCGGATGGTGGCCTTAACGGCCAGGTCCAGCATGTGGTACTTCGACGCCGGCCGGATGACCATCTCCAGGCGGCTGAAGTAGTTGGTTCCCGGGCGGCCGGGGCGCACCCGGATGTCGTCGCGACTGATGGCCGCCCCCCAACCGCGGTCGCCGACGATCGTCTCGAAGCGGAAGCCCGGGAAGTGGTCGGCCAGTTGCCTCAGACAGGCCTCGATCCGCTCGGAAAGGGCCAGCCGATACTGGGAATGAAGCCGGGCGAGCTCCTTTTCGGTGACGGCCTTTTCGACCTCGCCGCGGGACCGGGCGCTGCCGGTGCGGTGGCCTCGTTCGATCGCCTTCTCGAGTCGTTTGTCAAATTCCATGGGAGCAATCCAGCCGCAGGTCCGCTGCTGCGGGGGCGAAGTGGGGGGTGGCCGCCGTGCCGGCGACCGCTAAGGACTCGTATGGGAATTACTTCCCGAATTCGGCGCGTACAGTAGCCATCTCGCTCCGCGAGATGTGGCCAGCGAAAACCCAGACTGTTTGGGGCTACATCTCGCGGAGCGAGATGGCTACTATACGGAAGTAATTCCCATACGAGTCCTAAACGTTTTGGTCGTCTTGGCCCGGCGTGCCTTCCTCTTGTGCCGATGTGCCTTCCCCTTGACTCGGCGTGCTTACGGCTTCGTCCTTGGGTTGCTGCACCTGGTCGTCGACCGCCGGCACCTCGTGCGGCGCCTCTTGCGGTTCGCTTGACGTCGTCTGCGTCACGGGCTGCGGGGTGGGCGTCTCGTCCGATGACGGCGGGGCCGCTGTTTCCGCGCCGGGCGTCTCGGTGGCAGCCGTTTGCGGCTGGTGCTCGGCGCCTTGGGAAGGCTCCGCCGCGGACGCCGCCGCGGTCGCTGGCGTGGTGGTTTCCTCTTGGCTTGCCGGGGCGCCCGCCGCGGCGGCCTCCGCTTCGCCTCGGACGGCCTGCTCTTCTGCCGGCTTGCTGTTGGGCTGCTCGTCTTGCCCTTGCTGCCGGAAGAACTGGGCCAGGTCGCCGAAGGTCCGCAACGGTTCCTTGCCGGATTTCATTTCCTCGGTGAGGGGGATCACGGGCTTGGGTGGGGTCTTGGGACGATGCCTGGGCGTCGATGCATCGCGGCCCCTCGGTGGACCTTTCCCGCGCGGCGGGCGCTTGCCGCGCGGCGGGCCCTTGTCCTTCGGCGTCCCCGAGGGCCGGGGCCGACGCGGTCTGGCCGCGGCCGTCGACTTCTCGCCGCGACCGCCGCGCTGCGAGCCATCGGCGCCTTCCTCTCGTTTCTCGTGGCGGCGTCCGGGGGGCGGCCGTTTGGTGCCGGGCTGGACCATCGTCAGCGATACCCGACGCCGCTGCTTGTCCACTTCGATCACCCACACCTTGACAATGTCGCCCACGGCGACCACCTCGTGCGGATCGCGGATGAACTTGTCGGCCAACTGGCTGACGTGGATCAGTCCGCTGTCGTGCATGCCGATGTCCACAAACGCCCCGAAGTCAACCACGTTGAGCACGGTCCCGGTCAGCTCCATGCCGGCCTCGAGATCCTCCAGCTTCAGCACCCCCTGTTTGAACACCGGGGCCGGGAGGTCTTCGCGGGGATCGCGTCCGGGCCGGGCCAATTGGGCGAGGATGTCCTTCAAAGTCAGCGTGCCGATCTCGAGTTGCTGGGCCATCGCCTCCAGGTCGACCTCGGCCACGCGTTGGGCCAGTCCGGCGGCCTTCTGCTTGTCGGTCAGATCGGCCGCCGTACACTGTAAACGGTCCAGCACCCGGTTGGCGGCTTCGTAGCTTTCCGGATGGATCCAGGTGGCATCCAGCGGATTCTCTGGGGAGTCGATCTTCAGGAACCCGGCCGCTTGCACGAACGTGGCTTCGCCGAAGCCGGGTACCTCGCGGAGTTGGTCGCGGCTGCGGAAAGGGCCGTGCTCGCGACGGTGGTCGTGGACCCGCCGGGCAGTCAACTGGTTCAGCCCGGAAACGTATCGCAGCAACGCCGCGCTGGCCGTGTTGACGTCCACGCCCACGTAGTTGACGCACGACTCGACGACCTCGTCCAGCGACGTCTTCAGATGCTTGGCCTTGACGTCGTGCTGGTAGAGGCCCACGCCGATGTTGGCCGCGTCGATCTTGACCAATTCGCTCAAGGGGTCCTGCAAACGCCGTCCGATGGAGATCGCCCCGCGCAGGCTGGCGTCGTAACCGGGGAACTCTTCGCGGCCCACGCGGCTGGTGGAATAGACGCTGGCGCCGGCTTCGTTGACAATCACGTAGGCCACATCCCGGCCCTGCAATTCACCGGAAATCAATTCGGCGAAGAAGTCTTCGCACTCGCGGCAGGCCGTGCCGTTGCCGATGACCACCACCGAGAGCTGGAAACGCTCGATCAAGTCGATCACCTTTTCTTTGGCCTGCCGGCGGCGCTCCGGCCGGCCGACCAGGTAGATTACGCCCTTTTCGAGCATGTTGCCGAATTGATCCAGCGCGGCCAGCTTGCAGCCGCTCTTGAAGCCCGGATCCACCGCCAACACGCGGCGGTTGCGAACCGGCGGCTGCAACAGCAGGTTGCGGAGGTTGCGGGCGAACACGTCCACGGCGTGGGCTTCGGCCCGATCGGTCAATTCGCGGCGGGCTTCGCGTTCCAGGCTGGCCACGATCAACCGGCCCAAGGAGTCCCGGGCGCAGCCTCGCAGATAGTCGGCATGGGGATGCTCCGGCGGCACGAGCATCTCGTCCAACACCCGGTGCATGGCATCGAGGTCCGACTCGATCTTCACTCGCAGCACCTTCGCCCGTTCGCCCCGGTTGATGGCCAACACGCGGTGGGGTGGGATCTTGCGGAGCTCCTCGCGATAGTCGAAGTAATCGCGAAAGGCCTTGATCTTCTTCTCTTCGGCCTTCTTCTTTTTTAGATCCCTTTTGCTGAGCCTCGGCTGGGCCTTGGCCGATTTCTGCGCAGTCTCGCCTTTTGGTTTTGGTTTTGGTTTTGGCTCGGCTTCTCCGCCCGATGGTGCGGCCGGTTGGCCGGACGATGCGGCCGGTCGGCCGGAGGAGGGCGGGGCGGCCGTCTCCGGCGCGTCTTCCACGCTGGCTTCGCTCGGCTGGGAGTTGCCCGGCTCGGCTTGCTTCTCATCGGCAGGTTCGGACGTTTCCGCCGTCGCGGGAGGTTGCTCCGGGGAATCTTCCGGCGGCGTCGATGCCTCGGCCGGTTGGTCACTGGGATTGCCGGGATTCACGGACGTTTCCGCCGTCGCGGGAGGTTGCTCCGGGGAATCTTCCGGCGGTGTCGATGCCTCGGCCGGTTGGCCACTGGGATTGCCGGGATTCGCGGACGTTTCCGCCGTCGCGGGAGGTTGCTCCGGGGAGTTTTCCGGTGGTGTCGCTGCCTCGGCCGGTTGGTCACTGGGATTGCCGGGATTCACGGACGTTTCCGCCGTCGCGGGAGGTTGCTCCGGGGAGTTTTCCGGTGGTGTCGCTGCCTCGGCCGGCTCGGCTTCGGGCTGATCGGGATTTTGCGACGTTTCGGCCGGCTTCTCTTCGGATTCGAGTGCTGTTTGCGGGGTTTTCTGCGCTGTCTCGGCGGCCTTTTCCTGCCTTTCCGCTGGCGTCGCCGGCTTCTTTTCAGGCGTTTCGGTGGGACCTTTTCCCTCAGCCTCGACCGCCGTACAGACGAACTTGCCGGTGCGCTGCAAGATCTCGCGGAGCCGCTGGCGGAGATCGGCCTGCTCGCTGAACTGTTCCGCCAGGATATGACCGGCCCCAAAAAGGGCGTCGGCCGGCGTGGGCACCTGGCGGTCGGGGTTGGCGAAGTCGGCCGCCCGGGCGTCCAAGTCGGCACAGGCCGGGTCGGCCTCGAGGATCTCTCGGGCCAGTCCATCTAGTCCTCGGGAGCGGGCCAGCGTAGCCAAGGTCTGCTTCCTGGGCCGAAACGGCATGTACAGATCTTCCAGCCGTTTGCTCGTGCCGGCCGAAAGGATCTGCTTGGCCAGTGTCTCCGTCAGTTTCCCTTGGGCTTCGATCGAGCGGAGGATCGTCTGCTTCCGGTCGGCCAGCAGGCGCATTTTGGCCAGCCGGGACTGGACCTGCCGGATCTGCTCCTCGTCCAGGCCGCCGGTCCGGTCCTTGCGGTATCGCGTGATGAAAGCAACCGTATTTCCCTCGTCCAACAGCTCGACGACCGCCTGAACCTGTCGCAAGGGAACATTCAGGCCGCGAGCCACGTGCCGCAAATCGATGGTTACCGTAGTGGCCATAGAGGGTTGGCAGGCGTCGGGTAGGATCGGACGCGACTTTCAGGTGGATCGGGGGCTACTCTTGTCAGAATGTAGCGCATCGCCAAACGGATGTCAAGATGCGCCCCGGGCTGCCCACCTCGCAATGGCTCTCCCGTTACATCTTTCCTACAAGGTACACCTTGCCCCGTCTGCCCAATAAACCGGTGCTCTCAGGGGAATCGATCCATCGGGCATCACCGCGCCAGCAAAGCTGGCGGGCAGAAACCGCATTTTCCGACAAATACATCGGACCCGCAAGGTGCCTACGGCCGATACAGAGGGAGGAAACCAGGGTGGGCCCATCCGAGCGAGGTTCTGTACCATGAGTCCGAATCACTTACGTGTATATTACGGTCCCACGCCGGAATCTTCCAGTGCCGGTGTGGCCGAAACCGAAGACCGACGGCAAACGGTTACGGTCCCCCTGATGGAAGTCATGCCCCTGTTGGCCGACGCGGTCCAGTCGCAGCGGACCTGGCTGCGCGATTTCCAAGAAGACGAAATGACGATCTCCATGGATCTCTACGAAGTCCTCTTGGCCTATCAACACTACCGTCGCCCCTCGGCCTGAGTTCGCTTGGGCGAGTCGCTTCCCACCAGCGATCAATCCCCCTCTTCTACCTAGCGCAGCCGCTAGCCGCAACCAAAGGGGATTAGGTGCTTAGGGGATCAGGGTTTGTCCTCGCAACCCTAACAGCCTAACCTCCTAATAACCTGGACCCTAAGACCTGTGCCAGCAACCTGTTACGGCCCGCCGGCCAAGAATCTTTGTCAAAGACTTAACGAGGTTTGAGGTGAGCAGTACAAGAAAGAAAAAACGGCGGCCGCATTTACAATGCGGCCGCCGTCAACGAGCCGGTTGCCGACCATCGTCGGCGGCATTTCAAATGACCGACAACCGGACTTCGTAGGCCAGGCTCCTGATGAATCGTTTGGCTTCGGCGTAGTCGTTGGGATGAACGTCGTGTACGAACCGCTTGAGTTGGCCGAGCATCGCATCCGTCGTTTGCCGGGCCGCCGTTTGCCTGCCGACCTCCAGCCGCCGGCTGGCCGCCCGCTCGGCGAACGCCTTCTCCAACTCCGCCCGCAGCCCGGCAAACGCGTCCGCCTGTAGCAGGATCGGCCAGGAAACCTCGCCCGTGGGGCCGTCCAATTGGCCCGGGCTGAGGCGGTCCGGCAACGCCTCCTTGGCCCGTCGGGCGATTTCGGCCGAACTCGATCGCGGACTCCGCATCGAGGCAACGGCCTGACGGTTGATCCGCTTCACGGCGAAGTAGGTGCGTACGTAGGTTTCGTGATTCTCGATCTCGCGAAGTTGGGCCTCTGCGTGGATCACCCGGGCTTCGGCGGTCAGCCGATTGTATCGCCCGGCGGCGTCGATCATCTCGGCATGGTAGTCATAATGGCCGAGCCACGGCAGACCGTAATACGATTGAGGGTAGGCTGTGCGGCTGTGGTGTGACTGCACATTGTGCAGCGGCGGCACGCCGAACACCCTGGCCGGTGGCTGGGCCTGAACGTCGTTGGCACACACGGCGAAAATCGCCGACACGGTCACGAGTTGAATCCAAAAAGTTTTCATCGTACGGTTTCCTGGTTTTACGGGGTTTTTCGGCCGTCTTGGCATTTGTTTTGGTTTTGGTTTCCGTCCCTTCCAACCATATATTCCCGGTTCCCATTGCGATCTTGCGCGGGTGCCGGTCGATTTCTACAACTGTTCGTTCCACTGCGGCCGATCGTACTTTTCGGCGGCCAATCGGGCGGTAAGTTCCCGGGGCCAGAGGGCGCATGGCTCGGCCGCGTCCCAGGCCGCCGTCAGCGCGCGGCGAATCGCGGCGGCTCCCAGCGGCAGATTGGCCACGAAGGCCCCATGACGCCGTCCGTTGCGATACTCGGGCTGGCGCGGGGGCATCCTCAGACATCGGTCGAGCAACTCCAGCGGAAAGTCGTACAGCAACGTGCCGTGGTACAGCAGATGGTTTCGTTTTAGACGGACGCTGTTGCCCGAGAACTTTTTAGACAGAACGTCCCCGATGGCCAGATCACTGACTCCTCGACAGCGGACGCCCGGCGCCAACGGCTCGAGCGCCGCGGCCAGCGTACCCAGCACGAACCGATGGGCACAGTCGAGGTGACGAAGCCTTGGCCGCATCCGGCAACTGAGCACCAGGGCGTACATCAAGCAGCCGGGCCCGGCGACAATCGCCGCCCCGCCGCTGACCCGGCGAAACACGGGGATTCCCAACTCCCGGCAGGCGTCCGGCCGAACCTCCTGGTGGATTCTCGAGGAACGGCCCACCACGACCATCGGCCGGGCCGGCTCCCACAGGCGAAGCGTTTCGGTCGCCCGGCCGGAGGACTCGGCGACGGTCAACAGGGCCTCGTCCAGCGCCAGGTTTTCGGCCGGCTTCGGCAGTGTCAGGTCTAGATATTGCATGCGGGCTATTGTGACATGGAAACATTTGTCGTGAAGCCCCTTTTGCGGGAGGCGACTCCGTCAGCGATTGTGGGAGGCGAAACGGCGCGTCGATCGCCAACAGAGTCGCCTCCCACAACCGCCTCCCACAACCGCCTCCCACAGTCGCCCCTGGCGGCTTTCCATGGCCCCGGGCCGGAGAGTAACGGTTAGGTAAACTTACTCTCTAAGTAACTACAAAGACAGAAGTTGCGTCGTTCTGCGGAAATCTGTCGTCGGCAGGACTGCCAAAAAACTTGAAGAATTCTTGAAGTTTTTAAGTCCTTATCGAGGTTCGACTTACGGCCGTAGCACCCCCCGATCGGTCGGCCTTACGATTTGCCCTCCGTTCGCTTGTCAGGCAAACTCACTAAGTGGGGTGCGGCTTGGGCGGCCGAACCGAGCGCGCGCACCGGGAATTGCCCGGGGGTTTAGAATTGAAATGGAGTTTCTGCCGGCTCCTGGCCGGCGAGGTGGATCGACATGAAGGCCAGGTGGATCAATATGAAGATGCCTTCCCGAGTCTTGTGGGCGCTGGCGGTTGCCGCATTTTGGACCGTCCCCGGTATGGCCCAGGTCTGTTGTTCGCCCCCGGCCGAGTGGACGGGCGTGGAGACCCCGGCGTATCAACTCGTGTACCAGACGGTGTGCGACCCACAACAGACCACGGCCTATCGCATCGAGTACGAGACGGTCTACGAGGACCGCCAAGTAACCCGTTATCGCCCCGTCTGGGAAACCCGGGTCCGAGAAAATCGGTATACGGTATCCCGGCCGGTCTGGGAAACCGGCACTCGGGAGGAACGTTACACGGTGTCCCGGCCGGTTTGGGAAACGCAGTGGCGGGATTGCAGCTACAACCGGGTTCGCTACGTGCAGGAGACGGGGTGTCGCGAAGAGCGTTACGTCGTCTGCCGGCCGGTTTGGGAGACCCGCCAGCGCCGCGAGACCTACACCGTCTGTCGGCCGGTCTGGGAAACCCTCCAGCGGACCGAGTATCACACGGTCATGGATCCGGTGACCACCATCCGCACCGAGTACGTCGACCAAGGCTGCTTCGAGCAGCAAACGGTCTACCGGCCGTGTTCGCCGGCCACTCGGCTGAGGTGGCTGGCCGGCGGTTGCACCGTCGATCCGATAACCGGGGCCACGGTCTTTCGGCCGTCGGGGTTGCATTGGGTCCAGATCCCGCGCGGCCGGATGGAGGTTCAGCAGGTATGGCGGCCCAACCTGGTCGCCCGGCAGGTCCCGCAAACCACCTACTGCCCAAGAACGGTCGCCCGACAGGTCCCCGTGCAAGTCTGCCGTTATCAGCGAGAACAAGTCTTCCGCGACGTGCCGTATCAGGTCTGCCGCATCGTCCGCGAAGAGCGGGTCCGCCAAGTGCCCTACACGGTAAGCCGTCCGGTGGTCGAACGGGTCGAGCAGCAAGTGCCGGTGCAGGTCTGCCGGATGGTCACCGAAGAGCGGGTCCGCCAGGTTCCGGTGACCACCTGCCGCTGGGTCACCGAAGAGCGGATCGAAAAGGTGCCGTATCAGGTTTGCCGCATGGAGGCCGTGCAGGACACGATCCGGGTGGCGAGAGTCGTCGAGAAGCGGATTCCGGTGACGTACACCTATTACGTACCGCGGCAGGTAGGTTACCGCGTGCGGATCGATCCTTGGGGGTGGCCGTCGGCATGTGCGATCCCGCCGGCATGCGGTTCGGTGGCGGGTGCCGTCGTGGCGCCACAACCGACGCCGGCGGTGCCCGAGCAAGAAACCGGCGGCAGCGCCGGCGAGGCCCCCTCGCTTGACCCGAGTGAGCAGATTCCCGAGCGACAAGAGGTAGACGAATCCACGCCCCTCGAACGGGACGCCGACGTCCCGCCGTCGGATCGCTTGCCGGCGTCCCAGTCGGAAGCCAACGACCCCTAAAACCACGTGAGATCACGCCCTGGTGATCGGGGCAGCCAGTGCCGGGGCACGGGTCGACATGCGACCTGTGCCCCGTTTTGGGTGCTCTGCGACCCCTCGTCAACCTTCTGCCGGAAGTACGGCAATCGACACCAGCCGTTGTCAGCGGCCGAGAGCTTGCGTAAAATAGTCTCCGACTTTCCAACCGAGTTTGCGGGACATCGATTATGGCGGCGGCGTTCAATGGCCCAGGGGAGGCGTTTCCGGCGACGCAGTGGTCGCTGGTCGCCCGGGCCGGACAAGATGACGTCGAGGGTCGGCGAGAGGCGCTCGGCCAACTGCTCGGGCGATATCTGCCGGCCCTGCAGGCGCACCTGGTCCACCAAAAAAGACTCGCGCCGGAGAAGGCCGATGATCTGGTCCAGGAATTCGTGACCAGCAAGATCATCGAAAAAGACCTGATTGCCCGGGCCGATCAGCAATTGGGCAAGCTCCGCACGTTCCTGCTGACCGCCCTGGACCGGTTCGTGATGAATCAGTTGCGCAACGAACGCGCCAAGAAGCGGGCTCCGTCCGAAGGGGCCGTGGTGGCGTTCGATGAGCAGCACGGCGGCGGGCCGGCCGGGCAGCGACCCTCCGAGACCTTCGACGTGGCGTGGGCCCGCGGCGTGATCTCCCAGGCCTTGCAGCAGATGCGCGACGAGTGCGAGTTGACCGGCCGCGACGATCTGTGGGGCGTGTTCGAATGTCGCGTGATCGGCCCCACCCTGGAAGGAACCGAGCCGGTCGACTATGCGACGCTGGTGCAGCGGTTCGGATTCCAAACCCCTTCGCAGGCCTCCAATGCCTTGACCACCGCCAAACGGATGTACGCCCGGGCGTTGCGGGCGGCGATCGGACAATACGCCGTCGATCAGCAAGAGATCGAGTCGGAATTGATCGATCTGAAGGAGATTCTCGCGCGTTGCGGCAACCAGCAGGCACGGTTTTGATAAAGCGATTCTTCCGGCATGCGGTATACCGCGTCGCCGGTCGGACAGAAAACCCGGAAAGAAAACCCGGACAGAAAACCCGGACAGAAAACCCGGACAGAAAACCCGGACA
>SDBV01005743.1_pt1 | contig 17426 bp, 15 predicted proteins | sample 2277081 | NCBI WGS metagenome assembly SDBV01 (sample SAMN10402039, study PRJNA504765) | marine sediment metagenome | isolation source: marine sediment core GS10_PC15, 223 cmbsf | place: Arctic Ocean: Southern Knipovich Ridge | collected 2010 | reverse complement strand
CTTCCGCACGGCCGAGCCGCAGGTCTTCGTGGGCAATGCGTGGACGAACCCTGGCGTGTCGCAATACTACGGCCCGCAGCGCCCCGGCGTGCAGTCTGGGTGGAACGGCCTGGGCGGCGACGTCTACGTCTCGGGCTATTTCGGCGGGATTCCGAACTTCGATTACGCCTACGATCCGTACTTAACGAACCTCCAGGTGCATGTCTCGAACCCCAGTGGCCTGGTCGAGCAGCCCCCGGCCGAGATCAGATACCGATAGAATCGGTAGAATCGATAGCTTCGGCGTCGGTGAATGTGAACAGTGTGATTTCCGGCCTGGTGTTCAGCCGGACTCTCCGCCCGTAGCTCATCCCGCGATTGACGTACAGGCTCTTGCCGCCCGGCAGATCGTAATGACCGGCGCAGAATTCCTTGTGCTTGGCCGGTATCACCCACTTGCGCACCCGGCTGGTGGCGCGGTCGAACCCGTGCGTGTGCCCGGCCAGCACCCAGTCGGCGCCGCAGCGTGCGAGCATGTGGGCCGCGTCGGGGTTGTGACACAGTGCGATCATCGGGTGGTGAGGCCGGGTCATTTCGAACGCAGCCGGCGGGTCGAAGTGGTCCGTCCAGTAATCTTCCAGGCCGACGAACTGGATCGTCGCGCCGTCGATGCTGAAAGTCCGCGATTCATTCATCATCACGAATACGTCTGCACGGGTGAGTTGCTCTGCCAGGTAGAAGCTCAGGCCCTTGAGCTGGCCCAGGCCGCTGGGGTTCAGCACGCCATAGTCGTGATTGCCCAGGCATGCAAGCGTTGCGATGTTGGGTCGCAGCCGGCCGAGGATCTTCGACACTCGCCGCGCGCGGCGCCATGCACCGGTGATGAAGTCGCCCGTGATCGCCACGAAGTCGACCTCCAGCGAGTTCACCAGCCGAACGCACTGGCTGAGGTATCGCTCCAGGACGATAGGGCTCGAATGCAGGTCCGAGATATGCGCCAGTGTCTTGCCAGCCAGCGCACCGCCGAGGTTCGGCAGGGGCATTTCGCGCCGCTCGATCCGCACCCAGTCGCGCCCGAATTTGCCCGCGTATAGCCCGCCCAGCGCGCAGGCACCGGCCGCCGACCACAGCATGCGTTTGAAGAACGCCTTGCGGGGCCACATCTCCAGGTGGGGCGGCTGCACGATTTCGTTCACGAAAGTCTCCGTTGGGCAGGTTGCGCTAGAGATTATACTTCGTGAATGGCAGGCGGGTTTGCGATTTTTTGCAATTTCTCAGTCGGGGCCGGCCAAGCACTTACAGTTTTGGGGCTCCGGCGTCGTTGAACAGCGTGGGCAGTGACTTTACGAGCCCGCGAATGTTGTAGAGGCTTTCAACTTCACCGCGACAATTGTACCAGCAGTCCTGGCAGGGATTTGGCCGCGACGCCTTCCGCAGGCGGCGATGGATGATCTGTGAGCTGTCGCGATACAGGTTCGCGACCGGCTGGCCTTTACGTTCGACGCAGATGGCGATGTCGCCCGTCGAATCGATATTGAAAAATGCGCGCCCGGCCCGGCAGCCTGCCACCCCGCCATGCAGAAACGCGTCGAACCGCTCGATGTACGTCGGGTTGGAAAGGAAGTTGGGCCAACGGTTACGCAATTCCATCAGACGCGGCGAGACGGGCCCGTCGTTGTGGGCGTAGGCGTGCGAGCCTGTCTTGCGGTACCCGTACGGCTGGACCATGAAGTAGGCGTTTCGCTCGGCGGCCATCTTTACCAGGGCCTCCATGTCGTCGATGTTGTCGTTCATCAGCACGGCGATGACGTTGACCCGCTGGTGGCGATGCACCCGCGCGGCGGACAGCAGTTCGACGGCCCGCCAGGCCTGGGCCCACGCACCGTCCATGCCGCGTCGCTCGTCGTGGCTGGCCGGGTCCGCGTAGTCGATGCTTACCGACACGCCCCACACGCCGGCGCGCATCAAATCGGCTGCGGTCTTTTCGGTCACGAACCAGCCGTTGGTCGTCACGAACGGGAAGTGATACTTGCCGATCGCCTGGACGATCTGCGGCAGGTCGGTTCGCAGCATCGGCTCGCCGCCGGCCAGCGAAACCAGCAGCGTGCCATACGACGCAAGCTTGCGTGCGCCCAGTTCGTAGTCTTCCAGCGTCGGCTCGTCCTGTTCGCCCAGCGGATCGTGCCAGTAGTTGCAGAACCGGCAGCGATAGTTGCAGCGGTACGTCACCTGCCACGCGCACCAGATCGGATGCCGCGATGCCCACGCTCGGAACAGACGCCACTTTTTCTCGGTGGAACTGAACATAGATCCTTTCGTTTCGACCGTTCGTCGCAGCAGAGGCGTTTGGGAATTCTAGCTTCCCGGTTTGCACTTCGTCGTCCTTGCTCCCAGGCATTTAGCTACGCACTGCCGCGACAAGAATTGTGAAAAATGCTCCAAATTGGACACTACCGGCTGTCTTTGATCGCGCGGAACATTGCCAGCAGATTTTCGACCGGGGTTTTGGCCTGAATATTGTGAATTGTATTGAACACGAAGCCGCCGCCATCGTTAAAAATTTCGATCCGTTCTCGGACTTCGGCGTACACTTCGTCGGGCGTGCCGAACGGCAGCGTTTTTTGCGTATCGACTCCGCCGCCCCAGAATACCAAGTCGTCGCCGAATTCTTTTTTCAGCGTGCGCGGGTCCATACCTTCGGCCGAGCACTGGACGGGGTTGAGAATGTCGAAACCGGCCTCGATCAGATGCGGGATCAGCGGGCAGATTCCGCCGCACGAATGCTTGAAAGTTTTCCAGTTGGTGTGCTCGTGGACGGCGTCGTTGATGCGTTTGTGGTAGGGGGCGTACAGATCGCAGTACATTTGCGGTGAAATCATCGGGCCGCGCTGCGTGCCGAAGTCGGTCCCGCAGACGAACGCCACCTGCACCAGGTCGCCGACGGCCCGGCCAAGCCGCTCGGCGTTCTGCACGGCGATCTCGGTCTGCCGGCTGAAGACTTCGTGAAGATAATCCGGCCTGGCAAGGGTCGAAACGTACCACTCCTCGACGTCGCGGATGCCCTTGGGGTGCTTGAGGCCTACGCCCGGAACGTGGGCAATGTCGCCGATGGCCGTGCCGGGAAGACACATCACGATACCGCGATCGGTAGAATCGGCCAGTGCCTTGGCTCGGCCGGCGATGCCCTGAATCTGCTCGTCGCTCAGCAGCGCGAACTCTTCGCAATTGTCGGCCGGGTCGAGCTTGTCCTCGTCGATGGGCTCCTGGCGAATGATTGCGTCGAAGTAGTATCCGCCCTTCGGCATTCGCGCGCTGGGCGGAGTGGAAAGGTCGCCCTGGGGATGCAGCAGCAAATCGCCTTTTTCGTCGACGGTGTAATTGAAGTTTCCGGGCACTTCGACCTTCGTGCCGTCAAACATTTCGAACGGCTTCCAGTCTGCGATCTCAAAGCCGAACGCGGTGTGTCGCCCAATGAGTCCGACCACGTCGATTTCCAACGCGCCGAGAAGTTTCTCGTCCACCATGCCGAGCATCTGGTACGGCTCGTGAACGCGAACGCGGTAGTCAGCCTCGCCGAGGACTGCCTGGCGAAGCTTGCTGAGCGTGCTGGCTGCGATGCCGCTCGTCGGGGTCGCGCCCATGTCCACGCAGACGCCGTCCGGCTGGCGGTGGTTCAGTGTTTCGACAAGCCTCTCTCGCGAAGTCATTAACTACTCTCCTGGTTCGGAAACGAAATCGGGCTGCGGATGCAATGAAAGTCGATAACCACCTGAACGCTAAAGCCCTGCCAGTTGCTGCGGGCAGTGGGGGGCAGCTTGGACTATAATACGCCGCATGGAACTCCAAGGCAAGATAGCTCTGGTGACCGGATCGGCCCGCCGCGTCGGTCGCGCGATTTCGCTGGCGCTGGCAGAGGCTGGGTGCGATCTGGCGTTGCATTATCACCGATCCGCCGAGCCGGCCAGGCTATTGGCCGATGAAATCCGTGCAGCGGGCCGACGTGCGGAGACATTCGCGGCCGACTTGGCAAGCCCCGAGCAGATTGTCTCACTATTTGCCGCCGTCGGTGAAGCGTTCGGGCGATTGGACGTGCTGGTGAACAACGCGGGCGTATACCATCGAACGCCGATCGATCAACTGACGGCCGAGCAATGGGATGCAGAGCAGGCCGTCAACGCCCGCGCACCTGCATTGTGCATTCGACACGCGATCGGGCTGATGAGCGGCCGCGGCGCGATCGTCAATATTGCAGACATCTCAGGCGAAAAAACCCTCCCCAATTTCCCAGCCTATTGCGCGTCGAAGGCGGCCTTGCTGGCGCTGAGCCAGTCTGCAGCCAAGGCGCTCGCGCCGGGAATCCGCGTCAATGCAGTCTCGCCTGGAGTGGCTGCCTGGGCGGACGACGCAACCGAAGCCGAAAAACAGGCCGTGCTCCAGCACGTACCCATGAAGTACGCCGGCACGCCGCAGGACATCGCCGCAGCCGTCGTGTTCCTCGCCCGGCAGGATTACATCACCGGCCAGAACCTCCGCGTTGACGGCGGCTGGCACATGGGATAAAGCCGTATTCAAACGGTGTGCTGCAACACGGCTTGCTCGGCCAGCATCTTGGCGATGGCTTCCACGTCAATACCCTGCCCCTTCAGCTCAGCCAGGATGCCTTCTACCGACCGGAACTCGATCTTCTTCTTGACTATGCCCAGATTCACGTCGAAGTACATCTGGCCGTCATCTCGCCGGGTAACCGGGGCCAGCAGGAACTCGCCGTGCTTGGCGCACTCTTCCTTGAATCGCGGCAGCATCGGCGGCGAGTCCGGCAGGAAGTCCATCTTGTTGGCCCGACACAGGCCGGAGATCTGCTCGATGTCGAAGCTCGCTCCCTCAGCCGTCGCGTGAACCAGAGTATTCGCCGGGTCCGGGCAGAGGAGAACGATGTATTCCGGCTGCGTGTCGGCGATCTCGCCTTCGATGATCGTGACGCGCAGTTCCTCGTAAGGGTCCTGATTGCCGGCCAGTGCGACCCACTCATTGAAAATGCTTTGCCCGGCCGAGTCGTCGTCGAAGACCAAACCCATCACCGGCGGCGCTTCGCCGGCCGGGTGCCAACGGAACGTAGTTCCAGACCAGCCAGTCTCGCCCCACCTGTCACAGCCGAGAAAGCGGATCGCGGGAAGGTTGATGTCCGGCTTGGAGGATTCCATGGTCATAATGCTGACTTCATGCAATGTGGTAAGTTATAATATATGGTTAAACGTCCCGAATTAATCACAAATTATCACTCCAATTAATTTACTTGCGATGGATGATATTGATGAGTCATTATTATCGAACTATCTCCTAAACAATAAGCTACCCGAAAGGAAATGAGCATGAAAAAAGCGATATTTCTTGTCGCATCTATTATTGCAATTTGGATCATATTCAAAATGATGGGTATTGGTTTTTCTACCTCTCTCAACACAAAGCACAAGGAGAGCAATGGCTGGATAGGCGATTATGAGTTAGCAATGAGCGGCAATAATCCTGAAAATATAATAGGTCTTTCTTTGCCAGAGGCGGCTTCCGACGTACAAACTTATGGTCATATGGAATTTAAAAACGACTTGAAATATAAGTCTAATTGGTTAATCGCTTCAATCCCGAAGAAGGATTTTGACGATTTGATCCATCGAGTCGCTGCCGTTTATAACCCCCATTTATTAAAAGTATTACCAAACGCCATCGATTGTCATGCAGACGAATTTAGGTCACACTGGAAGGTGTCAAATAGTATTAACAAGGACACCTTTTGGCAAGAAGCTAAGGACGAAGAAACATACCGAGTTTTTAAGTACGAAAATGGCAAAATGTACATTAAGAAAATTGTAGAATACAACGTAGGCACTGATGATGAAGGGGTATTAATCTATAAAAAAGCATTAAAAAAATAAGGCTCCGCGTGGCTTACGGCAACGAAGAATAGATGGGAAAGAAAAAGGGGTCAGGAACCTTTTTCCCATTGTTATTCCCAGTTTTTCATTCCGTGACGATACACCAACCATCTAAGGGCGTCAATTACCACACAACACAAAAAAGAAAAGGTTCCTGACCCCTTTTTCTTCCATCAGCAAATCCGAAAATGAATATCGGCACGTCCTTGGCGCCAAGCTGGGATATGCTCGGCAAGCTTGCGACCGTCGCAGCCATTCGAACCGCCCTCAACTATTTCCTCGCCAGGGAAGTCAAAGAACTGAAATAGCTGCCCTGATTCAGTCGAGCAACAATCGGCCTTGAACGATACAATAAAGCAGCCAAGCCACCGGATTGTCCGACGGCTTGGCTTAGGTTGAGGGAACCTATAACTTATCTCGACGGTGGTCGAGGGCAAGACTGTTAACGGCGTTTGCGTCGCAGCAGCGCGAACATGCCGCCCAGGCCGAGCAATGTCATGCTGGCCGGCTCGGGCACGCCAACCGTGTCCGGAACGAGGATGTGATCCTTGACGTCCGTGCTGGCCGGGCTGGTGCTCTCTGGCGGGTCGACGTCATTGGCGGTAAAGCCGGTATTCCAGGCGACAACTCGGTCGCCGCCATCTTTGCCGTCTTTCACATAGAAATCGCCCCAGATCGGCACGCGGTCGGTGATGAAAGTTACTTCGACGACTTCGCTGTTGCCGTCCGTGTTGAACTTCACGCCGTACATTTCATCCGGCATGAATGGGTTGGAGTTCCCGTTCGACGCGCTGTAAAAGCCGATATCGTTGCTGTCTACTCCGTCGATCGACTGGAGATTCTCGGACAACTCAAAGATCAAATGGCTGATGGCTTTGTCCGGGAACGTGAGAATGTAGTTGTACTCAAATTCACCGGATTCCAGTTCGGTGACTGTCCATTCGATCTTCGTAGCCGGGTTTTCCCAGGCGGCGGTAGCCTCAATCTGGGCTTCGTTGGCATCCCACACCAGTTGCCCGGTATAGACCATTCCGGCTGACAATGAAGACGTGACGATAAGCAGTGTTGCGGCGAGCGCAACGGCCCTTCCTCGCGAGCTAAGCATTTTACTTCCTCCTGCGTCAAGCAATATTGAGCTGAGAGCAAATCAAAACTGAGCGATTTGGATGCTACTCCAAAGAACTATTATACATGAAGATCGATATTTGCGGTAAAGAAAAACGGAATCTTTCCAAAGCGTAATAGCTTCAATAGTAAGGGTTTGTGCCTTGTTATAATATTGGGGCAATGATTCCGCAATCGGTCTTATCTTTCGGTGCGATTTTGATGTGAACTTCAGTCGCGAAAAGTGGTCGGCAGCTACCCGGCCTCTTCCGTCTCTTCGGCCTTGGCCATCTGCACCGAAGCCAGCGCGGTGGCGATGTCGCCGGTGAAACTGAATATCTTGTCCAGCCCCGTCACGAGGAAAATGCCCCACACCTGTGCGTTGACTCCGCACAGCACCATTCGCCGTTCGCCGGCCATCATCAGCTTGCGAAGTCGCAGCAACTTGGCCACGTTCGAACTGTTTATGAAGCTAACCGTGCCGAAATTGAGCACCACGTCGCTTGGGGTTTGCTCGAGGTCTTCGATCAGGCTCGCCAGTTCGTCACTGAACAGCGGATCGTCGCCAAGCTCGACAACGGTAATATCATCGGACCATTTCTGGATCGCCATCTTCTGCTCCTTATCAGGCTCAACGCCGGCCGTAACTCATAGTATCGGCTCAACTCCGGTCGTATGTCCTGTTTTTTCCATTATCGGCTGCGGTATATCAGTTGGCTGTCGATGCTCATCTCGCGAACGGCCGGGGCGATCTCCTTGTAAAATCGCCGCCCATCGGTGTAGTAGCCCGCCGTCGGCGCCAGGCCGGGCACCTTCGCCGCCCAGAACCTGTTGAACATCGCCATGAACAATTCGCGCAGATACTTGCTGGTCATCGACGCCAGGGCCACCGGCAGGTGTCGCTCTTCGGCTCCGGTCGCGAAGATGATTTCCGCCTCCTGCCCGCCGGAACTCACGCGATACGCGCTGAGCTTTTCGGTCTCGGTCAGAATGCGAAACTCGCAGCCGTCGAACACGCGTTGCAGCGGGGCGAGGTATCGCATCCGGCCGCCCTGGCGATCGGCGACGATCCGCAGTTTCTGCGTCGGGTAGCTTCGCCACAGCCAGTACAGCAGCCGGCTGGCGATGTCGAACAATGTCGTCGACTTGTTGTTGGTCGCCGCGACGTGCCGATTGAACTGGCCCACCAGGACCGTCTCGGATCGCAGGGCCGTCAGCTTCACGCCGGCCGACGACGCAGCCGATCGTAGCGAATTGGCCGACAGCTTCGCGTCGGTGGCGCTGATGCAATGCGGCAGGGCCAACTCCGCCTGGCTGTACCACGGATAGTGGGGCAGTTGCTCGGCCGCTGCCGGCGCGACGGTCGACAGTAGCTGGCCGAACGAATCGGTGACATCGCCGTCAAACGCCACCGCCGACAGCACGGCCCGTTCGAGATGCTCGAGAGCGTTCTTCTTCTGACGCGAGTATAGCTTCTTACTGTCTCCGATTGCGATTTTGCCGCTTTTGCGTGCCGCCTTGCGCGACACCGCCCCAGCCAGCAGATCCCACAGCGAGCAATCGAGCAGTTCGTCCGGCAGTTCGAACGCCGCGGCCGATACGACCAACGGGCCCAACACCGGCCCAAGCCCTGCCTCATCAATGCCTGCTATGATCGCCAATTGCGTTCTCCTTGCCTCCTGGCCGGTGCGATTATACGCCAGCAGGGCCCCGTGCGAAATCGCAAAACCGCTGCGACCTCGCCCGGCCGTGCGATATCGAACCGAAACGCCCGCAAGCGTGCGAGTGCGTTCCTGAGTGTACCAAACCGTACGAGATGGTACGAAACAGTGCGAGCTTGTGCAGAAACGGACAAACCTCGATGCAGACAAGTCGTATGTTTTCATAGAGTTAGTGTTTTGTCTGAGCATTTGGCGTGAAATTAGGCCCAATCCCAACACTGGGGTGGCGGGGCTCCTGTCCCGCCACCTTTTGGTCGCATCCCAACGCGGTGGGACGGGAGCCCCACCGCGCCCAACGGAGAATCCCAATTCGCCAGTGGAAAGAATCACGGTGTTGGGTGCCATGGTCCACGAGATTTTGGTGAGCTTGTCGAACCACGTGGCCATGTTCTTTTTCTGCCTACATACTTGCTGTGCACGAATGACACGAATTGAACGAATCAAAGAAGAACATGCTTCGACGACGCTCAGCATAAAGACTTCTCCGCTTCGCTTAGAGAAGCATGGCACCAGGTCCTCATCTTTGCAGGCGTTGTTTTTGTTCTTTCTGCCGTTCAATCTGTTTCTTCTTCTCAATCCAAGTTCCAATAATTCCGCAATCCAACTTCGGAAAATTCCCAAATTGGCGCACAACGCGCCTCTACCCTTACTGACGAGGTACCTGTTTTGCGCGCGCAAACGGCACCGCGTGCGGTTTTGAAAAATGCCAACTACCGGCCGGGCCGTGGAATAGTTTTTTTAAGAATTCCCCGTGTCTTGCGCAAAAACCGGTCGAAGTGCGCGCGCAAAAACGGTCAATGTTTCGTAACAAGGGTGCCACCTTCAAGCGAAGCGGCACAGAGTGTCGCGCAGCTTGTGGGTGCTGCCAGGAAGTCGCAGCCACGCTCCAACTGGCCATTGATGTGAGTCCGATGAACACCCACAAGCTTCATTTCATTCCGCTTGAAGGTGGCACCTCCGATTACGATGCATTGCCCCGGCCACCGGCCTCGCGTGTTTGGGATTAATGGGAACAGAAGCATTCCGCGAGCAAGCAAGTTGCTCGCCCTACGGGCTAACGCTTCGTAGACTTTCGGCGGGATAGTAACGCCCTGTTGACGAGGACCTTGTGTCTGACCGCAGGGCCTTTTCACTTGACAAACTCCCCATTTTCGGCGATACTCTTTTCGTGCCCAAACGGAACATCATCGCTCGAATCCGTTCTGGCGTTCTTATGAGGTATGGCTCTTTCTGCTCGTGCTCACAAGAGTGTTTAAGCTTGAGATGTCACAGAACCGGCGCCGGTGAGGACGAGGTGAGCAAGGAAGGCGAAGCAGGCAATGCCAGGAGCATTGTCGATGCAGCCTGAAGTAGCTCGCCGAAGCCGCAACCAGTCGGAATGTGGCAGATCGAACTTAAGATGCTCTATTATTACGGAGGTAGCAAAATGTATCATGCAGACCGGGGCAGTTTTCGTATTTTTCGTATGTGCTGGGCTGGCTTGTTGGCGACAGTGTTTGTTTGTTCGATTAATTCCATCGCCTTCGCCCAGCTTTCATTCGACCAGAATTTCGATGGCGGCCAACTCGACGTTCCCGGTACGACCGTCGATTACGCCAGTCCGACCAGCCCGCTGGTGACGCTTTCCAACCGGGAAACATGGACGGCGACCTGGCACGAGCAGGACCGGGTGTTCTTCAAGGTTTCCGGCGTTGCTGGCCTTACTCCGCAGTTTGAGTTGCCTCTGCTGGGCGACAGCCGAATGGCCGCAGGCCACCAGCACATGTACAGCTACGACCAGGTGGATTGGCATTTCTTCGACAATAATGCGCAGCTCAGGCCAGCCCCACGGGGGATGCAGACCTGGAGCAACGACACGGCGTTCACCCAGGACGAGGTCTACGTCGCCTACGCGCTGCCGTACCCGACCTGGCAGACCGCCCAGCACACAGCCTCTATCGCGGCCAGTCCGTTCGTGCATCCGACCGCCAGCGCCAATGTCGGTCTGGTAATCGGCCAAACCCTTGGCACGGCCGGCGGGGGCTATACCGACGATCTCGGCAGGACGATCCCCGCTCTGGATATTTATGGCTACAAGATCACCGACGCATCTTATGGTGGACCGAAAGTCAAAATCGTGATGACAGCCGGCAATCATGCCGAGGAAACCGTCACCCATTATGGCATGCAGGGGATGGTCGACTTCATCCTGAGCGACGACCCGCAGGCGGCTTGGCTGCGAAAATACGCCGAGTTCTACGTCTATCCGCAGAATAATCCCGAAGGCCGATGGGCGGGCTATAAGCGAACCAACCCCGAAAACCCCAGCCATCCTGACCACAACCGATGGTGGCACGACGCGAACGGCTTTACCGACATTACAATCGTTCAAAATGCCATGAAGGCCGACACCGGTGGGCAGGTCGACTACTTTTTCGATTTCCATACGATGGGCAAGCCCGATTACAGCGACCTTTGGCCTTTCACGGGCTTGACAGACAGCCCGTTCGTTCAGGCGTTGAAGGCCCGCGAGCCGACTCTACAGACCACGCAGGAATGGGAGCAAACCGGCTCGGCGACTACCTGGGCAGCCAGCGCTGATGGGCTCAATGCTGTGAACCCCTACACGGTCGAATTCGGCAGCATCGCCGGCGCCAACAAGGATTACTATTTCGATTTCGGCGAGAGCTACGCCCTTGCGCTCCGCGACGTGATCGTACCCGAACCGATGACGCTGGGCATGCTGGCCGTTGGCTCGCTGGCGCTGATCCGCAAACGACGCACCACGTAACACGAGTTTTGGTGATATGAAAAAAGCGAGGCGGAACAATCGTTCCGTCTCGCTTTTAACTTATAAGGAACTACTCAGGATTCAGTTGCCCTTGGGGCCGTACTTCTCCCATAGCTGAGGCATGAGTTCTTTGGTTTTGACTTCCAGTTCTTCGTCGCTGATGGCCGTGAGGCGCTTTTCGACTTCGTACTGGTCCATGACCCATCGGGCCAGTTGGTGGATCTTCATCTTGTTGACGCGTGCGTCTCCGGTCAGGCCGAAGAGCTCGTTTACCCACACGACGATTCCGTCCGTGCCGCTCTTGTCGGTGATGGCTACTCGCGGCGGGCGGTTCAACAGCTTCGTCGTGTCGAAGATATTGTAAATTCGCTCGTCCTGCCTCAGACCGCCGGCGTGGATACCAGCGCGCGTCGTGTTGAAGTGCTTGCCGACGAACGGATAGTTATCCGGAATCGGGAAGCCGATCGACTGCATGAACGTGGCCAGTTCGGTAATGACGGTCGTGTCCACGCCGCACTTGTCGCCCTTGAGAGCGATGTACTCGAAGATCGCGCTTTCCAGCGGCGGGTTGCCCGTCCGCTCGCCGAAGCCGAACATCGTCGCATTGGCGGCGTTGCAACCGTACAGCCAGGCCGTGCATGCGTTGACGTGAACCTTGTGGAAATCGTTGTGGCCGTGCCATTCCAGGCGGCTGCTGGGCACGCCGCATTCCTGGTTCAGCTTGTAGATCAGCTTGGGCACGCTTCGCGGAAGCTCGGCGCCCGGATAGCTAATGCCGAAGCCCATCGTATCGCACAGGCGGATCTTCACCTTCAGCTCATCGGGCACCTGCTCGCTCATTCTCATCAGCCGATCGACGAACGGCAGCACGAAGCCGTCGATGTCCGCACGCGTGATGTCTTCGAAGTGGCATCGAGGCCGAACGCCGGCCGAAAGGGCCGTGTCGACCACGTCGCAGTACATATCGAGGATCTTCGCGCGATCGCTCTTGAGCTTGTGGAAAATGTGATAGTCCGAGCAGCTGGTCAGCATGCCGGTTTCTTTCAGGCCGGCCTCTTTGACCAGGCGGAAGTCGCCCTTGACCGCGCGAATCCAGCCGGTGCACTCGGGGAACTTGTGCCCCAGCGCCCGGCAGCGGTCCAGCGTCTCGCGGTCGTTCTTCGTATACAGGAAGAACTCCGTCTGGCGGATCACGCCGGTGGGGCCGCCGAGCTTGGCGAGAAGCTCGAAGATCTTCACCATCTGGTCGATTGTGTATGGCGGGCGGGCCTGCTGGCCGTCGCGGAACGTCGTGTCCGTGATGTGAATGTCACGAGTCTTCATCTCTTGCGGGTCGAACTGGACCTGCTCGCCGTCGATGACTTCAATGATCGGGCCGTCGAAGCGGATATGCGGGGGCAATTCCCAGTCGAATGTCTCTTCGAGCAGGTTCGGCTCGGGAACGTCAACTAGCGGGTGCGGCTTGGTTGCTTCGCTCATAATTCACCTTCGTGTGGCTGGAGGAATCTCAGTGTTCGAATTGCCCTGCCATCGGCGGCTGGGCGGGAGGCGAGGAAAAATAATGCTATTCCTCGATTTTGACGCCTTGGGCCTTGCAGACCTCGGTGATGAACTTGATCGCGTCGCCGACCGTTTCCACGGACAGGGCGGCGTCTTCGTCCATCTCGACGCCGAATTCTTCCTCGAACATCGCCACGAGCTCGACCGACTGGACGCTCTCGGCGCCGAGATCGACGGTGAACATGCTATCAACATTAACTTCATTCGCTTCAATGCGAAGCACGCGTGCGGTTACGTCTTTCACTCTTTCTTCAACAGTCGCCATGTGCAGTTTCTCCTCATGTGGTTTTCAGGAACGAAGAAACTAACACGCCCGCCACAGCCTTTCAAGCGCCAATCGTGACGCGAACGTCGCGAGCCGGCCTCGAATATAGCAATATTTGATAGGACTATTGCATCCGCCTTCGCCTGAAGAACTTGTCTGCCTCCACCGCGATGAAGACGATCGAAGACATCCCCAGTGTGATAGCCAGTTGGCCGGACGACAGCGGGGCGGTCTTGAAGATCGGGTTCAGCGCCGGCACGTAGACCGTGGCCAGTTGCAGCACCAGGGTTAGCGCGAATGCTCCAAGCAGCGGCTTGTTCGACAGGAGCCCCTGGCTGAAAATCGATTCGGTGTTCGATCGGATCGCCAACACGTTGCCCATCTGGCTGAGGCACAGCACGGTGAAGACCATCGTCCGCCAGGTTGCCTCGCTTGCTCCCTGGGCAATCGCCAATGCCTGGGTGAGAATGCAGACAGCCCCCATCAGCAGGCCGATCCAGACGATCTGCAGCCCCAGCCCGTTGGCGAAGATGCTCTCCTTCGGCGGTCGCGGCGGGCGGGCCATCAACCCCTTTTCAGCAGGCTCGGCCGTCAGAGCCAACCCCGGCAAACCGTCGGTCACCAGGTTGATCCATAAAATGTGTATCGGAAACAGCGGGATCGGCAGCCCGAAGAACGGCGCGAAGAACAGCGTCGAAATCTCGCCCGCGTTGCTGGTCATCGTGTACTTGATGAACTTGCGGATGTTGTCGAATATCCGCCTCCCTTCCTTCACCGCCTTGACAATCGTCGCGAAGTTGTCGTCCAACAGGATCATGTCGGCCGCCTCTTTCGAAACGTCCGTGCCGGTAATGCCCATCGCCACGCCCATGTCGGCCTGCTTGAGTGCAGGCGCGTCGTTCACGCCGTCGCCCGTCATCGAGACGAACTGCCCGCGATCCTGCAGCGCCTTGACGATCCGTAGCTTCTGTGCTGGCGCGACCCGCGCATACACGCGAACCGACTCCACGCGACGCAGAAATTCCTCTTCGGACAATTCGTCGAGCTCCGCGCCGGTCATCACCACGTCGCCGTCGTGACCCTCGGCCAGGATGCCGACGCGAGTCGCGATTGCGCGGGCCGTCAGCGGGTGGTCGCCCGTGATCATCACCGGCTTAATCCCGGCCGCCTTGCACTCGGCCACTGCAGCCATCGCCTGCTCGCGGGGCGGGTCCATCATGCCGACCATCCCGAGCAGCGAAAGTTCGCATTCGGCATTCTCGCTCGACAGGTCGTCGGGCACGGCGTCCCACATACGCATGGCGAAGCCCAGCGCCCGCAGGCCGTTCTGGGCGACCCCGTCGGCCGCCTGCTGGAGCTTGTCCTTGTCCAGATCACCGCCGCCTGCCAGCCCGGCCGAACGAGCCAGGATATTTTCCATCGCGCCCTTGGTGAAAGACACGACCCGCCCGTCGTCCCACTTATGGAAGGTCGTCATCAGCTTCCGCTCGGAATCGAAGGGTATCTCCGCGATGCGCGGGTAGCGGCCTTCCAGCGGGGCCTTGTCGAACCCGCTATCGTGGGCTGCGGCGAACAGTGCAGTCTCCGTCGGATCGCCGACTATCTCGCCGGTGGCGTCAGGCCGAGCGTCGTTGGATAGTGCAAGCGCCGTCAGGAACAGTTCGCGCGGCGTGTCGATCACGGCCGGGCCGTCCGTACCGCCCGCCAGCTCAGCCGCCGGCGCGAGCTTGCCCTCGCACCAGGCCTGCTCGACGGTCATCTTGTTTTGCGTCAGCGTTCCGGTTTTGTCCGAGCAGATGTACGTCACCGAGCCGAGCGTCTCGACGGCGGGCAGCTTGCGGATCAGCGCGTTCTGCTTGACCATTTTCCGCGCGCCCAGCGCCAGCGAGATCGTAATCACGGCCGGCAGTGCCTCGGGAATCGCCGCGACCGCCAATGCGATGGCCGTCAGCAGCATGTCCAGCCATTTCTCGCCGCGCAGAATGCCCACCAGGAACATCACCGCACAAATCGCGAGCACTGCGACCGCGAGCCACTTGCTGAACACGGCCAGCCGCTTTTGGAGCGGGGTCTTTGTCTCCTCGGCGTTCTGGAGCATCGCCGCGATTGCCCCGAGTTCCGTCTGCATGCCCGTGCCGGTTACCACTGCCGACGCCCGCCCGCGAGTGACGAACGTGCCCTTGTAAGCCATGTTCGTCCGGTCGCCGAGGGGCAGCTTATCCTTGTGAATCGCGTCGGTCTGCTTCTCGGCTGGCACGGATTCGCCGGTGAGGGTTGCTTCCTCCACCTGTAAGCCCGCCGCCTCCAACAGCCGCACGTCGGCGGGGATGATACTGCCAGCTTCGAGAATCACCACGTCGCCGGGTACGAGTTCGGTCGCGGCGATGGACGTCTCGGCCCCGTCGCGCAGAACCGTCGCAGCCGCAGCCGCGAGTTTTTTCAAAGCGGCCATCGCCTTTTCCGCGCGATACTCCTGCGTGAAGCCGAGCACGGCGTTTAGGATCACGATCACGACGATCGCGATCGTGTCCGACGCCTCGCCGATGATCCCGGCAATGACAGCCGCCGCGATCAGCACCAGGATCATTACGTCCTTGAACTGATCCAGCAGCATCTGGAAGACAGATCGGCCGGCCTTTTCGACGATTTCATTTCGGCCGTGCTTCGCCAGCCGCGCCGCCGCCTCGCTGCCGGTCAACCCGCCAGACCCCACGCCTAACTCAGCCAGTACCTCGTCCGCACTCCGTTGATGATGCATTGCATTCTTCCTTGATAAGTTCACTACGATTCATGCTGTCCTGCTATTGTCGCCGAGAATTGCGAGTTGTCCAGCTGACATCTGGATTTCCCTTCAAACACACCGCTCATCCACAGACTCACGGAAAAGGCTGGATACATTAGTGCAGCTTAGTGAAAATACATACATGACAATCGAACTAGCCAGTTGGGGATTTATCAATGCCTGATCTAGAGTGGGGCAAGAAACGCGAATACACGCCGGACGAGGCACGCGAGTTCTGGGAACAAGCTAGGGCCAGAGTTAAAAGCGGCGACTGCAATTTTCGTTTCGAGATCATTCCAAAAGACCCAGATAAACTCGGCTTTAAGAGGATCATATTTGGCGTAGATGCTGACTTCTCTGAAGCTACGTTTGTCGGAGATGCTAACTTCAATGAGGCAGAGTTTGTCGGAGATGCTGACTTCTCTGAAGCTGAGTTTACCGGAGATGCGGGCTTCTATTGGGCAAAGTTTGGCGGTAATGCACTTTTCTGGGACACAAGTTTTAGAGGGGAGACAAGCTTCATCAAAACAAAATTTCATGGGAGGGTGATCTTTTCTCATGCGGAGTTTGCCGGGAAGACGAACTTTTTGGGTGTGGAATTTGTCAGGGAGGCAGACTTCACCCAAGCGGTTTTTAGTGGAGAAGTGGACTTTTTTCATGTGGAGTTTGGCGGAAATACTGACTTCCGTGCGTGTAGATTCCTTCAGCAAGCCACGTTTAAGGAGGCTGTTTCTCGTGATCTCTTCCGTATTGACCTCCCCAGCCCCTGGTGGAAGTTAAAGAGCTGGCGAAGACGCCCGTTCGCATTGCTGGGGCAAGGTTACGAAGCCTATCGCATGGCAAAGCAGTCGGCAGCCAATCGGGGGGACTATCCACTGGCCGGCAAGTTCCACTATGCTGAGTACTCAACCCGCTGCACGGCGAAGTTGATATCGAGTTGGTGCAAGATGTTCCAGCAATCGTGTCTTAGGCGGCGATTCAAGGCTGTATGGCGGTGTCTATGCAAGGTTGCCGGGCGAGTGGCTTCATGGCAGTGGGTGGGCACGGTCTGGCGACTGTGCATGGCTGTACGGCGGTGTCTATATAAGGTTGACAGGCGAGTGGCTTCGTGGCAGTGGGTGGCTCTGGTCTGGCAACTGTGCAAGGCTATATGGCGGTGTCTATGCAAGGTTCCCGGACTCTTATGGGCCTTGGTGACCTGCTCCCCGAAAACTGGCCCAAGTTAAATGAGAGTCTTTGACGATCATTTTGATCGAAGGAGACTCAGATGAAGCGGTTTACACCAGAGCAGATCGTATCGAAGTTACGGCAGGCT
>SDBV01005741.1_pt1 | contig 17428 bp, 28 predicted proteins | sample 2277081 | NCBI WGS metagenome assembly SDBV01 (sample SAMN10402039, study PRJNA504765) | marine sediment metagenome | isolation source: marine sediment core GS10_PC15, 223 cmbsf | place: Arctic Ocean: Southern Knipovich Ridge | collected 2010 | reverse complement strand
ATTTTTTTATTATATTCTCCAACTAATAGGCTATAAAATGTTCTTCAATTCCATTATTCCAGTCGTCCTGCGCTCCTATAGATGCTTCAATCACGCCATTATTATTCCCATCTTGATCAAACCCCGGCTTATTGTCAGTGTCATTATTACTAGCGAATCCAAATCGTCTTAACCAATTCACAGCAAAATTTTGGCTAGTAATTCCTAAACCATCTCCTTCATCAATGTCTGAACTAGCAAAACAAAATTTACCAATCAACGCTGACGCGTCTAATAATACCCCTTGCGTTGATTGTGTTTTAAGGTCAGTCTGTAATCTATGTGTTTCAACTACTTCACTAGTTACTGCTAAAGCCGGATCAGTAATATCTACAAAATCGCCCAGATCAATGGCTAAACCATCACCATTCAATAACCAAGCCATTCTAGCATTATACTCAGCAATAGGTTCAGCAAATCGTGACAATAGGCGCGAGGTGGCTATATCTAGTATTAAAGTATCTTCATTATGTAATTCCCAATGCGTTGTCAAGTCAAGATTCGTTAGCCCATGATCACTAATGCTATCTTCATCACGCTCAGACCCATGTTCAGTCTGTGCTTGTCCATATTTCCACGAAACTTGATTGATGATAGTTTTCTTATCAGAATCACGTTGACTCAATACAATCTCAGGTTCTTTAACAGTTACGTCGCCTACGAAACTAAATATTGATCGATCTGCGTCAGAAGTTTGTGAAGGTGCAAATACATTAACGTTGACTTTTCCATCCTTGCCAGTATAGATAAACCCACCAATCATCTTCATTAAATCAGTAGCCATATCTAATAAATTAGAGCCATCGGGCCACGTTGTATCACCTATTCTAGTACCTTCTGTAGCTATCTTAGCGGCGGCAATACTTGTAGAATCTAATGCAGATTCTTCTAACAATGTATCCATATTGAACCACTTGATTTGGAATATATCATCTACCAAGAATTCTAAAATATCAATAGGATTCATACCTGAAACAAAAGTATCTGAAACCACAAGCCCGGAACTAGACACAGCCGCGTCCTTAAAGTCTTTAAGCGCATCATAAATTATCATAGTTGCTGTCCAATTTGAGGCATCGCTTAACTTCTTAATACGCCCCTGAAATTGTACAGCAGGGGCAGTAGCCCACTTAGGCCCATAACCTGCTATAACACGCACCCAAGCACCTATATATTGCTTGCCAAAGAATATCGAATCAGCATCAGTTATGCTATAACGATTCGCGTCATTCTTGAGCGTTAAGGTAACGTCACCAATCTTAGATACGCCATGTTCTTTGTCAAACTGGCGTCGTATAGAAGTTAAGGATATACGATCCTCAGTCAACGAAAACTTCCTACTGTCTGGCACAAAGACCTCGACTATGTAGGAAGGTATATCGCTCGTTATGAATAACTCTATATCTGTGTCTGTGTCTTGTGTTGACATGAATACCTCACTGATCCCATATCACCTTGACGCACTCGAAACCATTATCTCGATAAGCTTGCATTAAGGCGTCATATTGCTTATCCTCATAGTATAACCCAACTATAGCACCCCCAGAGCCAGGAAGCTTGGCAGAGCAGTCATTTTGTAAGGCTATACGCCGCATGGTCATATTATCTTCACCTATTTTATCCTCACCATAGAGGTCTAAGCGCAGTTGAAAATTAGCATCCATTATATGACCTAATGATTTAGCCTGTTGACGTTCCACAGCTAATAGCGCACCCTTAGCCATCTCTGCTAATTGATACATATGCTGACTAACCCACCGATCGCCAGCTTTATATTTAAGAAACATCTCATTGTGAACTTGGCCTGAATTCTTGCGTGGGTTATTTGTATAAGCTATGAAAGCACTTGGTAATGGATAATCTAATGGTTTATAATGACCATAATCACGCAATGTTCTACATTCTTGGCTAAAATCCATAAATACTAAACCGCCATAGGTCTGAATAACTCTATCCTGTAGGCCAGCAGTAATGCCTAGCTCTTGATTCTCAACAGCCCATGCTAAATGTGCGCGCTCTTCTAAGCTAACCTCATGCTCAAAATGCTCATATAAACAATTCAATAATGCCACTATTATTGCTGATGACCCACCCAATCCAACTTGTCGTGGAATATTAGAACCATATGCAATATTAAAGCCATATCCTAACCCAATATCTATCCCATAGGTTTTATAAAACAATGCACACGCCGCATGAATCAAACGCAATGCCCCGTAATGTCCAAAACGTTCAGTATGATCAACTAACGATTTTAAACTATCATATCGTAACCTATCCATTTCAAGATTAGGTATTATCTCAACATAGCCACAATCATGTGGAACTAACTCTATAGTAGCCCCCCAATTTCGCACACACGCACTCAACGTCTTGCCATCAAAACCATCACTAGGATTACCTGCTAAACCAACTCTGGCGTATACTGTTGATTGGATCATTAGACCTTATTCCCCTAAAACTCAATATTAAATGCTACGAAACCAAAACTTGCCATATATTCTGAATGTGACTTATCTAACTTCCACGCAAAGCCAAAAGCATCATACCACAAAAACCAGTATGGCACAGGCTTTAATGAAAATTGTACGAATATACAACATCGCTTCATGGATATTATCAATCCCAAGCCACGCTCAACGTATTTCGTTAAATATAATCGTTTTCCCCTTACCATCGCTATATAACCTCACCTCTCTTGTCATTATACCACATCCAACACTATATGGCAAATATCTACTCGTCAAACTTTTGTGGCTGATCAGCAACCTTAACGTCATGCTGTAAGACTTTAACCTCACGCTTCAAGTCGTCAATACGCTTATTCAATTCTAAGTTCTTCTCAACTAACGCTTGATTCTGTTCTTCCATCGCTACAGGCTCTACGAAATACTTGTCAAACTCTTCCTGGACATTCGCCTCTGTTGCTGGCTTAACAGACCATGTGTAAGGCCAATCGCAGTATTTGTCGAATTCGTCTTTAAGTAATTGTTGACTTTGCAAAACACCTTGATCCGCCTTGCTTTTGCTTGAATGTATGCCTAACCTAGCAAGATATTTAGGCATATTTTTGGTCAGGTTTGTATACCAATCACCTTGCCAGTATCTTCCATGCACAACCTTTAACTCTAAACCGTTGCTAGTCAATAGTGCGCCAGCTTTATTGATAATCCTAGTGTCACATTTTAGCATAAAATGGTGAACGCCAGTAAAAATTTCTGAGGGAAATGGGATAACTTTGTCTAATTTATTCAACTTGCGTAAAAATATATTTAATAGTGGAAAATCACCGCCAGCATTGGTCTCTTTTTTATGTCGATATATTTCAGACCATACTTTACCATGTTTGGAAACATCCATGAATGTGGGAACCGAAGTTAGAGTTTTCGTATTCCAGCAGGCATCGACCTCCATCTTATATTTCTCGTTCCAATCAGGCCCAAAGCGAATATTTGAACCATTGGAACCACCAATAATTAGACCACCTTCTGCCATCTTCCAATAATTCAAAAGACTACCACAAACAAACATATCGCTATCGAAAACTGCCACAATTTTATCAGTAAGTTCACTCGCTATTCTAAATCTTTCGATCTTAGTCGCCCATGTTTTACCATGTATCGAGTTCACTTTTACCCATTCAATATCATCTCCATCGTGATGGTCAATAAATTCTGGTTCAAGATCATAGTCACATACTATAAGCTTAATACCCATACCTTCATGATGAATACGAAAGCTTGTCAAAAAAGCACTAAGGCCTGGTTGATAGCTACGATCTGATGCAATAATACCTACATAATCTTTCATTAGAATCTCCTTGATGTTTATAACAACAAATCCATTACGTTATCAATAATATCAACAACTAACTCCATATCCTCAAAAGCAAAAAGTTCATTGATCACGCGCTCACCATGCTTATCCAGCATTTTCAACAATACTGGTTCATGAATAGTGTCACATTCACGCTGATAAGTAATCGTCATATAGGGACAAACTGTTTTATATGCGGCAATGCGATTCGCCATATCTGTAGTATAGCCACATTTGTATCTATCTGGAATCTGGTTAGGATTAGTCTGTATAATATAGAAAAATCCTTGAGATTTAGATATAACCTTATTATCATCATGAAAACCTCGATCTTCGCGCATAGCCTTAATATGTTCAAAGTCTCTATGAGATAATGCTAATGCTTTCTGATTACCTGTGTCTTCTCTACGCACATGCTCTAATTGTATATGTCCATATTTGCCATTATGAATCTGTTTGCGAAGATTCGATTTATCAATATTTAGTTTCTCAGCGCATTGCGATAGTGTAAGATAGTCTTCGTTATTTTCTTCCATATGTTCCTTTCTATTAGTTTGTCAAGCCTTATTTATGCCCACAACTCCCCAACTCATGTTCCTTAACCTTCTCCACCAAATCACCCAAAGTATAAACTATCTCAATCTCTGGCCGTACCAACTTAGTCTGTATCTGAACGTCTTGCTTGCGTTGATAATCTTCATGAACGCCAATACATAAAGGCTTCTTAGTCATAGACCACGCGCCTAACTCATACAACACAATTGGACATATCGTTTCTTTAGGAAACCAGAACGAAATCACATCAGCCGCGCGTAAAGCATCATATTCCCATTTAATTTGTTCTTGCGCTGCATCAGGATCACCAATTGGAAAATCAGCCCTGCGTGGATTCAATATAGTTAAAGTAGTGCTATCTAGCTGTTTAGCCATTTCCTGTTGCCAATCTGGACATCCAGTAATCCCACCTGCTAGAAATACTTTTTTATCAGTTCCATATAGTTCGTAGTTGTTTATTGCTTCAACGTATCGCATTCGTTAATAACCTCCATAGTTGGTATCGCTTTCTGAAAATCTTTCATAATCAAAAATGGTGGGTATACACATTCAAAGCCTGACGCTCCCGCGTGGCCTCCACCTTTCTTGCCATGATATTCGTATTGACAAGCAATCTCACTCACATCAATATCCTTATTAGTCAACAATGATACCATCCAATACCCATCTGGAAAGTATCTAAATGGCATCCATATATCAGCATCAGGCGCGATAGCTTCCATAGGTTGTGACGCGAATTTGCCATTGACTGCGAAACATTTATAGCCGTGAAAGTCTACCCAAAAGCCATGCGTTTTGATGTATTCTTGTTCAGTACGATCTTTGTATTGCTGAATTACTTTCCCATTCACAATAACAAAATCAAGATAGTTGTCCTTCTGTAGACTATCCCAAACGGGTGATTGTGGATTAGTGTCAAAAGCCTCCATACCAGCATTAAAGAACTTAGTCCTATCCCCATATTTCCACGTCCAAGTATCTCTATCGCCAATTAGTCGAATATACTCAGGTGCTTCATGTTTGCTAAAGTATTCCCACGTTAATTCACAACCTGCTTTATCAACAGAACGCAACCCTTCTATAGCGATAGAAAACCCCTCGTATTTTTTGATAGCACTAACATGATGATCAATCCAGATTACGTCAGTAGTTATAGCTCTCAGTTTGTGCATATCCTCTGGTTCTATAGAATAGTCTACAATATAAACACGCTCATCACTACCTATAATGTCCAAAGGAAAGTCTATGCCATAATTGATCGCTTGGCAAGTATTCTCGTCTACAATGCGTTTCTCGAATAATAATACTACATGTGCTGATGCTTTACCATCCATGTCATCGTGATAAAATATTTTCATTTAGTCTTTCTCCTATTTAGATAATCTTTAATCCATTTACCTATGCGCGTCCTAGCATAATCCTTACATGATATAGCCTGTTCGCCATTCCCTATTCCTGAACCATTATATTCGCATTGGCTATTCCATATCTTACTAATACATTTATAACAATTACGCTCTCTCATTGTTTATTCTTTCCTTTATCAACCTCTTCCATCAACTTCGTCTCATAATCTATCCAGCCTTGCCCATAACCTTCTTTTTTAGCTTTGCGTAGGTCATGTATATCATATCCATATTTTCGCTTACCTTCATCGAATCCTTTTAAATGGGCTTGTTCTTTTAATTCGTTAGTCTGTTTGTTCAGTGTTGCCAAAGCCTGCGTTTCCAATGGATTCTCTTTATGATAATACCTTAAAGCCATCCACCGCTTACGCCAATACTGAACCACGATATTGAATGGATAAGGATAGCATACTATTGTTGAATGTATAAAGTCTTGATAAGCTACGCCATAGAAACGTGGAATCAAATCACCTTCGCGAATTTGTTTGTGTGTTAGAATCATGACAAATTAACACCCCACTCGATAGGAAATTGCCTGTCATTCTCTCGCATAAACGCACAGAGATTAAACCAAGCTATCGAAGCTTCATAACGTCTACGAAATATCACACCAGGCTTGAGTCTCCATTGTGGCTCTGGATTATCCTTTGGCTCAAATAGACATTCGCCAATCACACCTAATGATGAAGGTATTACATCACCTTCAACGATTTTACCTTCTATCAATGCGAATGGCATTATTTAATCCTTTCTCAATGTCATCTCTATCAAATCAGCTATAGTCTGTGAAACAGCATCGAATTTACCATAATTTTCACCCAACTTCTGACTATACCATATCTTGCGAAGGGTATCTAATTCGCGACCATCAGAAGCGTTCCTTAGAATATGTAATAACGAAGCCATATCCATAGACAGCTTAGGATCGCTATCTAACCAATGACTATGATGAACCTCTGAATCAGTGTTCATGTGTGGACAGATGTTATAAATAATCTGCGTATACTCTGTTCGTGTCGTAATTGTTCTGTATTGTATACGATTTCTTATGCTTGATGCGAATCCTAATCTATTGCGAGGTACGATCCTATCTAAAAGCATGTGCCACCAGTTTATAGGTACTTCTTCTGTGTCTTGGGTAGTCTCACCTTTATCTTCAATTACAGGATCACCGCGATAAAATGCTTGGATAACTTCATAAACTTTATCGAAATGCGCTACTTGTATTTCGCTGATTGACATATTGCGTAATACATGCTCTGATATTTTAATTCTGTTAGCAATATAGGTTCGTAAATGTGTCATCTGTTGAATTGTTATCATATCATCAGGATTTATCATTTATCACCCTCCCTACATATTCATGTCAATTCTAGGATCATCTCTACCTTTATCCCACAAAGAACTACAAACTCTCGATAGCTGTTTAATTGCATAAAATAATTGTGTTTTCGTAAGACTTTTATGATCCTGAATTGAACCATGTATCATAGTGAATACATACTCCCAAACAGCAAACTTACAATAACAGATAAACTCTTGGTCACTTACTGATGTTCCTTTACTTATAAATTCTACATCATCATCATCACAAGGCTTTTCAGTATGAAACACTACTCTAATCTTATGATTACGATCAATACTCTCTATTTCTTCACCATATGATGCAGTGTATCTCAATGTTTAAGTTCCTTATTATCTTCCATTGGTTCAATACTTATAACACGTCTAACCTTATATCGCCGGTAACATTCTGAACATTCAACAATAGTTTCATCATTAAATTCGTTCTTATCAAATACAAGTTCGCCATAGAACATTGAGCCACATTCACAATCAATTCGATAGTCATCGCCAAAGTCACCAGTCCATTCTGACTTAATCAACTTAACTTCTCTAACCTTAGCTTCTGACCAATTTCCAGTGCCACAGGAAGGGCAACGTTTGGGCTTATCAGATTGTGCATTCCATTCATGTTCGCAACATTTACAGCGTTTGGCAAATCTTATTTGTACCTTACAACGAAACTCGTTATCAGCTAAGTATCGCATTATATCCTCTCCCTCAACCACTCAACAAACTTCCTCAAATCATCTTCACTAGCACCAGCCAACTCAAATAACAATGGCAACATCTTAACAAACTCTTCCTCGGTCAATGGCTCTGGAATACGCCCTGCGCTAATAGCCGCTAAAGCCACAAATTCGCCCCTCTCTGCCTCATCTAATTGTAAAGCCCCATATACCTAGCTTGTGTTTCTTTCTTCTGTGGTGCAGCAATACGACCTCTTTCAAGCTTGCTTATGTTACCAGGGTCAAAGTTGTGTTGACGACAGAATTCGCGCAAGGTTAAGCGTAAGGCTATGCGTTTTGACTTGAAGAATTCAGCGAAGGTCATGATAAATCACCTAATATCTGTAGAGTCTCATTAGGTCTTGAGATATGTATTAAGGTAGGCTTATTCGCATTTTGAGGTATTACTACCATCTCTATACCACCACCATGCTTGATAAATACCAACATTGAAGAGGTTGCTAAGGCATCGCCAACCTTCTGTATTCGCACCATTTCAGGCCACAACGCAGCCCAAGATTCAACCGCCTTCATTAACTGATAACCGCGCAAATTATCATCAAATCCAATATCAGGAAAGTTGTGTCTAAAATCATCCCAAATGTTCATGTCGTTATTTTACCTCACGCAATACTTATCCCACATGGATGACCAAACATTATGTCATCTATGCGATCGTAAGTTTTATCTTGATGGTTTGCTATAGTTGATAGTATTTCAACACCCATGCCATATATAGTTATATCCATACGCGCTATCCACAATTTACGACAACAAAAATGATAACTACATACACCAGCAATGCGCTCTCTAACCTGTTCTGGTTTACTCAGGTTCTTCATTGCTATCCTCGTCTATATCTTCACACTCTTTTACGCCGCGCGCTTTCTTGATAACTGCCTCAATCCTTACCCCAAGTGGGCCATCAAACATAGTCGATCCACCAATAACCTTATATGCCGCTATCTCTTCTAGCATGTCCAACATCTCATTAGCTATATCATCCTGTGAAGCAGTCTCTTCTTGATTAACAATAGGCTCACACAACCCTCGCTCAAGCTTGTGAATTCTATCCAATAATGGACAGACTGATTCAAGAATCATATCTTTAAGTGCTGATCTAATATTGGCAGGTATATCAGCCTCTTGTTTATTCTCACAATCTTTGTTCGCGGCAGACACTATAGCTCTGGCGAATTCGTGCCATTCTTCACAGGGGAACATGCTACTTATACCGCGACCATGATCAACTAAAGTGACTATATCTTTGTCTCTGAATATTAAGTAGCTTCCATCATCGAATAGGGTTGGGAATGTGCGTTCTGACATTTGTAAATACCTCCACTTTTTGTAACACCTCTTCTGAATCATCAAAATAATGATTTATAAGAATTGTTGGTAATTGAAAAAATATGAATAATACAAGACCCATTGCCAAAATAATTAAACCAAATACTAGAATCATCATCAGGCAACCACCTAATGAATCGGTTGCAGCCCAATCTACATAGTAAGGCATCGCTACCTCCTTGTTAATCCTCAAATAGTTTCATTTGTAAGCGATTTACACCATTCTTGGCAAATTTCTTATAGTTCTTATTGTATTTCTCATTATTGCATTTTTTACAAGCAGGAACGATATTCTGGGCCGTGTACCCACCACCTTTACTTACTGGTATTTTATGCTCTTGTTGTAGGCTATCACTTTTCCTACCACAATAATGACAACAATGGAAATGGTCATCAAGTATCTTTTGCCATTCTTCTTCTGTTAGAGTAGTTTCAAGTTGTTTTTGCCTAGCACGCCGTTGTTGTGTACGGCGACGAGAGTCAGCGCGATTATTTTGACCATATATCTGTTTTTGTAACTTGATCTTATCTTTATTAACATCTCGATATTTCTTAATTTTATCTTTATTCTTTTCATTATATTTTTTAGCACGTTTAAGTATTTTACCCCTATTATTATAATAATGCTTTTTCTCACCCGCCTTTACTTGATCTATATTGGCTATACGATACTGTTTTTTTTGTTCCTTTACCTTATCTTGATTGTCAATATTATATTGCTTTTTTCGTTCTTTTATCTCTTCTTTGTTAGCAAGATAATATTGTTTTTGATATTCTTTGCTTTGTTCATCATTATCTTCTTTTGTCATTCTTGGATTCCTCAACCCAATCATCTAACTCAGATATATAAAATATCCATCGTCCCATTGGTTTTCGTGCTGGAATATTGTTATTGGCTAAAAGACGACGCACCGTTGACTCTGATACTTTTAGATGATTAGATGCTTGCTTGAGAGTTATTGGTTCTTCATGTTTTTTCATTATAAATACCTTTCTTTATCCTCATATCAATTATAGCATAACCTAGCAGAATATGTCAAGCACTATTTCAGATTTCTAAATTGTTTATCATTATCAGGAATTACTAAATTCTCATCTATATGCTTTATCCAATCTTTGCAATCTTGATTAAATTTATCCAAATCTTGATATAGCCATAAAAATTCTTCAATAGTACGTTCCCATTCCATCCAATGAGCTATGACGCGATACCCAACACGTCTATGATCCATTGCATAATAATACCCTGCTGGTAGAGTCATTTTGTCTCCAGCAACGCAATGTCCAGTTTCACTCATAATAATAACTACATTTTTGCCGCAAAGTAATGATAATAGGGTTGTACCTGTCGCTGATCCAACTCTCATTTTAGCTTTGGATATTGCCCATATTGTAGCATCCATGATTTCACTTTCATGTTCTACAAAATCCCATATCGAAGGGCATCTTAATTGCGCCGTGCTATCGGGGTGACCCGCGACTAAACATCTAATACCTTCTGCTTGTAATGCTTCTAAAAATTGCTCCCAATATGGAAAATTTCTAGCTGCTGCATATTGTTGGCGACGAGCAAATAGAAGTACATCAAACTCACAGTCATATTCTTTGCTATGTTGTGGTATAAAAAAAGCTTTACGCCATTTGAATGGCTCAGTAGGATTGATATACTTCCTCTGCCATTGTGGGGCTTTGCCAGTTTTGATATGGTCTTCCCAAACTTGAGGCTCAAAATCAGCACGAATCTGATCTAAATATGGGATTCTATCCTCAGGCCACTTGAGTTTATTGCTATCCTTAAACCTTACTTGATAACGGTTACCGCCTGCACTCCTCTCGCTGGCCTTTGGTCGTTCATAGGTATATCGTCTAGTACATTTAGGATATAAAGCTTCCATGCCTAACTCATGGCAGACAATTAAATCACCTTCATAGCCATAGATACCAGGAACATGCTTAATGATCGTTCCTGATCCTAGCTCGCCCATGAAAGGCAAAGCAACCGGTATTTCATTCTCTTTCATTTTTCTCCTTATTTATCTCAAAACGTACTACGAATCACAGCCTCTTGAGGTGGTTCTATCGTTTTCTCAACAAAGACTAAACTATGCTCTGCCTTGCAACTACAACATGGCTTGAGCATCATCTTCAAATCGGCCTCAGTTGTGGCGTGTAATTTTTTGCACTTATAACATTCAAAGACATAATATCGCGTCGCAAATATACATTTAATCTTATCGACTTCTATTCTAATCGCTATATCAGGAGCAGCGTCTCTATTGGTATCTATATGACTAGCCACATCCGCAATCTCATCAAGTGCGTTGTTAATTTTTTCAAGTTCACTTGGTTGAATTATATGAATATCCATCATTCCCTTTCCTATTCAAAATTACAACAACTTCTCCAATCGTCTAACCAAAGTATGTCGCACACTAAGCAGTTCATCTCTGGTCTTAAATGGCGATTGAGCTAAGACAAACGCATCGTCTACCATTAGCTCAATCGCTTCATGTTTGGCTGTTTCGAGAATGAATTTATTGGTCAATGGTCTATATGTTTGAGTAGTGAAATATATACTCACTGTTCTATTGCAACGCGAAGTGCATATTTCAGCAAGAAACCTATCAGAACATTCTTCATGTGCGAAATCTAAACGCCACTCTACTAATCCCATTCTAATAACTTGACGCTTGAATTCATCACAAAACAGCTTGAATTGTTTTTGGGTAGTTTTGATCATGGACTTTCATTATTCCTTCTTATCCAACATAGCCATATATTCATCAGTAGCCTTAACAATCTGATTCATAGCTACAGTTGGCGCAATAGAATCTGGTTGAATAGTAACCCCTGCGCCTGTGATCATGCGTCTTACTGTTTCGTGAAAGTCTGGGTCTAACATAGGTTGACCTTCTGGCACTTTATAACCATTATCGCGCCATTCTTGTATACGCTCTTCGTCTTTCTTGATAGACTCGTCAAATATCACCAATGCTCTATCTGCAATAGCCTTGCCTATCTTGATAAGTATTTTAGCCTCATTAGCTGTGATAAAGTCTTGAATTTGTGTATTCATTACGATCCTTTCTGTGGTTATTTAGCTAAACGTTACTTCATACGCTTCTTGACATTTAGGACACGTTACAAACTTAATATGCCAGTTAAACATTACGAAAAACTCTTCCAAACATGATAGACAAAGGTAATCATCGCCTATTTTATTATAGGCTAATATGGATAGTTCAATTTGGTACATAATACTCACACCCTTCGTCATGCCATGACGCTTTGCCTAACGCCATGTCTATTAGTACCCAATGTCCATCTTGAGCCTTACAGAAGTCTACGCTCCAATAACCTTCTATAACCTTAGCAACCTGATTAGCGTAGCTTGATAACAATTCGATTTCTTCATCGCTTTGTGTGTTCATCTCGGCTAACAACTCTAGCCAATTCTCAGGTAGTTTTGACATACCATGCCTAGCATAAGCTTCATCCCCTTCTGCGATAGCCTCACTTATCCAATACGCATGATGACACTGAATCTCACCATCCTTAATAAAATATCTACGCTCAGGATTGATAGGCATTGTTCTTGAGAACGCCGTAAACTTAGAATCCATTTCTATGAATTCGCGAAACACAAACGCGTCTATTGGGAGTTCCTTTAATGCGCTATCTTGAATTAACATACCTACATGTCGTCTGATTTTATCAGCATCAGTAACGTAACAAGTATCTGTCCAATCATGCTTGCCAGATGTATAAGCTGTTCTCATGAATGCTGGTATGCCTATCTTTACGCAAGCTGTTCTGATTTCATCTATCTGATTCTCAAGAGCCTTGCAAATTCCACCGTCTAAGACTGATAATAGCTCTCAATAATCAGCTTTAAGTTCCACGATCTCAGTTCGTGGTTGTGGTATTGGAAGGTCTTTAATTTTAGGATACCAGTAGAGCATAGAGTTCTTGTTCATATTATGATCTTTTAATTTGTCTAATTTCTTCACGTCGCATATTAGCTGCATAGTTATCAAGTATTGGCAAGCTTGCAATAAAAGTATATTTCTTTGACAATCGTTTCATTATTCGCTTTTGATTCCAGAATTTAACCCTTCTCTTGATAGACATGCGCGGCAAATGCAATCCTTTGGTAAATTTATGCGTATCGCAACGAATAACTATAGATATGTCATTACTCTGTTTCATATTACAACCTCTTTCGATTCATCCTTCAACAACAATCCACTCTCAACTTCGATATATTCATTAGGACTTCCCCATTCTTCTTTCCAGGGATTCAGTCGCGTATAACAACAGAAGTTGAAAAACTTAAACGCTTTCCATATATTAGCTATGTTCTGATTCTGTTCTAATGCTCTATGGCGTTGTAAATTCTGACCTTGACATGGCTTCTGTTGTAATACTTGGCGAAAGTGCCAGCGGCCGTGTATTGAGAGCATAGTATTTATTTTGCGAGTCCCGCTTATTTTATGTTTAGGCGTACAGTTATACATCAAGTCTTGTATTCTAGCCCAAGAAGACAACCTTGAATCATCTGGCATATTACCTTTGAAACTCATACAAAATGGCTTAGACACTTTTGTTCTATCTGGTTCAGTGATAATTATTTCATAAAGATTTTCACCACCATAACCTTGAGGATTTTCCCATTCAGTACTAACCTCGCCCCAATGCCTCTGAGTCCACCTTATCGAAGGCAATCTAATAATCTCTTCCAGTAAGTTATCGTGAATTATCATATAGTTCATACTAGGCATTTCGCTACGTCCAATCTGTCTGCCTATATCACGAATCTTTACAAAGTATTTACCCCACGTTTTAGGCGGGAAGAATGTAGCGCATGGGTCATAAGGGCAGCCAGAAGTGCAATGTACGCCTGGCTCTGCACCTTGTGTTTTATACCAATCTGAATCAACACGTTTCTGATTATATTTCCAATCAACCATACAGATGCGATCGGCCTCGTGAGCCAGCTTAAAGTAGGGACTAATATCGCCAACAATGACCATATCAGCATCCATGAAACCGACCGCATCAAAATCTACCATACGAGACGCGTAAAGACTGCGATAGAATTTAAGATAGTATTTAGGCTTATATCCTAATTCGCCTTCACCTTCGCGTTCATAATATTCTACCAAATTAACAGGCTTGAAGTTAGGATAATGCCCAGAGTCTTTCATCTCTGCTAAAAACTGTTCCATTTCTTTACCAGGCCAATAGAGTAAATGGAATTCAATATCATCAAATCCATAGTATTTACTAGCGTTAAGCATGGCGTGGACGCCAGGGAGTAGGCGACTATCGGCAGTTACGATCAAGGCATATTTACACATAATTATTTCCTTTAGTTTAACTACTAAATTTAGACGAGAATCAGCAGTCGTGAACTACCTTATTAAAAATCGAAGTAGCGAGAATCTGCTGTCGTGAACTACTTCCATATCAAATAAAGCTTCCAGCTTCACAGAGGCTATTACTTCTAGCGTTCTCCACTGGCTTGAGATCGGGCAGTTCCTGCCCTACTGAACGTCAAAATATTGATTGCGGCGTTATGGTCACGATCATGAACTATATCACATTCTGGACATTGCCATTCTCTATCTCTGAGCGCCAGATTGTTGTTGATATAGCCACATTTATGGCAACGTTTGCTGGATGGAAAGAATCTGTCAATCTTATGGATATGACAGCCATACCACGCTCCTTTGTATTCAAGCATTTGAGTAAATGTATGCCATCCAGTATCAGAGATAGATTTAGCAAGTTTGTGATTCTTAACCATGTTACTAATCGCGAGGTCTTCAATGTGGATAGCTTGGTTTTCGCTTACAAGTCTTCGACTCGTTTTATGAAGAAAATCACGTCGCTGATTAGAAACCTTTTCATGTTTCGCAGCCAATCGTTGAACAGCCTTGCGTCTCGAATTAGAACCAAGAACTTTGCGCGATATAGAACGATGAAGGCGTTTAAGTTGTTTTTCAGATTTACGAAGGTGTTTGGGATTAGCGATTGTTCCATTATCAGAAGTGGTAATGAACGTCTTGACGCCATAATCAATTCCAATTTCATTGCCTATATATTCTGGTTCAGGTATTTCTACTTCACACATAATGGAGGCATAATAATTACCAGCAGTATTCCTAGAAATAGTAATTGATTTCATTTTTCCTTGAATAGGACGATGAATAATAATTTTAATTCCTTTACACTTAGGTATATTAAGTTTATCATCCAATAATGACCATCTAGTAGGAGTAGAAAATGATTGTTTGTTTTGCTTCTTCTTAAATTGTGGAAACTTAGTGTAATGATTGAAAAATTTATTATATGCACGATCAAGATTTCTAAGACTCTGCTGTAGTGATTGACAACTTACTTCTCGTAACCAGCTATAATCCTGCTGTTTTTTGAGTTGAGTAAGCATGGCGGAAGTATCATGATAGGTAAGTCCTTTCTTGGCGTCTTCTTTATGTTCAGCATACCAATCAATTCGCTGGCGAAGGAAATAATTATACACAAATCGAGTACAACCAAAATGCTTGGCAAATATCTCTCGTTGTTCTTTATTTGGATATATTCTATATCTATATGACCTATTTATATTCATGTTACAATTATAACATAGTCCTTGTGACATGTAAAGGGTATTTTCTAAAATATGGAATCATCACCAACTCCAATAGGTGAGAGTCGCCAAGATTTGCGGCGGTATGGGAGGTATATTCCCATCTTGACGACTCTCTAAAGTGGAACTATCGCAGGAGGCAAGGGGTGGAATATTGGTATTCCATAGAAACCTACGATAGTTCCTGATTATTCATCCTCTGCTTCTGTAGATATTGTTTCAATATCTTGTGGTAAAATAACAGCATTTATATCAGATTCTTCCATAATGTCCGCGACCAGATCATAATCGCTTCGACTAGACTGTGGCGGCATTTTTATATAAGTTACAGATGATAATTGTCTATATATCTGAGCAGCCATTGGTGATAAATCAGCTAGAGGTATTAACATATCTGCTTCTATGAGACCAGGCTTTTTTTCTAGCACTGCTGCTGCAAAACCTTCCCATGTTTCTATAAAAGCTTGCTTAACAAGTTCTTTTCTATCCATTACAACCTCCCCATTACACTATTCCACAATAAAGGTATCATTATCTCATGGCTACCTACGAAATTATAACCCTTCCCATCACTACCAATATGTGGCCGATCTATCACATTCTTCTTAGCTCTCGATAGTCTCTCAGGTAATTCTATAATATCAAAATTAGCAGTCGTAAAATTCTTGACTTCATGACCAGTATTACGCGCCAAATTCAACGCCTTGCTAAACACCTCAGGCCCCATTGCTGAACTACCTATGTTGATAAATACGCCGCCATCGTTAAGACCTGATACAGCTACAACCAATTTGTAGAAGTCTCTGCCACTCGTTGCGCCTATGTGTTCAAAACAAGCTTGAGGATGTTGGTGTATTACGTCACAGCCTATTGCGACGTGGATAGTACATGGGACTCCACATTCAACTGAACCTGCCAGAATACTATGTGACCTTCTACAAAATGATGGAGTCGTATCATAACAACTTTCCCCCAAGCGATATACTGCTTGTGATAATCCACCACCCATGCAATGCCCACTTTGATAGACTTCTTTAATAGCTTTATGTATCAAATCACCAGTCTCTTCCCACATCCCCCATTTACCTTCTGGTAATAAGTCCTTAACCCACTCTGAACTATGACCATACATAGCGAATTCTATATCGTGAATAGCTGCTGCACCATTCACGGCTATGTGTGTTACTACATTACGCTTCATCATCTCTATGAGGATTGGCCCTAAGCCACACTTGATCACATGCCCACCTATAAATAGAATAACCGGTTTGGATTGCTTGTATGCGCTAACTATGGCGTTTACAAGAGCGTTGAAGTCTTTACCAGCTAGAATATCTGGACACGACTTGAGACGTTCTGAAACATTACTGGTTGAATCCCAATTCATTTGAGCAAACTGACTCACATCAAACTGATTCTCGCGCGCTTCAACTGAAAACATAACAGCTTTGTCGCGCAACTCTTACGTGAAATCTGGCTTCATCAACAAGCCTAATTCGTCTAGCTCTTCGATATCGGAGCCAGCAGCTAGATAATCG
>SDBV01005740.1_pt1 | contig 17429 bp, 13 predicted proteins | sample 2277081 | NCBI WGS metagenome assembly SDBV01 (sample SAMN10402039, study PRJNA504765) | marine sediment metagenome | isolation source: marine sediment core GS10_PC15, 223 cmbsf | place: Arctic Ocean: Southern Knipovich Ridge | collected 2010 | reverse complement strand
AGGTCAATAATATAATCAGCAACTTTTATTACCTCGAGATTATGTTCAATTACAACAATGCTGTTGCCTGCATTAACAAGGCCTTTAAGAACATCCAGCAGTTTCCGAATATCCACAACGTGGAGTCCTGTAGTAGGCTCATCCAGAAGATAAAGTGTCCTGCCCGTAGCCTTTTTACCGAGCTCTCGTGATAACCTCACTCTTTGCGCCTCTCCCCCGGATAACATTGTAGCCGGCTGTCCAAGCTGTATATATCCAAGTCCAACTCTGTCAAGAGCAGTAAGTTTGTGTTTCAGCAGAGGAATGGATCTGAAGAATTCAAGAGCCTGTGCGACAGTCATATCGAGGACATCAGAAATATTTTTACCTTTATATCTGATATTAAGTGTCTCTCTGTTATACCTCTTCCCCTTGCATACTTCGCAAAGCACATATATGTCAGGGAGGAAATGCATTGCTACTTTAATGAGGCCGTCTCCCTTGCAGGTCTCACACCTCCCTCCGCCTGAGGCGGACGGCACATTAAAACTAAATCTTCCGGACCTGTAGCCCCTGACCCTTGAATCCGGAAGCCGGGAGAAAAGCTTTCTTATGAATGTAAAAATACCTGTGTATGTCGCCGGATTTGAACGTGCTGTTTTGCCGAGAGAGGACTGGTCTATATTAATAATTTTATCAATCTCTTCTGCTCCCTCAATCCCGGTATGTTTACCCACTCTGCAGCTTGCAGGGCAGAATTTCATCCCGTTAGAAAACCCGGGTGAGGCCCTCTTTCCAATGGAATACAGTCTTCTTGCAAGAGCCTTCACGAGGACTTCAAAAACCAGAGTACTTTTGCCTGAGCCCGAGACGCCTGTCACGCATGTAAAAACACCAAGTGGTATCTTAACGTCTATATTCTTGAGATTAAATTCCTGCGCACCTGTTACTGTAATGTAACTTTTAGGTATTATTCTATTTCCAGGTACCGGGATTGTCAGGCTTCCGCGAAGATAAGAGCCGGTAGGAGAAAATCTGTCTTCAGTAATTCTGCATAAATTCCCTTCTGCCACTACATACCCGCCTTTTACCCCGGCCTCCGGCCCCATATCAATTATGTAATCCGCCCTTTTTATTGTGTCTTCATCATGTTCAACAACTATCACGGTATTCCCCATATCCCTCAGCTTACACAGACTGTCCAGGAGTTTCCCGCAGTCCTTTGGGTGAAGCCCTATACTGGGCTCATCAAGAATGTAAAGTGCGCCGGTAAGCGAAGAGCCAATCTGGGTAGCAAGCCTTATTCTCTGTCCTTCACCGCCTGAAAGGGTAAATGCCGGTCTGTTTAAAGAAAGATATCCCACTCCTACCTTGTGCAGGAAAATCAATCTTTCTTTAATCTCTTTTAAGACCTTTGACACAATTATTTGTTCTTTTTCATTAAGTTTAAGCTGTTCAAAAAAAATTATTGCATCTTTAATCGACATATCAGAAAGCTCGCCTATATTCAAACCATTAATTTTAACCCCGAGGGCTTCTTTCCTGAGTCTGGCCCCACCGCAGAGTAAACATGGTTCAAGCCCTTCCATCTCCACCTCTTTTTCCCCTGCATCTTTGAATCCAATGCCTTTACATCTCGGACAGGCGCCGTAAGGACTGTTAAAGGAAAAAAACCTTGGGCTGATTTCAGGATAGCTTATGCCGCATCTTGGACATGCAAGACTCTTGCTGAAAAATATATCCTTTCCGCACCCGCGAATCTCAGAATGCCCTTCAATAATATTTATTATCACCATCCCTTTAAGCCCGATTGCAAGTTCGATTGCCTCTGTTAAACGCCTGTCAATACCCGCCTTTATAATCAGTCTGTCAATAACAATATCTATATTATGTCTTTTGTGCTTATTAAGTTTTATCTCCATGGTAAGATCAACCATCTCTCCGTCGATCCTTGCCCTGACAAAGCCTTTCCTTTTTATTTCACCCAGCTCTTTCTTGTACTCTCCTTTTCTACCCATTACAATCGGGGACAAGACCTGCACACGTGTACCATAAGGCATGCCAATTACAGATTCAACAATCTGCTGTATTCCCTGCGCTGTTATAGGGCCTCCGCATTTATAACAGTCCCTGCTTCCGATTCTTGAATACATAACCCTTAAATAGTCATAAATTTCAGTAATTGTGCCGAGGGTTGAACGTGGATTTTTTGTTGTTGTCTTTTGCTCGATGGCAATAGCAGGAGAAAGACCCTCAATAAAATCAACATCGGGTTTTTGCATCTGCTTAAGAAACTGGCTTGCATACGCAGAGAGGCTTTCTACATAGCGCCGCTGACCCTCGGCATACAGTGTATCAAAGGCAAGCGAAGATTTTCCTGACCCTGACGGCCCTGTAATAACTATGAGCTTGCCTTTTGGTATTTCCACATCTATATTCTTAAGATTGTGAACTCTTGCACCTTTTATTAATATCGAGTCAAGCATAGAATTATCACTTAAATTGGTAGAAATATCCTTTTTGCCCCGGCAAGTCATTCTCCTCAGCGGACCTGCCTACCGCAGGCAGGTCCGCCCAGACTGAGATGAATTTTATAATATAACTTAAATGCGCACATGTTGCCAATCAACAGGTACGATGACAGCTTGTAACCATTCAATGAAAGGTGGATTATATATCTGTAACTGAATGGTTACGACAACTCGTTCCTTTGCTTGACAACAAGCACTTTAAAGTGTTTAAATATGTGATTGTTAGCTTCCTTCCCGGGGAAAACTTATGAAAAAGAGAGACTATCTTTTCACCTCTGAATCAGTAACTGAAGGACATCCCGATAAAATTGCTGACCAGATTTCAGATGCTATTCTTGACACGATTATTTCAAAAGATAAAGATTCAAGGGTAGCATGCGAGACAATGCTTACAACAGGGCTAGCCTTTGTAGCCGGAGAGATAACCACAACCTGTTATGCTGATATTCCGTCAATAGTAAGAGAGACTATTAGGGACATTGGTTATACAAGGGCAAAATACGGTTTTGACTATGAGACGTGTGCTGTTATTACCTCAATCCATGAGCAGTCGCCTGATATCGCAATGGGAGTTGATCCAGGAGGCGCCGGAGATCAGGGCCTTATGTTTGGATATGCCTGTAACGAAACCCCCGAACTTATGCCCATGCCTATAATGCTTGCACATAAACTTGCAATGAGGCTGACCGAGGCCAGAAAAAAGGACATTCTTGGCTATCTCAGACCTGACGGGAAAACTCAGGTAACTATTCAATATATAAACGGCCGTCCTCACAGGATTGATACTATAGTTGTATCTGCACAGCACAGCCATGATATAACGTTAAGGGACATGAAAGAGGATATTATTGAAAAAGTAATAAAACCGGTAATTCCAAAGAAACTACTTGATGAAGAACATATAACTTACCATATTAACCCTACGGGCAGGTTTGTTATAGGTGGGCCTCAGGGAGACACAGGCCTCACGGGAAGAAAGATAATAGTTGACAGCTATGGCGGAGTCGGGAGCCACGGCGGCGGGTGTTTTTCAGGCAAAGACCCTTCAAAGGTTGACCGTTCAGCCTCATATATGGCGAGATATGTATCAAAAAACATAGTCGCTGCCGGGATTGCAGATAAGGTTGAGTTTCAGCTTGCTTATGCTATAGGAGTAGCTGAACCTGTTTCTATCCTTATTGACACTTTTAATACTGGCAAAATCCCTGATAAAGAAATCGAGAAAATTATAGGGAAAAATTTTAATCTCAGCCCGGGAGCAATAATAAAAAAACTTAAATTAAAAAGGCCTATCTATAAAAAAACAGCCGTATACGGTCACTTTGGCAGGAATGAGCCTGAATTCACGTGGGAAAAGACTGATATGGCAGAGACCCTGAGCAAGGCTGCAAAGTTATAAAACTCTCATCTTCAAAAATACCTCAGCATTTGGATTATTAATAAAAAAGGAGAAACAATAAATCGTGAAATATGACATCAGAAACATCAAATTAGCCGGAAAAGGAAAGCTCAGGATAGAGTGGGCGGCAAAAAGCATGCCTGTTTTAAAACAGATAAAGACAAAGTTTGAAAAAACAAAACCTTTAAAAGGGGTCAGGATTGCAGCCTGCCTTCATGTAACAACAGAGACTGCAGTTCTTATGGAAACCCTTAAGGCCGGTGGCGCGCATGTTTCGTTATGCGCATCAAATCCTTTAAGTACTCAGGATGATGTAGCTGCATCCCTTGCATTACATCTTAAAATTCCGGTATTTGCTATTAAGGGTGAGGACAATAAGACATACTATAAACACCTGAAATCTACGCTGTCACTCAAACCTCAGATAACAATGGATGATGGCGCAGACCTCGTTAGCACCATACACACGAAAGAAAAAAGATTGATAGAAAATATTATTGCCGGTACAGAAGAGACAACTACCGGAATCATAAGGCTCAGGGCTATGGCAGATAAGGGCGTCCTGCCGTATCCGATTATGGCTGTGAACGATGCTTATACAAAATATCTTTTTGATAACCGTTATGGTACAGGACAGAGCACGATTGACGGCATACTCAGGGCAACAAACAGACTCATAGCAGGTTCGGTATTGGTGGTTGCAGGATATGGCTGGTGCGGCAAGGGAGTAGCTATGAGAGCAAAGGGTATGGGCGCCAAGGTTATTGTAACTGAAGTTGACCCCTTAAGGGCTTTAGAAGCTACTATGGACGGATTTAATGTGATGCCGATAAAAAATGCAGCGTCAGTGGGCGATATATTCATCACTGTAACGGGCAATATCAGCGTAATCAGTAAAGCACATTTTAAATTAATGAAGGATGGGGCAATCGTAGGGAATTCAGGCCACTTTAATGTTGAAATTGCGCTGGATGAGCTTAAAAAAATAACCAGGAAAAAGAGAATTATAAGGGATTTTGTTGAAGAATTCACCTTAAGGAACGGCAAAAGGATATATATACTGGGTGAAGGGCGTCTTATAAACCTTGCAGCTGCAGAAGGACACCCGTCAGCTGTCATGGATATGAGCTTTGCAAATCAGGCGCTCTCAGCTGAATATCTTGTCAGAAAGGGGAAGTCCCTTAAAAAAATTGTGTACAGCGTTCCTTCAGAGATTGACAAAAAAATCTCAGACCTCAAACTTTCTTCTATGGGGATAAAAATAGATAAGCTTACAGCGGAACAGAAAAAATATCTGAAAAGCTGGGAGATGGGGACTTAAAGAGAGGGTGATCTCTCTCTATGGAAAAATAATATAATTTAAGAATCAGGGCTTCACAATACTGCCGTCACTCCTTAAATATATGACTTCTGCTATCTGCGCATTCCTTATCATGCGGTCACACAACCTGCATGGAACTCCGTCTGCCAAAACTCCATCTTCCTCAAATCCTGCAATATAAATGGTTGCGTCTTTCATTCTCTCCGGGCTCCCGTTTATAATTGCATTCTGTTCGGCATGAACTGCCTCGCACAGTTCGTATCTTTCGCCAGGCGGAATATTAAGTTCTCTCCTCTTGCATTTCTGTGTATCAATACAGTCTTCCGCACCGCGGGGCGCTCCGTTATAACCCGTGCTTATTATAACTTTATCCTTTACGATTACAGCCCCGTACTTTCTCCTCAGGCAGGTCGACCTTGACGAAACCACCTTTGCAATCTCAATAAAATAACTATCCCAGTCAGGACGCAAAAAGATTCCTTTCTGAAGCACCAACCCTGATCTTCCATGTTGTACTTTTTTCCTTATCCTCAAGAATAACCCCTTTTCCTTCAAGCTCTTTTCTTATCTTATCTGCAGCCTGCCAGTCTTTTCTATCCCGGGCAGCCTGCCTTTCAGCTATTTTCCCCAGTAAATCTTTTTCTGAAAATTCCAGGTGTTTTGTCTTTATTAATGATTTATACCAGCTCTCGGGCGGCCTGTTAAATATGTTGAGAACGCCGCCGACTTCAGCAAGAAGCTCCTTTGTCCTGATAAGAGTTTCTTTTGCTTTTCCGCCTGAAGGCCTGGAATCAAGGAACTTGTTAGCCTCTCTTAGAAGTTCATAAATAAACCCCATTGCAAGGGCTGTATTGAAATCATCATTCATGGCAGCATGGAACTTTTCCTTAAAGGAAGCAAGCAGATTTTCAAGTTCCGCGGAAGCGGTAACCTTTTTAACGGTTCCGGCTGTTTCAATAAAATCATTAATTCTCATAACAGTTGAATAGTATCTGTCAACAGAGATTTCCACTTCATTCAACTGCACATCAGAAAACTCTATGGGACTTCTGTAATGAGCTGTAAGCAGAAAATATCTCACCACTTCGGGTTCAAAACGCTCAAGGATTTCCTTAATCGTGAAAAAATTACCTAGGGATTTTGACATCTTTTCCTTATCAACTGTTATAAACCCATTATGTATCCAGTACCTGACAAAAGGCCTGCCAGTAAAGGCTTCGGTCTGGGCTATCTCATTTTCATGGTGCGGGAAAATCAGGTCAGCCCCGCCTCCGTGAATATCAAAACATTCATTTAAATATTTAGTTGACATGGCACTACATTCTATATGCCACCCCGGCCTGCCCCTGCCCCACGGGCTTTCCCATGAGGGTTCACCCTTTTTGGAGGACTTCCATAAAACAAAATCAAGAGGGTTTTTTTTCCTCTGGTCCACGTCAACCCTTGCTCCTGCCATAAGTTCTTCCAGATTCTTTTTTGAAAGTTTTCCGTAATCAGAGAATTTATCGACTTCAAAATATACATCTTCATCGACAATGTAGGCATAACCTTTATCAATAAGCCCTTTTATGGTATCTATCATTTCCTTTATATGGTCTGTTGCCTTTGGCTCAATATCAGCCCTGCTTACGCCCAGTAAATCCATATCCCTGTAATATTCTTCAGTATACTTTCTCGCAACTTCATCAGCAGGGATTTTTTCATCCAGAGCTTTCGCTATAATCTTATCGTCAATATCAGTGATATTTCTCACATGAGTCACGGAATAGCCCCTGTATTTCAGATACCTCTTTATAATGTCAAAGACAACCGCGCTTCGTGCATGGCCTAAATGACATACATCATAAGCCGTAATCCCGCACACATACATCCTCACCGTCTTGGGGATAAGAGGAACAAAATCCTCTTTTTTTGCGCTTAACGAATTGTAAATCTTTATCATTTCCTCCTTGCCTTCCAATCTGTCAATTCTCCTTTCCAGTTCTGTCATATATTTTTTAACCTCTTCGAATTTCTCCTCGACCGGGTCAGGCATATGCACATGATCGAGCATTTCCACAGGTCCTTCTTCAAGAATTTTAACCACCTTCTTTTTTATCACCCTCCCCGGCACACCGACAACAATAGAGCTTTCAGGCACAGAGTCTAACACCACGGAATTAGCTCCTATTTTCACGTTATCTCCTATTGATATTGCACCAAGAATTTTTGTCCCGGCACCAACAACCACATTATCGCCGAGGGTGGGATGCCTTTTTCCCTTTTCCTTTCCTGTCCCTCCCAATGTAACTCCCTGATAGAGAAGAACATTTTCTCCTATTTCTGCGGTCTCTCCTATGACGACACCCACGCCATGGTCAATAAAAAAGCCCGGCCCTATTTTTGCACCGGGATGTATTTCAATCCCCGTAAGAATTCTTGCAAGATGGGAAAGGAAACGGGGTACAAACGGAACACCTTTTTCCTGCAGAAGGTGATTGATTCTATGGATTAAAATAGCATGAAATCCCGGATAGGCAAAAACAACCTCAAGCGCGTTTCTTGCGGCCGGGTCCATTTCAAACACAGCCCTGTAATCACATTTTATTTCATCCCATAATCCCATAGAAGGTATTATACAATAAAAAAAGCATAGTAGATTGTAGTTAGCATCTGGTAATTAGCTGTAATACAAATGTCTATTAAATAGAAGTTAAAAAATTTTCAGGTGAGCCTTTCCCTTACTTACGAACTACTTGCTACTGTCTGCTTTGTGTTGTTTTTATCTGTAATTGATAAACTCCATGTGAATACCGAAATCTTTTTCTTTTAAAAGGCTGATTGTTGACTGCAGGTCATCTATCTTTTTCGCCCTCACACGCACCTGATCCTTCTGTATTTCAGATTGAGTTTTGAGCTTTGTATTCTTTATTGTCTTAACAATCTCCCTGGCCTTCTCAGTCGGAATCCCCTGTTGAAGGTTTATTACTTGTTTAACAGTTCCTGACAGCGAAGGTTCAATTTTCCCGTAGATTAACGACTTAAGAGGCACCTTTCTCCTGACCAGTTTGTTCTGAAATATATCGATTACGCTTTTTAACTTGTATTCATCATCAGATACAATATTAATCTCATTTTTGGCCTTGTCAAGCTCTATACTGCTCTTGCTGCCCCTAAAATCAAACCTTTGCCCGATTTCTTTCATAGACTGCTGAACTGCATTTGAAACTTCCTGGAGGTCAACTTTGCTTACAATATCAAAAGAATGTTCCTGAGTCATTATAATAGCCCTCCTGATTTAAATTTAATAATTTATTGGAAACTTAAAGTGTGAAGCTGTGATATTTTATTAGTCAAACGGATAATATGTCAACCGCGGCAGATAGTTTTAAACGTAATTTCAGCGATAAATTGAAAAATTTAAACGGGTATCATTATAAAAGATGCATAAAAAATATAATTATTTTAATAGGTTATAGCTCTCCCCGGGTTATGAGGATCAGTTATTTATATGATTTAGCTCATAGCTTTTTTATTGAAATTGAACCACTCTATGCGTATAATTCCGCATGAAACTATAAAAGGAGAAAATTACATGAAAAAAGTTTCCAGAAGAGATTTTATCAGGCAGGGTTCTATCGCAGTCCTTGCTGCGGGAAGCATTATTTATTTTAATCCTTTTGAAGTCTTTGCCGGGGACCCTGAAAAGGACTTGGTCTGGGACAAAGCGCCATGCAGGTTTTGCGGAACCGGATGTTCTGTGATGGTCGGGACAAAAGACGGAAAGATTATAGCTGTTAAAGGCGACCCTCTATCATCAGTTAATCAGGGGACGCTCTGCGTTAAGGGTTATTCACTGCCTTTTATCCAGTACGGCATAGACAGGCTCACCCGGCCGCTTATCAGGATGAAAAACGGCCAATATGACAAGCGGGGTCATCTGACCGAAACCTCATGGGATAATGCAATGGACCTTATCGTAACCAAAGTTAAACAGGCCATAAAAGAAAAAGGCCCTGATTCTGTCGCCATGTTCGGCTCAGGCCAGTGGACAATATGGGAAGGATATGCAGCCTCAAAGCTCTGGAAAGGGGGATTACGTTCAAACAGCCTTGAGGTCAATGCGCGGCACTGCATGGCGAGCGCTGTTGCCGGCTTCATGACGACCTTTGGCATGGATGAGCCTATGGGGACATATGAGGATTTTAAACAGGCGGATGCCTTTGTCCTCTGGGGGGCAAACATGGCTGAAATGCACCCTATCCTGTTTTCAAAAGTCACAGACAGGCTCTTATCAAATAAAAAGGCACGGCTTATTAATCTCACAACTCTCTCAAACCCCAGTTCTGAAATGGCTGAGAGGGAAATTATCTTCAAACCCCAGTCTGACCTTGCAATTGCCAATGGCATTGCCAATTTACTGATTAAAAAAGCCTGGATAAACAAAGAATTTATGGGAAAACACGTACTGTTCAAGAGAGGCAAAGAGAATATCGGCTACGGGCTTAAAGATAAGTTTAAGTTCAAGGAAGAGGCAAAACCTGCTGATTTTACCGCGTATAAGGAATATGTATCCAGCTATACCCCTGAATATGTCGAAAAAATAAGCGGTGTTTCTCCGTCTGACCTTGACCTTTTAACAAAGATATACGGCGCTCCGGATGTAAAAGTCATATCTTTCTGGACCATGGGGATGAACCAGCATACCCGCGGTACATGGATAAATAATTTGATATACAATCTCCATCTTTTAACCGGTAAAATCAGCGAGCCCGGTAATCAGCCGTATTCCCTCACAGGCCAGCCGAGCGCATGCGGCACCTGCAGGGAAGTCGGCACCTTTACCCACCGCCTGCCGGCAGATATGGTAGTAGTTAATCCTGAACACCGGGCTAAAGCAGAAAAAATATGGAAACTTCCGTCAGGGACTATTCCGGCTAAACCAACCTATCATGCTATAGAGATGCTCAGGGCGCTGGATAGAGGTGATGTACGGGTGCTCTGGAGCACTACCGCCAATCCGTTCCAGGATTATCCTAACCTGAACCGCTACCGGAACGGAGCATTAAAAGACGGACGCTTTATCATTGTCTCAGACGTCTATCCAACCCGTTCAACCGAGGTTGCTGATGTCGTTCTGCCGACTGCGATGTGGGTTGAAAAAGAAGGCGCTTTTGGTAATGCCGAACGAAGGACTCACTTCTGGAAGCAGATGATAGATGCCCCGGGCGAATCAAAATCCGACCTATGGCAGATTATTGAATTTGCAAAAAGAATGGGACATGGCAGGCTGTTTTCGTACTCAGCATCAGATTATCCGATACCGGCAGGCCACAAGGCCTCTGATGCAAGCAGGACCGCGGGATTTTACATGGAAAAGGCGCTCTGGGAGGAATACAGGCAGTTTGGCCTGGGTTACGGCCACGATCTTGCCCCCTTTGAGGTCTATCATAAGACAAGAGGCCTGAGATGGCCGGTGGTAAATGGCAAAGAAACACTCATAAGATATAAAGAAGGGTATGATCCGTATGTGGGAAAAGGAAAGGGATTCCAGTTCTACGGCAATAAGAAACAGGGGGACAGGGCAACCATATGGCTAAGACCGTATGAGGCGCCGCCTGAGATTCCGGATGCTGAGTACCCCTTCTGGCTCTGCACCGGCAGGGTCCTTGAACACTGGCATTCAGGCACCATGACCAGGCGGGTAAAGAGCTTATTTAAAGCATATCCGCACGCTACTGGCAACCTGCACCCTGATGACGCCGGAAAACTGGCGTTGAAGAGCGGCGACAAGGTCAGGATATCATCCCGAAGGGGAGAAGTAATCCTTTATGCAGAAGTTGGAGGAAGGGTAACCCCGCAGAAAGGGATGGTGTATGTCCCGTGGTTTGATGAAGATGTTATGATTAATAATGTTACCTTAGATGCTTTTTGCCCTATCTCCAAACAGGCTGACTTTAAGAAATGTGCAGTAAAAATAGAGAAAATGTTATAAAAAAAGGAGTAAAACAATGAGATTTTCTATCCTGTTTGCATTATTTTTCCTGCTTTTTTTAGGTGTTATATTCTCGGGCATCGCCCTATCCGAAAATTTTTATGAGTTTACAGGACTGGTAACCGGCGAGCCGGGTATGAACACGTATCCTGCATCTCCACCGGGAGAAGCCACCAAACTCGAGCGTCCTTACAAAGGAGCGCCTCCGCAGGTACCGCATGACGTAACAGAGTTTATAATCAAAAGGGATGAGAACATCTGCCTTGACTGTCATTTAGAAGGTATGGAAATAGAAAAGGGACACATTGCAACAAAGGTTCCCGCTTCACATCTTCTGAATGAGTATAAAGGGAAAAATGAGAAAGAAAAGATTACCGGCATCAGATATAACTGCCTGCTGTGCCATGTCCGACAATCTGAAGAAGAATTCCCGTTTGACCCAATTGGTCAAGTGTGTAACTGAGTGTTAATGAGAGACAGGTTGGGAGACTTCAGGCTTGGCATCCGTTCATTATATCAATGAGTTTACAAAAGAAAGACGATCAGATTCCAGGGATAAGATATGACTGTGTCCAGTGCCACATTCCACAGTCTGCAGTGTAAAAATATGGAGGTGAACCTCCATATTTTTCACGGCATGAGGCTGAAAAGTAATGGATTGACAGTACAGCAGGATGGTTAAACATCGCAAAGTAACTTAATACAGGAGGCTCTTGCAAAAGTCTGAAAAAGAGAATTGTTTGTCATTCCCACGAAAGTGGGAATCCAGTATTTTAAATGGGTTACACAATACTCTGGATTCCCGTTTCCACGGGAATGACGACTTTTGCAAGAGGCTCACAGGTTAAATCTTCAGAATAAAGGCCCTTTTTCAATCATTTTCTGTTTATGAGATACCCCTGTAGAAGACACGGTTGAAATCACATAAAACACTCCCGCCATAAGCAGGGCAAGAATAAATATAATAAAGAAAAGTTTGGGTTTTTTTAAAAGCAGAAAAAGGAGCAGTATTGCTACAGCAATGGAAATGTACAGATTACCGGCAAAAAAACCGATAATACTTCTGCTAACCTCAAAGAAATCCATATATGGTTCCTTACTGACAGCTTATTAATATTATATCATGCCCTTGTGAAATTTGGTTCTTCCTGGAATTATGGGGATTTCCACACAAAAGCGGAATAAAAATTCATCCGGCAACACAAGACAAAAAAGGTAAAACCAACAACAATTTCATGTATTTCTAAAGGCTGAACTTGAACTTTCTCAGCCTCAGGGCATTTGTAACAACTGTAACAGACGACATGCCCATTGCTGCAGCAGCAAACATGGGATTTAAAAGTATTCCAAAAAACGGGAAAAGCACGCCGGCAGCAACAGGTATTAATATTGTGTTATATGCAAATGCCCAGAAAAGATTCTGTTTAATGTTTCTGAGTGTAGCCTTTGAAAGGGCTATGGCCGCAACAACCCCTCTTAAATCACCGCCAATCAGAGTAATATCAGATGCCTCCATCGCAACATCAGTGCCCGTCCCAATAGCAATCCCTATGTCTGCCTGCGCAAGCGCCGGTGCATCATTAATACCGTCACCAACCATGGCAACAATTTTTTTCTCGGCCTGAAGTTTCTTAACCTCTTTTGCCTTGTCCTCCGGAAGCACCTCGGCAAAAACCCTGTCCAGCCCTACCTGTTTTGCGATTGCCTCGGCTGTTCTTCTGTTATCTCCTGTTATCATCGCCGGCTCTACCCCGAGCCTGCGAAGCGCCTTGATTGCCTCAATGGAGTTTTCCTTTAAGGTATCAGCCACTGCCACAATCCCTATTGCGGCACCGTCCACTGCCACGTACATTGGTGTCTTGCCGTCATTTGAAAATTGCTCCGCATTTTTTGCAAGTTTCTGGATTTCTATTCCTTCGTTATTCATGAATTTTTCATTCCCAAGGCAAACAGACTTTCCATCAATCCTTGCCTTAATCCCATGCCCGGGAACAGCCTGAAAATCAACAGGGTCTTTAAGCTCTAAACCTTTCTCTTTTGCACTTTTAACAATAGCCTCTCCAAGCGGATGCTCAGAGCCTTTTTCAGCAGAGGCAGAGTAAAATATGACCTCGTTTCCTTTGGCATTCAGGGAAATTATATCTGTGACTTCCGGCTCTCCCTTTGTAAGCGTGCCGGTCTTGTCAAAGACAATTGCATTTATCTTATGTGCTGTCTCGAGCGCCTCCCCGCTCCGTATCAATATACCGTTTTCAGCGCCTTTGCCAGTGCCGACCATTATGGAAGTTGGAGTCGCAAGGCCCAATGCACATGGACACGCAATTATCAGAACTGCGATAAAGTTAAGCAATGCATACGTAAAAGAAGGCGCAGGACCAAATACATACCAGACAATGAATGTTACAGCCGAAATCCCCATAACAGCAGGGACAAAAACAGAGGCAATTTTATCAGCAAGCCTTGCAATGGGCGGTTTGGAACCCTGGGCCTCCTGAACCATATTTATAATCTGGGAGAGCATTGTATCCCTGCCAACCTTGGTTGCCTCAAATTTAAATGAGCCGGTCTTGTTTATTGTCGCCCCTATAACATCATCACCTGCCTTTTTTTCAACCGGCATGGATTCACCTGATATCATGGATTCATCTACTGATGAATAACCCTCCTTCACAACACCGTCAACAGAAATCTTTTCCCCGGGCCTGACCAACACTGTATCCCCGATTTCTACTTCTTCCACCGGGATATCAATCTCTTTTCCGTCTCTGATAATTCTTGCTGTTTTTGGCTGAAGTCCAATGAGTTTTTTTATTGCCTCTGATGTCTGACCCTTTGCCCTTGCCTCAAGAAGTCTGCCGAGCAGGATGAGAACTATAATAGCTGCGGCTGTATCAAAATACACCTCAGCGGAATAACCCTTTATCTCAAAAAGCGAGGGGAAAAATGTTGCTGTAACACTGTATGTATAGGCTGCTGATGTTCCAACAGCTATAAGCGTGTTCATGTTGGTTGTTCTGTGGCGGGCGGCAGATACAGCGCCTGTATAAAACTGCCAGCCTACCCAGAACTGGACAGGGGTTTGAATTATTAACTGAATAAGAAAGTTTACCTGCCTCGGAATCTCAATAATTGCAGACAGGCCTATTCTTTCCCAGAATACAAGCATAAAAAGCGGCAGGGTCAGTACTGCCCCGATCAGGAGTTTCAGCTTTAATCTTTTATATGCCTTTTCTCTCTCCTTTTTTTCCTTTTCAACTATATCCTCGCCCTGTTCAATCTCTATAATGTCATAACCTATCCCCCTGACAGCCTTTTTGAAATCCCTCATGCCCAGCTGAGCCGGAATATACTCAATTGTGGCTTTTTCAGTTGCAATGTTTACAGAGGCTGAAAAAACACCGTTTAACGAGGCAAGTGTATTCTGCACCTTTTCTACGCATGAGGCACAGGTCATGCCCTTTATGGGCACAGTAATCTTTGATACTGAAACCCCGTATCCAAGGTCCTTTATTGTCTTGATAAACTCTTCAACTGAACCTGCTGATGGATTGTAAAAAACAGTGGCTTTCTCAGCGGCAAAATTAACCTCGGCGCTTTCCACGCCATTAAGTTTAAGAAGGGCGTCCTGAACCTTAGACGCACAGGAAGCGCATGACATCCCTGTAACCGGCAGGTCTATTCTTTTTGCCTCAGGTGATGCTTTTTCTCTTAACCCGGTTTCAAGCGGAAGAGTTTTCTTTGTCTGTTTTAAGGCCACTGCAGGGACTTTATCAAAATCCTGTTTGCAGGAAAGGGCACAAAAATAATATGTCCTGCCTTCATATTCAGACGTACCTACGGCGTCCTTTTCCTCAATTTCCATTCCGCACACCGGGTCCTTAACCATAATGCTCCTTTTTTAGCTCATTGTTATTCTCTTCAACTTCTCAGTGCGTGTTTCTTATCTCTGTCATCCTTTTCTGTATTTCCATCAATCTGCCATGCATTTCATTCATTTCTTTTTCTGTCGCCATGCCTGTATCAATTATCAATGACATCTTATTCATCTCGGAACTCATATCTTTCAACATGCCGGACATCTTCTTCATGCTGTCTTCTGGCATGACTTTCATCATTCCCGACATGCTGCCCATCATCCCTGACAACTGGTTCATCTTTTCTGTCATATTGTTCATAATTTGTTCATGGGCCATCATGCTCATCGCACCATGCTGGGCACCCATCATGCCACCTTGTCCACCATACTGCTGGATGCCACCTTGATAGCTTTGCCCACCGTGATTGCCAGCCCAGCCCATTTGGGAGAAACTGTAGCTGAATAATACACCAGTAATCAAAATTGCTATTATAAAAATATGTTTCATTACTGCCACCCCTTTCCTTTTTTTATTAATACATTTGTATTTAGTTTTTAAAAAAAGTTTTAAATATAATCCCCTGAATTTTCCTGTAATTTATACACAGCATCATAAATTATTGCGCATGTTGTGTCATTCCCGCCTGCCGGCAGGAAGGATGCCGGATCCCGAAGCATCGGGAGCATGACAGACTTTGGGAAATTTTTTTATTATGCACAATTTTATAAATCGTCATGTATAGATTTAGTGGCTGAGAAATTATGTTAATTCTCAGCCACGTTCAAACAATGTTATCTTGACTTTTCATATATACTGGTCTGAAGCTCTTGAATCTCTTTTTCAAGCTTTGTGATGGTCCCGGTTTTTGTTTTTGGGTTACGAATGGCCTCAAAGTATTCAAATTTCTTATTGTGAAGTTCTTTTCTCAAACCTGCTGTCTCATCCAGAAATTTCTGGTAAGATTCTGCATTATAGCCCATCATTCCACAGCCCGCCATTCCAGAACCCATCATGCCAGAACCCATTCCACAACCCATCATGCCACGTCCCATCATGCCACAACCCATCATGCCACGTCCCATCATGCCAGAACCCATGCCACAGCCCATCATGCCAGAGCCCATCATGCCACGTCCCATCATGCCAGAACCCATGCCACAGCCCATCATGCCAGAGCCCATCATGCCACGTCCCATCATGCCACGTCCCATCATGCCATGACCCATTCCAGAACCCATCATGCCGTGGCCCATCATTCCACAGCCCATCATGCCAGAACCCATCATGCCAGAACCCATCTTTTGAGAACAGGGACCATGCTTATACATCTCTCCTGTCTGTTTTTGGCCTTTGTCAGTCTGCATAGTATCCTGACCCATCATGCCACCCTGCATCATAGTATCCTGACCCATCATGCCGCCCTGCATCTGAGCAGAACTATTGACAGCTGATAAACCCAGAATTAAAGCTGTTATTATAAATACCTGTTTCATTCCTATCCCCCTTTCCTTCTTTACTATTAGTGTCTGAAGCTATTAACAGCAGTGTTTGCCGTGTCCATGACTACCGGTCTGCCCAACATATTTTTCAGGCTCTTTATCAAACGTCTCCTTACAGCCTGCTGCACAGAAATAATATGTTTTCCCACTCCATGTACTTGTTGCAGCTGCCTTGTCTTCATCAACATTCATTTTGCAAACAGGATCTTGCGCCATAGTCTCACCTCCTTTCTCCTAAATAATACATAAGTTCTTCATTTACAGTCTCAATTATTATACAAATTCTTTTTCACTGAAAAAACTGCAAGCCCGCCCGCAATCATCAAAAAACAGAGAACCTGCCCCATAGTAAAAGGGCCAAGAATAAATCCAAGCTGTATATCAGGCTTGCGGACAAATTCAATAAAAAATCTGACCAATCCATAGCCTATAAGATATAAAGAAAGAAGAAAACCATCAAATATTTTCTTTTTTCGCACGCTCCAGAGAATAAAAAAAAGGAATATACCCTCGAAAAAGGCCTCATAAAGCTGTGATGGATGCCTTAGTTGACGAGTCTGGTCCATGGGGAAATACATTCCCCACGGCATAGTGGTTACCCTGCCGTAAAGTTCGCCGTTAATAAAATTGCCCAATCTGCCAAATGTATATCCCAAAGGTATTGCAGGTATAAGAAGGTCTGCCAAGTGCCAGAAGTTTATTTTGTTTTTATAACAAAATAATATGCTGACGAACAAAACCCCGATCAGTCCTCCATGATAAGACATACCCCCGATCCCTGTATAATGAACACCGCCTTCAAAGCTGACAGGAGAAATTATTTCTATTGGATGGACAATATAATAATTGAAATTATAAAACAGCACATA
>SDBV01005739.1_pt1 | contig 17430 bp, 22 predicted proteins | sample 2277081 | NCBI WGS metagenome assembly SDBV01 (sample SAMN10402039, study PRJNA504765) | marine sediment metagenome | isolation source: marine sediment core GS10_PC15, 223 cmbsf | place: Arctic Ocean: Southern Knipovich Ridge | collected 2010 | reverse complement strand
GCTGTACGGGGAGGACTTGAACCTCCAACCATCGGCTTAACAGGCCGGCGCTCTACCATTGAGCTACCGCACACTGAATCCAATCTCTCATAGGCTACCATAACCGCTTTCATCGAATTGACGCTCCATAACAGCGGCAGCTTTCACTAAGCGCTCTACTGTCCGTATTAGTTCGCTGAGACTTTTGCTACGTTGAATCAAGTCCGCATCAGTTTTGATGCCATTCATCAACTGTTCAATAGCCACGCGGGTAATGGCAATTTCGCCATGCAACGAAATGCACGCGGACCGAGACTCAGCAGGCTTTTGTGCGGCCATCTCATCCGCATCCCATGCCTCGGGAATCACAGAAGGCTTATCATCCGGCTGTGTACCGGCTAACACACGATCCTCGTAGTGACGAGGAGCAAACTGCCCGTTGCGATCAAACGATTCCACAGCGGTCACGGCCAAAGTCGCAGCTTTCAACATGTTCTTTCGCTGATCCTCGGGTGGAACATCCATTCGGGCAGCTTGACCCGTGTAGAACGTAATGTATGTAACCCAATCATTTAGAGTATTGCAGTCATCAAATTCCACTTCCCACTTGCCATCCCGGTATTCGCATTTGACACAAATTTCTTCAAGCACTGTCTGAAGACTCATAGTAAAAGACTCCTACAAAAGACCCCTACAAAAGCTTGAGCATCGAGAGTCCGATACTCATTTAACCTTAGAATGTCGAGTTTCAACACACACACACACACAAACCAATGAATCCATTCGCTAGGAATCAGTCATCGTCGCCATCGTCATCGTCATCGTCATCATCCTCGTAATTGTATTCGAGGTCGTCGTCATCGAGATCATCGAGATCGTCGAGATCATCGTCGAGATCATCATCAAGGTCATCGTCGAAATCATCGTCCTCGAAATCATCGTCCTCGAAATCATCGTCCTCGAAATCATCGTCCTCGAAATCGTCGTCCTCGAAATCGTCGTCCTCGAAATCGTCGTCAAAATCATCCTCGAAATCATCCTCGAAATCATCCTCGAAATCATGCTGAAGGTCGTTGTTCTCAGCCATCATTCTCTCTCCTCTTAGAGGGGCGGTGATCGTTCAGAATCGTAATTAGCGGCGACTCAAACACAAGTTTCTGCATATCCTCCAAATGCCGTTCCGTGGCGGCAAGGGCTCCTGCACTCCCCTTGCCCTCAGTTGGTCGAAGGCCGGCCATCCACAATTTGTCCATCAGGTCTTGGGCTTGACAATCCTGTAGTTGCAAAGCAACTGGCGGTATTGTGCCTTTATCAACCTGAACGCACTCAAAGCCCTGAACCCAGGCTCCGTTATGCTTAATATACAAGTCTATGGCTGCGGCACAAACATTCGGCTGCACAAAAATACGGGGTCATCTCTCACCTTAGTCTCCTGTAGTAATGATCTTTGGCGAATCAGGCGGCAGTGGTTCAGTTGACGGTGGCTCGGGCCCGGCTGCTGTAGGCGGAGCCATCGGACGCACGCGCGGTTTGATCGAGTACCAATGCAACAACATCTTAAAAATGTCATCAGGCTGCAATCCCTCGAAGCAAGCCAATGGAAATTGAAGAGTGTTGCCTGAGAAAAAGTTGACATGATACTGAACGATAAGACCGTTAGGCAGAGTCACCTTAATACACGTTTGAGTCATTGGACTAATGGTCTCGTCCACGTCCCTCATCTGCCCATCAACTGGACCACCAAGAAAAAGAATTTGGGACATATTAGTCTCCCTTTTGTGAATCCCTTACGGGACATTGCTGACATTGTTCGTAAGTCACTTCCTCGTTATTCAATTCAGAATCCGAGTCCAAACACTTCATAGTCACTTGAATGCAACCGCAGCTTTCTGAGCGACGGCCTTTCGGAAATCGCCGCAAGCACTTTGGCCACAGCGGTGTAAATCGCCAAGGATTTTCAAAATCGCGTTGATAGCCTTTAATGTCACGTGGTGGCTCCCATTCACCATCCTCTTGCTCGTATACAATACTACCGTCTAATTCCATCGTGAAACGGCGATCTTTTCCAGGTCGATGAGGCGGTAACGACAAGCGGATCGCTTGCAAATCGGGTCGTTCCTCAGTCGAATGCTCAATAACCCAATTCTGAAGACTTTCGGGTGGACCAAGCAGGAGTCGTCTGGCAACGAAATTCGGATCAGGTGTTTCGCTAAAGTAGCCCGTTTCTGATTGTCCTTCCTCTGTCTTCAAAGTCACTAGAGACCCTTGCTCCACTGCCGCCGAAGGACACGACATGCACTCCTCGTGAGTACAATCATCTCGCTTCAAGAAGCAATGCAACCTCAGAAGCCCAGGCTGTCGCGTATAGCGTCGATATTTGCATTCGGGGAGATCAGTCACAACACTCTTCCCCGCCGGGGTTTGGTTTCGGATAACGTAAAGTCAATTTAACTTCTTCCTCCATGTAATTCGGACAACCATATTCACAAGTTACGGCCCAGCGAGCACACGCATAGCCAGGGATACCACTACAACTACGAAAAGCGGCTATATAAGGTGAACCAGCCATTGTGTATCCGCCGCCCGCTTCACCAGTCCAGTTACTATGCCACTCCCCACCCCAGTAATAATAGTAGTGACTTTTTTTATAAACAGACCACTGAACTTGGCATCGAGCAGGGTCCTTACCCAAGCACTCTGGACCAAGTTCGTCACAGGCTGTATTCGTCCACAATTCATTACCAGGTAAGGAGGTATAATAAAGCTGGCAACCTACTGGAGCAGCGTCATCGGCAAATGCCATGCTGCTAGCGGCCTCTGCCTCAGCTTCAGATTCGGCTGCATCTGCTTCTTCCTTTTTGGTGTCCCGTTCTGCTTCCTTAGCGTCCAATTCTGCTTGTTTGGCATCGACTTCAGCTTGCTTTGCATCTACTTCGGCTTGTCTTTGCGCACAACGATTAGGTGGCGGTTTTGCACATTCTGCATCTCGGACCGCTTCAAGAACAGCAAGTTCCTCTTCAAGTTGCTCCAACTCTTCTTCTAACTCCTCGACTTCTTCAACAAGGACACAATACTCCCCCCAATAGACGGACCAGTGGTACGTCGCAGCACTTGCCCGATGACCGGCGTCCATTGCCGCCTGTATATAGTCGAAATCACAAAACGGCCAAGTTACTGGACCTGGACTCGCAAGACATTCAGTGACTACATACGAGCCAATGTAAAACTCAACCGTCCCTTGAGCATTGTCGCAATCGGGGAGACATTCTTCTTTGCAACATTCGCCTTCATCGCCCCAGCCACCCCATTCCCGATTAAGAGCCTCCTCTATCTCTGTAAGAATTGCATCTTTCCAATAGGTCAAGTCCTCTGTCCATGTATAAGCACACATCTCATCAATGGCGCTACGAAGGTTTTCTACATTAGTCTTAATCCAAACATGATCTTCTTCAACCTCCTCAATTAAATCGAGTGCCTCGCAATTTGTACCTTCCGGCGGATTCGCGCGTTCATCGTTAACTTTACGAATTGCGGCATTCCACGCTTCGTGGAGGTCTTCAGGTGTATCGCGTTTGTAGACGTTTCCGCCAGGATTAGGAATCGGCATCACTCATCTTACGTAGGCATAGATGTAGCTCGTCATTCGTCGCAAACACCAATCCACCTGCCATCTCATGCGGCGGAAAGGTAATCACAACTATGCCGTCTCTGTATTGGATCATCTCCTCTGTGAACTCCATTCTCCGAATCTTTTCCCCATCTCGCCATTGCTCTACAATCCACTTATGCATGGCTCACCTCTATCGAGTCGATTAGAGGTGGGGTCTGATTCCCTGTTGTTGGGCTATTGCGACCCCTTGCGCTTGGGCTCTTGCTTTCGCGCGCTCACGACTCGCTTTGTTACCGGGTGTGTAAGGGTAACACTTGCCATCTTTACCGTAGCGGTATCCCGGCTTACCTCTCGCAGTACAACGTTCGACTGGCATCACAAACTCCTCAAACTGAATTCAAACTGAATTCAAAACTACAAATTCCCATAGCCATTGTTGGTAATTTGCCACTTCCATCGCATCAGGTAATCGTAATCCTGATCGTCCACTAAGGCGTCCATGCCTTTTGTCAATAGAATTCGTTTCATCAATCTACCCAAATGGGGCCTACATCACGACCATTATCAATCAAATAACGCTTCGGTCCAAGCTTCTCGTTCGGATGACGCAGCTTAACATTCAATCTCCATGAAATCCCGTGTCGAGGATTCACCCCATGGAGCCACTGTGCAGGTTCTCGGTATCCTGCCAAAGCGTTATAAGCAAATGGATCGGTCGCCAACCAAGAGCCGTTGACCATCAATTCGCCATCAATGTCGGAAAACGTGCTGGCCGTGTGGTGGTGGCCAACACAGAAGTAACGAACTCGTGTAGCTCCGGCGGCTGCGCCAAGCGCCACAAGACCCTTCTGTCGTCGCACCATTCCGTACCAAGGTATACCCAATTGACTTCGTACATCGTCACCGTGCGAGATATTGAATCCCACACCATTGATGTCTATATTGGCACTCCAAGCATCCGGAATCAGAAACGAGACATTGGACAATTCGCGACAATGCAAACGTGCCAACTCAGCGCAAAGGTAGTCCCAATTCTCATGGGCTCCCTTGTAGTCCTTCTTCCTTGTACGGCGGCCATGATTGCCCGCGAGGTACAGTATATTCACTTGCTGAAAATAGGGCGCCAAGTCACGAATCATTAAAGCGTGAAGCTGACCGATAGCAAGGCAATTGCGAAAAATGTTTCGGTAGTAAGATCGCGGCGCGTGACCATGAATCTCACCACTGGTAAAGTCGCCGTAAGCCAAAATCCACAACGTCGGGAAACAGAACTTCGGGGCCAAAGTATTCTGAGTCCACTCCACTACCGTGTCAACATAACGTTCCGCTCGACAACACGAAACAGGAAAGTTGTAATTTTCAAGGTTGCCAACCTCCTCCGGTCGGACAACTTGATCGTGATGCCCATCGCTCAAATGCATGACAAGATGTTCAGTGATCTCGGCCTTTTGCGGATACTCAACTACCGAAGGCAACGCCTTAAACGGGTGGACTCGCCGCTCCATCTCCTCCACAATAGCTTGGTGAATGCCGGCCTCACGGGCACCAGCTTTCGATCTGCGACGTTCGAGTAGCAATTCGTCACGGAGACCAACAACTTCAACCTCCAAATCCTGTACTCGTTGGTTAGTGGGGTCATAAGCGGCCTTACGCTGGCCGCCTTGTGCATTGGCAGGTTGATGGTCTCCAGGCCAAGGCACGTTTTTATGTATTCGATTGGTTGCGATATCCGAAATGACCGACCGACTCACCGGATAATCCTTCGCAATACTCGGTTGAGTCTCTCCCCGGGCCAGCCGTACTTTGATCTCACCGACTTGCTCTTTTGTAACTTTCATTGTGTGCCTCATCTGTTAGAGTGAAAATCAGTGAGAGGGCGACTCAACCGCCCTCCCACTCTCCCTCTCCCGGCGTTATTCTCCCTCGTCACAGGTCAAGGCTTCGGCATGATGATGTGAAGCAGCTTCTCGACCTTGAAAAGCGACTTCAAACTATCCTCGGCCTCGTTGACCGAAGACGTCACGGGAATCAACTTCATTCCACATAGGGAACATTTACCCGGGCGCGGCCGACGAATCTGTGGGTGCATCGGGCACGTCCACATCCTTATGATCCACTTATCAATGCCACAACTGTCCACCGGCTTCTTGTAGACGCCGCCACCCATGTTCCGAAAACCGGCAGGAATCGAGCCGAGTTCTTCGACAGGAATCGCGTCAATCTCAGCCATCGACGGCATAGGCACCGAAGGGTCAAGAGCCCATTCAATATCGGAAACCTCCGCCCACAAATGGATTCGACGCACAGGGACAATGAAATTGAATCCTTGAAGAGCCGTGACACCTTGAGTCAACATGCCGATGTAAACGCCATTTTCCTTCAGATAGACACCGCCGCCAGAGGACCCAGGAAACGCAACCGCCGTCACCTGATCGAAAACGGGCTTATTCGCGCCGGACTCTTGCAAAAGACGCCCTGTCTGGCTGAGAACACCTGTTGTATAGCTGTTGGCACCAAACTGACCGAGCAAACTACCACAGTGACTCAAATCAGCGCCAATCGGCGGGATGTAGTTGGCATCAGGATGAAACTTCGCACTGGTACCGAGCGGATAGGCACCTCGCAAACGAATCATCAGAACAGCGAGGTCTTCACCGTAATTCACATCACTATACTTAATAACCTTGCAATTCAATGTTTGCTGACCAACTCGACGACCATTCTGATAGCGCTCGGCAACAATCTCAGGGTCTTTGAACTCAACAAGAATCTTCGAGTTACCCTCGCCGTCGATAACCTTACGAATGGTGCGAAGATCGTCAACAACGTGGCCGGCTGTCCACACAAACGTCACAGTCTCGTCGCCGATCAAACGGGTGACGAGCGTACCGGAACCTTGTGCGTATTCTGACTTGACAGTGACACTAGTCTTCTGCAATTGCTCAGGAACGGACACCAACGGCTTGTCAGCAGCAAATGTCGCAGTTCCAAAAGCTAATGCAAAAAACAGGACCAAGAGAACATGAAACTTCATAGAACACTCCAAACTAAAAGAGTTAAGAAACATCAACTGAAAGCAATTCTCCCTCCGTGCCTTTTGAGTCATCCCAATCAATATCAAATTCACCCATCGACATCAATTCCAGACGACGATTAGCGCGAATGACTTCCAACACACGTTCGTCACTCGGCAGGTGAATGAGATCAACAATTTGGACGGCCAAATTCAAATCAGTGCCAATCCTATGCAACCGATCCTCGGACTGCACCCGGTACTCGGGCTTCCAAGTGTTGGACCAATAAATCGCCATGCGGGCCTCGGTCAACGTCAAGCTCATGCCGCCACTCTCTGGATGCGCCACAAAAGCGACCCGAGGGATGGAAAGATCAGCCCAATAATCAAGTGGCTCAACATCCGTGATGACTTGGCCCTCATGCGTCGTGACATGAAAACCACGCCCATCACAGCGGACAACATGCCAAGCTTCTTCTCGACAGAGACGTTCACAACGATCTATTGTGCCAGTAAATCCTCCGAATATAACTACACGCCCGTGCTCTTCATTCTCTTCCAACAAAATTTTGAGAGCTTGATCCTTTGGACATGGAACCTCGTGGGTATGGCGAACACGACGTGGCATCTGTTGCGAGCCATTGCACACCAAGCAAATAACCTCCGTCTTTTGAAGCCGGTCCACAATCTCAGGATTCACGAGATCAACAGCCCGGTACGTTCTGTTTGGATTATCCGGATCGACCCACTCTGCGACTTTGCCTTCCTCGCAATGAGTACAGTGCATCGTTCCATCCTGCACTTCACGGTATTGGAAACCATCACTCAACTCACGCAGTAATGTCATACCAGTCACCGCATTTGGTGACGATGACGCCAATACTTGAGCAACACGCAGTGTGCTTGGATGCGGCTTGCAATAGATTCGCCGATACCGTTTATCTGGCAAATCAAGACAATCTTTCTTGTGCTTAATAACAACAAGACCCTTCAACCGTTTCGGTATCAAAGCAACTTCGTTGACGCTCGACTTGTATACATGGAAATCATCGGGGTCCTCGCACATGTCCCTTTCATGGTCGGGGTGGTCTTCAAACTGACCGCACTCGTGACACTTGCATTCGTTATCACGCCAACCCTCAACCTTGTAGACACCCACGCCACTATCAAACTGATGCAACTTCATAAACGAAAGGCGTCGGCGAAATGCCTTATCACTGCCCTCTGCTAAGAAGCCCGGATACACGATTTCTGCTTGCGACCACCAGTCCACTGGGGTCTTCGGAGATGGGGTGCCCGTCATCAGAATCACGTAGCCATCATAGCCGTATTCCTTCCGAATCAAATCGGCAAGTTTGGCAGTGGCTTGCGTCCGCTGCGAACTCCAGTTTTTCAGTTTCGACGACTCGTCGCCAATAAAACCAAATGGCAACAGGTCACCTGGCCTCCAGTCATCCATGCGACGAACCAGCCGCTCGTAGGTCATAAACTCGATATTGAATCGGTCAAACGGGAAATCCCATTTACGGAATTCGCGCTGAATATTCGGCAAGCTAGTCTTTGGACCAGCCCACCACCATTCTTTACGTCCAGAGCGTTCAATCACTTCCTGTGCAGATAACGTCTTGCCCAGACCCATCTCTGCGCCCCAGATTTGGAAATGATACGTGAGTCCCGCGTCCGACATATCCACTTGGTGCGCCATCAATGGTCGAGTGTAGTCGAAATGCCGTAACTCCTGATCAAAATGTGCGTAAATGTCTTCGCCCGCCAGATACCGAATCGTCATCCAATTACGATAGCAATCTTCAACTGACCACATCCTTCTTGGTTTCTCGTCATCGTAGCCATGATACTTAGAGCCCCGCATAGCTTTGATTTGATCTTTGAAACAGAAGTCACTTTTAACAAAAAGGATTCGTCCGCCCTTCGCCTCAAAGATAATCGGAGCCTCACGCTTACGGCCAAGGTTATCTTTCTTGCACCACTTAACGGTATGTAATTGAGTCGGCATCAACGTCCCCGTTTGTCTTCGAGTAAAAAAGTCACTTGATCCGTAGCTTGCCGCTGCCGAAAGTCTGCCCAGAGATTGAGCCCTTCATCTCGAAACAACCCATAAATCGCATTGTAGGCAATCCGCACAGTTGATCCTGTCTCTGGTACTGAGCCGGCCAAAACTGCGGCTTTCCACTGAGCAAGTGTGCCCGTCATCACGGCCATCAATGCGCCCAGCTCCATCGTCTCGGCCACCACAAATGGCATCCCACCAGAGCATTCCATTATATCCAGTATATCTGCTTCGGTCGCTACAATCAGAACACCATACGTGACGTGAGGCAACAGCTTCGGATTCAAATCGACTGCGGCATTCGGGTCTCGCATCGTCGCTAAGCAGCTAAGGAAGCGCTCAGCGTCAGTCAATTGTTTCGTCGTGGCGTCGGCGGCCGTCGCCAAGCTATGACCCAAAACCTTCAACGCAATACCCAAAAATACTGAAAAATCAATACTCGGTCGGTGTATAATGACGGCTTCAGGTTTCATTGAAAAGCCAACAGCGTGTAAACAGAGGAAAAGAAAAGAACGTTGCCGGGCCTTGAACCCGGGACCCACATTGCATTTCGCGTCTCACGGCTTTATCAGCCGGGCGGCGGCGTCCAGCCCAACGTCCTCTACTATTAGATCGTCAAAACAAGACCAGCCCCGACAGAAAATCCGGGAAAATCCGAATTATCTGGCCCGGGCATCTGGGTCATTCTTCCCTACCCCGGGCTCTTGCACCACTGCGGCACCCTCTAGCTTCACGTCCAGAAATTTCGCAATTTCCTTGACAATTGCCTCAGTCGGTGGCAATTTGGTGAACGGAGTCGAGCACTTGACAGCAACAGGAACGTGCCACGACCACTGGCCTTTCTCGACCAGCCTCGACTTCATCGTGACCGGCATAGCGTTACGGGACTCTTGACCGGCTAGAGTCGGATTAGCGTCAATCTTCGCTTGCGTAAGCGGCAGATAAGGGAAAATACGCTTGGCTTCCGTCCGAGAGGATTTCGTGCCACAGAAAAACTCCAAGAACAGTCCAGTGCTACGCTCGATGACAAGGAAACTGGGGCCATACATGCACCCACTTTCCTTTTCACCCGACTGGACTTGGATACGTTGGAACTCGGGATCATTAACATCGTAAACAGCGACGATGTTCTCCGCGTCCTTCAAATCGATGGCTTTGGGCCGACGAGCGAGCGGCAGAAGATCAATCTGATCACCCAAGTCGGTCACTTCGTCATCGGTCACCGGAATCCCGTAATTACCAGGCTGCACAAGCTTCTTGTTAACAGCCTTACCTTTAGTGTAGAGTTGAAGCCGAGGCAGGAAGTCAGAAGACTTGGCGATGGCATCAAAATCTTCATCAGTGCCAACCTGCGTCGAAGGCAACTGCTCTACAAAGTCAACCGGGACTAAAGCGTTCTCGTTAGACATACAACACCTCTCTCAAACTGGGGTCAGGAATCAGGAATCAGGAATCAGGAATCAGGAATCAGGAATCAGGAATCAGGAATCAGGAATCAGGAATCAGGAATCAGGAGCAACCTTTTCAGCTTCCACTCGCTGTACAATACGCTTTTTCAGGCGTTGAAGAACGCGCGCGCGTTGGCGTTCAACACTTTCAGAATCAAGATGAATAGCCCATACCAACGCGCAATACCATCCGTCTAGCGCTGTTTTACAATTAGCCGCAACTACAACCAATGGTCCAACTCGCCGAACGTCAATCTCGTCGAGATAATCAGTAAGCGACCGCAAGAACGGTGTCGGCTCAAGATCGGGTATCAACTTCGCTCTCAACGAACCCGCATTTAGCTCCATCCGCCGCCGTCGTAACACCGCCATTATCAGTGCTTTGAACTCTCGCAATGGTAATACTGTCGCTTCAGCGAAATATTCACCCCATTGTACCGGAGAAAGTTTGGAAAGGTAATAAGCAGCCTCAAGTGACAACTCTCCACGATCAATGGCGGGGCGGAAAACTTTGTATCGAACCAACCTCGCCATGCCAAGCATCTTGCAAACCCAACGAGGATTCTTGTGGAGAATCCGGCATAACTCTGCTTGCGTCATCCCTTCTTTACTCTTCAGGAGGCGACGAATCTGCCTTGCAAACTCTGAAGGTTTGGTAGTTGGCCGTAACGCCTGAGCTGTGACTTGCATCGCCAAGACATCTTTATCTGTGAGTCCATGCTTCACGATACAGGGAATCTCAACAATGCCAGCTTCTCTGGCAGCAAATGTTCGCCACCGACCATCAACAATCTCAAACTTCGCAGGTTGTCGCTTCGAGGGCCGGACACAAATCGAATTCAGAAAACCGGTTTGAGCCAACGAATCCCGCATCTCAACGTACTCAACACTCCGCTGATTCACCTGCCGAAGCACAAAGGGCGGGTCAATCAAATCAGATGCCAGAATCGATAGAAAATCGTCAGCCATTCATCCGCCTCCATAACTAATACTCGTGTTTCCGGCGCGTTTCCATCCAACAAAATCAGAAAACATGGAAAAACCAGCGCAATCGGACACCCCAAACAAGAGTAAGTCTCCGCCCCGATACGGAATTTTCCGAATTTCCCGATTTTGTCGGATGGAAACGCGCCGGAATCACGAGTATTAGTCTATAGAGAGACTGAATGCACACGGTCTCGATTCGCACGCTGGAGTCCACCCATGCCGACAGTGACCGAAGGGTTTCGGCGCTTCCTGACAATCAGGCAGCCCGATCTTCCCGGCGCGGACCTGATAGAACGGTACCTTCGCTGGGGCCCCGAGAATCTTGAAACACAAGTCAACGTCGCGGCCGATGGTGGCGATCCTGTGGAAGGCCGGCGCAATACCTGGACCGATGGTTCCTGTAATTGGTTCCATATCCGGATTCCCAAAAATGCCTTCGATGTGCCCGAGTGGAACGACTACGAGCTACGTTGGGCTCCCGAGGAACACGCCGAGGCTATCGGCAGCACCGGCTGGGACTGGACAGCACTCCGGTCGCGCTGGGTAGGCTTCGACTTCGACGAAATCACCGACCACGCCAAGGGAGTCGGTGTAAACGATGACGAGTTGGAGCAAATCAAAAAAGCTGCCCAAGCCCTTCCCTATGTCGAAGTCCGCAGAAGCACCGGCGGCAAAGGCATTCACCTCTACGTCATCTTCGACAGAGAAGGCATCCCAACTGCCAACCACACCGAACATGCCGCCCTAGCCCGCTGTATCCTCGGGATAATGACCGCCGAGGTGGGATTCGACTTTGCCAGTGCAATCGACGCCTGTGGCCACAACATGTGGATTTGGGCCCGCCGAATCACCAAAAAGAACCAAGGGCTCAAACTGCTGAAGCCATCTACTAAAATGCTCGGTGTCTCTGAGTTGCCAGCCAATTGGCGAGATCACATCGCCGTCGTAACACGCCGAGCCAACAAAATCAAACTCCAAGGCGTCACCGACAAGAACCGCGATCCCTTTGAGGAACTCACCTCAGCCCGTCGTCTCACCCCACTTGACAACAAACACAAATCCCACATTGAGGCTCTGATGGAGACAGGCTTCTCGACCATTTGGGTCTCAGATCACCATCTCCTACAGACGCACACTCAGGCACTTACAAAATTGATAGACGATCCGCAGGCTAGGTCCAAATTCAACCTTATTGGCCACTTTCAAACCAATAGTCCGGGCAAAGACCCTGGCAACCCCAATTGCTTTCTCTTCCCACTGGACAATGGCGGGTGGCGAGTTTACCGATTCTCTCCCGGCGTCACGGAAGCCGAGACCTGGGTACAAGATGGTGCCGGCTGGACCACTTGTTACTTCAATCGCCTCCCTGACGTAGACACAGCGTGCCGAGCCTACGGAGGTCTGCGCACCGAAGGAAAACAGCATTACACCTTCCCGAGCGGAGGCGACGCAATCAAAGCGGCTGAGGCTCTTGGTCAAAAACTTGACATTCATCCTGAGTTGCGTGAACGGACAACTGAAATTCGTGTCAACAACGGCTATCTTACTGTCTATCTTGAAAAAGATAAAACAGCCGACATAGGGCGTGACATGAAAGGCTGGGTCGAGAAGCGTGGCCACTGGGTACGCGATCTCGATAAACGCATCATACCAGATGATACCAGCGATGTGGGTGAAGCCGACTATGACAGTTTCTTACGCTCGATGCGTTCTCCATCTGGTGAAGTCAATGGATGGGAGTATCGAACAGAACAAGGCGATTGGTCTTCAGGGACATCTTCTATCGTCAAAATGGTCCTCCAAGGTAAAGGTCAACCTAAGCCTGAAGCCGAAATTATCATGGGTAAATGCGCTGTCAATCCTTGGAAAATCGTCACCCAACCTTTCAAAGAGGAATACCCAGGGGGCCGACAATGGAATCAAAAAGCTCCGCAACTCTGCTATGCGCCCGCGCAACTCAGCGATGCTAATGAAGCCCACCATCCGCATTGGGATATGATTTTCAATCATATCGGCACTGAATTGACTTCAGTGCTTCGAGAACATGCTTGGGCAAAACGCCACGGCATCATTACAGGGGCTCAATATCTGCTACTTTGGATCGCCTCACTCTTCCAGGAACCATATCGCCGTACACCCTATCTCTTCCTACACGGCAGAGAAAATTGTGGCAAATCCATCTTCTACGAGTGCATTCAATTGTTAATGACGAAGGGTGTTGTGAATGCCGGGCGCGCACTGACAACAACAAACGACTTCAATGGTGAGTTGATTGGTGCAATTCTTTGCTACGTTGAAGAAATTGACCTGTCGCATCACAAAAACGCTCTGCCACGTATCAAAGATTGGACAATGGCCGAATTCATCTCGATTCGCCAGATGCGAAGAGACACTTATGATCTAGTAAACACAACACATTGGATTCAAATCGCCAACTTCCAAGAGTATTGTCCAATCGTCGGTGGCGACACACGAATCACGGCAATTCAAGTGCCAGATTTACCTGACCAACAAGAGATAGCAAAAGAGAAAATGCTGGAGTATCTTCGGGAAGAAGCTCCACACTTTCTCTACACGGTACTCAACACGACAATACCACCGGCCATTGGTCGTTTGCGTATCCCAGTCATTGAAACTGAAAGCAAACTAGACGCCATCGAATTGAGCAAATCAGCACTTGACGAATTTGTCGCTGCATATTGTGTGCGAACCGAAGGACAAAGAGTAAGCTTTGCCCACTTCTGTGATGTGTTTGTCAAATGGCTTCCAAACGATGCGAAAAAGGCTTGGCCAATCCACCGCATCTCCCAAAAACTTCAATGGGCTGACCGGTCCAGAGAGAAAACACAACGGTACCTTGACAACATGATTCTACACGACCCATGTAAATCAGAGACGGAGACATGCGATGGCAAAAAAGAAAAAGAAGAGCGACCCAGGTAATTACTACGCCGAAGGCGACATCAACAGTCAAAAGCGAGGCTCAGGAGCCCGAGCCAATCATGGCAAATGTGCCTTATCACTTGTGCCTCTGCATCTCTTCGCTGGAGCAGCGCGGGTCTTTATGGGTGGAAAACTGAAATATGAGAACTGGAATTGGGCAAAGGGCATGCGCTGGAGCACTTGTTTCGATTGTCTACTTCGGCACCTCTTCAAATGGTTTTATTGCCGAGAAGAAAATGATGAAGAGAGCGGGGAACATCACCTCGACCATGCCATCGCAAATTTGCTCATGCTTCGACATTATCACATAGCGTACAAAGCCGGTGATGATCGGCCGCCCGCCTTTACCGGATTCGCCGATGCTCTTGAAGACTTTAACACATGCTTCAATGAGACAGCTTACTTAAATCGGAACCTAGAGATTGCGGCATTGATTAAGAGCCAAAATGAAACTAATTGAACTATCACAGAGCCGATCTGCTTGTGTCGATGACAAAGACTTCAAGTGGTTGTCACAATGGAAGTGGCATTATGCTCGTGATATAAGTAACAAAACAGGTTATGCCCATTCTTATCATCGACAACATAAAATTTCCATGCACATCATCATTATGAAACGATACGAGTATTGGGAGCATGGAAAAGAAGTCGATCATATCAACACCTGTGGTTGTGATAATCGAAAAGTCAATCTTCGACTTGCGACTCAAAGTGAACAAGGCGCTAATGGTAGATTACAATTAAATAACACATCTGGAATCACAGGAGTTAATTGGTACAAAATAACAGGTAAATGGGTGGCCCGCATCATGGTCAACGGAAAACGGAAACATCTTGACTATTTTGAAAAATTCAATGATGCTGTTGCTGCCCGCCTCAAAGCCGAATTCAAATACTTCGGTGAATTTCGCCACGATCCAGCTAATGTTTGCCCACTCGGTTACACTGGCGAGTGTCTTGATTGTGCTGCCCGTTTGAAGGAATTGCAAAATGTCTAAATTATACAGCGGCATGACTCACTTGGTTGGAAATGTACTGGCGGCCATAGACTTTGAGACAACCGGCCGGCGACCAGGATACCATGAAATTGTCCAAATTGCGATCCTCCCTTTGGATCACAATCTTCAACCTCATCCAGACGTGCCAACATTCTACTTGAATATCCGCCCCAATCATCCAGAGCGCTGCGAACGCGGGGCTTTTGCGGTCCATGGTCTCGATGTTGATCTCTTAATGCTGCACGCTCCAAGTCAAGACCGCGCTATTGATCTATTACTTGAATGGTTCAATCGACTCGACTTACCACAAAATCGAGTCGTGGTGCCATTGGCACACAATTGGCCTTTCGAGTCCGCCTTCTTGAAAATGTGGTTGGGCATCGAACTCACCGATCAGATATTCCATAGTCATGCACGTGACTCTATGCTTCTCGCGGCCAGCATCAATGACCGGGCTTTCTTCACCGGCGAAAAAATCCCATTCTCCAAACTAGGTCTTGTTCCCCTGTGCAAGCAACTAGGAATCGAATACACAAAAGCCCACGACGCTCTGGCCGACTGCCAAGCGGCGACCGAACTCTACAAACGGCTCTTGACCTATGGCGACTGATTTAACTACCCAAATTGAAGATACCTTACCTCCCTTTGTAGAGGGGCGAGACCGGCGACTTCACTTCGAGCCGGACGGCACATTGGTCTACGCGCGGGAAGAAGGCGACTGGGAGCCTCCCAGGGGGATCGACGGCTTCGAGATCGACCCTGAAGACCCGTGGCGTCTGAGACCGCTCTGGAACCTCTGTACAGCCCGTCTACAAACAGCAGTCCGATTCCCAGCCTGTGGCTGCATTAGCCTCATATCACGCTGCAACGAGCCCGGGGCCCGTTTCATGCAGCGCGTGACATTCGAGGTGTGCAAGCAGTGTCCATTCCAAGAGCCCACCCCATGACCACCAAGACCGCCAAACCCAGCCCGAGGCCCTGTAAAGGCTGCCCCGAACACGCTGCCCCTGACAATCCGCTGGGCACCTCTTTCATCGTCTACACGGGCGGGCCGCCACATGCCCCCTTCGCAAATGTAATCCAAGCCCTCTCAAACGATCAAGAGGGAATCGTAACCAAATGGAGCAAACCCACAGTCCACCCAGATGGCGCGATCGAATACCAACAAAATGAAGCGAAGCCACCAGAGATTGAAGGCTACCAACGTGACGCCTCCAACCCCAGACTACTCCGCCCTATCTGGCCTCACTGTGCTTGGCGATCTCTTCGTGTTTGGCGAGCCGACGACGGTTCGGTCAAAATTGCCGCTGTCTGTTTGACACCTGCCTCTGAAATTCCCGCCTATGAAACGCTGGCTCTTGCTCAATGCAAAAAGTGTCAGCATCTTACCGACTAGACGCCTACATCTCTTCCTTGGGATTAACAGTCGGCAATACTTGGCTATCCATGACAACCTTGTAGACTCGACAATCTGCAAAATCAGTCAACTTGCAACGGGAAACGAACACTCCAAACTGCCGCAATTCCCTCCGCGTAGCCTCTGTCAAGGCGTCATTCAAATCATCAGTCATCACCATATCAAGCAACTCTTGAAGCGTATGCCGCGCGATTACGCTCACCACGGCTGCTTGTGTGATATCATTGATCGTCGTATCCACATCCCAATTGATCTTGCCAATCGCCTGAACCACATCCCTGATCCTGTAGACTACAACAACCCCCACCACGACCTTCTTGTTATCCTTGGTCATCAACACTTGCTTTGGGAGAGCAAGTGTCTGCCGCGCAGTGACAATAACTTCAATCTCAGTCACCAATGGCCAATAGACATGGAGGCCAGGCATCAACGGGCAAACATCATTACCGTACCGCCACTTGACTCCGCTATGTGTCGCGCACACGATCAGGATTCGAGGCACAAATCTTAAAATGGCCTCGAAAATCTGGCCAAGCCAAGCGAAAGCAGTTTCCATAGCGCACCCCATATAAAAGACATCCCAGAGCATTCTGCTCCAGAACATTTGTTGTAAAATCTATCCCTTCTTCTTTCTCCGGCGGCCGAGCTTCTTCAACGTTTCCGCCAAGTTGATCTGTCTCCGTGTCTGCGCTGTAATGTCTTTTGGCGGATTAGCAATGAACTCTGCCACCGACATTCCAGCAGCCTTCGCCTTGTGCGTCAGCACGCCTGAGCGTTTAATCGCGCCAGCAATCCACTTCTTTTCCTTTTGGCCATTAGAAATTCCTCCTATTGAGGGCCGCAGGTATTACGAATCATCTCGCAAGAATGCCGTTCCAGCGGCCCACAATTCGTAGCCATCGGCCCACTTGAAGTCAAATATCGCACCTTGCGGATGTTCCTCATCAGCAATCAACATATCCTCCCG
>SDBV01005738.1_pt1 | contig 17430 bp, 8 predicted proteins | sample 2277081 | NCBI WGS metagenome assembly SDBV01 (sample SAMN10402039, study PRJNA504765) | marine sediment metagenome | isolation source: marine sediment core GS10_PC15, 223 cmbsf | place: Arctic Ocean: Southern Knipovich Ridge | collected 2010 | reverse complement strand
GAACTGAACCGTGCCACGATAGATCACCCGTGCGGGCTGTTTCCGGCCATACCTACGGGGCCGTACCTGCGGGACACCCCTTCCCACGATCGTAGCGGACGCGTCCCACAGCTTCTCAAAGCCGGCGAACGTTTCGAGCTCGGGATCGTAGCGATCGAGCTGGCGGGCCTCTTGAATAAGTTCCGCCTGCCGCGTCCAATCGAGTGGCGCGGGTTGCTTTGCCTGGTCGAGCAGGTAGACCCAATACTCCTCGTCACCGCTGGACGAGTCGAACATGATCGGCATCGCTTTGCCCGCCTCCGCCCAGACGGTGAGGCAGCCGACCCGCTGGCCGCTTGCTCGATGCACGACGGGAACCAGGCGCGTGGGGTCATGACCGGGAAGACAGATCGTCGCGCGAGCGACGCGGGGGTTTCGGGTAATAAAGCCCGCTTGACGGAGGTAACGACCGCCCACTTCCAACTTGAGAGTCTTGGCGCCAGCCGGGATGGCCACCAGGCCCGCCGCGCATCGAGCACGCTGCCTTCCGTCCTGCACGGTTATCTGCAGAACTTGATCTTCAGGGACTAGCTTGCCGTCGATGGATATCTTGGCGTGGCGTGGCCGCCAGGAAAAGTATTTGTACTCTGGCTTGATGGCGTAAGTCGCCGAGCCGGTGACGCGCACGATCGGGCCGCCTTCACGCTCGCCCAGTCGATAGTAGGCTTTAGGGTCCCACTTCGTCTTCGCCTTTTTGTAGCGATCCTTCTCCTTGGCAATGGTCGCCGCTTTCTCTTCCGGCTTGCGGACATCACGCCGGATGGCGCTCTTGGTCTTCGGATCGAAGGCCAGTCCGCCGCTGGTCTTGAGCGGTTTCAAATCCGCAATATAAACCTGCGGCGGCATCCGCAACAAGGCGCCCTTAACATTCACCTTGACCGGCACGCGGATCTGGGCGTTCGTGACATGCCAGGGCACTGGCGCAACGACGGGCGCAACATCCGCTGCCAGGACAAGCGTCGCACCGGTCAACAGCACCGCGGTGAACCATGGCGTCATTCTACTTCGTATATTCATTGTAAATGCCCTTCGACCCAAGAGATCCTGTCAAGAATGCCCGGTGTCTTTGAATACAACGCTTAGGACACTCCCACACTTGTCCATACGCGTGTCACAGCCCCTTCGCCTTTTCCATGGCGATCATCTCGGTGGCCAGTGCGTTCAGGTCCAGCTTGCCTTCCTGGCCCGTCATATTTTTCGGTAAGTCAACCTTGTAGATGAGCGAGTAGAGGATCAGCCCTTCCAGGTCCTTTAACAAGGGACCCGGCAAGCCGCCCGCTACCGCAAAGATTCCCCTGGGGCCGACAAGCTGTTTAACCTGGGGCAACTTCCCTTCTTCGAAGCGACGCCGCAGCTCAGAGTTAACGCGCCCGGAAGACCAGAAGATGATCTCATTATCCGGATACAGCGCCCGCATGGGCAGCACGATCTCCTTGTAGAAACGGGCACGTATAGCATCGCCTGTTTTGTTGAACAACCTGAGATCACGCTTGACCGGGTCGAAGGACGCCGGCAGATGAATCAGCATCCGGGCCTCTGGATTTCGCGCCAGAATATAATCAAACCACCGTTTGTAATGTCGGAGCCTGCCCGTATCCTGCATGTGATAGGTCAGGCACACTAGATTGAACTTTCCGGCCTCGAGCGTCGACCTCATGCTCTTGCCAAGATCGCGCCCCTCTTTCGGGACCAGCAGATTCATGGCACCGACACCCGGCCCGCCTTGAAAGGGCTTAAGCACGTAAGACTTCACCTTTTGGTCTTTAATCCCGCTTCTTTCCGCGATTGCAGTTGTCGCCTCAACAAGCGGAGCGAAGAATTTATGCCCCCACAAGAAGGCATTGACGCCCTTCTTGTCGGTCTGCGGGACCGTATAGCCCCAGGGCGGATCCCAGGTTTCTGGTGTGAAGACATTCGGGCCCTTGCCCGCAAATGGCTCTGGAACATGTTCACGATGCTTGGATTCGAACCGCAGAACCGTCTTGAGCATCGGCCCCAGCTTCGCCTTGTATCCCAGGCCCAACTCTTTCTGCGTGAGATCGACATCGTAAATGATCGAGAGAGTCAGCATGGCATTGAAATCATCCAGCACTGGCCCGGGTTGTCCCACCTCGTCACGAAAGACACCCCTTTCCCCGACCAGCTCCGCTATCCCTGGCAGGTCCCCAGCGCCAAAGCGGGTTTTTAGCTCCGCCCCGGAGCGCCCATAATAGGCACAGCGTATGTGGTTGCTCGGATAGCGAACGCGCATCTTCTCCACAATAAGGACAAAGGCGACCTTGTGAAAGCGATCACCCGCCCATCTGAGCTTGTTCACATCCCGCACAGGGATATTCATTGGACCGGGTACCAGAATGAGGAACTGCATCCTGGGACTAATCGCCAGGGCCTGGTCCATGATCGGGATAAATTGCTCTGCCTTTCCCAGAATCCCCTTGGAAACAGTGAGTGCGAGTAGATCGACGTGCCCCTTTGACAACGCGGCTGTAATTTCCGCGGCTCGTTTCTCGTCGTCCGGGTCGAGCGTCAACTCCACCTGCGAATGACCCGAAATCCCGGCTTTTTCAGCAATAACGGGCAGGCGCTTATGGATGCCCACAAGCGATGACTCGCCCGTCTCTGGAACCAAGGGCGCAAAGAAAACACAGTTGAGCCCTTTCACTGGCGGTGTCGGCTCAGCCGCATGGATCTGGGCGCTCAGGAGAATGAAGACGGCGAGGGTACAGAACTTCAGAATTCGAACATTGAACATTGATAAGACCGACAAAAGTCGGGAAGGAACAGTGTGGGAGGGGCACCGTGTGCCGCGACCGAGTTCGCCGTACTCAGTCGCCGCACACGGTGCGCCTCCCACATTGACTTTTGTCGGTGAGTTCAACATTGACTGTTCGGACTTTAGACTCGACGTGTTGTTTCTACTTCTCACTTCGCTTCCGCCACTAACCGGTACAACAAGGCTCCGCTCTTGGCGAAGTAGGTGATGCCGCCGTCTTCGCGAACGAAGAGCTTGCCGCCATCCCCCATCCAGATCGATCTGAATTCTCTGCTGAACCTACCGTTGAACGACAGGGCAAAGGCTGTCTTGCCGGCGGAGATGAAGCGGCCGACGTAAGCCGGCACCGAGGCTCCGGGGGCGAAGGTCAGTTGACTGACGACGCGGTCGCATCCGCTATCAATCGGCTTGCCGTCGGCGAACACCTGCCAATTGCCGTCCGCCCCGAAAGCCGCCCAAGCCGCCGCTTTACCGTCGGGGCTGAATACCAGCGATTTTGGCTTGACGTCTGCATACGGCCCCCAGGTTTTATCGCCCACCACGACAACGTGTTCCGTCCCGCGTCTGGCGCGGTAAGCCAACACCGACTTAGACGAAAAACGTAAATCGTCGACTCCGTCAAAAGCGGGTCCTTCGACGCCGTCGACGACGACAAAATTCTTATTTCCATCCCCGGCAACGTAGGCCATGGCCGTCTTGTTGTGACTAAAGAGAATGCTGTCGCCGCGCACTTGTGCATAGGCCTTTCCTGCTTTGCCGTCAACAATCATACGGGCGGGGGTCTTGGAGTCGGCAAGCGTTGTTGCGGCAAAGATAACACGCTCATCACCAGCGGGGAAGAGGCTTTCTCCATGCTGGATTTCTGCATACGCTTGGCTGGCTACGCCATTCACCATCATGACGAACTTGCCGTCAACCTTCGCCGTACTGGCCCAGGTTTTGCCGGACGGGGACGACAGCAGCCGGCCCAGGGTTTGGCAGCTTGGCCATTGGTTGTCACCGACAACGACGCGCCACTGCTTATCTCCAGCGACATAGACCATTTCGCCCTTTTTGGCGGACGATGCCTGCAACATATTCCGGGCAATAAATTTCCAGCTCTTCTTAGTGATCGGCTTGTCGCCGGGCAGTGTGAGAATCCGTTCCTTTCCCGGTGCATCCTTGGCGATGAAGGCGAAAAGCTCGCCGTTCCTCCCCTCGGATGCGCCGCCCATCCACACGGGTGACCCGGATCCGATGGAGAGGTATGGCCTGCTCTGGACGAGACGCACCCGTTTACCGTCTATGTGCCCTCGGCAGGCCACCATTTTGCCGCCGACTTTGGCGCGATAGGCGAAATAACTCCCGACGAAATGAAAATCCCAGATCCCGGGCAGTCCACCTTTTATACTACTGTAGGCACCCAGTGTCTGGCCATTCACCACCACGGCATGCTTATCCTTCACCGTCGCCTGGTAGGCCACGTGAGTCTTGCCGCCGTCCGTCCCGAAGATCAACCCCGTAATGGGCCAGCGATCTTTAATGATGTCATAGGTGGGCTGTTCCACCCCGTCCACCACCACCATGCATTTGCCGCCTCGTGTCGCGACGAACGCATGGTGCTTTCCATCCGCACTAAAAAAGGGCGTACCTTTGGCGATCGCGTCATAGGCCCCCGGCAAGAGGTGCCCATCGAGGTTAACTCGGCGCTTCTGTGTCTGCGGGTCAACGGTCACGCAGATCACGTGGTCGCCGTTGGGGCTAACCCAGATCGTCGACGGCACGACGTTCTTGACCAACCCGATGACGCCGGCCTGGGCAGGGAAGGTCCCACAGAGAGCTGCCGCCACCACCAGACAGATTGACAGGTATCGATTCATTGGCCCCTATGCCCCCTTTTGCGGCGCTGACGTTTGCTCAGGAACATGTTTGACCAGCATATCGACAACATCATCGGTGCTCTGGCCTTCGCTGACAGCCGCGAAGTTCAAGCCCATGCGATGTCGCATTACGGGATGCACGAACCTTCTGATGCCTTCGAAGGTGACTTCATTGCGGCCGGAAAGCCCGGCGTGTGACTTGGCCGCCAGCAGGAGCCCCTGGCCGGCTCTTGGACCACAGCCCCAACGCACCCACTGATTCACAAAGTCCGGCGCTTCCGGGTTTCCGGGTCGGGTCGCACGCGCCAGGCGTGCTGCGTAGTTGGCCACCTCGTGACTCACCCCGATACCGCGTACCGCTTTCTGCATCCAAAGGATGGTTGGAGCGTCAATGATCTGCGACAATTTCGGAAGCGATTCCAGCGTGGTCGACAAGAGAATCTGTTCTTCTTCGCTGAGCGACGGATAGTTGATCTTAACCAGGAACAAGAAGCGATCCAATTGCGCTTCCGGCAGGGCATAGGTCCCTTCCTGCTCAATGGGATTCTGCGTGGCCAGCACCAGGAACGGCTCGGGCAGTTTGTAGGTCTCGCCGCCGACACTCACGTTACGCTCCTGCATGGCTTCGAGCAGCGCGGCCTGCGTTTTCGGCGGGGTACGGTTGATCTCGTCGGCCAACAGAATGTTGGTAAAGACCGGCCCCCTGGAGAACGTGAAGTGCCGCTTGCCGTGCTCATCCTCGTTCAACAGCGTAGTCCCGGTGATGTCCGTCGGCATCAGGTCCGGGGTGAACTGCACGCGGGTGAAATTCAGCGACATTGTCTCTGCCAGACAGCTGATCATCAGCGTTTTGGCCAGCCCCGGCACGCCCTCAATAACGCAATGGCCCTTGGCAAAGAACGCGGTGAGTACCTCGTTGATAACGTCAACCTGCCCCACGATGATCTTGGCGACTTCGGCGCGGATCTGTTCTCCTGCCTGCGCAAGCGCTGCGATGGCTTCGGCATCACTGAGGTCTTCTGGGGCTCTTCTTCCTTGTGTTTCCATGTCCTATTTCTCCTTATTTGATTCTTCAGCAAGAGCTTTGAAGTAGGTGCTTACAATCGTTTCGTAGCCGGCGGGAACGGTGCCGCTGACGGTGTCGGCATCAAAGGCCTTGTTGTTGCCATTGGCTTGTTTCAGTGCCCGCCGCTCGATAGCGCTGGACAGGGCTGTTCGGGCGGCGCTCAGGTTTCTCTTGGCATTGGCCAGTGCCTGCCTGACGTCGACGCCCAGCTTATCACGTCGGAGCACCTGTTCGAGCTGGTTGAGGGCTTTCTTAAGGTCGGTTATGGGCAAATGGTGACGATTGAGCGCTAACAGCAGCCCATGGTTGTTCTCCTGGCTGTCGTCCTTCGCAGCACCCATCAACTCCTTGAGCTTGTTCAAGGCATCCGGTGGGAGTCTGCCGGATTTCTCAAAATCTGTCGTTTTGCCGGTTCCCTTACCCACCCCGATAGAGCTTGCCGCCGCGGTGTCTTCATCGTTAACCTGGCCTGATTCCGCCTGACTGTCAGACACACGAGGCGGCATCGCCACCTCATTATCTGGAATCGCGGGTGCTTTATCGGCCACCATCTGGCCATCCGCCTGTCCGGCGCGCCCCACGTTCCCACGGCCCTTCGCTTTGGCCATCGGGTTCGGCGTCTGGTCGGTCATCTGCCCGGCCGCGCTCGCAGAGTCAAGGTTATCCGAAACAGGCGATCCTGCCGGGTCAGCGTGATCCATGATCTCACTACCGGATTCGGGCATGGGTTCCCCCAGTTCCTCGAGTCCCTTGGTCAGCTCAGAGATCTGAATCGGAAGCGTCGCCGGAAGCTCGCCCAGGTCTGGAGGCATGCCTTCATCTTCCGGATTTTCCATATGCCCGGGCTCCTTCATGGCACCCGACTGCGATGGCATCTGTCCCGTCTCCAATTCCTTTGCTTTGCTCTGCTCTAAACTGTTGTCCATATTGCGCGACATGTCGCCCCGCTCCTTGTCACGATCCTTCATGGCCATCGCGCCCAGCTCGAGCTTTTCCTTCTCCTCCTGGATATTGTGCATCGTCTCCTCGAAGGTCTTGATATCGGTCTTATCCGCAAAGTCCCAGCCATACTCGGCGTGGTCCGCGGCCATGTCCATAAGTTCGCGCCTCAACGCTTCCTTCTTCAGATCCAGATTCGCCAACTCTTTCTCATCGTCTTCGGTCAAATCTTCCGGCGCTTTCGAAGCGATGATATTCCGCAGCGCCTCGTTCTCCTCATTCTCTTCCAGCCAGTTTTTGAATTTTTCCTTGGCGTCATCCAAGGCCGCATCGACCGAAGCGGATGCCTCCTCGCCTTCGCCAAGCAAGTCCGCAAGCTCATGCTCGGCCTCCTTCGCCAAGGCTTCAAATTCAGCACCTTTCAAGGCCAGCAGCTCGTTATAGATCAGCTGCTGCACGGTTCGCAGGTGCTTGAACTCACCGTCGACACGTGTCTGTTCAAGTGGCATCGGCCCGATCGCGGGCGCCTTTGCAGTGCTAAGGTAAACGGAAACGCCCTTAGGCGCCGCCGCATTCCCACGACCTCTACCGAAACAAGCTATCCCGGAGACCGTCTGCTCGCTTCCCATATCGAAGACAAAGGATGCAGGCAAGGCGGGAAGCAACACACCGCGAGTCGCTTTCTGTCCCTTAGGCACAGCCAGGGCCTTCTTCGCATCCTTGACGTTTGACGACACAAGCTTCCAACTCGAACTATCAAGGTAAGCACTCTTCTCACCCACGAGGGCCAAAGCATTGAGGCATGCCTTGCCCGACCAGTTATGAGACGAATAGACAACCAGCCCAAAATAGCGTGCCGACGTCTCTTTGAATCGGATAACCTGAGTGTGGGTGTGTTTGAATGAGGACCCTGGGCCATAGCCGTTGGCGCGCTTCAGTGCGCCAGCATCGAGGCGCACTCGGCCCGCCGCAAATGCGCGAGTATTGGCGTCCACGGCCTCAACATCGGCAATACTCTTCATTCGAGCAGCCATGTGTACCCCCTTATCCGGTACCGTCCTGACCCCGTCGAGAAGCGTTTTCTGCACCGCCATCTGCCGACCGGCAATGCGCTGGCGGTATTTATCGAGATCCCCCTGGATCGCCTTGTCGTCGCGCCGTTTACGATTCAAGTCAAGCCAGACACCATCACTGTTGGCCAGCAGACCCTCGGTTCCATCGAGCGCCTGCTTCTGGAGTTGGATGGCCCGCTCCAGCGCGGCGTAGAGATCCTTCAGGTTGGACTCGCCCTCGGAAAGCTTGGCATCCAGTATCTTAACAGTAACCAGCAGCGCATCCGATATTCCGGAGTCCGTGCCGGGACAGAAGTCATTGCCGTGCACTTCGATAAAGTACTTATTGCCCGGCTCAAACTGGCTGGCATCGATTTTCAACCGAACGCTCTTTTCAATCAGATCCCGTTCGCCGGGTGCCGCAAAGTCCCAGTCCTGAAGGACCTCGGGTTGACTGCCGGCCTGGGCGCGGCGAAAAGTCAGCTTCATATCCTTCATTCCATAGTCATCCTTGCCTTCAAATTTCAACGGCAGAGTGGCGCCGGGCACCACGACATGACTCATCTCGGTGTCCACATAGCGCACTTCAGGCTTGCGGTCTGTTATCAGCAGTACGCTGCCGCTGCTCAAGGTGATGGGGGCGGGCATATTCTTGACCACGGCGACCAAGTCATAGTTACCGCCAGACTCGCCGACGTCGACGCTGGCCTTCCAGACCTGCTGGCCCGCATCCTGAAAAATAATCGGACCGGCCGGCCATTCCCAGCGCAGCGATTCAATGGCTTGATCCACTTTGATGCGCACGGCCAACTTGGCGGCGGGCAGGCATTTGACCGGGGTCGGCGGCCCGCTTTGCGCCCGTGTTGGCATGGCCACATAGGCCGGTGGCGTAATGGTGACGACCGATTCCACGATCTTGGCGGCGGGAGTCACGGTGACCTGCACATTTTGGGTATAGGTGCTGCCCACGTAGATGCGGAAGGAGAAACTCCGACGAACGGTCTCAAAGGTGTATTTGTACAGGCTCGGGTTGCCGACGACGGGCCGCATCTTGACTTCCCCACCGTCCATACTCTGGCTATCAAGGATGCCAACACCCTCCTTGTACCTGACGGCTGGATAAATCGCCAATTCTTTGCCCTTGCTCAACCGGCTTACATCCAGGCTTAAATCCAAACTGTCGTATTCAGCAATAGTCAAATCTGCCGATGGACTGAAGTCCAGCAAAGATGCGGCAGCTGGTGGTGCATCGGCGAAGCTGAACGCGTATCGGTTGAATGCACTGTTGAGATAATCCGGTGCGATGGCGGTGTAGGCAATCCACAGCACCATCAAGACGACGAATGCAGCGGCCCATTTTGTCACGCGGACCACCTGCCACAGTTCGCGCAGCGGTACGTGACTCCAGCCTGTCGTGGCGGCAGTGGCGGTGGCCGCGATAAACGCTTTTTGCTTATCGCTGTAGCCCATGTCCTCGAACTGCATGGTGTTGATCAGCACGTTTTCCTCGATACCGAATTGGTCCTCCAGCATCAAGGCCACTTCCTCGTCACTTCGCCGTTCAAATAAGGCGCTGAGGGCATACTTGACAAAGGAAGCGATGGTGATAATCACGCCTGCAATGGCAAACGGAAAGCGCAAGGAAGTGGGCAGGTTGAGCAGGTTGTCGAGGGCAAAGAGGCTCAGCCACATCGTGGCGATTATGGCAAAGCAGGTCAGGAACCCGAGGATCACTGAGGTCCGGTGCATACTGCGGTTCGCCCGTCCGACGACCTTCCTGAAATCTAATGTCTTATTCTGGCTCATGCTCTATCTCCTTATTCCTTTGGGCCGACAATCAATTTGCCGCCCTTCATAACAACCGGCCATAGCTCCGGTGAAGTCCCCATCTCCGGTGTTTTCTCTTCGAGATCTATACGCGTACGAGAGAAGGTGCCGCGATCCTCCAGGCTCATCTGGCCGGTCTTGGGGTCGCGCACAAATTTCAGGATGCTCATGCGATAGTATTCCAACAGCTTACCATCGGCCCCCAGTTCGAAGCCGCCCCCCACGCTCTTGGCCCACGCCAGCGCGAACTCTGGATCCGGAATGTCTCGGCGAAGCCTCACCAAGGCGGTAATCTCTCTGCCGTTTTTCTTCGAGATAATGCCCAAGAGTTTCCTCTCGTTATAATAATCCAGGACTTTCAAGAATTCTTTTTCGACCGACTTGAACAGCTCCGTGCGTTTCGTGCCCTCGGCCGGCCAGCCGGCCACCCACCTGCCATTGACTTCCGCTGCCAGAAACACATTTTCGCCGAGGGTTGAATGGACCCTGACGGTGCCATCGGCATCCTTCTGAACCCGCACCTTCGTTAAGGTATCCTGAGTCAGCGCGCACAGGCCTGATTTGTCAGCGACCGCATCAAAGTCGAAGGAACCGAACTCGATCGGCATGTTACGCGTAAACTGATCCCCCTCATCCAACATCTGGATATGCTTGACGCGCACGAGATCGTCATAGGACTGGCCCGGCTCACCTGAATATTTCGACTTCACAATGACCTTGGTGGTCTTTATTTTAAAACCGGTGTCGGGGTCCACCGTTGTCAGATACACAACACGCGTGTTGAGGATTCCGGTCACAACCTCACCACTGTTAAAGACAACGGTACACTTGGGCTTGATGACCGGATACGGTAAGCCAAATCTCACTTTCTTGACCATGGTCTTGCCGTCGTCATCCACCTCGTCCTGGAAGCTGACGTTGAGCACCTTGAACTTCTTCAGGTACTGCTCACTAAGGGGCGCAAATTTCATCGCTTTGACCACATTGAAATTGAACGTGTAGATCTTGCTCTTTTTCGCAGAAAACTTCTCTGATTCTACAGGCGCAGAGTCGCCGGTGTCGTTGCGTTTCAAGTTCGTCAAATGAAACTCCGTGCCGCGCGACAGCTCGATGATCCCTTCACGCTGCTCCCCATCAGACATGTGTAGGATGGCATGCCGCTTGAGAGTGTTCTTGGTCTCCTGCGCGAACAGGTCAGTCGGCAGCAGAACAAGCAGTGCGACAAGCAGTCCGAACCCGCTGCATGCGCTCTGCGTGGCGGGTAACAACCCTATCTTGGTCTTTCTGTTCATACTCTCCACACCTCAAACAATGTTCATTCGTCGGCGTAGAATCCACTCCCACAACATCGCTGCCATCAGCAGGATGATATAGATCGGCAGCCGGTTGAATAGTGCTGCCTTCTTTACCAAGGGCGTGTCATGGGGATCGGCACTGGTCAGCAGCAGCGCTTCCAGGCGGCGCATGAGTGCCTCGCGGTCATCCTCGCGGCTATACGACCCACCACTGCGCGCCGCCAGGTTCTCGAGGAAGGGATGATCCACAGCAAGGTCGGCGGCCTCGCTAACGCTCGAGCTGACGCGAATAATACGCGTGTAGCTATCCAGGGGCTCCCCGGCCAGGGTCGCTTCCACGGTGATCGTATAGTCTCCAGGCTCCGGGAAGAACACGCGGGTCTGAAAATCACTGCCCTCTTTGAGCACAATCGGCAGGCTCACGGAAGTCTCAGCATGCTCAACGGTTCCCGTGAGATGCACCGCACCCTCAGCATAGCGCCCGACAACGCCGATCTCGGCGACGGCTTCCTCGCTGGAGCGGTAGCGCTTACGATCCCATTTCACGGTTAGGAAGCGGCCGCCTTCAATCTCGCCGGACAAGTAGCGAATGGTATCGCGCCAGAACTGATGACAGGCGTCGGCGATGTCGCCATCCATCCGCCCCCATCGCCAAATCGTATCGCTGGCCACGCCCAGCACCTGTCCCTTACCATAGGGCTGCAGCGCCACAATGGGTACAACTTGGCTGCCGACCGAGGCGTTCATCAGACTCAGGGCACCACTGCGGCGTTCCCCCACCTTGTTGACCGAATAAAACACCGGGCTTGCCACGCCCTTCAGAAGCGCCGCCGTCGCCGAAGACAATGCATGGTCTGCACCCTCTGGCGGCACCATAACCGGGAACAACCCGGCGCTGATTCCCTGCGCACTGCGGCTTGCTTTCCAGGGCAAGAGGGGAGCGATGGCGCTGCTATAATAGCCCCCCTTATCAAAGGACTTTGGGCCGCCGAGCAGGACCAGGTTGCCACCGTCCTCCACATACTTCTTCAGCGCAGTGTGGGACGCGGAGGGAATAAGATTGGCAGGGAATGACCCGAGGATAATGATGGTATACAGGCCCAGGACTTCCTCATCTCTTGGGAAGCCCCTGGCAAACACCTGGTCCCCCTCCTGGCGATTGCCATCAATACGGACCACATCGGCGTTCTTGCGGTACACTGTGGTTAGTTTTATCGTCTCATCTTCGGCAAACTGGCGCCTCAATAGGGCGAAATTCCAATCAAACATATTGCCGTAGAGAAGCACTGTGATGCTCTTCTCGCGCACCTGCACGGAAAATTCTCGAGCATTATTCAACTCGGTTATTTCGCCATCGATGCCCGGTACCGACAGACGGTATTGGTAAAGGCCCGCGGTCGCCTCTCCAGGAAGATCGAAGTCCGCCAGCCCATTGTTTTTGCGTGGGTCAACCTTGACGGACGCCAGTCGCTGGTAAACACCGTCGATCTGTTTCTCGATCTGCACGTCAACCGATTCGGCCTTGGCGGCGAAGTCGCCCGAGGCAACATGCACGACAATCTCTGCGGAAACCTTGAAGGGTGTCTTTAGTTCGACCTCTTCCGGAATAACGGCATTGACAATCTCAAGGTCATCCCAGCTTGACGGATCCGTGCCGATGCCGATGATATAGATCGGCACATCGGGCAGACGTTCGCTACGAATGGTTTCGTCACCCCCATCAGTCAACAGGACAATCGCCTTGCAGTCGGCCAGGTCCGGCCGCTGGGAAAGCGACACAATCGTGCGGCCCAGGTCCGTATTGCGGGTTGCCGTCGCCGCCGTGTCGTCTGGCGCCAGGACGTCGACATCAAAGCGATAGTTCTCGACGCTGGCCGTGCCACGCAACTCGTCGACGATATCATCGGCGATCTCCTTGGCGCGTTCAGCCCGCGATGCGGAGGCATCGTCGACCACATCCATCGACGTAGAGATGTCGCTGATGACAGCCACTTTCTGGGAGTCATCCGAGGGCCTTGAATCCCGCCATGCTGGGTCCATTAAGTTGACGAGTATGAGCAGGGTGCAGACCAACTTCGGTGTCAGGAGCCGCAGAGTTTTTCGTACTGTGTAGCGCGAGCGGTAGCGATACCATAGGAGGCATAGCCAGCCCATTACCGCTAAGATAATGATACTATTGGCCAGAGTGCCAAGATGTGGTTTCCATACAAGCACTACGCGTTCTCCCCGTCCAATATGGGCGTTGCGACCCAGGGCTGGCTGTCTGCCTCGTCAGTCGCACGCGCTCTCAATTTGGCCGGCGGCGAGCCTAGCAGCCCCTCAACGATTAAAAATACGAGGGCTAATAATAGTAGGGGCAGGAACAGCCCCGTCCCAGCAAGTGATTGCTGCAGCTCGTCGCGGAAGTCATATTCGTTGGCAAGTGTCTGGAGTCCGTAGGGGATACCGTCTAAGGCGCCGATTTCGGAGTCCTCGATAAATGCGCTGTGCCCTTCCTGCTCAGACGGCAGAACGGTCAGGCAGGTCTCGCGCCCATCGATGGTGACGATGTAAGCACCGCCACGCACCAGTTCGGGCGCCTGATCCCTGAGCCCGAACCAGTCTACCTGGTCGCCCAACAGGGTGGTGATCGACATCTCGTTCCCTTTCCCAGGCATCAAGCGCGCGGTCTGCCCCGCGACAATTGAGTGAGAGTTATTGCCCAAGTTGGCAACGGCGCCCAGGGCCATCGGTTGCACCATAACCAGAAAGGTCTTTTTCCGTGGTAGCGAGCTCCAGGCCCCTGAGCGACCGAAGGCTATGCCGCTCACCACAATTTGGCCGTCGCCGTGTTTGCGTATGGCCAACACCGTCTGCACCTCGCCCGTCTTGAGCAGCGGCACATAACCGGCCTCTTCTAAGAATGACAGTGGGTAATATTTCTTGGCAAACGCGGTGCCAATACGCACCTGGCCGTCAAGGCCGCGGAGGTCGGACCAGAAGGGTGACTTGAGGTCGGCAATTTGCAGAGGCAGACTCACAGGCGTACTTGTCAAGGGCTCTCGTGCGGCCCCGAGCCAAGCCGGGACTTTGCCAACTGATTTGCCGGCATCTACGGCTGGCAACAGCAACAGGTTTCCGCCTTGTTGCGTGTATTGATCCAACAAGGCACTTGTTGGTGCATCCAGCGCCGACGCCGTTGCCCAAGTCAGGACGACCAGCATGGGCGTCTTCTGCTGGATGCGAGCGGACAATTCAGCCGAGGACAGGAACGTGGGTACCAGCGATGTAAGCCGACCATCGCCACCGGGCGACAAGGCGAGCGGCAGCAGACCAAAGGTGCCTGACGCGTTGTCGGCGAGGAAGTAGATGTCGCCTTTCTGCTCGCAAATGTAGGGGACAAAAACCCGGTTATCGCCATCAAAACCATCCCCTTCAAGCCATACGCGGATCCAGTGACGGCCCGGCGCTTTTGGCTGGACAGGCAGCTTGAGCAACTTCTGACTACCCGCGCCGACATCAACAGTAACAGTCTCAGTGACGCTGTGCTCAGAGTCTGTGCGATTAACGCGAACCTGGAAGTCCTGCTCACCGTCGTTGCGCAGGAGAATTTCCAGGAAATACGGTTGATTGGGGAGGATTCTGCGCATAGACAGCTCGGCCCGCAACAGGCAGATATTCGGCAGCTGCGCCTTATCGCTCGGGATGCGATGCAGAAAAATACTGTCACCCGCTCCGACATCGTCGGCCGCCAGCGCGGTGTCTTTCCATTCCGACTCCTGTAAGTCTGTAAAGACATGTAGCGAGCCGCCGCCGCCCGAAGATGCATCCCTTAGCAAGGCCATGCCACGCAGCAGCGCCTTGCCTGGATCACCCGTCGCCTCGGTCGCACGAATCGACTCGAGAAAACCCAGCAGCCCTTCTTTGTCCGTGGTCATCCCGCCAAAGCCGGCAGCCGACGGATCAGGCACCAGCAGAACCACCGCGGCCTGGCCGCGCTCATCCATATTTTGCAGCAATGCGCGTGCCCCCTCCAGTGCCAGAGTCAGTTTGCTGCGTTCACTACCCTCGGCGCGGCCCTGCATGGAACTGGAGTTGTCAATAACGACCACGACCGCCTGCTTGCCGCCCAAGCCCAAAATGTTGCCCATGCCTGGAAACGCCAGACGAGCGAGGGCGAGCAGGAGGAACAGGAGCAGCAGCGTTCTGGCCACCAGGAGGAGCGGCTCGCGAAACTTGCGATGAAAAGACAGCTGCGGTTTCATGCTGTCGAAAAAGAGTTCTGTCGAAAACATCACCGTCTTGCGATTGCGTCGCATCAACAGATGAAACACAACGGGCGCCGCGGCCAGCGGCAGCAGAGACAGAAACATTGGAATACCTATCGTCATCAGCTTGTCGCCCTCTTAAGTAATGCGTCATGTAGATCAGTAGAGGTATCGACCAGTATGTAATTGGCCCCCTCATTGGCACAGCCAATGCGGACCTCGTCTAAATACTGGCGGATTCTCTGAAGGTAAAGATCCCGAAACTCGTCGAGGTCAACATTCATCTTCGTGCGAGATTCAAGAAACTCCACCTCAATCAAGCCGTCTTGGGGCAGACGGATCTCGGCAGGGTCCAGCACATGAAATACGGTCACGTCATGACCCGCATAACCGAGGCTTCCGATGCCTTTAAGCGTTTGGCGTGGGTCCTGCAGCAGATCGGAAATGATAACCACCAGCGACCGCCCCCTGATGAACTCGGTCGCCTTAGCCAGCGCCTGCTCAATGTTGCTCTTGCCCTGTGGCGCGATTTCTTCCAGCCCCTGGAGCATGGGCCGCAGGCCGCCCATGGTCGCGGCGGGTTCATATACCTTGCGTAGATCATCATCAAAGGTGATGAGGCTGGTCGAATCGCCCTGCTTAATCATGACATACATCAGGGCCGCAGTCAGATGGCAACCGTAATCGATCTTGGACATCGCCCCCATATTCTTAAAGGACATGCTTTCGGATACATCCAACAGAATATTTGCCCGGATATTGACTTCGTCATGGAAGCGGCGAATCACATATTTGTCCGTGCGGGCATAGACGTTCCAGTCGATCCGTTCAATCGGATCCCCCTGCATATATTCCCGATATTCAGCGAACTCGACAGAAGACCCGAATGTCGAAGAGCGGTGCCGCCCCTGCAGACCGCAGTCCATCCGCTTGGTAACACCGATCTGTAAATTCCCCAGATGGTCGGCCATCTGCGACGGCAGGAATTTGTAAGTGTCCAGTTTCGTTGCCATGTTATTTCACTGTTGCTTTCTTTTCCCGGCCCCAGAGCCTTCCAAGAAGACCTCGCTTGGGTGTGTCGTCAGGAATCACCGGCACGGCCTCGAGCAGCCAGTCAATGATGGTGTCGGCATCATACCCCTCACTGGCGGCGGTGAAGCTCAAACCGAAGCGATGCCGAAGAACAGGATGAACGAACCTGCGAATGTCGTTCACCGAAACATTGAACCGGCCACTCAGCAGGACGTGGGCTTTCGCCGCCAGCAGCAACGACTGCCCGGCCCGGGGGCCGCTGCCCCACTGCACCCACTTGGGAATGAAGTTGGGGGCGATGGGGTCATCGGGGCGCGTCGCCCGGGAAAGACGTGTGGCATAGTTCGCCACGTAGCGACTCACCGGAACACGCCGCACCAGCTTCTGAAACTGCATGATCTGTTCGCGGGTAATCATGGCATCCAGGCTGGGCATGGACTCCAGGGTGGTCTTGATCAGGATTTCCTCTTCCTCCTCCAACGAGGGGTAATCGACCTGGATCATGAAGAGAAAACGATCCAGTTGCGCGACCGGCAACGTATACGTGCCTTCCTGCTCGATCGGGTTCTGAGTGGCCAGAACCAGGAAGGGCCGCGGCAGTGGACGGGTCACGCCGCCGACGGTCACAGACACTTCCTCCATGCCCTCCAGCAGCGCGGCCTGCGTCTTCGGCGGCGTACGGTTGATTTCATCCGCCAGCAGCATGTTGGTGAAAATCGGACCGCTTTGGAAAACGAAGGATCGGTGCGTGTCATGGCCCTCCGCCAACACCATGGTCCCGGTGATATCCGTCGGCATCAAATCGGGTGTAAACTGGATGCGCTTGAAGGCGAGCGACAGGATCCTGGAGAGGCTGCTGACTATCAGGGTCTTGGCAAGCCCCGGGACACCGGTCATCAGACAATGCCCCCCGGCGAACAGGGAGATCATGATCAGGTCGAGCACCTCCTGCTGCCCCACGATCACCCGACCAACCTCTTCCAGCAGACGCTTGCGTGTTGCGGCAAGATCCGCCACCAGCTCCAGCGCTCGCTCCGACAACCCTTCCTCTAAACTGCTGTCATCTTCCTCCACCTCCGGGGGCGGTGATGAGAGGTCCAGCGGAAATGATGCCAGTCTATCGTCACGTTGCGATACTTTCTGGCTCGCCGCTGTGGCTTTTGGCGCAGTGCTTTTCCTCTTGGGTTGCACTGGGGTCTCTGGGCGAGTTTGCGTTTCCTGCGGCCCCTCTTTTGACGCCTCTTGCGGTGGCTGAACAGTGAAGCGTGCCTTGCAGTGTGGACAGGCTGCGCGGCGGCCAA
>SDBV01005737.1_pt1 | contig 17430 bp, 16 predicted proteins | sample 2277081 | NCBI WGS metagenome assembly SDBV01 (sample SAMN10402039, study PRJNA504765) | marine sediment metagenome | isolation source: marine sediment core GS10_PC15, 223 cmbsf | place: Arctic Ocean: Southern Knipovich Ridge | collected 2010 | reverse complement strand
TTAACTCGGCAGTATGGAGTGCTGATGGACATCGGGTACTTTCAGCAAGTCATGATAAAACTATCAAGATATGGAATCTAGAGACTGGTGATATCCAGACACTACAAGGGCATACAGATTATGTTTCATCGACAGTATGGAGTGCTGATGGAAAGCAGATACTTTCAGCAAGTTATGATGGAACTATCAAGATATGGAATCTATCGACTGGTGAGGCTGTCCAGACACTTAAAGGGCATACAGGTTGGGTTAACTCAGCAGGATGGAGTGCTGATGAAAAGCGGGTACTTTCAGCAAGTATTGATAAAACTATCAAGGTATGGAATCTAGAGACTGGTGATGTCCAGACACTAGAAGGGCATACAGGTTGGGTTAGATCGGCAGTATGGAGTGCTGATGAAAAGCGGGTACTTTCAGCAAGTATTGATAAAACTATCAAGGTATGGAATCTAGAGACTGGTGATGTCCAGACACTACAAGGGCATACAGGTTGGGTTTTCTCGGCAGTATGGAGTGCTGATGAAAAGCGGGTACTTTCTACAAGTCGTGATAATACTATCAAGATATGGAATCTAGAGACTGGTGAAGCTGTCCAGACACTAAAAGGACATACAGATTTGGTTCGATCAGCAGTATGGAGTGCTGATGAAAAGCAGGTACTTTCAGTAAGTGCTGACAAAACTATCAAGATATGGAATCTAGAGACTGGTGAAGCTGTCCAGACACTAAAAGAGCATACAGGTTGTGTTCAATCGGCAGTATGGAGTGCTGATGGAAAGCGGGTACTTTCAGCAGGTCTTGATAATACTATCAAGATATGGGCATTGCCAATATCATATGAAGAACATATAAACCGAATGAGTGTTGCTCAAGCGGCATGGATATACAAGCGATGGCAAGAGATACGCTCCAAAACAGATGATTCTAAAGAAGAAGAAAAAGAAGAAGAAAAAGAAGAGTCAGAATATGATGTAAATGTTGGAAAGACAGTAGATCCAGCAATTCTTGCACGATTGAACGCTCTTGAATCCATCCATAAAAAACAGTAACAAGAAAAACCGATAGTTCTTTCAAAAGTACAAAATAACAAAGAATATTAAAGGAGGTCCCTTATGAAAAGTCTAAACAAATTAAGAGCTTCCCTACTTATGGGAGTGTCGATTGTAAGTTCAGTGTTTCCTGCTGATAGGCCCGAGTATTCACAAAATTTCATGGACCTGTTGGACTATGTTGCTGAGAATTGGGATGATTTTGAAAACGGAGCTGGTTTGCCAGATTTTGTATCTGATGCAGATGCACAAGAAAATGATTTACGTACGCATATATTACAACCACTATCTGAAGATTTGTATCCGGTACCTAAAGATTTGCAGTCAAACATAAGCGAATACATACTAAATGATGCAAAAAGAGAGCTCTTTGATAAGCCATTAGTCCAGACACTACAAGGGCATACAGGTTGTGTTACCTCGGCAGTATGGAGTGCTGATGAAAAGCAAGTACTCTCTGAGGATTTTCATGGAACTATCAAGGTATGGAATCTATTGACTGGTGATGTCCAGACACTACAAGAGCATATACCGAATCTTAACTCGGCAGTATGGAGTACTGATGAAAAGCGGGTATTTTCAGCAAGGTATGATGGAACTATCAAGATATGGAATCTATCGACTGGTGAAGTCCAGACACTACAAGGGCATACACCGTATGTTAACTCGGCAGTATGGAGTACTGATAAAAAGCGGGTATTTTCAGCAAGTTATGATGGAACTATCAAGATATGGAATCTATTGACTGGTGATGTCCAGACACTAGAAGGGCATACAGATTGGATTCTCTCGGCAGTATGGAGTGCTGATGAACATCGGGTACTTTCTACAAGTCGTGATGAAACTATCAAAATATGTAATCTAGAGACTGGTGAAGTCCAGACACTAGAAGGGCATACAGGTTGGGTTGACTCAGCAGGATGGAGTGCTGATGGACAGCAGGTACTTTTTACAAGTAAAGATAAAACTATCAGGATATGGAATGTATCGACTGGTGAAGTCCAGACACTAGAAGGGCATACAGATCAGGCTCTCTCGGCAATATGGAATCGTAATGAACAGCAGGTACTTTCAGCAAGTAGTGATGATGGAACTATCAAGATATGGAATCTAGAGACTGGTGATATCCAGACACTACAAGGGCATACAGGTTGTGTTAACTCGGCAGTATGGAGTGCTGATGAACAGCGGGTACTTTCAGCAAGTGATGATGGAACTATCAAGATATGGAATCTAAAGACTGGTGAAGTCCAGACACTACAAGGGCATACAGGTCGGGTTCAATCAGCAGTATGGAGCGCTGATGGAAAGCAGGTACTTTCAGCAAGTGGTGATGGAACTATCAAGATATGGACATTGCCAATATCATATGAAGAACATATAAATAAAATGACTATCCCTCAAGCAACATGGATATACAAGCGGTGGCAAGAGATATGCTCGCAAGCAGGTAATTCTAAAGAGGAAGAAATAGAGGAAGAGTCGGAATATGATGTAGAGGTTGGAAAGACAGTCCATCCAGCGATTCTTACACGATTGAACGCTCTTGAGTCCATCCACAAAAAACAGTAACAAGAAAAACCAATAGTTCTTTTAAAAAATCATATTTACCGTATGCTTAAACCAACATTTTATAAGAAAAATAGTATAGAAAGAACTGACCCTATGGATCATAACAACCCCACTAAAAAAGGATCCCTTGAAATTATTTGCGGCCCCATGTTCTCGGGCAAATCAGAGGAACTCATTCGCCGATTACGTCGTGCAAAAATCGCAAAGCAAAAGATCATTGTATTCAAGCCAAAACTTGATACACGTAGAGGGATCGACAAAGTAAGTTCTCATAATGGAAATCACATTGAGGCCACACCAATAGAAGAGATTGATCAGATACTCAATCAAACAATAGAAGATACTATCCAAGTGGTAGGCCTTGATGAAGTACAATTTTTTCCAGATGGCATCATTCCCATTATTTGCCAACTGATTGATATCGGCAAAAGAGTACTCGTTGCTGGATTGGATCTTGATTTTCGCGGTATTCCTTTCGGCCCTACTGCAACTCTACTTGCTATTGCAGATCAGATCACAAAGCTGCAAGCGATTTGCACGCAATGTGGCAATGATGCACATCACACACAACGCTTGGTTAATCATCAGCCTGCGCAGTTTGATGATCCCATCATTCAAGTTGGCGCGCAAGAATCATATCAAGCTCGTTGCCGCAACTGTTATGTTATCGATAAAAGACCTAGTTTCTATACCTCCCAAGCTCAAATATGAGCAAACAGAAAACTTTATTTTCCTGCACAAAATGCAGCTATAGAACGATAAAATGGATCGGCTGTTGCCCAGAATGCAATGAATGGAACAGCTTTACTGAGATAACTTCTGGTCTACTTGGCTCAAAAAAAAGGCAATCAAGTCAAACAATCAACCTTGTACCACTCAATGCGATAGAAACAAAAGAACCACAGCGTCTAAAAAGTGGTATTAATGAATGGGATCGTGTTGTTGGGGGCGGCATCATGCCCGGTTCGTTGCTTATTTTGACCGGTGATCCAGGCATTGGCAAATCAACCCTATTGCTGCAAATATGCAATCAGCTCGCAAAGAAGTATCTGGTCTATTATATTTCAACTGAAGAGTCATTAACACAAGTCAAACAACGCGGGAAACGCCTTAAGTGTAATAATGACAAGCTGCTCTTTTCTGATCAAGCAAACTTAGAAGCAATTATCCATACGGCACAAGAACACAAACCAGAACTGCTTATTATTGATTCAATTCAAAACTGTTATCTAACCGAAACGCAGGCAATTCCGGGTAGCATTGGACAACTACGTGAATCTGCTTTTCATCTCATGCGTCTGGCCAAAGAACATGATATTACCGTGATCATCAGTGGCCATATCACTAAAGAAGGCACCATGGCTGGTCCCAAGACACTTGAACATATGGTTGATGGTGTCTTTTATTTGCAAGGTGAAGACCGCTGGCAAACACGGGTATTGCGTTCAGTCAAAAACCGATTTGGTACTATTAATGAATTGGGGTTTTTTCAAATGGAGCAAGATGGCCTGCAAGAGGTCCCCAATATCAATCAACAGCTCATTGCTGAGATAAGCTATTGCCCAGGATCAGTGCTGGTAAGCTTTATTGAAGGATCTCGCCCCCTTTTACTTGAGCTGCAAGCGCTCACCATCGAATCAAAATTGGCGATTGCTCAACGGGTTATTTCAGGCGTTGATCACAAACAGGTCATACTCATTGCTGCAATCTTGCAAAAATATTTACATATAAAACTAAGCTCTCATGATATCTTTTTCAAAGTAAGTGGTGGCTTTAAAATTAAAAGCAGCTGCAGCGATTTAGGGATTGCTCTCGCATTACTATCAAACTATTTCCAACAACCATTACCAGAAAAATCGATTGCTTTAGGTGAAATCAGCCTTACCGGTCAAATTAAGCCGATTAACCAGGTAGCAATGCATATTCGTGAAGCAGAGAAATTTGGTATTGAACAGGTGCTTGTAGCAAAGAATCAGAAGATTGAACGATCAAACAGCATCATCAAGCGCTTCACCAATGTCTATGAGCTATTAAGCCTATTTGATATCGAACATTAGGCTGGCTTCCAGAAATAGTTACGATACACTAATCCTCCTTCATAATGATGTGCCCAATAGGAACTGAGCCAATCAGAGCCAACAATACGCCTTTCACTATACTTTTGCTTCATTTCGCTTACTTTACGCTCAGCATACTGATAACAAGTCTCCCAACAGTGTGGCGTAATTTTAAGCTCTACTTCAGTTATTTCTGGCGTCCATTCATAGGATACTGACTTTATCATAGGCGAAAGGCAGAATAGCACTATACATAGGCCTTTTTTAATCATGAGATAACCCTCCATTGTCTCTTTTATGTTCTTATAGATAGTTTAGTACAGCTATAAGGTAGGATTCAATGCTTTCAAGCAAGGTTCCTTAAAGGCCATATTATAGGACAGCATTTAATCTCGCTTTTGGAGTTTCCCCTGTAGCATATTTCCATCCCACCCTTTTTACACCCAGAATCATTTATGTTAACATGCTTGTTGTCTGTCCAAAGGCAGTATTTAACATTTTATTCTTATTAGGAATTAATATATATGGTACATGAAAGAAGAATATAGCTGGCCAATTCCCACGGAGCCTGAATATGTATATGCCGTATTAACCGTCAAGGTTAATGCCATAAAACAGGTAATTAAAGTATTACAACATAACGGCATTGAACTTCTTTATATTCATGATTTTTAATTAATGCACAAAAAAGACTTACAAAGGATAATGTATGATTTTTTCTAAACAAATACATTTGCTCATGGCCCTGCTTCTTTCCTTCACAGGTAGGGGATATGAAACAAAAACATATAATAATGATTGTGAACAAGTTCGTGAGTTATTTGAACTAAAGACATCGGACCGGTTACATAGCCCATCAACAGTTGAAGAGCTCCGCAAACTGGTTCATCAGGCAATATATGAAAAGAAAAGAATATCACTTGTAGGTGCTGATAAAAGCCAGGGTGGTCAAACCATGAGTTCAGATGCTTCATCATTACGCATAAGCCTACATAAACTGAATCAACTTATAACGTTAAACCTCAGAAATAAAGAAGTAACAGTAGAAGCCGGTATGACATGGGGAGAGCTTGAAAAACATATTGCACCGCATAGACTTGCTATTAAGGCAATGCAATCTTATAATGATTTCTCTATCGGAGGTTCACTCGGGGTAAATGTTCATGGTCAAGACTTTCGCTTTGCACCTCTTATTGAGACCGTTGTTCAGTTTAAACTACTTATGGCAAGCGGCGATCTTGTTACCGTTAGTCGCACTGAAAATGCTGAACTTTTTGGCCTAGCCATTGGTGGATATGGTTTGTTTGGTGTCATTGTAGAGGTTACCCTTTCAGTAACAGATGATACTTTGCTGGAGAAAAAAACAAAACTCATAAGATCCAAAAATTTAGCAGGCTATTTTATGAATCGCATAAAAAACAACCCCAAGGTAGAATTCTATTCTGCGCGATTTTCAGTTGGCTCGTCAGATCTTCTTGATAAAGCGCTTATTATTACCTATGAACGTACACAACAAGATGCTCCACATCTATTTAATTTAACATCCCCTGCTCGAGATTCATGGAAAAGACCCTTATTAGATTTAACAAGTAAATGGGATCTGATAAAAAATTGGCGCTTATTTTTTGAATCGTTATACAATAAACTCCCTGAAACCATTTCTCGCAATAATCTCTTGAACACATCAATAGAGATGCTACCACAAGAAACAGACGATTCACATTACATTTTGCAAGAATACTTTATTCCCTATGATCAGACCAATACATTTATTAAAAGCTTTAAAAACATTATTAAACATAACAATATCAACATAATAAACTTAACCGCTCGGCATGTGAGCAAAAATACTGAATCAATGCTTTCCTATAGCCCTCAAGACATGTGTGCCTTTGTATTGTACCTACAGATTGATAAAACTTGTGAATCTTATAGGCGTGTACAGATTTGGACCCAGCAACTGATTCAAAGTGCACTTAGATGTAAAGGGACCTATTATCTACCATATCACCTTTTAGGCACACAAAATCAGCTTGAGACCGCATACCCTCGTTTTAAAGAACTCATAGCTTTAAAACGGACATATGATCCTCAAGAACTCTTTGTTAATAGGCTTTATGAGCACTACGCATAAAGTAATAGTTTCAAAGATATTTGTTTGTCTTGATAGTAGAAACGTTTTTAGTTCTCATTGTAGCGTATCAAGACAATGTTCAATTCTTCCTTTGGCTTAATAGCTACGTGGTATGAATTATCTTAACCTCTGGCCGTTTTAGAGCTCTCTCAAATTGTATTATATGCTGGATCTTATCATTAGTGACATTGGCCTTCAATACAAGGCCTCTATCAGCTCAAAGAGACTTGGGAAGGCCATAACCAGCATACAATGGACCCTGTACTAGTAAATTACTTGCTGCACAATTTCAGGATCAGCCCTGTTATTGCCAGGCCTTCCCCGTAGTCCATGAGTCAAAATACCCAATTGACAGATCCAATTAAACCGACCACGACTTAGTGATGGGCGCTATATAAGGTATAAAACCTTTAACAAAAATGATATAATGGCTTTAGTTTATGAGGGAATGGAACAGTACAAACGAGGGAAGCCAAAAAGTATGATACCTAAATATCTGCTTTCAATATCTATAATTACTTTATGTTTTACCAATGTTTTACGAGCAATGGACGATAAAGCTTATAATGAGCTATTACGGAAAGCAGCACAAGAACATAATCTCAATCTCCAAGAAAGAGAGCAAATTGTTCAAGAAACCTATAATTGGGCATTAATTCATAACCCTGGACTTCTAAAAGAAGTTTATGATAAACTCGTCGTCAACTATATGGATACGTGCATATTTAGTTCTCCAAAAGAGAAAACATGTATCCCTTGTTTAAACTTTCTTGATCGATATGCGAATGTTAATCATGACAACGCACTGAGAAATCTTGAACACTTAATTAAAAGGACATTCAAACATATACGTATTTACCCACACTCAGGAGATAAGCCAAAATTTCCTATTGAAATGCTCAAAGTACTCAAAAAAATGGATACCTCAAAATTTGAGTTGACCTCCAAGGAATTAGTTACCGAAAAGTTTGACTCACTCTTGCTTCTGGCTCTTGCTCATCCAAAAGAAATAGGGCAACTAGAAGATAAAACATTAAGCGTTGACGGTCTCATAAAAACGGTACTTCACAAAGTACAGGCCAATCCCAAAGAAACAGAAAATTTGAAAAATATTCTGCAATATGGCATGGCATATCATATTCAATTTGAAGGAGAAATTGCTCAGTTGCTGCCTAATGCACTGGAAAATTCACGGATAGAAAGAGATTTAATAGAATTGTTTAAGTCACCATCACAATATTTAAGAGAAAAAAGCCTCTCTACAATTCTTGACTGCATCGCAAATGAGCGTGGGGGTGTAGAGGATAAGTATCGCAAAAAAAGAATGATAAAATACCTTTTTAAGCATGAAAACGACGCTTCAGTTCAAGGAGCAAAGTTATACATTAGACTCTTTAATACATTTTTAAAATCAACTTCCCCTACAAGTGATTTTGGGATGCAAATGCTTATAAAGCATCTTATGAATAAACCCACTAACGAAGCCTTAGGACGTTCCTTGTTGGGTCAGTACTTGAATATTTCTTCCAAGCAATCATTTCAGAGTCAACAACTCTCTATCAATGATAGTTTTAAACTTGCTGTTGAAACTGAAGCTGTTTCGTTAGAACAATTAAGCAATATCTGTGCTGTAGCACAAGAAAGCGAATTTGAACGCTCTATCGAACCTGACATCATCCAAAAGACAAAGATGAAAATGATATTACATGAAGGAATACCTCACGCAAAACGCGCACAGTTTCTTAATGAATTTCTTATTGCCCGCATTGCCTCACAAGAAAATTATGCCGACCTTGCAAAGCATATAGATCAGTTGCTATTTTCTCCCTTCAAGAGATATGCACAGGCAATATTTATAGCACTTGATCCGGAGCTGCACAACACAGCTCGTTTTGGGGCTCTTTCTAATCAGTACCCAGAGATTCATATCGCGAGTACGGCGTATTACACGGTTGTTTTGGACCTCTTTTCAGGGCTTTTAGTGAGTGGCCAAAACCTAAAGCAGATTACATTCATATTGAAGTAAAGCAAGAGTTTCAAGATCCATTTTTTCCTAAAGGCCCTTACTGTTTTGGATATGAAAACACATACAATCATAAGACTAATTGCCATTCCTCCAGGCTTCATGCCTGCAACAAAAAAACAGGCCTCCCTGTTTGGGTAAGCCCAATTATGAGTGAAAAAAGGCTTCCCCATGCTGTCCTTAAAGATTCTATATATTGTGCTACTGCATCTGGCAATATTATAAAGCTAGATATCTCTGATGGAAAGCCATTACAAGAATTTACTCTAGAAAACACAGAAGAGGTTAAAAAACTCTATGCAACATCAGATCAGAAAAAACTCTATGCGGTTTATAAAGAAAGCACTTTTCTTATCGACCTAAAAACTGAAGAGTATCAACAACTAATGTTCCCTGAAGGATCAAGAAGATATCTGACATCGTTCGTTGGCAACAGATTAATTGTTCCGTCAAAAACGAAGCTGCTTCTTATCGATAGCGAGGGCCAGACCAAGACGATCCCTTATCATCCTTCAGTGTGGTCCGACCATAGAATTAAGGGTACGGACCAGTTTATGGTTTATGAAGAACATGATAAACAAACAGATAAATCTGTTTTAGTGTGCCTTGACTCAGATACGAACAAACAGTTATGGAAGTATCCTGTTGATGATTTGGATTTAAGCAATGTTGAAGTTTCTCCTAACAATGATTTTATATTTGTGCTCACCAATCGAGCTGTTATGGCATTTACACCGAACTCAAAAGAATCGGGCCCCCTTATTTGGAAAACAGATCTGGAAAAAAACTATTTAAGTGAGATCAACTCTATTTATCTATCTGATGATTCTTCTGCCCTATATGGCCTTGAAACACATCAAGGAAAACTATATGAGTTTGATATTAAAACAGGGAAGAAGACGTTCCTTTATGAAAAGGAATTTCCCGGTACCCCAAAAATAGTAGGCAATTTTGACAATAAGCTCTACATACACAGCACATAGTTTTAGGCATAATGTTTTCAGCTGAAAAACAAACGAGAAATGACCTTTCATTCCCAGGTTTGAAAGCCATGAGATATTTAGGCCAGCGGCCTTCATCGCAATCTACAAGCCATTTCACGTTGACAGACCTGAATAAATCGTATATATTATATTTTACAGTTTTATACAAATTGACAATTTTTAGTGGGAGGTTAAATGCTATGGTTTTTAGAAATCTTATGCTTACATTCAATTTTAAGAAATATATTTTGATTACTGGTATAATTGGTATGGCTATGCCTGTACATGCATCAGAATGGTGGAATACCGCCACATCTGCATGGTCATCTATTAAAGAAAATGTTTTACATAGGGTTGAACAAGCCACTCCCTCCTTTGTAAAGAATAGCTATAACAAGATTACTCAAACTGTTAAAAAGAAGGTCCAAGAAAGGCCATTCGCCGCTATGGGAGTTGCTGCTACAATAGGAATTATTGTAAGTGCCGTATGGTACAATGCGAGAAATATATCAAGACAGAATGTACCGCAAAATCATGCAATAGATCCCCGAATCGAGGAGCTTACTTCGCAACTTAGCCAAGCACATGACTCTCAAAAAGAGATAAATCAACAACTTATATTGGCAGAAAAACAATATAAATATGCAGCAACTGAGACAGGAAAGTTAATCCAAAAAAACATTGAATGCGAAAGGAAACTAGAAAATGCAGAGCACGAAAAGCAACTAGCCCTTTTTGAACAGCGAGAAGTGTTTATTAAAGAAAAACAAGGAATCCTTGAAGAAGGAGATAGAAGTCAATCGATGTTCACTATACTGCAAGATTTACTAAAAGAAGTACAAGAGCAGGATGCGGTGGAGAGGGAAAAAATGAAGAATGAGATGCAACTGTTAAGGAATGCACTAGATCAGCAAATGCTTGCAACAATTTTAGTTGCAAAAGCAGCTGAGAAACATCTTAAAGAAGCTGATGAAGATATTAAAAAACAAAACAAACTGATAGAAGAAGGGGCAACGCGAGAACAAAGATGCCTGCACGAGATCATCAAAATAGAAGAAAATCTTGCTCTACTAGAAGTCGAAGTGGAAAAACGTGCTTTATTATAAAAAATGATATATCGCTACCTAAGCTGCCTGAATCATAAAGAGACCTCTTTTGTAGCATGATAAATTCGGTCCAAGGCACAACATTATCCATTGCTTGTAGACTGTTAGCAAAGCATAGGATAATCATAGAAATTGAAAGCACATATTTACATATCATAAACATAATTAACGTTTAGCCCCCTTAATATAAACAGTACTCTCTCTTTCCCACTTCTGGTACAAATCTTCTGCTGTCCTCTTCTTCGAAATATCCCATTCACAAGTTGTAGCGTTGGCTTTTGCTCCATGTTCTATCAACAAATCCATGGTATGTCGATGCCCTTTTGCTGCCGCGCAGTGTAGCGGCCTACGTCCCTCGAAGGCGAAACGCTCCTTTGCTTCAATGTCACTTCCATTTTGTAGAAGAATAGTGACCATGGCATCATTTCCTTTCCCCGCAGCAAGGTGTATCGGCTGGCGTCCACATATCTCTATTGCTAGATCGATGCCTTTTTTAACAAGCCATTCAACAATACACACCTTATCGTGACTTACGGCCCACCAAAGAATATCATGCATCTCTTCCTTAGCAGGGTACTCACTATCAATTTTAAAAAAACTTGAAAAATCTTCACAAGTTAGCAACGGTTCAAGAAGATCAATACCCCCCAAAGACGTAACAATTTGCAAAGCATCAAAGACCCTGCTCCCTTTTTCACAAGGAATCTTATGCTCCAAGAAGAATTTTACACAATCAGTTCGCTGGTCCTTAACAGCTTGTTGAAGGGCATAATACAGCGGATCGCACTTGCCCCCTTGTTCTATAAGTCGTTTACGTTGATTTAGGTTATCGTTTTCAACAATTTTTTTACCTTCTGCTACTGCAACTGCTGTATAATCAAAAAGCCTCTTAAGTGCGCGAAGCTCATCAGAACCCCATATGTTTATACCCGAAAACAAAAGAAGAAATATTATGTTTATCTTCATTGTTCAAACCTTTCTTTAACCATCGCCTCAATAGCATCAACATACTTGGGCAATCCCTCACTCAAGTATATCCCGCCATCCTTTACAATCCAATAATCATCCTCTATGCGTAGACCTATCTGCTCTTCGGAAAAGTATCATTTTTCATTAGATAAGGCCAAAAGCTAATCACATGTATATTCAGATAAAACCTAGCCTTAAAACGCATATATGACCCTCAAGAGCTCTTTGTTAATAGGCTTTATGAGCACTACACATAAAGTATTTACATAAGTCGCCAATTTGCTTCAAATATTGCTCCTGGAGCAGTTTTCATATAGAATTAGAAGTGATAGATGAAGATACTTCCTGGGAAATAAAAAAGGAGACCTCTTATGTTAATACATGAATATGTTGATCAAGAGATTAATGAGAGAAAACAGTGGGCATTGCGTCGTCAGCTTGGTATTCCAACAGATAAGCAATTGCTCGTTATAACCTGTATGGATGAACGCATACCAGTTTGTGAAGCATTGGGTATCTGTTATCAGGATGCACATATTTATCGCAATGCTGGCGGAATAGTGACTGATGATGTTATCAGATCTGCAATGTTGAGCACTCGTTTTTGTGGGACAAAGGAGATCATTATCCTTAATCATACCGAGTGCGGATTGTTAACAACATTGGGTTCAACATTAGTTAACAAACTTGAAAATCAAGGCGTTGATGTTAATAATGTGCAACTAAATCCTGCATTACCAGAATTAATCTTACAAAATCAAGAACAGAACTTTGAAAAATGGATTGGGAGCTGTGAGAATATTGATGATATGTGTCTGCAGCAAGTTGAGCTATTAAAGGAAAGTCCCCTCATTCCAGATGATATTACTATTCATGGCTATATTTGGCAAGTCGAGAGCATGAGCTTAAGAAGACCACATGAAAAAATTCATGATAAGGTCAATACTAATAAAGAGACCAACGCAAAGTAGGATAAGGTAACAAGGCGTTCAGTTTCATAACAAAATACTGTACTCTGCTTTATCAATATGTTTGCAGACACAACTCTATAAAGCATTAAAGATAGGAAAAGCTGTGAAAATTATCTATTTTTTGGTGATGCTCACGTTCTTCGATCCCGCACTAGTAAAGGCAGCTGCTGGGCTTACCGAACAAGAAGCCGTAAAAACATTTGAGGCAATTCAAGCAATTGGTCTCATGCTTCAAAAAGTTGCTCGCTGTGTAGAAGGTAATGATATTGAGTTAGATGAGACTTTATTTTCAAAGTGTAATCCCTGTGGATTTTCTTATAAAACAAATGAGGGCATCTGCCTCATAATAGACACTCATCTTGAGAAATTAGCAACGCCATGGGGGGAAATTGAGATTAGGTTCAATCGTACAATTAAAAATGAAGCTGAGTTGTTTAACAAGCTTATTAAGCATATAAAACTAGAGTTTCTTTTGAATTTTGAGGAAGGATGCTATGAGCCTGGCTATGAGCCTGTAAGATTTTATTTAGATGATTTTTCTAACGAAATTCAAGAAGGAGAGCTCAAACAATATAGGCGATCCGATCGTAGAATAATTGCGGATACGTGTAATACTTGCTCACTTTATGAAATAAAACGGGTTGGAGATATGGAGGTTCCAGAGTTACACCCACAGAGTTTTTATATGAGAGGAGGATTGCTTCTGAAAAAACAGGAAGACGCTATAAAAAAAAGTTGGAACGAAATGATGGAAAGGTATAAAACCAAAAATATCAAACCTGCAAAAAGATAAATTTACGGATGTACAGAAGCAAGAAACTGTTCTACTCTTTGTTTGAGTTTTGTATTGATGGCATAAGATGTTTTTTGTTTATTTCTATTAATGCTTCATCATCAGAACATTTACTAACTAAGTGAACTAATAAAATTGCAGCGCAAAACAAGAGCTTTTTCATATCGTGCCCTTCGTATGACTGTTTTTTTAATTACTTGGATGCATCTCCTATAACATTTTTCCTTTTAAGAGGGCAGTCCTTTCAGCAATACTTCCTCAAGTTGCTGTTGTGTTTTTTCAAACGTTTCTTTTGGCAGTTGCGCTATAAAATTGTTCCAAAATTCTGTTTGCAAATTCAAAGAGGGATATTTTGATTTTGCATCATCAAGTCCCTTTTGCAACGCTAATGCTGGAACGTAATCTGCACAAAGATCGATCGCTAGGACTGCCTGTATATCATAAGTTTTTATATTATACGAACTCCCCGAGTTTTTATGTAATTCATACTGCATCCAGGTGCTTTCAGAAAATGTTGGCTGGTTTGCATGCAATAGTATTGTATGCATTATTGCAGGAGGAGTGCATGAATAAAACTTCTTACAAAATTTGTTTCCAGCTTTACGCATTACCTCATTTGTTTTATCAGAAGAGCGAAAATCATTTTCGGCATAGGTGCCGTGTGTCCGGACCAGTTCAACCAGATCAAGATAATCAACAAAAAAACCCCTTTCGGTCGCTACCAACATAGCAACTATAGGCCACGGGGTTCCTCTAGCTTCTGCCCTTGCACGTAAATTCCCAAATGTCTCTTTAGTGTTGGTTTCTTTTTGTGTAAGATCAATTTCATCGGCTATCTCTGGTGTTTTGCGTTCAACATTAGCTCCGTTAAGAAAAGAAGTGATGATTTTTACCTTTTGTAAATCAGCTGCCTGCATCCCTACCATAGAAAGCGTTAAAAATAGTGCAATGTGATAGCGAATCATAAGTTCTTCCTTCATTGGTGAATCGTAAGATAGAATTTTCAAAAAAAACATCTACTTGACCATTGCAACTATTATATCAGGACTTATGCATAAGCCAAATACACCTTGTAGTGTATGATCAAAAGAGAATTTGACTCTGTAGATCATACCTTCAAACCCAGAGCTCAAGCTGCTTCTTTTTAGGCATCATGCGCCAAGAAACCCCTCCCCTTAAAAGGTTAAGTCTATTTAACAAGACAGTCTCTTAGACCATTAAAAAAGTTAACGATCTTCATACTACACTCTCCTAAATGTAGTGGTCTAGTTTATAGGGGTAAGTATACTGATGACATTAGCCTAAAAAAGCGCTATCATAGGGATAAAATGAGGATTTCATTGAGATAAGTTCTTGGCAAAGAGTGCAACCAGCTCGGACGTCGTAATTGTATTTTAAGATTACCTTTTTGGGAGATTATTGTGATAAAAAAAACTTTTCTGTGTTTATTTCTCTTACTGCAGAATGTCACATTTGCCAACTTTACTCCGTGTACTATCGATCGGCCAAACCAAACACAGTGCCATTATTATTTCGATAAAGATCATCTAGAAAGCAATGATTTTTCGATCATACTCGTTTTGGGAGGTTCAGAGACCACTTCAATAACAAGGTTCATGTCTATTATTGATGAACCCTGGTGTAAAAAATCAAATTGCGTAGCTCTTGCGATCGAAAAGCCGGGCATTAGTGCCGATAGCTATAATCAAAAAGAATACTTCAAATACAACAGCCGAACACAACGAGCAGATGATTGCTTAATGGTGCTTGATCATATACGCAACAATGAACCAAATTGGAATGGGAAGCTCGTTATTTTTGGTGTATCAGAAGGCGCAACATTAGCTGCATACATTACACTCCTTATACCAGAAGTTGCGGCAACTATAATTTTATCCGGTGGTTGCGGGATGTCTTTACGAAATGAAATACTTATCTTAGTAGAAAAAGAGGCTTCCGGCGGACTAAATGGTTTTTTTAAAAAAATATGCAAGAAAGCAGCTGTCAACTTTGTGCTCTCTACTTCACATCTCTTTCCTAACAGCACGTTAACCGGCATTGGTGAAACCAATACACTCAAATGGTGGCATTCAATTGCTGATTATAACCCATTGCATACGCTAGAAAATGTGTCTACACCACTATACGTTGCTCATGGAACAGACGACATCAATACACCCATAGAAAGCACTGAAAAATTAGTTCAGCATTTTGAAAGTTTAGGAAAACGCAATTTATTGTATCGTCGCTATGATGGATTCGATCATTTCTTCAATGATTTTAATGGTGATAATCATTTTGGCGAGGTTACAGATGAGGCGCTTAACTGGGCAGCAAATATTATCAACCCCTAAGGAGCTTTCTTCTGTTAATACATCAATATGTTAATCAAGAGATCAATGAAAGAAAACAATGGGAATTACGTCGTCAACTTGGCATTCCTACTGATAAACAGTTGCTTGTGATAACCTGTATTGATAACCAAGCTGTCAATGGCTGCTGTAGGTATATAAAAAAATCATAATAGAATCAAAATGTAGTTTGATGCCTTTTGATTTGTGTAAAGTTTTTTGATAGTCTTTTCAACAGGAGCAATAGCATTTTACTTTAATCTGAGGGATATAATGCAAAAAAATGTGAAATCTATCTTGAGAGCTAGTGTATTTTCCATAGTATTGATATTAATACCAATGCTAGTACGCGCATCAAATGATCTCTATGAAGAGTTAAATAATGCTCTTCATACTTTAAACCCTTCAAAAGTTGAGCAAATTCTAAAAGAACTAAAAAGGCCGCTTGATGATATTGATCAAGAAAAACTTGATGAAGCTTTATATGAGCTGGGCATAAGATTTGATGAGAATTTTGATGATGAGGATTTTGATAATGCCTATGTGTGTATAGAACTTCTACTGAAAGCTGAGGCGGATCCAGATAGTGATAAATGGAGAAGTGTGATTGCACATGTGGTTGGACGCGAGATTCAACTTTGTTCTTCTTTTTCTCGTCAACCTTCAGAACGAGAAATTGAATATATAGGCAATGTAATCAAATTACTAGTAAGGTATCCTTCCAGAAGTCGGTCATGGAGACTTAATCTTATAGTGAAACATGATAATGGAATTGTCTTTGAAGGAGGAATTTCTCCTTTATATATGGCGGCTTGCATACTACAAGATCCAAAACTTGTTAAGTGTTTACTTGATGCTGGAATAGAGCACCTTATCAAGTGTTTGCTTGATGCTGAAATAGATCGAGATGAGCTAAACAGTAAATACTCTAGCGTAGACGCAAAACGAGCTTATAATGCTATCAAACAAGAATTAAAAACTGAACTTGGCATTAATATCAGTGATGTACTTAATCAATATGGCTTTAACTTGAAGAGATCTTTTGAGATAATCTATATATGTTTGCAGAATGCACGTACAATGGGGTATAAGAAGTAGAGTTGTGGCTGCACTTAAATTGAAATCGTCATTGCCTATTTACAGATATATTTGCTATGCACCGGTTTATGGATGCTCAGTTTTGAGTTACTGCAAATCGTTTAAAGCAGCGCAATTAATGGTTGATTGTGGTAAGGTAGATGTTTCTAAGGCAACTTATGTCGGAATGGATCTGGTCCAGAAAGAATGCCGGCAATCATACTATAGTGATCACACATTAAAAATTCCGTGAAGCAAAATTCTGTGGTAACCTGTTGCAAAAAAAGGAGTTATTACAGGATGAATTTCTTGAATAAGTTAACAGAAATCCACATGGCTGAACTT
>SDBV01005736.1_pt1 | contig 17432 bp, 13 predicted proteins | sample 2277081 | NCBI WGS metagenome assembly SDBV01 (sample SAMN10402039, study PRJNA504765) | marine sediment metagenome | isolation source: marine sediment core GS10_PC15, 223 cmbsf | place: Arctic Ocean: Southern Knipovich Ridge | collected 2010 | reverse complement strand
CTACCTGGGTGGGCATGATCATCGGGGGCAGGAAAGGTGGCGCAGTTCAGGGCGACTATCAAACGGGCATCAGCCCGGGTGTCGATCTGCGCAGCGGGGCGTTTGCGTCGAGTTGGAGCGGTTCCGCCTACACTATGAGTTTCAGTTTCACCAGTAATTCGTTCACTACTCCCTTCAACGCCTACTTCGGAACCGCCGACGTGATAAACTGCAGTTGGGCAGGAGTGGATCCCACCGGGACGTCTCAATATACGAAATTGCTTGACGGGATGGTCTACAGCAATCCTCGTACTACCTATGTTGTGGTTGCCGGTAACGCCGGACCCGGAACCAACACCGTCGGCTGGCCGGGATCGGGATACAACGCCATTACCGTAGGAGGCCTCGGTGGCGCCAACGCTTACGACAGCGTGGCGAGTTTTTCCAGCCGTGGACCTCAGGACTACAGTGACCCCGTCAACGGTACGGTTACGGGTGTTCGCGCAGCCGTCGATATATCTGCACCCGCCATGAGCATCAAGACAGCCTATTACGGCGGGCAGACCGGTGGAAACAATCCCTCGTTGTCCGGTTCACCCAGCGGAATCCCCGGTAATCCGAGCAGCTATACCGTAGGGCTTTACGGGACAAGCCTAGCCGCTCCAATCGTCACCGGTGGTGCGGCCCTTCTGGCCAGTGCCAGTTACAACACCCCCGCCTTGAGCGGGAACGCTGACTCACGTGACGGGAGGGTAATCAAAGCCGTCCTTCTCAACAGCGCCACGAAAACCTCCGGATGGAACAACGGCCAAACGCCTTTCGGCGCGGGGGTTGAAACTACCCAAGCCTTGGACTACAAGGTCGGTGCCGGGCGGATAAACCTGGATGGCGCGTACGACCAGTATTTGTCCGGGACGATGGACGTACCCGGTCAGGGCAGCGGAAATTTAGGTACAGTCCAAACCGGCGGGTGGGACTTCGGGCGGATCATCGACAGTACCGACAACGACTACTACATAAACACTCAATTAGCATGGGGAACCACTTTTACCGCCACCCTGACTTGGTTCCGCGATCGTTCCTCCATCGGCCAAGCAGCTTACGACAATGGCCAAAGCGACCTGGACCTTATCATCTTCGACGCCATCGATGGAACCTTTGTCGGTGAAGTCTCTCGTTCCATCAGCGATTATAACGTTGTTGAGCACCTGTACTTTAGGGTTCCCCATACGGGGTTCTACGGTATTCGTGTCAGATTCGACGAAGTGCTGTTCGGTACGCAGACTTCTGAGGACTACGGGTTGGCCTGGTGGGCCCCGACTCATCTCCCTGGCGACGCTAACGGTGACGGTATGGTCTCCGCGGACGACTACGGTTCCGTGCAGGCGAACTTCGGAAACACTGGCGATTCCTGGATTCCCGGCGATGCGAACGGAACCGGAACTGTCTCGGCGGATGACTATGCTTCCGTGCAGTTAAACTTTGGCAACACGTTGGAGATGGGCGGGGCGACCGTCCCCGAACCGGCCACGTTGTCACTGCTGGTGATGGGCGGGCTGGTGATGCTTCGACGGCGCTCAGCACAGGTGCTGAGACGCCGATGGCGCTAAATCGATAGATTGCTCCCTTCACTGCTTACTACCTACAACACCCAGCGGTATAATAATGGCCTTGGCAACGTGACGCCGGACGACATATACTTAGCCCGACGTAAAGGCATACTGGCCCGTCGGGCAAAACTTAAGAAACGCTTGCTCGACCGACATCGGGCGAGCAATAGGACAGTCCCAGGGACAGTAAGCCGATTGTCGAATCCGTGATCTGATTTAACACCCCCGGATTGCCACTGTCGTTGACGAGATACAATTACAGAATCATTGGGAAGTCATGATGGAAAAAAAGTATCAGGTATACATAACAAGATTGCTCTCTCAAGAGGCAAATGAACTGCTTAACGAAGCATGTGATTATGAACTATACCCCGACCTCGACGTAATATCGAAACAAGAGCTGATCGAGAAAGTCAAAGATCGTGATGCGCTAATATGTAATTACGCTGATAAACTGGACGACGAGATATTAAGAGCGGCCGCACCGAGCTGCAAAATAATCGCCAATTGCGCCGTCGGATACGACAATATTGACATAGAGTCCGCAAAAAAGAGGGGCATATACGTAACAAATACTCCAGGCGCCAATCACCATGCGGTTGCGGATATGGTGTGGGGTCTTATGTTTGCAGTTGCTCGAATGATCGTTGATGGCGATCGATTTCTCCGCACGGGCGTATACAAGGGTTTTACGGACATGACCTATCTGGGGCTGGATGTCAGCGGCAAAACGCTGGGGATATTGGGAGCAGGGCGTATAGGCCGGGTTTTTGCCAAGAAGGCAAAGGGATTTGATATGAGGCTCCTGTATAATGATATTGAGCGCGATGAGGACTTCGAGCGCCAGACAGCAGCCCGGTATGTAACCAAAGAAACTCTTTTGAAAGAATCGGATTTTGTTTCGATTCACGTCCCCATGCTTCCCAGCACAAGGCATCTGATTGGCGAAAAAGATTTTAAGATGATGAAAAAGAGCGCAATCCTCATCAACACCTCAAGAGGCCCCATAGTCGATGAAAAAGCCTTGATAAGGGCTTTGCAGCAAGGACAGATATGGGGGGCCGGACTTGATGTTTTTGAATGGGAACCGGAAGTCAGCCCGGAACTAAAGCAAATGCCCAATGTGGTGCTGACATCGCATATGGCCACTTGCACAATAGAAACCAGATACAAAACCGTACAGATAGCCGTGGAAAATGTGCTAGCCACGGCCAAGGGCCAGATTCCCCCCAATTGTGTGAATTTATAAGGCACTCTTATGAGAGCATTGGTAGTTGAGAACGACGGGAGGCTGGGAATTCGGGACTTTCCGATACCTCTCCCGAATGATTATCAGGTACTGGTCAGAATGATCAGTTGTGGAATTTGTAATGGCACGGACCTGAAATTGATTAACAGAAAACTTATGGGATTTGATACCTACCCTGCGATCCTGGGACATGAAGGCGTTGGAACAGTCGTCAAGAAAGGCAAAAAGGTAGTAAGTTTCGAGATAGGCGACAATATTATCAAGCCAAGATTATACGAGCCAATCGACGGGTATTATCCTGGTTTTGGCGGGTTTTCAGAATATGGTTTGGTAAATGATTTGAAGGCACTTGCAAAGGATGGGATACGTCCCGGGACAAAGGTTTTTAGCGAAAGCGAAGCAGATTGTACGCGACAGATAATTCCGCCTGACTTTGATCCGATCAGTTCCGCAATGATAAATACGTTCTGCGAAGTCTTGAGCGCTTTTAGAAACTTTGGTTTCCAGGCGGGCGAGAGCATAGTTATATTCGGATGCGGCGCTGTAGGGCAGACATTTACGCGCTTTGCGTCGATTTCGGGTCTAAGCCCGATTATCGTATGCGATATAAAGGAACCCAAGCTCAAGACAGCCCAAGCGATGGGGGCGGATAATACCATCAACAGTAAGGAGGAGGATGTCAAAAAGAGGGTTTTAGAAATATGTCCCAAAGGGGTCGATTACGTGGTCGATGCCGTGGGGTGCACGGGAATTATCAACCAGGGGATGAAACTAATCAAATTCAACGGCAAAATATGCGTTTACGGCATTTCAACGGATTTACACATGCAGTTGGATTGGAGCAGGGGGCCGCATAATTGGAGTCTGCAGTTTATTCAACTGCCCACGTACAAAGACGAAGCTGAGGCCTTAAGTCAGGTTATTGATTGGATTAAGAATGGGGTGCTTGTGCAGGAAGATTTTATAACCGATGTTGTGGACTTTGATGACGTAATTGATGCTTTTGATCTGGTAATGCGGGGCAAGGCCGGTAAAATCATCGTCAAGTTCCCCCCGCCAGACGATTCAAGGATTCACTAACTATCACATTGAGAATTAAAAAAAGATGGAAAAAGAAAAACTCAAAAAGCTCGAGCAAAAAGCCAAACAGATAAGAAAAACAACTATCGAAATGTTTGGAAAGCTCGGGTTCGGCCACATCGGCGGCTCCATGTCGGTGGTTGAGGTGCTCACGGTTCTTTATTACGAACATATGAGTGTCGATTCGGCCGATCCTCACAATCCAAAAAGGGATAAACTTGTCCTGTCGAAAGGACATGCGGGGCCAACCTTATACAGTATTCTTGCGGATAAGGGCTTTTTTCCAAAGCAGTGGCTGGAGACCCTAAACAGAGGAGGCACGCGTCTTCCCAGCCATTGTGATAAGAACCTTACCCCCGGAATAGATATGAGCACCGGCGCACTTGGTCAAGGTCTTTCCGTCGCTGTCGGGATGGCCTTGGCGAATAGACTAGATAAAATAGACAGCAAAATCTATGTGATTATCGGCGACGGAGAATCGAACGAAGGACAGGTGTGGGAAGGAGCAATGGCGTCGGCTCATTTCGAGTTGAATCATTTGATCGCCTTTACCGATTTCAACAAGATGCAGATCGATGGTTACACACATGAAATAATGAAGCTTGAGGACCCCAGTGCAAAGTGGGCATCTTTCGGATGGTTCACGCAAAGAATCGATGGCCATGATATTTCCCAACTGGACTCGGCGATCAGGCGCGCCAAGCTTGAAAAGTCCAGACCCTCGATGATAATACTTGATACCATCAAGGGTAAGGGAGCCTTCTTTGCCGAGGGAAAGGTTATAAACCATCACATGTCTTTTGACCTCGAAACAGCCCGGGAGGCAATCAGAATACTCGATAGTCAGACTGCATGAACTGGTTCTCTAAGGCTTTGTAACAAGTAGTTTTGAAAAGGAAAACAGATGAGGACCTTTTACACAGACACCCTGATTGAACTGGCGGAAAAAGACCCCAATATTGTGGTGCTGGAAGCCGATCTCATGAAATGCCACGGCACGATAGAGTTCAAAGAGCGGTTTCCCGAAAGAATATTTAATGTCGGTGTGGCTGAAGCGAATATGATCGGGATTGCCGCCGGTTTTTCTGCGAGCGGGAAAACCCCCTTTGCAGCCACATTCGCCTGCTTTGCCTCAAGAAGGGCTTTCGACCAGTTCTTTATCTCGGGGAATTATGCCAAACTTAATATTAAGCTTGTCGGGTCCGATGCGGGCATTACTGCCGTCTATAATGGCGGGACCCACATGACCTTTGAGGACCTTGGCTTGATGCGGACCATTCCCAATCTGATTGTCTTCGAGCCATGTGATCCTGTTTCCCTGAGAAAATTGATGCTCCAAAGTGCACACCACAAGGGATGCACGTACATGCGGCTGTATAGAAATCCTGTTGAAAATGTTTATAAGGAGGATGAGGAGTTCGAACTGGGCAAAGGGAAGGTTTTAAAGGACGGGGAAGACATTACCTTGATAGCCATCGGGGTGGTACTGGTGCGGGAGGCGCTCGCAGCGGCCGCAAAACTTGAGAAAAAGGGAATTTCAGCAGCCGTCATAGATATGCATACTATCAAACCCATAGACGAGCAACTCATCCTCGAATATGCCCGAAAAACCGGGGCGATCGTGACCTGTGAGAATCACCAGATAATCAATGGCCTCGGCTCGGCGGTATCGGAAGTCCTTTCGGAGGGCTATCCCGTTATGATGAAAAGGGTCGGTGTAGATAATCTATTCGGAGAGGTAGGAGATCTGGATTATCTGAAAAAGAGATTCGGTCTTGATTCTACGAGCATTTGCAATAAAGCCGAAAAGTTCTTAAAGGAAATTAAATGAAGGAGAACAATCCGAATGTCAAAATTGAAAATCGCAGTCGGTTCTGACGGGTTGGGGGTTGCGTTAATAAATGAAATCAAAGCTTACCTCTGCGAAAGAGATGATGTCGAAATCGTTGATCTCGGGAACCAATCGCAGCAGGCGCCGCAGCCATATTATGCAGTGGCTCAAAAAGTTGCTCAGGCTATTCAAGCGGGAGTGGCAGATCGCGGTATCCTGGCCTGCGGAACAGGGCAGGGAATGGCGATCGTCGCAAACAAACACAAAGGCATCTATGCCTGCGTAGTTGACGACATCTTTTCCGGTAAACGAGCCAAAATCATCAACAATGCAAATGTAATCACCTTCGGAGCATGGATCACCGCCCCATACCATGCCAAAGAAATCGTCGCTGCATGGTTGAGCATGAGCTTCTGTCAGGAAATGGAGCATCGAAAAGATGTCATCACAGACCTCTTCAATAACGTCAAAAAGATTGAGGACACAACTTTTAAATAGACCTATTAATGAACTTCTTATCCCTTTTTTGTGATTGGAGCCAACAGTGTCGCATACCTATTCTAATTACATTGACGGTGAATGGGTAAAAACTGTTTCGGGCAAGACATTTGATAGTTTCATGCCCGCAAACTGCCGGGAGAGCGTAGGTTCTTTTCAGCATTCCGTTCCGGAGGATGTGTGTGGCGCAGCGAAGGCAGCCTCGGACGCATTCCTCGCCTGGAAAGAAACTCCGGCCCCGCAGCGAGGCCGGATTCTTCTCAAGACCGCTGCCATCCTGGACGAACGCTCAGATGACATCGCAAAGAAATTCTCGCAGGAACTGGGCAAAGCTTATAGCGAAGCCAAGGGCGAAACCCTCCGCGCCGTACAATTGTTACAGTTCTACGCGTCAGAGACGTGGCGGATTACCGGGCGGACATATCCGTCATTGAATCCCGGGAGGCTGCTGTACACACTGCGCGTCCCTTTGGGCGTGGTGGGAATAATCACACCTTGGAATTTTCCGATTGCTATACCGATTTGGAAAATCGCACCGGCACTTGCGTATGGTAATACAGTCGTTTTCAAACCTGCGGGCTATACCTCATTGTGCGGGGCAATGATAATGCAAATCTTTGAAGAAGCCGGGCTCCCGCCGGGTGTGATGAATATGATCACAGGCAGCGGCCAGTTGCTCGGTGAACCACTGGTGAAGCATCCCGCGGTGCGGGGCGTTAGTTTTACCGGTTCTACTGAGGTCGGCCGCCAGATTGCCTGCTGGGGCGCTGAGAAGGGCATCAAGGTTCAATTGGAGATGGGCGGGAAAAACGCCACTATTGTACTGGGCGATGCCAACCTCGACCAGGCGTCAACCTTCGTCGCACAGGGAGCGATGTTCTCTGCCGGCCAAAAGTGTACTGCTACTAGTCTGGCGCTGGTGCATAAGGATATTCTACAAGACTTTACCGCGCTGCTGCTGCAGAAGGTCCAAGCCATACACCTGGGCGATCCTCTGGACCCAGCCACCGAAGTCGGGCCCATGGTGAGTGAGTCACAACTTGAGAATGTGCTTAACTACGTAAGGATTGGCTGTGAGGAGGGCGCCAAACTCCTGACCGGCGGTTCTCGCTTGACCGGAACAGCGTACGACCAAGGGTTCTTTATGGCCCCGACCGTCTTTTCCGACGTAACCCCGCAGATGCGTATCGCACAAGAAGAGATTTTCGGGCCGTTAGTTGGGATCATTCCGATCGACTCGGTCGACCAGGCCGTCGAAATCGCCAACGGAACCAAGTACGGGCTGAGTTGCAGTATCTGTACCGGCGACATCACCGCCATTCTCCAGTACATTCAAAAGATCGACGCTGGTCTCATTCACATCAACAATCCCACCACCGGCGCCGAACCGCACGTACCTTTCGGCGGGTTTAAGGAATCTACCTCCGGATACCGCGACATGGGCAGGACCGCCATCGATTTCTTCACCCAATACAAAACCGTCTATTTCGATGCACCAGCCACTTGAGTCCTGGGTCTTGTGAACATGGTGCCTATTTTCTTATTCTTGACCGTAATAAGCATTTGCGCCGTGTTTACGCAAATAGTGTTTATCCAAAAGCTTCTGGGAGATCTCATTTTGATTGGAATTTATCATTATAGTACCCAAAGCCATTTTCGCTACTTGCTCTAGGACAAACCCCGCTTCGACAGAGTCAGCGGGGTTCTTACCCCAGGTAAATGGCCCATGATTGGCAACTAAGACGGCAGGTGTTTGCATAGGATCCATGCCTTCAAAACGTCTGGTAATAACTTTTCCTGTGTTGAGTTCATAATCACTATCAATCTCTTTGTCAGTCATAGAATCCGTAACCGGTATTTCCCCATAAAAGTAATCAGCATGGGTTGTTCCAAAGCACGGGATAGGCTTACAGGCCTGAGCCCACATTGTCGCACTGGTCGAATGTGTATGACATACGCCCCCAATAGTCTCGAAATTCCTGTAAAGTTCAATGTGGGTTGGCGCATCTGACGAAGGGCGAAGATCGCCCTTAATAACATTACCATCCAAATCGAGCAGCACCATTTTTTCGTCGGTAAGTTCGTCATAGGGAACGCCGCTTGGTTTGATAGCTATCACGCCTGAGGTACGGTCAATTCCGCTGATATTGCCCCAACTGCAAATCACCAGATTTCGGGCATTGAGTTCAATGTTAGCCTGGCAAACCGCTTTTTTTAATTCTTTATGCATTCGCAAATTCCTTAAGCATTCTCAAAAAAACGCATTGCGTTCATTCCGGCGGCCTTGGCTGCTGCAATTCCGACATCTGAATCTTCAATCACTATACCGCTTCGTTAGGTTTTTTATGCGAATAATCAAGCAGAACACAATCCCCTATCAGTCTTTCCAGGGGGAATGAACCGGCGTCCATACCATTACGATTATGATGATACGGAAACTCTATATGCGTACCACAATGAGAACCCATATGAACCGACTGCAATATGTACCAAACCCCATCATCAACCTGGTACTGAGGATACAAGTCGGCTGTCTTGTGAGTTTCCAGTTCGAGCCCGTATTCCTCCTTGCCAGCATACATTATGTGGCTTAAATCAACGATTCTACCGTATTTAATAATACTTCATTTCCTTGATGTTCGTTTATTAGCCGACATTTCCCATATAGCGTACTCCCAGGATCGTCCGGGAGAATCGGACGCCAGTATCTCTTTATCTCGGGGGTTTGTCAACGACTCCCGTGGCGGTTTGAGGTTCTTCCGGGCTCCATCTGCCTCGTCCAGGAGCTCCTACAACACGAAAACCGGGCAGAAACCCGCGACCATTCTGTCAACACGCATCCCCTCGAATTGGGCAATAGGTCCTTGTGGGGATTGGTATAAGATCATGTTTTGAAGGCACTTCTGCGGCGAGGCGTAATAACTCGATGCATGGAGCAGTGTCCGCGTGGGAAAGATAATGTTTTCTTTGTTCTGGATACCACGTTTGCATGTTGTTTTGATACACTTTGGGCATGATTATCACGATTGACGGACCGGCCGGGGCGGGCAAGAGCACCGCTGCCCGGAAATTGGCGCAGGCGTTGGGGATTGCGTTTCTCGACACCGGTGTGACCTATCGAGCGGTTACGCTCCGGGTAATGCGGTCCGGCGTGGACCTGCGCGACGCGGAAGGCGTGGCGGAGCAGGCTCGGGGGATGGACTTGAAAATGACGCCCGGACCAGACGGTGTCCGCGTGGTGATGGACGGACTGGACGTCAGCGATGACATCCGCACGGAGGAGATATCCACCAACGTCCACTATGTCGCCAACGATCCGCAGGTGCGCGAGATATTGGTGGAGCTTCAGCGGCAAATCGGGCGGAAACTGGGCGACTTCGTCACCGAGGGGCGAGATCAGGGGACGGTGGTCTTTCCGGATGCGGACATAAAGTTTTACATCAACGCTGACGCGACCCAGCGCGCCAAGCGGAGGCGAAACGAGCTAGCCGACCGCGGCCAGGCCGCCAACCACGAAACCGTCCTGCAAGCGATTGTCGATCGGGACCGTCGCGACGCCGGTCGGGATGTCGGGGCGCTGCGAGTCCCCCACGGCGCGATCCAGATTGATACTACGACAAACACGATCGAACAGACTCTGACGGAGCTGTTGCGATACGTACCGACCGAGTATCGCACCGATGGGGAGGTGCGACGTTGAATGAGCTTCGAAGCCATTCGAATCCCCAACTGCGAGGGTTTCGCCTTCCGGGAAATATACAACAATGCACACTTTATTACCGGTTCATGCGCCGATCTTGTCGTATCGTCACTTCGCTTCTGTGGGGGCAGCGAGTTTTCAACCGGCATTACGAGCCCGCAACCGGCGGGGTGGTGTATGTTTCCAATCATCAGAGCTTCCTGGACCCGATCCTGATAACAAATGCACTTTGCCGGCCGGGGAACTACATGGCCCGAGAAACGCTGTTTCGAAAACCCTGGTTCCGAGCCCTGATCGAGTCGGTGAACACCTTTCCAGTACGCCGCGGTCGTGCGGATATCGGGGCGCTGAAGGAGGCGATGCGCCGCCTGAGGGATAATCGAACCGTCGTGGTCTTTCCGGAGGGCACTCGGACTTACGACGGACGGATCGGGGCATTCCTTCCCGGCGTGGCCCTGCTATGCCAACGCGCCGCCCAATGGACGGTCCCGGTGGTGATCGACGGGGCATTCGAGGCCTGGCCGCGTACGCAACTGCTGCCCAATCTTGGACGAATTTTCATCAGGTACGGCCCGGGGATCCATCGAGATCAGGCCCGAAAGCACAGCCCCAAGGAATTCGTGGAGCACGTTCGCCAGGAACTGATCACCATGCAAACCGACCTGCGTCGCCGCCTCGGGCGAAAGGAATTGAAATACGACGAATAAAAGAGGGACAGATTTATTTTCGGGGATCTTCTTATACCAATCCCAATAATTAAGTGCACTCGGGATAAGAAGCCAACTTGATCCCACGCCATGCGACAAATCAAACTTAAAATGTTCTAGCCTATTGCCTGTTCTTTTACGTTTTTACCGAGTCGAGCATGAGGACGGACACTGGCCCGAACAGCAATAGTGGGAGGAAGGCAGCCCAGAAGTCGGGGAGGCCCATGTAGCGGCAGATGTAGATAAAGACCCAGAACGCCCCGACGATCAGGACGCAAAGCCCGGCCGAGGCCTTGAGGTTCCGCTGGCGGGAGAGGATAAAGGGCAGCCCCAGCAGGAGCATGACCAGGTTGTTCAGCGGTTCGGCGAAGCGGATATACTTTCTCTGCCGGACCGCCTCGGGGTCCAGGGCGGTTCTCCGTTCCAGCAGCGAGGTCAACTCCGTACTACTCAGAAAGTCCATCCATCGCCCGGACTGTCGCAGTTCCAGATCATCTTTGGTCAGGTCCGTGGCGTGGAAAAGTCTGCCACCCTCGAGCTTCCAGTGACACTCCTGAAGCGGACCCGGTACCCACGTGGCGCTATCGGCCACAATGGTCGCCAGGATGCGGTCGTCCTCGGCGAGAAACTCAAACTTTGGTCGAACCAGTTCTCCGGAAACCACCTTTCCGTCGATCACCTGCCCGGGGATAAACTTCGCCGCTCGAAGCTTCATGTTGAAGTGCAGGTCGTAACCCTCGCTGCGGGGCTGCTCCACGATTCGCAATTTGGGGGGAACATCCTTACCGTGTTTCTTTCGATAGGTCGCGCGGGCATTCTGGCGCAACTTCTCCGGATCGAGAATGGTGAATATCTGCTCGGTGTCCTGTATGCGCCGCCAGGGGGGCTGGCCGGTTGCTTTTTTGCGATCCAGTTTCGCGTGATCCGCCATCCAGCCCGTCTGGTCCTCGAACTTTCCCGGTGTGGCGTAGCGGGCGGAGAAATTGGCCAGGTATCGATATTCCCCGTCGCGGAGAATAACCAGCACGTTGTTCATCTTCTCTTTCTGCGGGTCGTAGTTGCTGGAATACCAGACCGAACCCTCACCATCGGTAAGGAATCGTATCTGGAATCGTTTTTTCCCCCCCTTCACCATCTCGTCCTCCTGAAGGAGTAGTTTGTCCCGTATGTTGGGAATCACGAATTCCTGATCGATGATAAGCAGCCCCCCCATGAGCATCGATATGAGAATGATCGGCCAGACCACGCGGTGCAGGCTTACCCCCGACGCCAGCATTGCCGTCAGCTCATTGCTGTGATTCATCCTCGCGACGCTGAACGCCGCCGCCGCAACTATGACGACCCCGCCCATCTCGGTGAAAAAAACGAATGAATTGAAGAAATAATACCTGAAAATATTACCTATCAAAATCAGCGCGGGGTTTCCATATTGGGCGAATTCCTCCATGTTCTCCGTGAACTCATCCATTTTGATAAACAGATGGACCACGATCCGCAAGGCCATCAATACGACGAACCACATCAAAAGAGACTGCAGAAAAGTCCGCACGATGTATCGATCCAATGTTTTGATCATCATCGCAAGGGCTCCTATTTCCTGCTCAACCGGTAGTAGATCACCAGGTCGATGATCAGAATGATGATGACACCGCCCCAGATGGTGGCCATCCCGACCAGGTCGGACGATTTCGGATTGGAGATCATCTTTTTGCCCATCAGGATCATGACGATGTTTCCGGCGGCGGGCAGGACCGAGATGGTAAAGGCGCTGAGTACCTGTCCGCCCTTGAAAATGATCCCCATCGCCGCCCCCATCGCCACCAGCAGTACGCAACTTATACCGAAGGCGATGCGGGAGTTCATCTCGGCGATTACCTCACCGCGAATCTTCGGCGCGCGGTAAATTTTAATGTGCTCGATATCCTCCAGGATGGTCGGGTCCGAGGTGAACTGTTGCGGATTACGATAGATCGCGGAGAGCAATTCCTGTTCTTTTTGGTGTCGGGTCTTGGGGTCTTTAATTTCGGGCATTTTTGGATCGTCGGGCAGGGGGATCTGGCCTCGGGTCCAATCAGGCCTGCGGGGCGCTTCGCCTTCTATCATCCTGTCTGTCGGAATCCGGACGTTCCCGGTAAGCCGGATCGTAACGTAGGACTTTCTTGTAACGGGGTTCCATCCTGCGTCTACTGCACCGCGGTCGGCGGTGTAGACCAACTCTTGATCTTTCCGCAGCACCCGTACCATTACGGGTTGTTTCGAGCCATCCTTGGCTTCGGAGTACAATTGGGCTGCGTTTTGCCTTACTTCCGCCCGAGCGGCGGATATCTCTAACCGCTCATCGCCCTGTCGGAGCTTTCGGTACGGGGTGCCGGACTCGATCGTCTCGGTTAGTTCGGCGACCACGCGGTTTAGACGGATGTCCCGCTTGATCTCCTGCATTTTGCGTTGGATTTCCCCGAAAATGGTCGGATCTTTCAATGTCCGGACGAGCTTTCCCCAATCGTAAAAGCTGGTCTTGTCCTTCGATGGGTTGGACATCTCGAGGTTCGTCATCGACCCTACCTTGCTCCCGCCTTTCCAGCCTGGGCGATTCGAGATCGGTCCGGACGGATTCTCAAGAACGACGGTGACGTAGTATCTGTCGGTGGACTCGTCATACACAGTGTTGAGAAACGCCTTGGAAGCCACCAACACCTGGATAGTGTCGACCATGGCGCCCGTTTTGGGATCCTTTCTCTGAGCGTATTGACCGGCCACCACGCCGATCAGGGCGTCGTTTTCTTCATCCACGTGGGTTGCGTGGATAATGTAATTCTCGAACCGGACGTGGCTTTCCTTCTTAATCAGGTGATAGGCGATGCGATTTATGTTTCTCATCACCGCCTGTTCACTCTGCCTGGCCATTTGGGGGGAGACGAAATTGGTTAGAACCAGCGAGATGATCGTAACCGCCAGGCCCAGTGCGAGTCCGGGCTGGAGGATTGTAATCGTCGAGATCCCGCTGGCGCGACAGGCGAGCATCTCCCGATCCTGGGCGAACCGCCCATACACAATTGCCGTAGCGAATAACGCCGCAAACGGCAGCGTCAGCGACAACATCACCGGGAGGGTAAATATGAAGAGACTCGCCACCTGCCCGGTGGCCAGGCCTTGTTTGCGCAACGGCTCCATAATGGCGAACACCGTCATTACCAACGTGAACGCCACCATCGCCAAGGCAGTTACCCGCAACAGCTCGCGGGACAGATATCCGTGTATCGTCCGAAGCACTCTTGATCTCGCGCGTAGCGGTCCGGGGCACACCAGCCCCGGGCAGGTACGGCACTGTAACAATTAGTCCGACCTGAGTCCATCGTGTTATCCACGAATGAACCGCTTACGACGGTTTTGTCATTTTTGGAATATGAAGGCCTCGGAAACGAAGGGACCGGCGTATCTAAGAACGCAGGGTACTGTCACGATTGAACTTCACGATATGGGAAAGCCCAAAACACTCATGAGTTGATCGAGTTGCGAGTAGTCCGGGATAACCAGGTTGGCCCCGGCGCGGATGAGACGGGTGCGTTTGGTGGGATTCAGCCCTTTTCGCCGCAGTTCGTCGCTGGCGATGCCCACGCAGACACCGCCCCGCTTGCGGGTATGGCGTATTTCCACGGGCCCGTCGCCAAATGTCACTAGCTGCTCGCCGTGCAGATCGTGCTCACGGAATATGCGCTCCAGGACAACCTTTTTGGCTTCCACCCGGACGTCCCCGACGGCGCCGAATATCCGCCCCTCAAAAAAATGGGCGTATCCCAGAGCCTCAGCCTCGGCGACGACATCCTCCCGGTCGCTTCCGCTGGCCAGGTACAGCTTTACGCCTCGTGCGTGCAGTTCTTCCAGAATCCGGCGAACGTTCTTGATTTGAAAGTCTCCCGCCTCCAGCTCGCCCCGGCGGAGTTTGGCTAACCGGGGTCTTACCATAGCAAGGAGTTCTCGATTGTAAAGCTCCTTGTAACCGTGCATATCGAGGATGTCCGACTCATCCACGCACCCGAACTCCCGGACCAGCCCGACGAGCCCCTGCATTTGAGCAAGGGTCTGAATCCCGGTGGTCTTGTCGATGAATCGCTGAACGGCATCTGCGACCTTGTGATACAAGCCCTCGCCCGCATCCTCGTATCGCGAACCGAGGATGGCGCGGACCATCATGGGTTCCATGATGCTCTCCCACCCTTCGCGCAAAGTGGAAATCGTCCCATCGTGGTCGAAAATAGCGTGGCGGATGTCGATCTTTTCGGGCAGGTCGGTCACTATCTCGATTTCCGTGCTTCGAAGGTACCTTGCCTGTCGTGGGTCTTCGGCCAGTTCGGGCGAATAAACATAATCCGGTCTGGGCCCGATCTGGCGGATTTCTTCAGGGCTGGCCGTACCGGTAGTCTGGAACTTGCGGACCGTAATGGAGGCGGCGATGTTGGCGAACCTGGCGGCGGTGACGGTGTCGCCGCCGGAGGCAAGAACCGCACAGATCGCCGAGACGACCGTGTCCCCAGCCCCCACCGTGTCCGTCCGCTCGATGACCCCAATGCCCGGAATCTCGTGCAGTCCCGTCTCATCGGCGACGATCAGCCCGTTCTCGCCACGCGTAAGAAACACTGGTTTCCCGGTCCGTTTGCAGAGTTGCTCGGCGAAGTCTCTCGCCTCATCCGCCGGGATCCGCTTATCGATCGCCCGAGGGCACCCCAGCATCCTCGCCGCCTCATGGGTATTGAGCTTCAACCAGCAACCTTCGTACAGCTCCGAGCGATGTCTCGAATCCACGAGAAACTTGCAGGATGGATGCGAGGCGACCACGGCGTTGATCCTGCGGACCATCTCCGGCGTCGAAATGCCCGCAGGAACCTGCTGGTTCAGAACCACCACGCCCGACTGCCCCGCAGCCTGATCCAACCGGCGGGCCAGTTCGTCCGCCGTCTCGGGGGCGAGTTCGTTGAACCCGCCAAAGTCGATTCGGTTTTGTTCGACGTCTCCAAGGCACGGCTTGCAGAAAACCAGCGTTTGCCAATCCAGTTGATCTTGAAGCAACCCCTCGCAATTCACGCCTCGCCGCTGGAGTAATTCCAGAATCCGCCTTCCGAAAAGGTCCTGCCCGATAAGGCCCACCGCCCGCACCTGCCCGATCCCCAGGTCCACCAGATTGGCCACGACGTTCCCAGCCCCGCCGAGACTGTACCGCTGCTGTCGAACCCGATGAACGGGAAGCTGGGTTTCCAATGAAAGCTCGGCCAAATCCGGGTCGATCAGCCAGTAGCAATCCAGGCAGAAATCGCCGAAAACGGTAACTCTCGCCTCGGTAATGGCGGTAAGCGACTCTTCCAGCCAGTTTGGGCTATTCTCACCGACACTCATTCGCACTTCGCTCCTTCTGCGTACAGTGCAATTATGTTTTTCACCGGCGTATCTGTTTGAATATTGTGACAAGGTCCGAGGATAAAACTTGCATATTTCTTCCAGGCGTCGATCGGCCAGGTGACTTTTTCCCAAGGGAACCTGCCCGGGGGAGTACACCGGGTCGCAAAACAGGGTGGATTATTTTCCGGGGAGCGACTCGGATATCATGCGATAGATCGCTATCTGAGCTAATCCCGTGATCGGGAGCACGTGAATGTCGTATCCGGGGATCTCCACAATGGCGTCGGAGTCCGGCCAGCCTGTTGACATCAACACGGAGCGATCGGCGAGGTCGTCGGGTACTTCGGGATGCGTGGCGAATCCGACGATCCACCCGCCCGCTTTTCGCACCGCCTCTGGTACGTCAGTCTGTCTTTGGCCATAAAAAAGCTCTCGGTAGCCTATGATCATCAGTGTTCCGCCCCCCGTAAGTTCCCGGGAGATTGTCTCCGACGAGGCTTTGTGCAATTCCTTTACCCCCTTCACGGATACCAGCCACGGCGGATCCATCCAAATGTGTCCCGTGGTAACGGCCACGACCGCTTTGCCCGCTTTTTTTTGGGCCGAAATGTGTGAGGCGATCTGTTCGATTTTCCCGGAGTTGCGAGCAGTGAAATCGGTGACCCAGCGGCGGGCGCTCTGGATGTAGGCTTTGCCCAGCACCCCGGGCTTTATGGGTGATACAGAAGTTTTCTTGTGAAACGGCATTCCATGAATCGCTCCGTTGCGATCCCTCGCTCCCTCGAACAGTACGCTTTTTAGCATGGTCGGCATTTTGCCCCGACGGGTGCAGGCGGAAACAATCTCCCCGACCAGGGCCCAACTGGTAGCTAGTGAAGCGGCTTCGATGTCGGGCGTACTGCCCTGCGGCCAGAGGCGAACGAGGTTCTCCCGCTCGGATTTGCTCAAAGTCTTTGTGTTCAGCGCCCCCGGATCGCCCGGGGCTATAAGAACCACCAGCATGCCCTTTTTCAGGGCGACGCGAATTCGCTTAGCCCATTTGGTGTCCGACTTATCGCCCCCGGGCAGATAACCAGCCAGCACTATCGATTTCTGGTTGTACTTCTCGACATCGGGATATTGGGGGAGGAATTTCAGATGCGCCAATCCACCGGCCCGATAGTAGATCTCCGTGGCCCACTCCTTAGTACCGTCCACACATAACGTTCCGCCGTCGATCCATCGCTCGGCGATAAGCTCGGCGGCTTTCGATATCTCGGGGATGCTCTTTTCCACCGAGTCGAGGGATATACAGATATCCTCCGTCACCTTCGCAGCCGGGGTTTGTCCGGCGTAACATGCTGCTGCTTGTACCATTGTTGCAATTATAAACACAAACAGGCAACGG